>JAABUJ010006157.1_pt1 | contig 11733 bp, 8 predicted proteins | sample 5559131 | NCBI WGS metagenome assembly JAABUJ01 (sample SAMN10711875, study PRJNA513366) | rock metagenome | isolation source: Antarctica rocks | place: Antarctica: Victoria Land, Mt New Zealand nord | collected 2016-01-07 | reverse complement strand
GCGGTTCGGTGCCGCAGGGGGGCGAGGGGCGGGGTGGCGTACGGGGCCGGGCGGCGTAGGTCCTTCAGTAGACGAGCGCCTGGGCCCCGTCGGCGAGCGCCTCCTCGACGAAGACGGCTGCGCCGGCGATGCGCACACCGGGCAGCAGGTCGGCCTCGGTGAGCCCGCGGCGGGCGGCGCACTGCGTGCAGACGGTGAGCCGGCCGCCGGCGAGGATCGCGTCGCGCAGGTCACCGAAGCCGGCGGCGTGGGGCAGCTCGACCTGCTCCGCGCGCCCGGGCAGCGCGAAGGCGGTGGCCTCACCGGTCAGCCACACCGAGACCGCTACGCCGCTGGCGAGCGCGACGGAGGCGACGGTGAGCGCCTGGCTGGCGCGCTCGGGCGCCTCAGCGCCGGCGGTGAGCTTGACGACGAGCGTCCGTGTCACCGCGCTCACCGGGCGGCGATGAGCAGGCGCACCGGCCGGTCGGGGCGCAGCGTGAGGGCAACGCGCACACCGGGGTCGGCCGGGTCGACGAGGGTCGGGGCGAAGCGGCGGGCCAGCGTCGCCAGCACCAGGACCCCCTCGGCCCAGGCGAAGGACTCGCCGATGCACACCCTGGTGCCGCCGCCGAAGGGGTACCACGCGCCGCGCGGCTGCCCCGGCGCGTCCTCGCTGAAGGTGCCCTCCGGCGTGATCCAGCGCTGCGGGTCGAAGGCCAGCGGGTCAGGCCAGCTCGCCGGGTCACGATGCAAGAGGTACGGGCTGACCAGCACGACCTGACCGCGGTCGAGGACGACACCGTCGAGGGTGATCGGCTCGACGACCTCGCGCTCCAGCATCCACACCGGTGGGCGCAGCCGCAGCGTCTCGGCGAAGGTCGCGGTCGTGACGGGCAGGTCCCGTAGGTCCATGTAGGACGGGTCTCGCCCTTGCGCCCCAACGCCGAGCACGCTGTCGAGCTCCGCGTGCAGGGCACGCCGGGCGTGCGGCTCGCGCCCGAGGTACCACCACACCCAGGTCAGGGCGCCGGCGGTGGTCTCGTGCCCGGCCAGGAAGAGGGTCATGACCTCGTTGCGGACGTCCTCGTCGTCCAGGACTGCGCCCTCGTCGCTCGCCTCGAGCAGCGTGGAGGTCACGCTCGGCGGGCTGGCGTTGCTGATCGCCCGACGCACCACGTCGTCGAGTGCGGTGGTGGCCGCGAGGATGCGCCGGGCCCACGGGATGGGCAGGCGCAGCAGCCGGTCGGTGCCGGGCATGAGCATCTTCTCGAAGCCGCGCAGCGCGGTGGTGAGCGAGCGGCGCACGATCGGCACGTCGTCGGAGGTGTCGGCGCCGAGCAGCGTCTCGCCGAGCACGCCGAGCGTCACGGCGACCATGTCGTCGCCGGCGTCGCGCACGGCACCGTCGTCGGCCGCCCAGGCCTGCGCCATTGCGGTCGCCGCATCGACCATCTGCTCGGCGTAGGCAGCGATCTGCGCCCGGGAGAAGGCCGGCTGCACGAGGCGCCGGCGCTGGCGGTGCGCGTCACGGTCGGTCACGGTGAGCAGCCCGTCGCCGAGCAGCAGGGAGGTCCGCGTCGTCACCGGCCCCTTGATGAGGGAGCGGTTGTCGGTGAGCACCTGACGGGCCAGCTCGGGAGCAGCCGCCAGCCAGGCCTGCCCGGCCGGCAGCTTGAGCAGCCCGAGCCGCGGTGCCTCCCGGGCGGCTCGCTCGAAGAGCGCGGTGCTGCGGCGGCGGTCGAGCAGCTGGTGCGTGCCACGGACACCGACCCGCACGGTGGCGTGACCGGGTCGGCGCCCTCGCTGGTCCTGCACCGACGTCGGTTCGGTCTCGATCACGCTCACCCAGCCACGCTAGGGCCGGCAGCCTGGTCCGGCCACCCGCCGCCTGCGCCCACCGGGGCGCCACGCGCGTCGACCCGGCGGGGTCGTCGGGGGGCCGGGCGCTACCGTGGGGGTGTGTTGGAGACCGTGTACCTGGTGCTGCTCGTGATCACCTTCGGCATCATCGGCTGGTTCGGGATGTACGCGATCTACAAGCTCTACAGCGGCCAGCGCTGACGCCTCCGCGCTGAGGGGTCGAGCCGTGCCGCGTCAGGCAGCGCGGCGGCGTCGGGCGATCAGTGCACCCGCGACGAGCGCACCGGTCAGCGGGATCAGCGCCGCGAGGGGCGCCTCGGGGAGCGTGGCTCCGGGCGCCGTGCCGCTGCCCGAGCCGCCGTTCCCCGAGCCGCCGCCGCCCGAGCCAGGGCTGGTCGCGCCGCCGCTGCCCGAGCCAGGGCTGGTCGTGCCGGTCGAGCCGGAGCCGCTGCCGGTGGGTGTGCTCGACACCGGTGTCGTGCCGGTGCTCGTAGAGGTCGGGGCCGTGCTCGTGCAGGTGACGCGGGGCGCGCTCGGCGCCGCGCCCGCGACGCCGGCACCCACCGCCAGCCCGATCACGGCCAGGATCCCGCCCAGCAGCACCGAGCGGCCGAAGGCGTGCGATGAGGCGCCGCGGCGGGCGCGCAGCCGTAGGGCCAGGCCGACGGCGAGGACGGCGGCGCCGAGACCGACGAGCGCAGCCGCGTCGAGGCCGGTGAAGGGCAGCGAGCCGCGGCCGGCCGTCGTACCGCTGGGGGTGGTGGTCCCAGTGGTCGTGCCCGCGTTCGTCCCGGACACGCTGGTCCCGGGGTGCAGGGCGGCGCCCCGGGTGGCGCTGAGGCCGGCGACCGAAGTGCCGATCGGGCAGGTCGCGGCAGGGTTCACCGCTCCATTGTGCCCAGGTCGGGGCCAATCGGGTCAACAGAGCCCCACCCGCGGAGGGTGGTGACGGTGCGACAACGCTCACTCGCGGTCACCGTAACGCTCATCCGCGTCGCCGCGGGGGGCGTGCGGCCCCACGCCGCGGCGCCGGCCGGACCTCGATCGCGGTCCGGGCGGGCAGGGCTGCCGATCGGTCGCACGACGAGCGGGCCGCGGTCCGGCCCGGCCGAGGTGACCGCCGCAGGGGCGCTCGACGGTCGCAGGGCCGGACTGAAGCCTCGATCCGGGCTGCTGTCGCGGCGGCCCCGCGACCGATCTGTCCCCTGTGCGCCGCCTCGCTGTCCTCTTCGCCTGCCTCGCCGTCATCCTCAGCGCGGCGACCGCCGCGGTCGCCGGGGCGGTCGCCCCGCATCGACCGGCGCCGGTCGCCGTGAAGGCCAAGGCGGTGCACCACGTCAGCGCCAAGGAGCGCGCCGCCCGGGCCAAGAAGGCCGCCGCGGCGAAGAAGGCCGCGGCCAAGAGGGCGGCGGAGGCCAAGCGCAAGCCGACCCGTACCCCTCATCCCCTGCCGGCCAGCGCGAGCCCCGCGCCGCCGGTGAGGACCCTGCGCCCCGGCCCCACCACCGCCCCCCCGGCAGCAGCTCCGACGGCGGCAGCTCCCACGACCTCGGCGCCGAGCACGACGGCCGGCCCGCGGGTCACCCGGCAGGGCCAGCAGCTGTTCCTGGACGGTCACCCGTGGCGCTTCACCGGCTTCAACGCCTACGGCGCGGCCACCGACTGGAGCATGAACTGGGGGTGCGGGTCGCCGAGCGGCAACCTGGACCAGATGTTCACGACGCTCCCTGCGGGCAGCGTGGTCCGCTTCTGGGCCTTCCAGGCGCAGGCGTGGAACAACAAGGCGAGACCCCAGCACCTCGACTTCTCGGCCATCGACCGGGTCGTGGCCGCCGCCGAGCGCCACCACCAGCTCCTGATCATGACGCTGTCGGACCAGTCGGGCACCTGCGACGACGGGCACTGGCACGACCCGGCCTGGTACGAGGGCGGCTACACCCAGCGCTTCAACGACGACGGGCGCGGCCTCGGCTCGCTGTCCTACGCCGACTACGTGAGCACCATCGTCAACCGGTACAAGGCGAGCCCGGCCATCGCCTTCTGGGAGCCGGTCAACGAGCCCGAGGCCAGCACCTGCTCCGGCGCGACGGGCACGGGGTGCTTCAACAACAACAACCGCTCCTGCCCGCGCGACTCAGCGCAGATCCTGGCGGCCTTCTACGACGCGATCGGTCGGCAGATCCGCGCCATCGAGCCGGGCGCGCTGATCAGCGACGGCGTCAGCGGCGGCGGCCAGTGCGGCACGACGAGCGGGGACTACGACGTGATCGGGAAGAGCTCTGGCGTCGACCTGCTGACCTACCACGACTACGGCAGCGACGACAACGCCTACCCCAGCGGCCTCGCGGACCGGCTCCGGCAGGCGAGGACCGAGATCGGCAAGCCGCTCGCGGTCGAGGAGGCCGGCATCGGCGGGGGTACTGACAACGGCTGCCGCTCCGACGCCGGTCGCGCTGACGCCTTCTCCGCGAAGGTCCACGCGGCCTTCGCCAACGGGGCGGTCGGGTACACGCCGTGGTGGTACAGCTCGGCACCCGGCGGGTGCGGTGACGACTTCGGCCCGGGGGACCCGCTGATGGCCGTCCTGGCCGCCGGCCCGACCGGCTGATCGGCGGCCTCAGGGGATGATCACCTCGGAGGCGGTGATCACCACCGCACTGGCACCGACGAGCAGTGCCGAGGCGCCGATGACGGGCGTGAGCGCAGCGGGCGCGTACCGCCTGATGCGGGCGGCCAGCGGGAGCAGCAACGGGAAGGCGGGCAGCAGCAGCCGGGGGATCGAACTGTAGGTGCCCTTGCCACCGGTGACCGCGAGGAAGAGCAGCCCGATGGTGTAGGCCAGCACGGGGGCCGGCAGCCCGTCCTTGAGGAGCAGGCCCAGCAGCACCAGCGCCACGACGATGAAGGCCACGACGGCGAGGTCCGGCGGCCGGACGCCCGGGTGCAGCACAGCGCGGAAGGCCTGCGAGAAGGTGGAGGTGCCGCCGTCGAAGGCGGTGCCCCAGCCATCCTTCTCGGTCCGTGAGTACGACGACAGCGACCCCGTGTGGCGGATGAGGTAGGCCGCGAAGGCCAGCGCGCCCCAGGGCGCGAGGAGCACCGCGACCCAGGGCCGCAGCCCTTCACCGCACCGCGCCGCGGTGACCGCCGCCACCAGGCAGGCCAGGGCGAGAACCAGACCGGTCGGGCGGGTCGCCGAGCCGAGCAGGGCCAGGACGCCGGCGAGCGCCCATCTCTGCTGGAGCAGCGCCAGCAGGCAGCCGGCCGAGAGCGCGAGGAAGAGCGGCTCGGTGTAGGTGAGCGACAGCACGTAGGCGGCCGGCCAGAAGCACCAGAGCAGGACGGTCGTGGCCGCGGTCTCGGGCGGTGCCAGATGGCGCAGCACCCGCAGGACGAGCAGCACGGCCAGCGACCCGACGACGACGTCGACGGCCTGCCCGGCGACCGCGTAGGGGAGCCCCACGGTGTGCAGGGCCCGCAGCAGCATCGGGTAGAGCGGGAAGAACGCGAGGTTCGTCTGGGCGACGAAGCCGGTGCCTGCTGGGACGGACGTGACGTAACCGTGCTGGGCGATGTCGATGTACCAGCGGCCGTCGTGCCCGTCGAGGACCCCCAGGACGCTGCGGGCGCCGGGGATGCGCGAGCCGAGACCGAAGGACGCGAGGCAGACGACGCGGATGGCGAGGTAGGTCGCCACGACGACCAGGCCGTCGTGGCGCAGGGTCGAGACACCGCCGTCGCCAGCGCTGTCGTACCCCTCAGGACGGGGTCGGGTGCGTCCGGCTCGCTCGACCAGGGTGGAGGTCACCGGCTCACCCGACGCCGAGCGGACCGATGTTGGAGTCCTGCCGTAACCGCTTGTAGATGATGCCCGGACCGGGGCCGGGGATGAGCTGCCAGGCAGTCGGGTCCGCACCGACGATCCGCTGGCCGAAATCGATGCCGTCACCCCGCCCACCGCTGGTCACGACGTAGTCGATGCGCACGCCCGGGCGGTAGGGGTCAGCGCTGATCTTGTCGAAGTCGGCGTCGTTGTTGATGATGAATTGCTTCGGCTTCGTCGAGTAGAGCTCCGCCTCGAAGGAGTAGCGGACGTCGTCGTAGGCGAGGTCACCCGGCTGCAAGATCTTGTCGAAGCGCTTGGCGAAGCTCGCCCAGGCCTCGATCGAGCGGGTGTCTCGGGTGTCGACGCGGCCGTAGGCGACGTCGAAGACGCGCCACTCCTGCTCCTGGCGGGTCGCGTTGCGGTCGACCTGGGCGTGCACACCGGTCTCCCAGCCGAGCAGCAGCGCGACCACCAGCAGCGGGTGCACCAGGAAGCGCAGGACCGAGATGTTGGTACGGGCTGCCAGCGCGACGACGACGACCGTGGCGACGGCGATCGAGCTGACGAAGTAGCGGGGGTCTCCCGCCGAGCCGATGTGCATCAGCAGGTAGGTCGTCACCCCCGGTAGGAAGACCGCGAAGGCGGCGAGCGCGACGACCCCCCACAGCCGGCGCAGGGGGCGGAAGGCGAGCAGCAGCAGCGGGAGCAGCACGATGGCCGGCGCGTAGCTGAGGATGAAGTGCACCGTGTACTGGATCGGGTCCAGCCCGGTGTTGCTGACGTTGATCGGCGCGCCACCGGCGGGGGTGCTCTGGGCCGCCAGCGCGAAGTCGCTGGCGCGAGCCAGCGGGTGCAGCACCGGCCCCGAGGCGGTCGGCGCACCGGGCACGGCGTCCTGGGCGTTGCCGCTCGCGTCGGTGAGGAAGGCCCGGAAGCTGCCCTTGATCACCTTCATGTAGAGGAACCACAGGGTCACCCCGGCGACCCCGGGGATGCCGACCAGGAGCGTCGAGGTGGCCGCCCGGTTGTGGCCGAACTTGCGCAGGTCGGCGAGCAGCACGGCGCCCATGACCACGAAGAGCAGGGGCACCGCCTCGTAGCGGTCCAGGGCACAGCCGGCGACCCCTAACCCGGCCACGAGCAGGGCGGCCGTGTACCCGTCGCGCAGGTAGCGGAGCAGCCCGGAGAAGGTCAGGACGATGAAGAAGAAGAGCGGTCCCTCGCTCATGCCGTTGGCCGCGTAGTAGACGATGACCGGGTTGAAGGCGAAGGCGAGGGTGATCAGCAGGCCGGTGATCCGCGGGACGCCGAGGTGGCGTGACATCCGCCCCAGCACCAGCACGGTCGCCCCACCCCACAGGGCGGTGGTCACCCAGCCGGCATCGGCGGCGTAACCGAGAGGCTCGGCGATGAGCATGGCTGGCAGCTGGCTCACGGTCGGGATCGGCATCCAGACGAAGCCGAGCGCCGCGAAGTGCGGGTGGCGCGCGAAGAGCATGTACTTGGCGTTGGCAGTCCGGGCGAGAGCGTCACCGACCGCGAAGTGGAGGTGGTGGCGCAGCCACCAGCCAGCGAACAGGTAGGCCGCGAGCGCCAGCAGGGCGAGGATGCGGATCTCCCACGGCGTGCCCGTCGACGGCGGCCGGGCCGGGGCCGCGGCGTCGCGGTCGGGGAAGCGGGCGAGCACCCGACGGACGAAGCCGGGACCGGCCGGTTGCGGCTCGGGCAGGAGCGCCGGCTGCGGCGGTGCGAGCGTCACCACGGGCGGCCCACCGACGCTCGAGCCGTGGCGGTCACCGCGTCAGGATGCCAGCCGTCACCGCCGTTGAGCCGGGTGCGCCGGGGTGATCTCCGGCGCAGGACCGCGCCCAGGAGGCTCTCCCAGCGCGTGAGCCCCCATGGGAGGCACGCCCGCCGCGTCGCGTGCACGCCTCGGTCACCGAGGTCAGCGGAGTCACGCACGGGTCGCTTGCGCCCTCCGAGTGGCTCATCCACCCTGGCGCGGTGATCGGGGGGCCGAGGGGTGCTGGTGTGCGTGCCCGACCTACAACGAGGCGCAGGCCCTCCCCGTGCTGCTTGACCGGCTGCGGGCCGCCAGGCCCGGGGCGGTGGTCCTGGGCGTCGACGACGGCTCGCCGGACGGCACGGGAGCCCTAGCCGACGCCCGTGCCGCTGCCGACCCGGCCGTGCGGGTGCTGCACCGCGGTCGCAAGTCCGGGCTCGGCGACTCCTATCGCGCCGGCTTCGCTTGGGGGCTCGCGCAGGGTTTCGACGTGCTCGTGGAGATGGACGCCGACGGCTCGCACGCTCCTTAGAGCTGCTGGCCCAGGTCGTCGGCGGGGGCCGACCTGGCTCCCGGTTCGCGCTACGTCCCTGGGGTCGGCTGGCCGCGCTCGCGGCAGGCGCTGTCCCGCGGCGGCAACGCCTATGCCCGCCTCCTGCTCGGCGTGACCACCCGCGACGCCCACGGGTGGTTACTACTGCTTCCAGGTCGACCCGCTGCGGCGGGCCGCCGCTGCCGGGCTCCGCGTGACCGAGGTCCCGATCGCCTTCGCCGAGCGGTGGGCGGGCGCCTGCAAGATCACCCGGGCGATCGTCGTCGAGGCGCTGTGGCGGATCACCGTGTGAGGCCTCACCAGGCGCCGCAGCCGCCGTAGCGTCGGGCGAGTGCTGGGCGGACCGGTCGTCGACCCGTCAGAGATGGACCGCGACGAGGTGCTCAGCGACGAGGTGGTGCGCTCCCTCGCCCTCTTGGCCGGCGGTGACCGACAGTCGCAACCGCATGTCACGCTTCGTCACGGCCGGCCCAACGACGCACAGATCGTGACGCTGATCACGCCGGGACTGCAACCGTGTGGCCGTTGAGCCGACAGGGTGAACACACTCGTCCGTCGGACGGCGCGAACGGGAGGCACGTGCGGAGCAGACTCGAGGCAAGGCGCGTGCTCGGCGTCGGCCTTGCGCTCGCCGCGACCTGGGTCGCCGCCGCGGGGGCGACCCAGGTGGCGAACGCGCAGAGCGCCTCCGTCGGCCACGCAAGGACGTCGGTGACCCGGGACGCCGCCGTTACACCGTTGCTGGCCCGACCGGCCGCGCCGAGCATCGCCCCCGCCAGCAGCGGCGCTCCGGTGCCCGCTGCGGTGACGGACGACCTGGAGGGAGCCGCGCCCAAGACCACGCGCCCCCCCGCGGCGACGCCGGCGTGGGTCACCAGCGCCGCGGCGGCGACCGCTGCGCGGACGCTCTCGCCGCCTGCCTCCCGAGCGCCGACCTCCGCAGCTCGCTCCAGCGCAGCACCCACCCGGTCCCCCAGGCCCACGGCGTCGTCCTCGCGGAAGCCCACGCCCAAGAAGCCGACGTCGACCAAGGCGCCCACGACCACCGCCGCACCGAGCGCGGGGGTCGCCCGGGTCGGCGCGCGCCTCACGTTGGACGGCAAGCCCTGGACCTTCACCGGGTTCGACGCCTTCGGGGCGACGACCAACTACGGCATCAACTGGGGTTGCGGCTCGCCCGTCTACGACCTGGACCAGATGTTCGGCTCGCTCAAGCCGCGGTCCGTCGTCCGGATCTGGGCCTTCCAGGCGCTGGCCTGGAACAACAAGGCCAACCCCCAGCACCAGGACTTCGGCGCGATCGACAACGTCGTCCAGGCCGCCGACCGGCACGGCGTGAAGCTGATCATGACATTGTCGGACCAGTCGGGCACCTGCGATGACGGGGCCTGGCACGACCCGGCGTGGTACGAGGGCGGCTACAAGCAGCTGCGGCACGACGACGGCCGCGGACTGCAGGACCGGTCGTACGCCGACTACGTGACCGACATCGTCACGCGCTACCGCAACGACCCGGCCATCGCCTTCTGGGAGCCGGTCAACGAGCCGGAGGCGAGCACCTGCAGCGGGGCCACCGGCAGCGGCTGCTTCAACAACAACAACCGATCGTGCCCGCAGTACAGCGACCAGATCCTGCGGGGCTTCTTCGACGCCATCGGCGCTCAGATCAAGGCGATCGACCCGACCCACCTGATCAGCGCCGGCATCGCCGGCGGCGGCGAGTGCGGCGTGGCATCCGGCTTCATGGACACCATCGCGGCCAGCCCGTACGTCGACCTGATGACCTACCACGACTACGGGTCGGAAGCGACTGCTCTACCCAGCGGTCTCTCCGACCGGCTGGCGCAGGCCGGCCGGGAAGGCCAGCCCATCATCGTCGAGGAGGCCGGCATCGGTGGGGGTAGCTCGCCGTGCCGCTCCGACGACGCCCGCGCGGCGCTGGTGCAGGCGAAGGCGAAGGCGTTCCTGCAGGCAGGTGGCGCCGGCTGGCTGCCGTGGTGGTACTCGCAGAACCCCAGCAGCTGCGGTGAGGACTTCGGCCCGACCGACCCGCTGATCAGCGTGCTGGACGCGCTCGGCACCTGACCGCGCTGCACACTCGCGGCACGCGCGATGGCGACCGTGCCGCACATGACGCCCCGATCTTCTGGGCGTGCCCGAGAATGGGAGCCGTGACGAAGCTCGCGCTGCTGCCGGCCGCCGTGCTCGCCCCGGTGGAGCTGCAAGCAGAGTTCGGCCCCGTGCCCTCCGGCATGGTGCCGCTCGACAGCCGTCCGGTGCTCAGCCACATCGCACAGGGCTACCGCGCGCGCGGCTTCGACGTCGCCGTCGCGGTGCACGAGCGGGCGGACGTCATCGACGGCTACCTGGCCCGCAACCCCGAGCTGAAGCTGCGCACGCTGGGCATCGGGGCCACCCGCTCGGTGGGCGAGACGGTGCAGCGGGCGCTGCGGCGCTGCGCAGGTCCGATCGACCAGCTCGTCATCAACTTCGCGGACACCATCCTGGCCGACCAGGTGCCTGACGGCGACGTCGTGGTCTACGCCGAGCAGCCTGACACCTTCCGCTGGACGACCTTCCGTCTCGGCGAAGATGGCTTCCTGGCGGATCTCGTCGACAAGGGTCAGGACAAGGGCGACTGGTCCGACCTCAAGGTCTTCGTCGGCGTGTTCGGCATCGCCGATGTGCCACGCTTCGCTGAGGAGCTGGAGACGGCGCTCGCCGAGCCGATCAGCGACCCTCGGCTGGACCCGTTCTACACGGCGCTGCGCCGATATCTCAACGACATCGGGCAGGGGCGGGTCACCTTCCACCGGGCCGAGCGCTGGTACGACGTCGGTCACCTGGACACCTACTACACGACGCGCCGCACCTTCTTCCTGAACAGCCGCTACTTCAACTCGGTCGACGTGGACATCAGCCGGGGGGTGATCCGCAAGTCCAGCACCAACGAGGAGAAGTTCCGCGACGAGGTCCGGTGGTACCTCAAGCTGCCGGAGGACCTGCGTCACGTCGCCCCACGGATCTTCGCCGAGGACCTCACCGTCTCCCCGCCGTGGGTGGAGATGGAGTTCTACGGCTACCCGACGCTCAACGACGCGCACCTCGTCGGTCACTGGGATGCCGGTCTCTGGCGCCAGGTGATGGACGCCGTCGGTGGGCTGCTCGACCAGCTCGCCGCCCACGACGACCCCGCTGTCACGCCAGAGCGAGCGGTGCTGGCGCAGCGCCAGATGTACGAGACCAAGACCCTGGAGCGACTGCAGTCCGTGCTCGTCGACCCTGCCTTCGCACCCTTCTGCGCCGAGACGGTCGTCATCAACGGTCAACGGTGCCTCGGGCTGCAAGGGGCCATCGACCGGTTGCCCGGGCTTCTCAGCCTCAGTGGTGCCTTGGACGCCCGGCCGGCGACGGTGCTGCACGGCGACCTGTGCCTGAGCAACATCCTTTTCGACCGACGCAACGCGATCGTGCGGGTGGTCGACCCGCGCGGCAGCTTCGGCGAGCCGGGCATCCACGGCGATCAGGTCTACGACCTCGCCAAGCTCGCCCACAGCTTCGAGGGCGACTACGACTTCCTCGTCAATGGTCTCTTCGACCTGTCGTGGCGTGAGGGTGCGGTCTTGCTCGAGCCTCACCTGGAGCCACGACACCTGCGGGTCAAGGCGCTCTTCGACACGTGGCTCCGGCTGCGCGTCGGCGACCTCCTGCCGGCCGTACGGCTGGTCG
>JAABUJ010006155.1_pt1 | contig 11734 bp, 7 predicted proteins | sample 5559131 | NCBI WGS metagenome assembly JAABUJ01 (sample SAMN10711875, study PRJNA513366) | rock metagenome | isolation source: Antarctica rocks | place: Antarctica: Victoria Land, Mt New Zealand nord | collected 2016-01-07 | reverse complement strand
ATCACATTGGCAGTGATAGACGGTCGGCTCCAGCATTTCCTCGGCTCCCTCCACCCATGATCAGTCCTGAGGAGAAGAGTGTAGCAAAATGCAGGGAAGACGGATTTGTTCTTGGACGTCCCCTAGGACGAGCTTGGCACCAGGTGAAAGAGTTGATGGAAGAACCGACTGATCGACAGCCCTGCAGGAACAATTTCCATCGACCTTGAAAACCTTAATAGGCGTATTTGTTTGATTGACAATAATCAATGACAAATGTAGATTTGCGCTATGCCCCTCTATCAATTGTTGCGATCGATCGAAAGAGGCTTCCACTTTGACTTCGGAATCAGACGGTCGGCTGCAACCACTTAGACCGCCGAAAGCTACGCACAGGATCATGATCAAGGTGGATTTTTTAATGCGTTTCCAAAGCACCCTAGAGAGGGCAAGGACCACAACAATGATAAGGGAAATCTGCAAAGCTGAAATATTCCATCCGCGAGCTACAGGTTTTGCGGCATCGGGAAGATCGGAGGTGGCAAACGTAGTCGGCTTAGCATCTGTCAGTTTTTTACCCAGAGAGCTTTTAATTTGATCAATGGTTAATGGGCTCTTGGATGAGAGAGGAACAAAGCCTCCCCGTCCAGCAATCACTTTAACCATTTCAAGATTGGTTATTGCTACGGGACCTGTAAGTGAAGAAAACTTACTATTTTGTAAGTGACCGATTTTAACAGTCCCGAGTGGCTTGATTGACTTGAAATCGAGTGTGACCGAAGTAGAAGGTAGCGAAACAGGCGCAGCAGAAAACGCGGCGTCAAAGTACTCAGTAGGAACAAAACCACCATCAGTGCTGGACTTGGCTTCAATGAGGTACAGTTCCTTGCAATACACATTTTTACCACTAACGCCAATTGATCTTGCAAAGCGCGGAAGATAACCAATGCTGGGATCGAAGTGAATTTCAACTCGGTAATCACCACCGCCAGGCCCGTAATTTTTTTGATATACTGAGACGATAGTCTTATAGCCCCCGAGGGAAGATTCAAAGGTTGAGGGCGACGCATCCTCGAAGTCTGTTTTAATACTGGAAGGAAATCGGAAAGATCCCCACCACATATAAGGTCCTCGACCCAATCGAGCTAAACCTGGATCGGCATTTATGTGGATCTGAACTGCGCCGTCCGTGGATCGATGCTCGGCTTGAATCCAACCATCGGTCAATACCTCAATCGATATTTTTGATTTTACAAATGCTTTACGTGAGGTTTTGTCAAAGGTCAGTTCTTTTTTATCTGATTGTGAAAACTTCGCCAGTTCTTCACATTTAAGAACTTCTGCATTGCCATCGCAAGCCCAACGAACACTCATGGAGTCGGAGTCTTCGACATATGCGACCTCCTTACCTGACCACTCCCGCAAATTTTTCAAGGTGTCGGCTGTGCCCGAGCCTGATTTGTATGTATAGATCGCTTCGACTTTCGTCGCTCCATAATTCGCCTTGAAGGCATCCAGGGGACCAAGGGGTAATTGTCCCAGGCAGGCAATCGCGAGTAGCATCATGGCCGTCAGTTCCGTTCCGAGGATTGGCTATTGTAAATATCCAGAATCGGGCTTTTGACAGGTCCAAGTAGCGATAGATCGCCACCCTGTCCAAAGCTGTTCGATTCTGGATACACGAGACGGATAACGAGTAATTGATTATACTCAACTAACTAGATGTGATCACCTAGAGGCATAAGTGCTAAACGCCCGTCCTGCATTGCCAGTATCAGGGCGATTTGCATGGTGCATAGGAGAACATTGGTTGTGGCGAGCACGAAAAACCGGAGTTGCAAAATGGCTGCGTGAACCAGAGCGATGTCCCGCAAGCCGTTTCAGTTTCCGAGCATGTGTCTGTTCCGCTCGCGGGGGAGCAATTGGCCCAACCAGAGGGGGGGTTGGAATTCTTGTACGCCACGATTGTTGCACCACCATTACAGTTGAAGGTGACGTCAGCTGGAAAGCATGTCGTCACGTCCTTGCATGGGACGGGAGAACCCGGATTGGAGTAGTTGTTGTTGCCAAAAATCGGACACGCAGCATCAACTGCGTATCCTGTACAGAGAGTCATGCAGGCGAGAAGTGCCAGCGTGACGGGGTGGCATGCCGTAGGCGCCAGTTTCGCCAGAACACTGCTCATGGAAATGCGTGAGTGAATCATTGTTGATAATCCGTGAGAAGGTAGTGAATTGCATCGCATGCAGAAACGACTCGCACGAAAGCACTCACTCTGAAACGCTGTCCCCAGCGTTGAACGTGCCGTAGGCGGACCAAATCCTTTGGTTGATTGTGTCGGTAACGGTTTGCACCCGGCCGTCACCGAACAGAACATTGACGCTACCTACGTGATATGAGCGGGGTGGGCTTAGACCTCCGGGCCCTGAGTCAGCCATCGTACTGACAAAGCAAGTCGGACGTTTATCATTTGGCGTGCCACTGTGGTTGTACTTCGTGTTGGCAAATCCCGAGTAAAACCACCATCGACCTGCCGTTGTGTCCCATTCTGCTGGCGATTCCTGTAGGCAAATCGGTATAATTTGCTTGTCAGACATTATAACTATCGGAGATGTATATAGTTTCATATCTTTGTTGCTATTGCTGGTATCGTTTGGCGTCCAGCTTCCGGCAATGCGCTCGCTAACAAATGCGGTGTTAGTGAGTCCATCAACTATCGCGGCCTGCGTTGGGGTTACCCCTATGCTGAAAGGGCCATCGTAAGATAGGCCGCTGCTCCACGTCCCAAAACATCCTCTATTGAAACGATACGAATTCAAGCATTGGTTGCTGGGTTCACTAGGACACAAAAAAGTAGCAACCTTCGTGTGTCGTACGGTGTGATTGTCGGTGGAGGGATACCCCGGAGATTCAGAATTAGCAAACCCGAGATTTGTATTATTATAAAGATTTGTTTCTTCAATATACGGAAGAATGAAAACGTGTTCCGACATGAAATTAACTGAGTATTTTTTTGTCGTAAAAAGTTGGGATGGCGTAAACATATTATGCACTGAATAGTAACTATGCAGCGCAACACCTAATTGTTTCAGATTTGCCACGCACTGCACGCGCCTGGCGGCTTCGCGGGCAGATTGAACCGCAGGAACCAAAAGTCCGATGAGAACTCCTATCACGCTTACCGTGACCAAGATCTCAATCATGGTGAAAGCCTTGCCTTTGCCCGCATGTGCGGTTTTCTTTGTGTATATCATCATCGTAGTACCTGTTTATTGTCAGATTACTGTCCATTCCTGCGATCTAAAATCCCTTGCCTTCCAGGCGATCATTTCCAGTACGTCGTGGTGGCCGTCGCATGTCGGGTGAAGCTGATCGGTGGGACGATCGTCGAGAGATGAAATTGAACGGATGGACCGCTCGAATTATTGGCCTGGCCTGCCGATCCTCTGCTCTCCAAGTCGGGCTTCTAGCCGACTGCCGAACCCACCGCTTCCAGCCGTTCGGTGGTTCAGTTGAGCCTCTATTCACAGAGAATCGAGTTTACCTCCCTAAAGGTCAAGTGAAATTCATTCTGATTTTTCGGTTCGAGTCGTAACTCATGACCAGGAAAATGGTTTTGAAACAAAAATTTCTGGATTTATTAAATTCCCGACCACCTGAAGTTATTGGGTGGTTCAGTTTTGTTCAAATTTTGAGCTTTGCCAGCGGCGGTAGTCGCCGTAGGGCCAGGGCTTGCCCGTGAACGGCGGGCGACGGGCCGCCTCGGGGACGGTCCCGGGCTTCAACCGTCGGGCCAGCTCGATCCCGGCGTCCCGCATCGCGTCGCCGGCGGTGATTTCCAGGTTGCTGTAGCTGGTCAGCCGGGTCTCGTAGCCGCCGCCGTGGGGGCCGAAGGCGTCCCCGGTCGGGACGTAGCCGACGCAGCCGTTGGCCAGACTCACCGGGAAGGTGAACGGGAAGCCGCTGGCCGCCTTGATCTCCAGGCCGAACCGGCAGAAGTACTCGGCCGGCGTGGTCACGAACACCGCCGGGCCGACCTGGACTGCCTGGACCTCGACCCCGGCCGCCGGCTCCTGCTTCAACAAGGCGTCGAGCAGGACCGTCTCCTTGGCGAAGGTCCACTCGGTCGGATCGACTTTGGATTTATCCCCCCGGACCGTCGCCAGGGCCGCCTCCACCCGCGCTGGCGAGGGGGCTCGGCGGCGGGTCTCCCAGGTCTTCGACCGCGCCTCGACCGGACCGAGCGTCCCGGGCTCCATCGTCAGGAGGACTTTCAGGGCCTCGGCCCCGACCTTCCCGCCGACGAGCTGCGCCCAGCGCTCGCCGTCGGGATAAACGGACGGGCTCCGGTTGTCGACCTGGGTGATGTCGCCCGAGGCCCCGGCCAGGAAGACGACCACGCAGTCCTTGCCGTAATAGCCCTGGATCACCTTCTCCAGATAGCAGATGTAGTTGGCCGAGGCCCCCGACGGACTGGTCGTGGCGTGGCAGGAAAAGTTGACCACGCACCCGAGGAGCTTGTTCCGGTCCTTCGCGTCCCAGGCCCCGACCACGCCCACCTCGGGGTCGACCGGCCCGGCCGGCTCGGAGATTTCGGGGTTCCCCAGGCCGGGATGCGTGACCGCCCGGCCGTCCTTCATCAAAAACCGGCGGTTGAAGGCGACGGTGCCCTCGGACCCCCGGCCCACCCCTCCCCGGGCCTCAACCCGCCGGGCGTCAGCCTCGGAGATGGCGTCGACCATGGCCGTCTCCACCTTCGCCAGGTACGCGGGGTTGGCGCAGGTGGATTCGTCGTAGGCCAGGTGGCGGACGAGTTCGGAGGCGTGGTCGAACTCGCCGGGGAGGATCTTCGCCACCGGCCCCGACGAATGCGAGTGCGACGCCCCGATCAGGATCGAGCCGGCCGGGATCCCCGACCGGACCCGGACGGCCTCGCGGACCTTCTTCACCGTGTCGTCCCGGAGGCTGATCGCGTCCACCCCCACGATCGCGACCCGCGACCGGCCGTCGTCGAAGACCGAGGCCCGGACCTTGCAAGGGTCATGGATTGACTTATGATAACTCTTGCCGTACCCGCCCGGCATCTCCATCCCCACCTCGGGCGTGATGTCCCGCTCGGCGAAGCCGGCCTTGAACGTCGGCGGCGGAGTCGGCGGCGGCGACTCGGCGTGGGCGAGGGCCCCGATCAGGAGCCCGAGCGGGATCAGACCGGCGGCGGTCCGGGTCGTCATGGCGTCCCCTCCCCCTTGAGGTAGGCCAGGAGTCCGGCGAACTCCCGGCGGGTGATGTTCTTCTCCAGTCCCCGCAACATCAGCGATTCCGAGCCCGCCGAGATCGCCTCCACCTGGTCGCGGAGGACGGTCTCCTCCTTGCCCAAGGGCTGCCGGATCGTCAGGCTCGACGGCGTCTCGGAGGCGATCAGGCCGGCCAGGACCCGGCCATCTTTCAAGGCGACGGTGTAGCTGGCGAACCCCGGGGTGATCTCGTGATCGGGCACCAGGACGTGCAGCAGGATCGCCGCCTTGGGTTGATTTCGGACCCCGAACAGGTCGGGCCTGACGGCGAACCCCTCACGGTCGAGCCGGTGGCACGAGGCGCACTCGCGGCGGAAGACGGCTCGGCCGACCGCCGGGTCCGACGCCTCGGCGATCACCCCCTTGTACTCCTCATAGACCTTGGCCCGGTCGCCCGCGACCGCCCCGAAGATCGCCCCGGCGCGGCGGCGGACCTCGGGGTCCCCGTGCTGGGCGAGCTGCCGGCGGCGGAGGGCGTCGACCGCCCCGATCGGGATCCGACCCCCCTCCAGCGCCGCCAGGAGCCCCGGGAGGTGATCCGGCCGCGAGAAGATCGCCGCCAGGACCTCGTCGCCGGTCGCCGGGGAATAGCCCGCGAACCGCCCCGGTTCCAACAGCGCCGGGGCGACCCGGCCGTCCCGGATCGAGCCCAGCGCCCGGGCCGCCGAGGCCCGCAATGCCGGCGGCTGATCCGGACCAAGGAGCCCGAGCAGCGTCTTACCCGCCCGGTCGAAGCCGGAGCATCCCAGCAGACCGACGGCCGACCGCCGCCGATCGATCGGCCGGCCCGGGTCGATCGCGGTCGCCTTGGCCGCGTCGATCAGCCGGGCGACCGACTCCCGGAGCGGGACCTGTTCTGGGCTGGGCCCGATCGCGGCGGCCAGGACGTCGCCCGAGTCCCCGGACGCGACCCGGCCCCGGGCCTCGCCTGCAAACCCGGCGAGGAAGGCCGTCCGCTCCCCCTCGGAGAAGCCGGGCGAGCCTTCCCAGTTGGATTGGATCACCCCCGACCATTCCCCGGACGGCTGGCTCGCCGCGACCAGCCGGCCCAGATCGTCCAGGAGGGCGGGATCCAGGCCGTCGGCTGCGCGGGGGAGGTCTCGGAGCGCGGCCAGGAACCCGGCCTCGCGCCCCGCCAGCGAGCTGAACACCGCGGCCCGGGTCCAGCGGTCCGACCCGTCCCGCGCCGCGATCCGGGCCAGCGCCGCGGAGACCTCCTCGGCCCCGGCGCGGGAGCCGCCCAGGGCGATCGCGGCGCGGAACCGGACGCGGGCGTCGGGGTCTCCGGCGAGCTTCAGGATCGGCGCCAGCCAGGCCGGATTGCCGGGGAGCCGAGCCCCGGCCAGCTCCAGGGCATTCTCGCGGATCGGGGCCCAGGGGTGTTGCAGGGCCTTCGCCAGCGCGAAATCGCCCAGGGCCCCGAACGACTCCAGCAGGCGGATCGCGTGGAGCCGGGCCGGATCAGGATCGGGCACGCCTTCCCCGAGCGGGAAGTTGGCGAGCCTCCGCAACGCCTCGATCGCGGCCGGCTCGCGACCGGCCAGGAGGAGCCGGTGGGCCGTGTCGCTCCACCAACCGTCGGCCGATGACAGAGACTTTCCGACGAGTTCGGCTCGCATCAACCCGGCCGTGGATCGGCGAATGTCCCGGGCCTCCTCCGGGCGGATTTTCTCGTCGATGACCCGCCAGATCCGGCCCAGATCCTTGCCGGCCGTGAAATCGGTCCGCTTGCGGATCTCGTCGGGGAGGTAGTCGGGATGCTCGATCGTCTTACGGACCATGTCGCAGACGTAGAGGGCGCCGTCGGGCCCGGAGGCGAGGAAGACGGGGCGGGTCCAGTCATTCGAGCTGGCCAGGAACTCGGGCCCGTCGTCGATCGGCCGGGCCCGGAAGGTGGCCCCGAGTGGTTCGAGCCGGTCGAAGTGGACGAGGTTGGCGGTCGGGTCGCACGAGAAGGCCCCGCCCCGGTAAACCTCGGGCAGGCCGAGCCCCCGGAAGATGGTGACGCCGCAGGCCGCGGTGAAGGTCCCCGCGTGCGAGTCAGCGGTCGTGACGTTCCCGCTGATCGGATGGAGTCGGGCCGCCGCGCCGTGGCCCTGGAGGGGCTCGGGGGCGAGGTCGGCCGGGCAGTCCTGGACGGTGTCCGAGAAGGCCAGGTGCGGGTTCCGGCGGAGGGTCTTGGAGTCGATCACCGCGTGCTGGACCTGGACCCGGTTATAGCAGAAGAACCGCCGGCCGGCCTCGTCGAAGGTCAGGCCGAACTGGGCCCCGCCGTCGACCGCCTCCCCCTCGGCGGTGTCGGGGCGGAACCGGAAGTCGGCCCGGCGGAACTCGACAGGTGGCCGGCCGGGGGCCCCGGGCGAGGTCACCTTGCCGCCGGTCAGGCCGCCAGCGACGTAGATGGAGCCGTCGAGCCCCAGGCTCGGGTGGCTGACCCGGAGCTGTGTGCTCCCGGCCGTCGAGAACCCGGTGAAGAGGACCCGGCGCTCGTCGGCCCGGCCGTCGCCGTCGCGGTCGAGCAGGTAGAGGATGTCCGGGGCGCAGGTGACGATCAGGCCGCCCCGCCAGGGGAGGACGCCATTGGGGAACGTCAGGCCCTCGGCGAACTCGTTCCGCCGATCCATCCGGCCGTCGCCGTCGAGGTCTTCCAGCAGCGCGATCCGCCCGGCCGGCGGCTTCCCCGGGCCCGGGCCCGAGGGATACCCCCGGTTCTCGGCGACGAACAGCCGGCCGCGCTCGTCGAAGGCCATCGCCACCGGGCTGACCACCATCGGCTCGGCCGCCACCAGCTCCAGCCGGAGCCCGGGGGCCAGCCGGATCGATCGCGCTTCGTCCTCGGGCGAGGGCGGCTTGTCGGCCCCGCCAGCCAGGGCCAGGGCCAGGACCGCCGGGGCGAGGAGGGCCCGTCGGGGTCTACCATTCCGAGGGATCACGGGCCGGTCCTCCGCTGGACGTCGCCTATCTCTCCGACCAGCGTAGCGCCGGGAGGGCCCGGGCGGAAGCCCCCGCCCATTTGCGAAGTCGGCGGGAAGACCCTTTGACGATCGGACGTCGGCCCGGTCTATAATCGAGTCATGCCGCCCGAGTCTCCCCCTCCCTGCCGCCCGCGAGGGATCGCCATGAATGCCGAGCCGTTTCAAAAGGCTCACCGGCTCCGGCCGTTCCAGCCGTTCGCGATCCAGACGGCATCGGGGGAGAGCGACCGGGTCGCCCACCCCGAGGCCGCCTGGCAGTCTCCCGGCGGCCAGAGAGTCATCATCGGCACCGGCGGCGAGTCGGTCGTGATGCTCGACCTGTCGCTCGTCACCGAGTTCGTTGATCGCGGCAATACCAAGAAGGCGGACTGAGGAGGGGATTCATGGTCGGACCCGCGGAGCACCGAAGCCCTCCGACTCCGAGCCGCGCCGGCCCCCTCGCGATGGCCGCCCTGCTCGTCGGCCTCTGGGCCTGGTCGGCCGGCGCGGCGGATTCCGAGGAGGCCGAGGCCCACTACCGGGCCGGCCGCTACGACGAGGCCGCCAGGCTCGCCGCCGAGGAGTCCGCCGACTTCCCCCGGCTCGAACGCTGGCACCTCCTCAAGGTCCGGGCCGAGATGGCCCGGGGCGCGTACGCCGAGGCGCTGGCCAGCGTCGAGGACGGCCTGAGGAGCGTCCCCGCCGGGGCCGAGCTCTACCTGATCGCCCGCGACGTCTACCGCCTCAACGGTCGCGACGACGACGCCAGGGCCGCGCTCGACGCCGCCGAGAACCTGGCCCAGATCGCCCCCGGCCGGTTCGCCTCGGCCGAGGGCCGGGTCGCGCTCGGCCGGGTCCTCCTGGCCCGGGGAGCCGACGCCAAAAAAGTGCTCGACCTCTGCTTCGACGCCGCGACCCGGCAGCGGCCCGACCTCCTCGACGCCCGCCTCGCCGCCGCCGAGCTCGCCCTCGACAAACAGGACTCCGCCCTCGCCGCCTCGACGCTGGAGAAGGCTCCCAAGGCCGGACCGGCCGACCCCCGGCTCCACTACCTTTTGGCCCGCGCCTTCGACGACGACGACCGCCCTCGCTCCGAGAAGGAGCTGGCCGAGGCCCTCAAGATCAACCCCGGGCACGTCGACAGCCTCCTGCTCCTGGCCGACCACCGGATCGACGACGAGCGCTACGACGAGGCCGACCGGAGGCTTGACCAGGCCGCCGAGATCAATCCCGACGAGCCCCGCCTCCTGGCCTACCGCGCGGCCCTGGCCCACCTCCGGAACGACCCCGGCGGCGAGAAGTCGGCCCGCGACGCGGCCCTCTCGCGATGGCGGACCAATCCCGAGGTCGACCACCGGATCGGCCGCCAACTCTCCAAGAAATACCGCTTCGCCGAAGGTTCGGCCTATCAGCGCACCGCGCTGACGATCGACCCGGCCTACCTCCCCGCCAAGGTCCAGCTCTGCCAGGACCTCCTCCGGATCGGCGAGGAGGACGAGGGCTGGAAGCTCGCCGCCGAGGTCTTCGCCGCCGACGCCTACAACGTCCTGGCCTACAACCTGGTCACGCTCCGCGACCGACTGGCCGGCTTCCGGACCCTCAAGGCCGATGGCTTCGTCGTCCGGATGGACCCGCGCGAGGCCGACCTCTACGGCGCCCGGGTCCTGGACCTTTTGTCGCGGGCCAAGAAGACGCTCGCCGCCAGGTACGGGGCGGAGGTCGCCGAGCCGGTGGTCGTCGAGATCTTTCCGCAAAAGAAGGAATTCGCCGTCCGGACCTTCGGCCTCCCGGGCGCCGAGGGGTTCCTGGGCGTCTGCTTCGGCCGGGTCATCACGGCCAACTCGCCCGCCTCGCAGGGGGAACACCCCTCGAACTGGGAAGCCGTCCTCTGGCACGAATACTGCCATGTGGTGACGTTAAACAAGACGAGGAACAAGATGCCTCGATGGCTCAGCGAGGGGATCTCCGTCTACGAGGAGGACCGCGCCGACCCCGCCTGGGGCGGCGCCATCGGCCCCAAGTTCCGGGCCATGATCCTCGGCGACGACCTGACCCCCCTGAGCAAGCTCAGCTCCGCGTTCCTGGCCCCGAAGTCGCCGATCCACATCCAGTTCGCTTATCAGGAGTCGGCCCTGGCCGTCGACTTCCTGGTCGGGCGGTTCGGCCTGGATGCCCTCAAGGGCGTGCTGGAGGACCTCGGCGACGGAGACGCCATCAACGACTCGCTGTCGGCTCGATCGAACGTCTCGATCGACCGGCTCGACGCCGACTTCGCCGAGTTCGCCCGGGCCAAGGCTCGCGCCGTCGCCCCCGAGGCCACCTTCGAGGACCCGGGGTTGCCCCCCGGGGCCGACTCCCAGGCGATCGCGGCCTGGCTGGAGACTCATCCCCGGAACTTCCCCGGCCTCCGCCTCCTGGCCTCGAAGCTGGTGGTCGAGGAGAAATGGGCCGAGGCGAGGACGGCGATCGAGCGGCTCCGGGCGGCCTATCCGGATGACTCCGGCGAGGGCAACGCTGATCAACTCCTGGCCACCGTCCACCGGAAGACGGCCGACCCGGCCGGCGAGCGCGCGGCCCTGGAGGCCCTCGCCGCGCGGGACGGGAGCGCCGGCCCGACCTACCTCCGCCTGATGGAGTTGGAGGAGGCGGCCGGCGACTGGAAGGGCATGGACCGCGACGCCCGCCGCCTCCTGGCCGTCAACCCGCTGACCCCGGCCCCCTTCCGGAGGCTCGCCCGGGCCTCCGAGGAGCTGGGCCACGACGCCGAGGCCCTGACCGCCTACCGGGCCCTGGCCCTGGTCGACGAGTCGGACCCGGCCGAGGTCCATTACCGCCTGGCCCGGCTCTTGAAGCGATCGGGCCGGCCGGCCGAGGCCCGCCGCGAGGTCTTGAAGTCGCTCGAAGAGGCGCCCCGGTTCCTGGAGGCGCACCGGCTCTTGCTGGACCTGGTCGGGCCCGACCAGCCGCCCGGATCCCCCCGGCCCGAGGGCACCCAGCCATGACCCGAACCCGAAGGACCCTGGCCCTGATCCCGCTGGCCCTGGCGATCGCCGCCGGGGCCTCGCTCGGCCAGATGCGCTTTCGCCGGGGCGGTGGGCCTGTCACGCTCCCCGAGGACCGCGCGGGCGTGCCGAACTGGAAGGTCGACGAGAAGTTCAAGGGCGACGTCTTCACCTTCGTCCGGGTCCAGTACGACGACGGCCATGGAGGCGGCGGTGGGGGCCGTCGGGGCTACGGCGGCTATGGCGGGGGCGGGGGCGGCGGCCGGTGGGCCACCGACTTCCCCGACAGCGACCTCAACTTCTCCTACCGCCTCCAGCAGCTCACCGCGCTCAAGGTCAACCCCGACCCGATCACGCTCCGGCTGACCGACGAAAAGCTGTAGAGTCGAGGAGTGACGCGGTGGCTGATGCTCCGTTTTCACTCCCCGCTCATCGAACCGGACGGGCGGTTTTCCCGCATCCGGCTCTCGGACAAGAGCTCATGCCTTCGCCCACGGAAAGCTCC
>JAABUJ010006154.1_pt1 | contig 11734 bp, 15 predicted proteins | sample 5559131 | NCBI WGS metagenome assembly JAABUJ01 (sample SAMN10711875, study PRJNA513366) | rock metagenome | isolation source: Antarctica rocks | place: Antarctica: Victoria Land, Mt New Zealand nord | collected 2016-01-07 | reverse complement strand
CATGATCGACGGCGACGAACAGACGGAAGCGACCAACCCCGTGACACCCGAGGCACTCACCGCCTAAAGTGCTACCACCGGATCAAGTGGTGACCGCCTCACACACCACGAACGTGGACTCGACCTAGCCGAGAACGGCAGATCACAGACCCTCGCCGTCCCGTAGCACGATCGTCAAACGCACACCGGATGAATCTGGCTCGGGATTGAAGTCTCCTTGGCATGCGCAACAACCGAGGGAGCGGCTCGATGACCTTGTGGCCCACGATCCACACTGAACGCGTGGCTCTTGCCGACGACCTCTGCACTTTGAGCTCCCCGGAGTGGGGTCTTGCCATCGCTGTGCGGTTCCTGGACGGTCGAGGACGTCGTCGCCCATCTCACCGCGGCCGCCAGCGTGGGTCACCTTTGCTGGGTCGCTAGCCATGGCGGGTGCCCGGTTTGACCCCGCCGTGCACAATCGACGGCGCCTGGCCGAGCACCGCGGCGAGACTCCGGAGCAGACCCTGCACGGGTTTCGGAGCGTCGTCACGAGCACCACCGCGGCCTCCGGGCACACCCCTGCGTGGCTCGGTGAGGTGCTCGTGCACGCCCAGGACATCCGGCGTCCGCTGGGGATCGAGCACCAGCCTCCGATCGAGGCGGTCACCGCGGTAGCCACCTTCTACGCTAGTCGTGACTTCACGGTGGCCAGCTCCAGCGCCGTGAAAGGGCTCCGTCTGGAGGCCGCCGACGGGCCCTTCGTTGCGGGCGAGGGACCACTGGTCACCGGAACGACCCTCGCGCTCACGATGGCCATGGCCGGGCGCGTCGCCTTTCTGACTGATCTCGAAGGGGAAGGGGTCGCGACCCTGCGCGAACGCTGCGCCGCGCTGGGTCAGGCGACGGCCTGATCGGTCTTCGCCTGGTGTCGATACTCGGTGGGGGCGATTCCGTGCACACGCTTGAACGCCGCGCTGAGGGCGAACGCGTTGGCGTACCCGACCCGGGTGGCCACGGATCCGACCGTCGAGCTGGGGTCGGTCAGGAGGTCCGCGGCGACGGCAAGTCGCCAGCTGGTGAGGAAGCTCATCGGGGGCTCGCCGACGAGGGTGGTGAAGCGTCGGGCGAGCGTGGCTCGGGACACCCCACACGCGGCGGCCAGCGAAGCCAGGGTCCACGGATGCGCGGGGTGGTGGTGCATGAGCTGGATCGCCCGGCCCACCACGGGTTCGTCTCGCGCGGCGTACCAGGGCGGGGCGTCGTCGGTCGCTGCGGAGAACACCGTTCGCAGGCTCGTGACCAGCAGCAGGTCGAGCAACCGGTCAAGCACGGCCGCCTGCCCGGGCGCATCGTGGGAGATCTCGGTGGCCAGCAGCTCGATCAGCGGCGAGTCGAGGTCGTGGAGAACCACGTCGGAGGGCAGGCGGGACAACACCCGCGCGCCGACCTCGGTGGCGCGTTCGTAGGTTCCGATCAGCATCGTGGTGTCGGCGGAGGTGCTGTTGCCCCACGTGCGAACACCGAGGGCCATGGACTGGTCGAGGAGGTGACCGGCCGGGTCGAGGCAGACCTGACCCGGCAGGATGCGGATGTCGCTCGGTGTCTGTCGACAGTCGGCCAGGGTGTAGTGCGCCGGGCCGCGGGCCAGCACCAGGTCACCGGCCGCGAGCGTCACCGGCTCCTCAGACCCGGTGAAGACCGCACTCCCGCGGAGCACGACGACCACGCTCAGCGGCGCCTCGTCCTCGACGCCGATCGACCAGGGCGGTTCGAACACTGCTTTGAGCAGGAAGGCGCCGCGGGCTCGCGGCCCGTCGAGGAGCCCGGTGAGCGCATCCATGGTTGAGACGATGACACATGAAGATGCGCAGATCAACCATGGTTCGTCTCGGCCCGGTCGCGCAGACTCGTCTCATGACCACGACACTGATCACCGGCGGCACCGGCAAGACCGGCCGCCGGGTGGCCGAGCTGCTGACCACCCTGAACCAGCCCATCAGGATCGGCTCCCGGTCCGGGCCCCATCCGTTCGACTGGGACGACGAGAGCACCTGGAAGCCCGCGCTCGACGGGTGCGACGCGGCCTACCTCGCCTACGCACCCGACCTCGCCTTCCCCGGCGCAGCCGAGCTCGTCGGACGCTTCGCGGCCACGGCCATCGCGGCCGGCACGAGCAGGCTCGTGCTGCTCTCGGGCCGCGGCGAACAGGGAGCCCAGCACGCCGAGCAGCTGGTCATCGACTCCGGTGCCCAGTGGACCGTCATCCGGTGTGCATTCTTCGCCCAGAACTTCAGCGAGAGCACCTGGGTCGACGCCATCCGCGCCGGCCGCCTCGAGCTGCCCGGTGACACCGTCGAACCCATCCTGGACGCCGACGACATCGCCGAGGTCGTGGCCACGGTGCTCACCGAGGACGGCCACGTCGGGCAGCTCTACGAGCTGACCGGTCCCCGGCTGCTGGCCTTCTCCGAGGCGGTGCACGAGATCGGCGAGGCCACCGGTCGCACCATCAGCTTCGAGCAGGTCACCGGATCTCAGTTCGCGGCCGGTCTGCACGAGGCGGGCATGCCGGTGGAGGAGGCGCACAGCCTGGCTGAGCTGTTCACGGAGGTGCTCGACGGTCACAACGCCCACCAGGGCGACGGGGTGAGCCGGGTGCTGGGCCGTGAACCCCGCGACTTCAGCGACTACGTGCGCCGAACGGCCGAGACGGGTGTCTGGGGTGAATGACTACGTCGCCCTGGGCGCCCGCACCAGCGCTGGCCTGCTGGCGGGCCTGTATTTCGGCTTCACCGTGGCCGTCATGCCGGCGCTGCACGGGCTGGGCGATGCCGCGTTCGTGGACACGATGAAGCGGATCAACGTCTCGATCGTCAACCCGGTCTTCCTCCTGGTTTCTTCGCCGCTCCCCTGCTGGCCGTTGCCGCAGCCGTGCTCCTTCGTTCGCCACTCGTCTACACCGCGGCGGCCCTGGGGATAATCACGCTGGTGATCACCGTGGTGGTCAACGTCCCGCTCAACGACACGTTGGCCACGGGCGGATCGCGCGCTGACTTCGAGAACCTGTGGGTCCTGTTCAACGCCCTGCGCACCCTCACCGGCATCGGAAGCTTCCTCTGCCTGCTGCTGTCCCCCTCTACAGTCCACTGACCACCGGTGAGGGCGGCCTCCGCGCGCCCACTCGTTCACCCTCACGCGGAACGGAGACGGGTCCATGAGCATCGCGTTCGTGCTCACCACCTTGGTGGTGGTCGCTACACCGGGCACCGGCGCCCTGTACACGATCACGGCGGGCCTCTCCCGAGGCACTCGTGCGAGCCTGGTCGCTGCAGCCGGGTGCACCCTGGGCATCGTCCCGCACATGGTCGCCGCCATCACCGGCCTTGCTGCCGTGCTGAACGCCAGCGCGACGGCATTCCAGACCCTGAAGTACGTCGGTGTGACCTACCTGCTGTTCCTGGCCTGGCAGACCTGGCGTGACAAGACGCCGCTGACCGTGGATCAGGACGCCGGACCACGCTCGAGCTGGCGGGTGATACGTACGGCGATCCTGATCAACGTGTTGAACCCGAAGCTGACCATCTTCTTCTTCGCCTTCCTGCCCCAGTTCGTCCCGCCCGGCAGCGAGCACGCGCTGGCGCGGATGCTCACCCTCAGCGCGATCTTCATGCTCACCACGCTCGTCGTGTTCGCCCTCTACGGTGCGTTCGCCGCCGGCATGCGACGCCACGTGATCTCCCGACCCCAGGTGGTGCAGTGGATGCGCCGGATCTTCGGCGCCACCTACCTCGCCCTTGAGGAACCAGTACCGAAGCGCCGAGCGGGCCGGCTATCTCGCAGGGGGATCGCTACGGGGACAGACGTTCCGGTCTTCATTGTTGAGCCGGACGAGTCAGCTCGCGGCGTCCACTCGATAGGGTCGTTGGCGGTGTTGGCGCCCCGACGCGCGTTCAGCAGACAAACACTGACCAGCAGATGTAGTTCCGCAACCGCTGGTCGTCAAGTACGAGCTCGCGAATCGCCTCTGGGAGCTGGTCACACTGCCACCGGCACTCAAGTCGTCCTGCGGCCTCGCTCTCGCCTTCCGGCGCGGCAGCACGTACGGCCTTGATCGCGTAGGCGGCCGCACCGAGTTCGTGCGCGGCGACGTGCGCGACGGCCCCGGCCTGGCCCGCAGCGTAAGCGGCATGCCGTGCTGCCCCGCGCAGGTCTCTGGCCGCGCCCATTGCATGGCCGCCCGCCGCGCGAGCCTGCATCATCTTGACCTCGCCACGCACCCAGGCGCGGGCATGCTCGATCGCCTGACGCGGTCGTGGGTCGTTAGGCTGAGCCGACTCGAACAGGTCAAGGACGTGCTCCGCGCACGCCGCTGCCCAAAGAGCAAGGAGATGGTGATCCGGATCGGTGAGGGTTCCACCGCGGCGGATCGTCACGAAGCGAGAGTCGCGGACCTTCGGGAGGATCATGGTTGGAACTCCTATCACTTGTGTCCGCTGTCAAACACCCTCGGGCGACGGGTACGACCAGGCACGCCCCCAAGCGAAGCCTGCGAACCCGGTGGTCGATCGGTGACCGGAACGGCTGTTGGTGATGGTCGGATCATTCCTCGGACGGTCTCGCGGTCGCTGTTGGACAATGACGAGCGTGGAGGATCATCGCCCGAATGCAAGTCCCGAGCACCCCGACCTGCGTGACTACGTGGGCTGGCACGCGGCATACGACGATCCTGAGTCGAGCCTCTCGGTGCGGTTGCGCCACGTCCAGCGGGCCATCCTCGACTGGCTCGACCGGACACCTGGCCCGGTTCGCGTGCTCAGCTCATGCGCCGGCCAAGGCCACGACATTCTCGGCGCGCTCGAGGAGCGCGGCCCACAGGACCGTGCCCGAGTGACCGGAGCCCTCATCGAGATCGACCCGACGAACGTCGCCATCGCGCAACGTCACATCGCTCGCCTCGGACTGGCCTTCTCGGTCGTCGAAGCCGACGCGGGGACCACCGACGCCTATGCCGGGCTCGTACCTGCAGACCTCGTCATCCTGAGCGGGATCATGGGCAACATCTCCGCGGCCGACATCGAGCGCCTCGTGCACTTGTCTCGTCGGTTCTGCGCGCCAGCAGCGACGATCATCTGGACTCGCGGCGCGCAGGACCCCGACCTCGGACCCGACATCCGCCGATGGTTCAGCCAGGCGGGGTTCGAGGAACTGTCCTGCCAGGAGTGGATCGAAGGCACGGGAATGCGGGTTGGCGTGAACCGCCTCATCACACCACCCCGACCGCTCCGCCCCGGTGAGCTGATCTTCACCTTCTACCGCTGAGAACGTGCCCAACCCGATCACCGTGAGCCGATCGACGAACGGGCAGTTGATGCCCGAACCAGTTGGTCATACTGCTTGCCGTGGCGCCTAACCGATTTCATGCCGAGCGAGTGCCAGTGCCACCGCTGCTTGCCGGGGACGTTGATTCCTGGGACTACGCATCCGCATTCGGTGTCTCGGCGGTTGCGTGCGAGCGATCGGCCGAGCTCCTGGCCAGAGCCATGTTCGAGGACGCGCCGCGATTGCTGAGATGGCCGGTCCTACTGGGTTGGCGGACGGTGCTGCAGCTTCGATTGGGTCCGCTCGGTTCGCGAGATCATGTTCTAGGCTGGCGAATCGTCCACAACGAGCACGGACGGCTTGATCTCGAAGTCGGGTCGCCGTTCCTTCACGCGCGCAAGGTAGTGCTCGTCACCAGCGCATCCGCTGTTGTCGCGACGATCGTCAACTACAGAACTCGATACGCCAGACCAATCTGGTCGGCAGTCTCGGTCGTCCACCACCGAACCGAGCCGATGCTCCTCACGCGCGCGGCGAGACTCCCGCCCCGCTAGCCGAAGCGCATACGGCGCACCCGCCGGTCAGGTCTGACCGATCCGATCGTGTGTCACAAGGGATCCCTATTCGGCGCAGTGGTTAGGACTCGGTTATCCAACTGCCAGTTCAAGACCCCAGATCCGCTGGAGCGCGTCGAAGCCGTCCACCGTGACAGCCAGACCTCGTGTGCTCGGCCGGCGGGTGACCCATTGGCGGTTCAGGAGCTCAGACGCTAGTGCGGCGCCGAGAGCACCCGCGAGGTGAGGGCGGCGTTCGGTCCAGTCCGGACACGTTCGGGTCAAAGGCCGCCGTCGCGACTTCACGGAAGCGACGTTGACGCCCAGTTCGTTGAAGGCGCCATGACCCTCGGGCGTCAGGCGCAGATCAGGGTCGAACCAGCCGCGCCGGACGCTGGCCTCGAGGAGTCCGACGCCGAGTCGCCCGGCGACGTGGTCGTAGCACATCCGGGCGTCAGCGAGGTCCCGTTGTGCTCGTGACTGTCGCAACGAGCAGACGGGCACCTCAGCGCACAACTGTCCGAGGCTCTCCAACGCTTGCGCCGTGTGCTGGTCAGCGACGCTGTAGAGCCGCTGGCGCCCAGCGCGCTCAGCACGCAGCAGTCCTGCGGCGACCAGGATCACGAGATGCTCGCTGGCCGTGGCAGCGCTGACTCGGGCCACAGAGGCGAGTTCACCCGCAGGCCGAGCGCTCCCGTCCATAAGCAGGTCGATCATCGCCGACCGAGTAGGTACCGACAGTGCCCGGCCGATCGCGGAGAAGTCTCGTCTCACGTGCCCAGCCTTTTGTCGCCATCTTTCGGTGCTCGCCGAAGCGTTTCCGTCTTACCGTGGCCACGTATCCACCACTCGCGGCCCGAGCGTAAGCAACCCGGGCGCGACGACGACGTGAAGGAGAGGTCATGACTGCAACAGCCGAGCAAGCACATTTTGCCTTCGCCGAGTGGCATCGGCGCATCGGTGAACGCGATGCCGCCGGCTTGGTGGCGATGTACCGCGATGACGCCACTATCGAAAGCCCGCTCGTGACGCGGGTGTTCGACGAGAACACGCGCGGGATCGTCCAGGGCCGAGAGCAAATAGACCGGTTCATTTCGAAGATCACCGCCAGCCGGCCCTCCGACGATGAGCTCGATTCGCTCTACCGCACGGGCGAGTACATGTTCGACGGCACCACCCTGATCTGGGAATACCCTCGAGAGACCCCCGACGGCGACCAGCTGGACCTGGTCGAGATCATGGAGCTCGACGGCCCCCTGATCGCTCACCACCGCATCTACTGGGGCTGGCGGGGCGTCGAGCACGTGATCGCCAACGCCGTCGACAAAGCGTACCGATAGCCGATCGCTCATCGGTCACGAACGGGCAGCCGGTAGCGTCCTTTGATGCCGAGAGCGGGAGTTGCTGAGGTAGCTGTTTGGTCAGTAGCCGGCAGCGTTGACGATCGCTGAGGCGAGGTCGGTGGGGCGGCTCCACATGGGCCAGTGTCCGGTCGGCAGGTCGATGAGTTCGAGGTCGCGCAGGGTGGCAACTTCGGCCATCATCGGGTGCCCTTGGTGGGCCATCTTCATCATCACCTCGGCGGGGTAGGAGCAGGCGATGATCGTAGAAGGGACGTCCCGGCGGGAATCGTTGGTCAGCCGCACCGTTTCCCGCAGGACCGATCCGGGCTCCGGTACCGCACGTTTGCGGAACCGTTTCAGGTCGGCCTCGCTGAGACCGTCGAGGCTGGCGGGTAGCTGTTCGAACGGGGGTAGCGGGACTTCGTCGGTCTCTGGTGGCACGGAGGCGTCGATGGCTGAGCCGTCCGCGGACGGGCCGCTGTCGACGTAGATGATGCGGGCGACCGTGGTGGGGTCCTGGTCTAGGAGCAGGGAGGTGGGGTATCCGGCGCCGCTGTGGGCGACGAGGACGACGGGCGAGTCGTCCGCGGCGGCCGTTTCGATGGCCGTCCGTAGGGCGTGGGCTTGTTGCGCCACCGTCGCCGAGGCACGATCAGGGTCGTCGGGGTCGAGCCCGGGCAACGTGACGCGGTGACCTGGTGGCCGCGGCCGCGGAGGTCGGCTGCGACGGCGTCCCAGGCCCAGGCGCCGAGCCAGTGGCCGGGGACGAGAACGAGCGCCGGTGGGGTGTATGTGATGGTGTCCATACCCCCATGCTGTGCTGGGGGCAGGACGAGGGCATGTCACTATTTTGGTCACCATTTCTGGGATGATCGAGGCGTGAACCGCACTGAGCGTCTGCACGCCCTGACCGAGTCGTTGCGCCGGGCCGGGCCCCGGGGCCGAACCGCAGACGGGCTCGCCTCGGAGTTCGAGGTGACCACCCGCACCATCAAGCGCGACCTCGCCGCCTTGGAGGCCGGCGGGCTGCCGGTCTGGGGACGGACAGGTCCCGGCGGTGGCTACGGCCTGGCGCAGGGCTCGTCGCTGCCCCCGGTGAACTTCACCGCCGCGCAGGCGCTGGCGCTGAGCGCTGCGGTGGCGGTCTCAACCCAGGCGCCGTTCTCCGATGCGGCGCGCACCGCGACCCGCAAGGTGCTCGACGTGCTCGACCCATCCGCCCGCCGCCGAGCCACGGATCTGTCCCACCGAGTGTGGGTCGACGTCGGACCGAGCGCTGCCCGCCGGGTGATGTCCGTCCTGGAGCAAGCCCTCATCGACCAAGTCACCGTCAACCTCGCCTACATCGACGGCCAAGGGCACAGCACGCGACGCGAGGTTGAGCCGATGATCTTCGCGCTCACCGGCGGCCGGTGGCTGCTCGTCGCGTGGTGCCGACTACGTGACGACGTCCGCTGGTTCACCCTGTCCCGCATCCAGGCCGCGACGGCAACCCGTCACCCCTACACCGGCCATCACGTCAGCGAGATCGGCCCCCCACCCGAGCAAGCACGACCGGTCGGCGTCTGACCCGGCACCCGCCCGTAGCGCGATCGGCCACCGGGAACGGCTGGCCGCCGTCGTCAGGTTGATGTTCGCGCGCTGCCCGCGGGTCTACTGGCTGGCGAGCACCTCGGTGATGAACGCGGCTTTCGCGCGCGTGTATGCCTCTCGGTCGGCTCGGTGGGCAACGGCCAGATTCGTCTTCAACTCGGCGTAGTCGGCTGCGAGTGACGGGTCGGAACGCAGCGCATCCCGGAAAACGAGGCGAGTGGACCATTGCGGGACGCTCGGGCCCAGCAGGTGCAGGTGAGCGCGGCGGCGGTCCTTGGCCACCTGGACGAAGAACCGCTCCCATGGGCGGTGATCGAGCTCCACCGGTACCCAGTGCCACCCACGGGGGCCCAACACCGATGCGATCTCGGGAACGCACCCGACGTCGTCGACCTTCGCTTGGAAGTCCAGAACGGGCTTGGCCGCAAGCCCAGGAACCGCAGTAGACCCGATGTGCTCGACCGGAGAGATCAACCAGCCCGCCAGCTCCCTCTCGAGGTCACGGCAATGCTGCTCCCCACGGTCGTGCCACCCCGGATCCGGTGGCACGACCTCGATAGCCTCGGTTGCCCACGCGGGCCACTCCTCATCGGCCACACGCACATCGTGTCAGGTCCTGGAGCCCGCTACCGACGATCTTCGTTTGGGGATCGCCGAGCGCGACAGCCAAGATCGCCGCCCGAGAGTGTTGGTCGTCGCCCGTTACTGCTGGTGGTCGGCTGCCTTCTTGGGCAGTAGCAGCATCAGGAGCGCGGCGACGATGTAGAGGCCGACTTGCCAGGGCAGGATGGTGGCCAGAGCGTGGCTGAACCCCTCCAGCCGGCTGGCGCCGTGGGCGCGGGGCTGGCCGAGCGCGGAGAAGAAGAGCGTGACGAGGACCGCGACGCCGGCGGCGCCCCCGATCTGGTTGACGGTGGTCAGCACACCTCCCGCGGCTCCGGCGTCCCGGCCGGGTATGCCGGCGAGGATGACGTTAATGAGGATGGGTGCGGCCAGGCCCAGGCCGAGCCCACCGATGAACAGGGGCAGGGCGAGCAGCCAGTAGCTGGGCTGGGCGCCGTCACGCACGACCTGCCACAACATCAGCTGGGACGCGGCGAGCACCAGCGAACCGGTGATCAGCAAAGCTCGGCCGGCCTTGGCGGCCAGGGCGACCCCGATCCCGGAGGTGAGGATGGAGCCAACCGCGTAGGGCAGCATCACCAGGCCGGTCTGCCAGGCGGAGCGTCCGGTGCCGAGTTGGAGGTAGAGCGACAGACACAAGAAGAAGGGTCCGATCGCGCCGAAAAACAGGAGTGAGCTGGCCAGGCCGGAGGCGAACGCGCGGTTGCGGAGCAGGGCGGGGTTCAAGATGGGTTCCCCACCGCGACAGGCGAGTCGCTCCTCGCGGCCGAGGAACAGCGCTGCGGTGATCGGCGAGGCGCCCAGCAGCACGAAGCCCCACCACGGCCACCCTTGGTCGCGGCCCTGGACAAGGGGCAGCAGCACCAGCACCGCGGTCAGTGACGCGAGCGCGGCGCCGATCAGGTCGAGGCCGGTGCGGTGTGAGGCCGACTCCGGTGGCGAGGTTGGTAGGAACTTGGCGCCCAGCGCGAGGCCGATCACACCGATGGGGACGTTGACCCAGAAGATGGTCCGCCAACCCAGCCCGAACAAGTTGACATCGACCAGCAAGCCACCCAGCAGCGGGCCGGCGATCGAGGCCAGCCCCAGCACGGCGCCGTAGGCGCCGAACGCCTTGGCGCGGGCGGCAGGGGCGAAGGAGGAGCGGATGATCCCGAACACCTGGGGCACCATCAGCCCGCCGGCGAGACCTTGCAGCACCCGCATGGCGATCAGGACACCGGCCGAACCGGACAGTGCGCATAGCGTCGAGGCCAGGATGAACCCGGTCAGGCCGATGAGGAAGATCTTCCGGCGGCCGTACTGGTCCCCGATCCGGCCACCGGTGATCAAGCCGCCGCCGAGGGCGAGGGTGTAGCCGGCCACCATCCATTGCAACGCTGAGCCCGAGGCGTGCAGGCCGGTTTGGATGGCGGGGGCGGCGACGCTGACGATGGTCGCGTCGAGCAGGTCCATGAACGCCGCGACCAGCACGACGACCACAGCGATGGTGCCCGCTCGACCCGACACGGTGTCGGCGGCCTGGGGCGGATGCGGTGGCGTGGCCGAGGAGTCGGCCACGGCGGCAGGTGAGGTTGTCATGACGGCGACGTTGCCACCGGTACCGGACGCCGAGTGTCCGCGCATGAAGCGGGTGTCCGACATTTGTGTGCGAGCGGTCAGCTGACCTCGCCGTATCGATCGGCCAGCACCGCGCATGCTTGGCGAAGCTCGGTGGGTTCGACGTCGGTGAGCGGTGCGTCGAAGGTGCCGAGCAGGGCGGCGAGTCCGTTCCATGACCAGGACCCCATCCGCAGCTTGCTGCTGGTCGCGGTCACCGGTTCGACCAAGGCCCCACCGGGCGCCCATTGGGCGATGAGCGAGGCCGGTTGGGCAACGGTGGCGGTCCCTTGGCAGGGCCAGTGATCGGAGGTGTCTCCTCGGTCGAGCTGGGCCATCACGAAGTGGGCGATGTTGTCGGGCTCGGGCAGGACGCGGGGCTGGAACCGTGGCCCATTCGGGGTGCGCGGTCGTACCCGGTCCAGGCGCAGCGTGCGCCACGAGGAGCCGGCCGGGTCGTAGCCCAGCAGGTACCACCGCCCCGCCCACATCACGAGGTGGTGGGGCTGGATCTGACGGGCCGGGCCGGGTTCGTCGCTGGCGTCGTAGTCGTAACGCAGGGTCTCGTTGTTGCGTAGAGCGGCGGAGACGCTCAGCAGGACGTCTTGGTGCACGTTGGGCGCGGCGAGGTCCCAGGCGTTCCAGATGGACGTGATCTCGATACGCCCGACGAGGTGACGCAGCCGGGAGGGCATGACTTGCAGCACCGTGTCCAGGGCA
>JAABUJ010006152.1_pt1 | contig 11739 bp, 9 predicted proteins | sample 5559131 | NCBI WGS metagenome assembly JAABUJ01 (sample SAMN10711875, study PRJNA513366) | rock metagenome | isolation source: Antarctica rocks | place: Antarctica: Victoria Land, Mt New Zealand nord | collected 2016-01-07 | reverse complement strand
CCGTCGCCGCGATTGTCGGGGTTGGTGAAGTGGTAGCGGCCGAGCAGGTTGATGTGGTCGTGGGTCAGGGGTGAGAGCCGCTCGACGTCGGCGTCCTCGACGGGGTAGCCGTCGAGGCGGAGCTGGGCCAGGGCGGCGTCGAGGTAGCGGGTGTTCCACAGCACGATGGCATTGAGGACGAGGCCAAGCGCACCGAGCTGGTCTTCCTGGCCTTCGCGGTAGCGCTGGCGCAGCTGGCCGCGTTGACCGTGGAAGACCTGGCGGGCGAGAGCATGGCGGGCTTCGATGCGGTTGAGCTGGGTGAGGATGCGCCGCCGGCAGGGCTCGTCGTCGAGGTAGGCAAGCAGGTAGAGGGTCTTGGCGATCCGGCCGAGTTCGGCGATGGCACGGCCCGGTGGGGGTGGGCCGGCCGCCGCCTTGCAGGACGGGGAGGTTCGGGGCGGGCGTTGTGGGACGCGGGGTGCGCGCCGTCCGGTCGGAGAATGTCTCGGGCAGGTGCGAGGCGATCAGACTGCATCCAGCCAGATCCGACTGATGCGGTCCTTTTTGTCACTGTGACGCTTCGAAATGTGGCAGGCCGTCGGCCATCGGCCTGGCCTTCGAGCAGCTGCATGTGCAGGGCCGATGGCCTGACAGGTCTTCCCGGCGGAGTGACCGTGGCCGTTCGTGGGCGCGGTGTGAAGGCTGCAGCCTTGCAACTGCCGTTCTCAGTTACCGTCCCGACAGCGGGTTTGTCCAAGACGCCTCATCGCCACGGGTGCCGGGTTTCGACTTCCTGACTGCAGCGAAGATGCGCCACGAGCCCTCACTGGTTGCCCAGGATCGGATCGGTGAGCCAACTGTGCGGGCGCCCCTGCATGGGGTTTTCCGGCGCCGCCCGACGGTGCCCCTTCTCCCCGCGGTGGCAATGATCGTTCGCGGCGGGCACCGTGGTGATGTGCAAGAACGAACCCCGCTACAGCGGCTCGTGGACACGATGCTTGATCGCGCTGAAGCGACGAGTCCGACCGTGAAATACGACATTTGGATGCCGTCACTGGAGAGTCTGCTCCTGCCACGCGACCCTCCTGAGAGTCCTCGGGCTGCACTGCCGGTTGTACACCGCTACCGCAGCCACACGGTGCAACCCTTCGACACCGCTGCTCTGCCTGTGTGGGTGTCCCCCGCGGGTGGGGTCACCGCCCACCCCCCTGGCTGTCAGGCAGGGCCCCGGGTCACCGTAGAAAGTAAACGGGCAGCCGAAAAGCGCCCCAAGAACCTTGGCATTGCGCTGCGTACCCGGCTCCCTCAACGCGCCCGGACGGGACGGAACTGGTGCACGGATTGTGAAGAGCCGCCACAACGGGACACGTCGCCTACGTGCCTGTAACGTCCGTCACATTGTCCCGGTCGGGCGCAGCGGACCAGCCCCTTTTTTTGGAGTCGCCGTGCGCCGTATCGCCTCGCTTGTTGCCTGCGCCGCCCTCGCCGGCGTGGGAATGGTCAGCGTCACGGCCCCAGCCGCCGCCAAGACCACCCCGCCTACCGCCGCGGCGGCGTCGATCAAAACCTCGCCCTACGTCGCGCTCGGCGACAGCTACTCCTCCGCCGCCGGGGTTTACCCACAGGTCCTCACAGCCCCACCGGCGTGCAGCCGCTCGCAGCTGAACTACGCCGAGGACATCGTGGCGGGTACCCACCCGCAAACATTCACCGACGTGACGTGCAGCGGCGCCACCACCTCAGACTTCTACTCCTCGCAGACACCCGGGGCGCCACCGCAGCTCGACGCGGTAGACAACACCACCCGGCTCGTGACCATGACCATCGGCGGCAACGACGAAGGAGTCTTCGCGAACTCCTTCTTCGGATGCGTAACTGTGGACGCCGGCAACGTCTACGGCAACCCGTGCCAGCAGAAGTACGGCTCCACGTTCACCGACCTGATCAAGACCCAGACCTATCCGAACCTGGTCCGGACGTTGTCTGCTGTGCGCGCCAAAGCGCCGCGCGCGACGATCGTCATTCTGGGCTACCCGCAGATCCTCCCCCCCGTCGGCGACCCGGCGTGCTACCCGGCCATGCCCATCTCGATGGGTGACGTTCCCTGGCTCGTCAACCAGCAGCAAGTGCTCAACGACGCGGTGCGCCGCGCCGCCGCCGCGACCGGCGCCCGGTACGTCGACACCTACTCCCCCTCCGCTGGTCACGACGCCTGCGCGCCGGTCGGTACGCGGTGGTTGGAGCCTCTGGTCGCCCCCATCAACGCCTTTCCGGTGCACCCGAACGCCACCGGCGAAGCCGTCATGGCCCAAGACACCCTGGCGGCAATCGGGCGCTGAACAAATCGTCGCGAAGTACTGCCTCGCTCTGTTCATCGGTCGGCGACGACACCGTGACCCGCACCCTCGGCGACGTCGAGATCGGAAATCCCGACCCGCTCGACAACCTCGTCCAGACCACCGCCGCACGGGCGGCGGACTGCGCCGTGGCACAGGCCGAGCGGCTCAGTAGGCGTTGGTGTAGACCCGGGTGGGGTTGATCAGGACGGCGACACGGCTCTGTTCGGCCATGATGCGGTCGTAGGTGTCCCAGTCGGGGTGCTGCCCGCCCGCGGCGGTGAAGATGGCCCGGAGCAGACCCGGGAGGTGGTCGGGGTCGAAACCGGGCAGCCGATCCTGGGGGCCGGCGAGTTGGGCGGTGCCATCGAGGCTGACCCAGGACCATCCCGAGCGCCAAGTGAGGGTCAGCGCGGGCCGGCGCCGCAAGTGAGCGAGCTTCACCGGCCCATAGGTGACGAATGCACCCACCTGCGCCCCGGTCACCGGGTGCGCCACCACCGCGGCGTTGACCACCGAGGAATGGGGGGACCCGTCCGAGCGCAGGGTGCTCACCACCGCAAGGTAGGAATCCTGAGAACCGATCGCGGAAATCAGGTCAAGTCGTAGTTCCTCATCCTCAGTGCCCATCGCTCCATCCCCTGCCGTGCTCACCAAGCCACACCGATCTGCGGCCCATCATGGCCGACAACCCATTAGAAGCCCACTCCAGTTCCGAAAAGTGGTGAACGTCCGCCGCGCTCGCGGCCAGTGAGGGCGAAGTGCGGTTATGCCGCGCAGTCGCGGCAGATCGGCAGGCCTGCGCGTTCGCCGGCGTAGCGGTAACGGTGGTGGACCAGGAAACAGGCCGAGCAGGTGAACTCGTCGGCTTGTTTCGGCGCGACCCGCACCGAGAGCTCCTCCCCGGACAGGTCCGCACCGGGTAGCTCGAAGCCCTCCGCGGTGTCGGTCTCATCGACGTCAATGACCCCACCACTGAGCGCGCTGCCCGCCGCACCGCCATCTTAAATGGACCAAACCGCCGGAGCTCGCCGAGGCAGTAAGGAACTGTGACACCACCTCTGACCCGGATGACTCCTCATCCAGATCGCAGCCGGGACCAGTCGGGTGTCGACTGGGATCGACCCGGTGTACTGGCGCAGGGCATGTATTCCAACCCGGCAGTATTCGTGATCAGGTTGTCCGCCTCGACAGCTGCTGTGCACGGCGCGCCTCCACGGCGGTCCGCGGTCGTCGCTTCGGCGGTCAGCTCGGTCACCGTCCTCGCCGGTCGGCTTTGCGACTCGGACGATTGCCCCGTGCATCTACGCTGCGCCCTGGCCACCTGGGACCGACGCATCACCGCGGGGTGGGGTGAACCGGTGCCCGGTTGCGGCCAAGATGAGGGCGAGGACCAGGGCCATACCGCCGGAGAGCAGCAGGGGCAGTTGGCCGGTGGTGTTCCAGGCCAGTCCCGCCCAGAGGCCGGCGAGCAGGATCGCCCCGCCGTTGAGGCCTTGGTAAAGGCCTTGGGCGCCGCCTTGGCGACCGGGTGGGGCGAGGCTGGCGACCCAGGCTTTGCCGACGCCGTCGGTGGCGGCGGCGAACCCGCCGTAGAGCGGCAGCAGCAGGAACACCCAGCCGGGCGAGCTGACGATGCCGAGACCGAGGTAGCCGATGGCGAAAAACACCAGCCCGGCGGCGAAGATCAGGTGCCGGGGGAAGCGGTCGGACAGGGCACCGGCCGGGTACGCCAACCCGGCGTAGACGAGGTTGTAGACGATGTAGGCGGCGATCACCCCCGCGGTGGACAGACCCAGCTCGTGCGCGCGCAACAGCAGCAGGGCGTCGGGGAAGTTCACCAGCGAGAACACAGTGAGCGCCGCGATCAGCGCCCGCAGCCGCGGCGGCAACACCGCAGGTGACGCGATCGGTTCCCGCCGGGCGCCCGCGGTGGTGGGTTGGTGGTCTTCGCGCACGGCCCGGACCAGCAACACCGACAGCACGGCCGGGATGACGGCGATGAGCAGCAGCGGCCGGATCTGATGATCGAACAGCTCGTACAAGCCCAGACCCACAGCCGGCCCGACGACGGCGCCCGCGGTGTCGGCCGCCCGGTGCACCCCGAAGATCCGGCCGCGCGCGCCCGGGTCGGCGCCGACCATGAGCAGCGCGTCGCGAGGCGCCCCCCGCACCCCCTTGCCCAGGCGATCCACGCAGCGGGCGGCCAACACGACCGGCCAGGTCCCGGCGACCGCGAAAATTACTTTCCCCAGGGCCGCCAACCCGTAGCCGACGGCGATGAGCGGGCGCTTACGGCTGTGGTCGGCCAGGCGCCCCGCGGCGAGCTTGGTCAGTGCGGCCACCCCTTCCGCCGCGCCCTCCACCACGCCGACAACCGCAACCGGTGCCCCGAGGGTCACGGTCAGGAAGATCGGCAGGATCGGGTACAGCAATTCGCTGGCCGCGTCCTGCAGGAAACTCACCCCGCACAGCACCCGCACATTCGCCGTCAGCCACGGCGGCCAACCCCACGGGGTAATGCGGGCGGGCATAGCTGCCTCCCTACTGACCTGTCGCGGACAGCGACACTCCGCACAGCCTCGCAGAGTGCGTGCACCACCTTGGGCTCAGACGAGTTGAAGACGCCGCATCCAACCGCCTTTCCGTTGCAAGCCGGGCGGTTGAACGCGATTGAGTTCGGTGCTCGGGGCGGTAGATCGCGGCGTCACAGGTACGGCAATGGTAGGTGTGGTGTCTGCGGCCCACGTGCTGGCACGAGCACGGCATCCAGCCGACCAGTACTCGGTTCGGCCCCAGCGGTGGCCGTTCGGGCGGTGCTCGGGCGTGCGTTCCCGCACCGAGCCGGCTGGTGGTCGCCGCGGCTGGCCATCGATGACTCCACCGACCCATCATTTGAACTAAGAATGTCCGGCAATTTGATGTGACTGGTGGGGCGGATGTTGCTGGTGTGTCGTTACGGGTTGGGGCACGGACCCCGGCTTGATCGTGGGGGTGTCACCGCCGCCCGATCCCAACCGGGTCGTGTTCAACCACGTGCTCGCCGCCCTGGTCCATGGCAGCGGTTACAAGCGCATCGCCACCCCGGGGTGTTCGGATCGCACGATCCGCCGCCGACTGCTCGACTGGGCCGAGCGCGACGTAGGTGTGGAACTGCTCAAAGCCGCGCTCGCCGCCTACAACCAGATGATCGGCCTCGACCTCGACGACCTCTCATCGGATGGGTCGATCACCAATCGCCCCGCGGTAGCGAACTTTCGAGTCGATCCCCGGTCGATCGCGGTAAGCAAGGCACCAAACGCTCGGTGGTCACCGACGGGCGCGGCATCCCCCTCGCCCCGGTCGGTGCCGGCGCCAACCGGCACGACTCACCCCTGTACGAACACACCATGCGCCAGATCCCGGACATGATCGGACCGCTACCCGACCAACCGTGGGTGGGCATCCGCGGCTACGACTCCACCCCGACCCGGCACCTGCTCGACGAACTCGGCTATGTCCACGAGATCGCCCGCAAACCCATTCCCGCCCCCATCCAAGCCGGCAAACGGTGGGTCGTGGAACACACTCACTCCTGGATGAACGGCTACGGCAAGAACCGCCGCTGCACCGAGAAACGCCGCAGCACCGTCGAGTTCTACCCGCACCCCGCCGCCACCCTCACCGCAATCCGCCGCCTCATCAACGAAGCCCGCACCCACTACCGCTGACCAACCCGACCCACCACCCGAAGACTCAAGTAACCATCAACTGCCGGACGTTCTAAAAGAAATCTAAGGATTCGCGACGAACCCCCGCTTTCTCAGGATGCGTACAGGTTTAAGGGGCACCGTGGTGCTCGGGCGAGACCACCACGTTTCTCGCCCGGCGATGTCGACAGCCGAGGAGGCCGTTTCCGATGATGAACCGAACCAAGACCATGGTCGCAGCCGGGGGCGTGGCCCTCGTACTGGCCGGCACCGGCGCGGGGATTGCCGCCGCCCAGAGCAGTCCCGCTCCGCCCGCACCGCCGAGCAATTCCGCCCCGAACGGCGCAGCGCCAAACACCCCTGCGCCCAAGGCCCACGCACCCGGCACCAAGCACGACGGGCACAAGGGGAAGGGCCTGCTGGGCAAGGTGGAGCACGGCGAGTTCACGACGCACACCAAGACCGGGGACAAGGTGCTGGACGTGCAGCGCGGGACCGTGACCGACGTCAACGACAAGTCCATCACGGTGACGTCCACCGACGGGTTCAGCGCCACCTACAAGATTGACGCGACCACCACCAAGGTACGCAAGGACAAGAAAGAGGTACCGGTCAGCCAGATAGCGAAGAACGACCGGGTCCAGCTGAACGCCGTCAAGGCCGGCGACACCACCACCGCCCAGCACATCGGCGACTCCGGCCTGCCCAAGTAGTTGACGTCGACGGAGGTCAGCCGCGGGATTTTGTAGAGCCCGCGGCGCCCTCCGTGGCGTCACTGTGTTCCAGCAACCTCGCGCGAAGCACCTTGCCGGCAGCGTTGCGCGGCAGCTCATCAAGGAACACAACATCTTTCGGCACCTTGTACCTGGCCAGGTTGTCCTTGACGTAGGCGCGCAGCGCGTCCGCGTCCGGTGTCGTCCCCGGTTCCGGCACCACGAAGGCCTTCAGCCGCTGACCGAAGTCCGCGTCCGCCACGCCGAGAACGGCAGCGTCGCGCACGTCGCCGCGGGTGACGAGCAGGTTCTCGATCTCGGCGGGGAACACGTTCTCGCCCCCGCTGATCACCATGTCGTCGGAGCGCCCGTCGATGAACAACCGTCCGGCCTCGTCGAAGTAGCCGGCGTCACCGCTGCTGAGCAGGCCGTCGAGAATCTCCTTGTGGGCACCGCCGGTGTAACCCTCGAATGCCAAGCCGCTGCCCACGAACACCCGGCCGCGCTGGTGGGGGCGGGCGATCCGCCGATCGTGCTCGTCGTAGAGCGTGACGTGGCAGCCCACCGGGATACGTCCGACGGTGCCGGGCGCGGCTTTCCAGTCGGCGGGCGTGGCGACGGTGGCCACCGCGACCTCGGTGGAGCCGTACAGGTTGTAGAGCACCTCGCCGAACGCCGCCGTCGCCCGATTCCCCAGCTCCGGCGACAACGCCGACCCGGCGACGAACACGATGCGCAAGGTGGAGGTGTCGTAGCGGGCAAGAACGTCTGAGCCAAGGTCGAGCACCCGCTTCAGCATCGTGGGCACCATGACCACAGCCGTGCACCGGTTCTCCTGAATACCCCGCAGCACCGCCTCGGCGTCGAAGCGTCGACGCAACACCACTGTGGACCCGAGGGAGACCGTCAAGATCAGCTGCGACAGACCGGTGCCGTGAAACGCCGGGGCTGCGAGGAACGTCGCGCCGTCGCTGCGGTAGGGGATGCGGTCCAAAAACTGCGCCGCCGCGAGCGCTGAACTGACTCGCCGGGGTGCTCCCTTGGGGGTGCCGGTGGTGCCGCTGGTCAGCATCACGAGGTGCCCGGCGTGCGGCGGGTTCGGCAGGCGCGTCTAGGGGTGTCCCGGTGATCAGCTCCTCGCGGGTGGGCACCGCGCCGCCGTCGATCGCCGCACGGTCGTCCACCCAGGCCAGATACCGGTCCACCTCGGCAGGCAGGGCCGCAGCGAGGGCGGTGAACTCCTGGTCGAACACCACCGCGGAAACCCCTTCGCGCACACTGACGTCGCCCAACTGGGTGCCTGCGAACCCCGTGTTCATCAGCACCACGCTGGCACCGAGCTTGCCCGCCGCGATCATCGCCTCGAGCTCACCGCGGTGGTCTCGGCACAGCACCGCGATCATCGACTCGGCGGTGATGCCGCGCTGCGCAAACGCCGTGGCCAGACGGGTGGCGCGGCGGTCGATCTCGCCGAAGGTCAACGTTCCCAGCTCGTCCACGATCCCGGGCTTGCTCGGGTGTCGCCGCGCAGCGACCTGAAAAGCCCCGGCAATCGCACCTAACCGCCGGACGTCGAGCATCGACCGCACCACCTCGTCCGGTCGTGTCGCCGGGACCAGGCCGGCGCGGAACAGCACACCGACGCTGTAGCCGGCGTCCACGGCAGTCTTGACCGCGGTGGAGACCTTCTTGACGATCGTCATCCTCACGCCTTCGGGATCTCGAACATGCTGCCGAACGCGACTGCGAAGCCGAGGTCACCGGACAGTTTGAGCTTGCGGGTCATGTACACCCTTGTGGGAGAGGCATTTCCGGAAGCAACCCTGATGAACTCCGAGGGCTTCATGGTCAGCGTCACCCTAGGGGAGTCGGCGTGTTGCCCCTCGCTGACCATGCACCCAGCGGTGGACACGACCGTCTCGTAGACGAGCTCGGAGCTGCCCTTGAGCACCCACCTGATGGTGGATTCTTTGGGGGAGCGCATCTTGTCCGGGCGGAAATATGCCGACATCTGCGAAAACACGGCACCGATCACCATTGGAGCCCGCTTGTTGGTGTCCAGTTCACCAAGCTGCTTGCCCGAGGAGTGCTTGACCAGGCGGGCGAATGCGCGTGGGTCCACCTCGCTGGGGTCCAACCCGGACTCGAACATCCCTCCAGGGCAGCGATGTATTCCTGAACGCTGATCTTTTTGGGGTCGATCTGGTCGAAGTCGGGCATGGCGCTCCTCCGCGTGGGTTGGCCCATTCTTGCCTACGGCCTCAACCGCGGTGTCCAGGCCAGAGAGGACAGGCCCCCCACTGAGTGACGTCAGTTCCGGTCGGCGGCGGTGTAGACGATCATGCCGCGAATGTTCTTGCCGTCCCGCATGTCCTGGTAGCCCTGGTTGATGTCCTCGAGCTTGTACTTCGTCGTCACCAGGCCGTCGAGCTTGAGCTGGCCCTCCTGATACAGGGAGAGGAGCGCGGGAATCTCGGCGCGGGGGTTGCAGCCGCCGAAAATGGCGCCCTGCAGGTCCTTTTGCAGCAGGGTCAGCTCGAAGAGGCTGAGCTTGACGTCGATCTTCGATGCGTGGCCCATACCGGTGACGACGGTGCGCCCGCCCTTGCCGGTGAGCGAGAGCGCCTCCTGCACGTTCTCGCCCTCGATGTCGCCGACGGTGATGATGACCTTTTCGGCCATCCGCCCCCAGGTCAGCTCGTTGACCCCGCCCATGGCCTCTTCGGCGCTGGCGTAGGTGTGCGTGGCGCCGAACTCCATGGCCCGCTCGCGCTTGGACTCCACCGGGTCGATGACCATGACCCGCTTGGCGCCTGCCGCGGCCGCACCCTGAACCGCGTTCATGCCCACACCACCCGCACCCATGACGACGACGTTCTCGCCGGGGCGGACGTCGGCGACCTTGGTGGCCGAGCCCCAGCCGGTGGTGACGCCGCAGCCGACGAGCGCGGCCACCTCGAGCGGGATGTCCGGCTCGATCTTCACCACCGACGCCTGGTGCACTGTGATGTAGGGGGAGAACGTGCCCAGCAGACACATCGGGAGGGCGTCCTGTCCGCGGGCCTGCACCCGGAAGGTGTTGTCGCTGATGGCGCGGCCGGCGAGCAGCCCGGCGCCGAGGTCGCACAGGTTCTGGTGGCCGTTGGAGCACGGCGGGCACTGCCCGCAGGCGGGGATGAAGGCGGTGACGACGTGGTCGCCCTCCTTCAGCCCGGTGACCCCGGGGCCGACCTTGGTCACGATGCCCGCGCCCTCATGCCCGCCGATGACCGGCCACGACGCGACGGGGGTGCCACCGGTGACGAGGTGCTCGTCGGAGTGGCACAGCCCGGAAGCGGCCAGCTCGACCGTGACCTCACCGGCGCGCGGGTCGCCGACCTCGATCTCCTCGACCGACCACGCCTCGCCGACACCCCAGAGGATTGCGCCCTTGGTCTTCATCCGTGCTCCTGTCTGCTTGTCAACGCACATGTTGATGGATTACCCACAGTCTGACTCAGGCCAGGCCGTGAGTCGAAACGACCGGACAGCAGAGGGCCGCGCCAGCCACTTCCCAAAGCCGGTAGCTGGTCGGTATCTGGCAAGGGGGTTGAGACCAGTGGGTGTTACGCGGCTGGCGATTCCTCCCTCTTGGCTGACCGAGGACGCCGAATTGTTCGCCGACCGTTGGGTGGGGCCGGATGAGACGCGCGAACAGATCATCGACGGCTACCGCCGGGCCTGGACACTGAGCGACGACGCCGTGCGCGAGGCCGCCCCCGACACGACGCACATGGAACACCGACGCTCTGTTCGAGCAGGAGGTCCAGGCACTCACCGAGGGCCTCGGTCCGGACTCCGCGAGCTGAGCAGTGGTCTGTCGGCGATGACTGACCGGACTCCGGACCGGGTCGGCGGGTCAGGGACCAGCACCGTCCGTTTCGTCATGCGTGTTCCTTGCGTGTCTTGAGTGCCGGGTCGCGATCGTCGAGCGTGACAACGCCGGACGCACCGGGCGCGTGAATGACGACATTGGCCAATGCCTCCTGGACCATGCGATAGACCGCGAGCTGCGCGATAGGGCCGAGGTCCGCAGCCGCGTTCCATCCTGGCGCCCGTCGGACGTCGATCGCGACGGCTGCGCCCTTGGAGCACGCGGTGTCGACCAGTGTCGGCAGTCCCTGCAGCGATGCCGCCGGCGGGTGCTCGTCCAGGTCGTCCTGACGCAGCAGGCCCACCATCCGCCGCAGGTTCTGCAGGAGGATCCCGGACTCGTGTCGCACCTCTCGGATACTCACCTTGGCGCGTTCCGGATCGGAGTCGATCAGCCGCTCGATCGCAGCCGACATGACGGCCATCCCCGAGAGGTGATGCGCCGCGACGTCGTGGAGCTCCCTGGCCATTGCCGTGCGCTCGCGGGCGGTCGCCGCCCTCAGCTCTGCCTCGTGTTCCCGCTGCGCCGACCTGACCTGTTCCAGCCGTGCCGCCGTGACCTCGCGTCGCGCGGTCACCAGCAGCGCCACGACCAGCGCACACTCGGCTCGTTCAAGCGGACGTGCAACGCCGCCCTGCTGCTAGGGGTCGCCGGACACGTCGACCCGCCAGGCGGCCTGGCCGAGTAGCTGGTCGAGTGGCCGCAGCAGGCGCCGTCGCGGGCGGTGTCGTTCTGCTGTCGACGGTGATGCCGAACGTGCTGACGCCGGCGAGCGCAGCTAGGGCCGGATTGAGGACTCAGGAAGGTCAGGCCAGCGGCGAACAGGCCCAGGACGATCGAAATGGAAAGCAGCACCAGGCTCCGAAGGCTGAGAAGCGAAGCCGGGGCGGGGGCGGACTGACTGCTTGCGGTGGTCCGGGGGTGACGGTGAGTCGAGAGCGGTTACCGCCCTCTCATTCTATCGGGGTGGTGTTCGGGAGAGAGGACCATGTCGAGGCCGGCCATGATGATGGTCGAGGCGAGAATGAGGCCGAGGAGTATCAGGACTAGGAGGGCTATCCGGTGTCGTCGGAGCGCGGCGAGGGCGGCCGCGCTGATGGGTGCGG
>JAABUJ010006150.1_pt1 | contig 11743 bp, 1 predicted proteins | sample 5559131 | NCBI WGS metagenome assembly JAABUJ01 (sample SAMN10711875, study PRJNA513366) | rock metagenome | isolation source: Antarctica rocks | place: Antarctica: Victoria Land, Mt New Zealand nord | collected 2016-01-07 | reverse complement strand
AACTTACACACTCAGTCTATTAAGAAAGCATTCTTTGCTTTAAGAAGCTTACACAGAGCTTGTATTTCTTTAACAGCTATGATTAAGTTATTTTGTTAAGCAATATCTTCATTTTTCTTTTATTTAGTCATCACATTCTGATCTATAAAAAAGATCACTACAAATAAAGTTAAAGTCTAATACAGAACACTATAATCATTTATTAATACTCATTATGCTCATTCTCTGCATATCTCTTAGCAACAATTTTCTTTCTTATCTTAACTGCATATTTTGCTCTTTAAATTCTCTTCAATATCAGTATCTGTAAATGCATTAATCACTGAAGAATGTGATGAGATCAATTTCTGAGTGATATTAAAATGTAAAGAACTCAATAAGAAAATAAATGAAGAGCTTTTAAGTTTTTAAATATAGTTTAGTCTCTGATTTAGTACACATTTTGTGCATTATAATTGAGTGTTATAATAAGTGAAGTTACATACTAGATTTTGAATCAGAAAAAGTAAAAGAAGCAGTTAAAGTACTTTAAGGCAGTGCAGCATTAAGTGTGAATTCAAAGTAGTTAATGAATGCTTTTATTCTTTTTCATTAATTAGCAAAGTCTTCTTTCTTCAGACATGCAGCAATATCTAAGATAGATAGATTGATTTTATTAATTTTTTTCTTTCTTTTCTTCTTAAATTGAGATGAAAAATCTAATATATCAGTAGAATGTATTCTCTTACTGATGAATTAATTCAATTCAATAATAAAAGATGTGAAGTCTGATGCTTTTACTATGTTGATGAGTTAATTCAATTCAGTAATGAGAAATATAAAGTTTAATGCTTTTATTACATTAATAAAGATAATCTTTACACTCAGTTTTCTCTGTTTTGATGATGTACTTCTAAAATGAAAGTCAGCATCATATCTTTTTATTATTTACTTTACTTACATGATGCAGAAAGAAAATGTAGAAAGCTTAATGTAAAAAGTAAGATGTTTTGTAGAAAGAAAATGTAGAAAATATTGTATTAAAGATAAATGAACTTGTTAAGTCTCTATATTATTATTTGTTTACATGAATGCTGTGTTTTTGTTATCAGTGAATTTGTAGATAACTAAGATCAATTTAAATTAAGCTGCACAATTATTTAGATTTATTAATTCATAATCATTTCTTCTTAAGTTACTATCTGAGAAATTCAAAGTAATACATACAATTTGTAAAGTGTAGTATCTCAATCATGTTAATTGCAATTTCTTTACTAAGTATAGATCTTCTTACAGTAAAGAAACTGACATTAGAATTATGTTGTATAGCATGACAGAGCTATGATGAAAGTTAAAGTTATAAAAAAATATTAAGTAGACTTTAAAGCTTGTGAATTTGACAATATAAGATTCATTGAAGAGAACAGAATATGAATTATAGATGAAGATGTATGAGACAGAATTAAGTTTATGAAATGAAAGCAAAGAACAGATTGTTAAGCATGACATCTTTAAAGAAAAAGATTAAATCATTAACAACTTTCTTTCTTTTAAATCAGTTTCTGCACAAAAAGAGTTAAGTAAGTCACATAATTGTATCATTAAATTAAATTGAAATACTCAATTTTAATATTCTCTGATCAGCTTATGCAATGCAGCAACAGCAGTATTGACAGAAGCTGCATTCTTTCACTTTAAATTCAGAATTCTTCTCACTACTAATTGAAGAGATTTCTAATCAGTATAATGACAGCTTAAAGTGAAATTAGTTAGTCATTATAAATTTGTAGAAGACAAGTAAGATATATCTTTAAACATTTTTTAAAAATATAAGCTCTTATATATTAAGAATCTCTTTCATGACTTATTTATGATATAGTTGCTGAGCTACATAAGAAAGAGAATCTAATAATATCAGAAAGATTGCAAAAGATGAAAGCAGTCTTTTATATGTTGCAGACTTACTAAGAAAATAAAGTGTATTAGTTAATGTATTTTTGCTTTGTAGAGAATGAGTGATCTGATAATTAAGTTAATAATACTTATATATAACACTCATAAAGCAGACATGTAGTCAAACAAGAAGAGTTGTGTACAATATTAATTAAAAATGTTGCAATAATAGCTGCTGTTAATATAAAGCTACTTAATAACAGAAGCTAATTAATTCTGATTTAGTTTAAGCTGTCAAAAATAGCTTAACTCAATTCTGTCTGAAACTCAACTTTGTATAGAGTCAGATCAGATTGTAAAGTAAAGTTTAATGAATTAAGTTAAGTTCTAAAATCTGAGCCTGACCTGACTTGATGATCACTCTATACATAAAGTAATAGTTTATGAATTTAATGCTGTAGCAGCTCAAATTGCAACAGTTATAGAACTTTTCTGTATATTGAGATCTTAAAATGAAAGAGAAATGACAATAACAATTAAGATATAAATAAGTTCTTAATTAAAATATTTAAAATTATATTGACACTTACAGCATTCTCTATAGATAAAGAAGACTTAATAATGATTAAATTCAACATTCTTATATCTGTTATCTATGCTGAAGCAGTGAGAGACTCAATTTAAAAAGAAATGTAAAATAATATTATTTATATGAAGCTGACAGCTTTAACAGTAAATGAAATATGAAGAGAGACTGTATTATTAAGAAGAATTAATATTATAATCAGTAAATAAGTTTTTAAATTTAAGCTAAACACTGATAAATTCTTAAATAAGTTTAAGACAAGATTTGTGACAAAAGACTTTTCATAAATATATAATGTTAATTATAGAAAAATTTTTATTTTTACTGTTAAGTTTAACACTCTGTGAGTCTTTTTAATTATTGTTGCACTTAAAAATCTAAAATGTCACTAAATAAATGTCAACAATATTTTTATGAAATTCTTTCTAAAAAAACAATCTATATAACACTTTTTTTTGAAATTAATATTACATTTAATTATATTCTACACATACTGCACAGTCTCTATGATCTTAAGCAAGATGTACAGAACTGATATGAATAATATGTTATTAAATTAATTAAGTTAAATTTTTATTAAAGCAATACTGATCATTATCTTTTTCTTTATAGCATTAAAGAGATTATGCTGCTTCTTTATATAAATAATATTATTATGATCTCAATAAATCTATTATACAATACTGATTTAAGCAAGCTTTTGTGAGTGTGTTTAAAGTTAAGAACTTAAAGAAGATACAGAAAATTCTTAATATTTAAATTATATGTAACTGTAAAATGAGAATTCTGCATCTAAATTAAATTCATTATGTAAATAAGATATTAAAGAATCTTTATATGTAATTTAATAAGCATAAAGTCATCAATATTTCATTTAATAAATATAATGTTCTTTGTTCTGCTGACTTAACTGATTAAAGAATAGATTAAAGACAGTATTAATAAAGAGTAAAAGACTTCACTGATTTATGTGACTGTATAAAAGACTCAGATGGTAGTTAGCTCAAAAAAAAGACTCAGATAGACTTTACTTTGATGCTAATTCTTTGTCTATAGTAAACACATTGCTGAGTGTCATCAAGTATTTAAGTTTACATTCAGCATTTAATGCATTTTGACCTCACTGCCATCCACACACTCATGTGCCTCATGAAAGATTTAAGAAGAAGTAAATTCAAATAAAGAATATATGTACTTTGTGTAAGCTGCATTAAGATGATTTAAGAGCAGTTAGTAAGAGTTTAAGACTGAAAAATGCAGTTCATCACTGCAGCACATGCCATCAGATAGAACATAATGTCTTTACATGTCATAGATTACATAATTAGTACTAGAATCAATTTAAACACATGAATTTCTATTGTTTGTTTAATATTCTAATGTTTATTTACATCTTGACACATCAACACATTCTAAGACACATAGACTATTCAGGTTAGCACTCAGCATTAAGTCTATCTAAGTCTTTTTTTCAGACTAACTATCATTTAAGTCTTTTATGCAGTCACATGGATCAGCAAAGTCTTTTACTCATTAATAAATAATTAAAAGTTTAATATATATAATAATTTATATTTAGTTAAACATTATCTTCACATTAAATTAATTAAGTCAATATCTCAGTAATTTTGCAGAGCATTATGAATATGCATTTAAAGAATTATTATAATATATAAAATTAATCATTAATTTTAACATTATATACAGTCTCAATAAAAGTTAAGTAATGCTTAAATACTCTGACTTTAACTATGCATCATGTTAGATATATAACTCACAATAGCTGTGCTATTAGTGTGGTGCTCACTTTTAACAAATTATGAGCTCAGATTAGTGCAGTGATTTCTTATCTAAAATCTCATTGAAGATGTGTGCCTAGGTTACCTTGCTGATGATTTAAGCTCATGATGAGAAAGAGCTCAAAGATTATAAATTTAAATTGCTGTCTGTATGCACTCTTTACATCTGCAGTTCAATTGTGGGCTAATTGTGAGTTAGAGAAAGTGTTAGATATATAACTTATAATAGCTGTGCTATTAGTGTGGTGCTCACTTTTAACACATCAGATAAATAGAATTGAAAATTAATTTTAAAGTATATTTATATGCTTAAAAATAAATTAATGTTGTGAATAAGTTAAAAATAAAAATTTATTGTTATTTTGATTACTGAGACTGAGTACATAATTATATTAATGTATATAAAGATTGAGATTTGACTCAGACAGATGTTGAGAGATATGAGCATAAGTAAACATTTTGAAGTTAATTTATACTGTGTAAATATTTAAGAAAATGAAGCTCATTAAATAATTTTATTTATTCAGTTTAAAGAAAACAATTAAGTTATCTCAATTTTAATTAAAAATGTATATATACATAAGCAATTAAAGTACATTAATGTCTTCTATCATAACATCTATGATTTATATAAGCAAAATTAAATTCAAATAAACTTTATACTTAATTAAGAAATAATTATTAATGAGTTTACAAAGTCTCTGCTTAAATAGATCTTTAAATGATTCATTGAATTTAAAAGATTCATTATTGATGATTAATTAAATTCTTAAATGATTTATTGAATTTATAATAATGTGTTGAGTCATTTGTTGTTTGCTGTCAGTGAGAGTCAATAGATGCAGTTTTACTGAGTAAAAATATTGAGAAGCAGTGTTTTAGCTGCTTTTATTGAGTCAATTAAAATTAACATTAAAAGCTAAGTAAAGTCTCTGTTAATGTTGATTGCAGTCAACATTTTTAATTTTTTTAAGATGATCATAGTTCATAAATACATGATCATAGAGTTTCACTAGACAGTATAGTATAGTATAAGTATTTTTTTTCTTTCAATATAAATGCTCAAAGAAATAAATTCTTAAGCAATATAAGTGTTACTTAATCTCTTTTAAGATAAAGCACAATATATTTACTGTTTTCTTTAACACTTTCAACAAAGAATCTGAAGATTCTTTAGCTGAAGATAAAATGATGAATAATGTTAATATGATGAATTTATAAAATCAAGACATGTTATCTAGATTCTTTTAAACATTAATGAATACATTATTATACATTCTAAACATTTTAAAATTAACAAATCTATTAACAGCTTCAATACATTCATTTTAAGCACTGATATCAGCACATCAAAATATCTTAGATAATATTTCTTATACTGAAGAAGTTATAAACAATAATTAGTGATTTAAAGAGTTAATTATCTCATTAATTATCTTAACAGAATTGTCAATTATATTCTTTTAAACTATATAATTAAGAAGACTAAAAGAGTCTAGTTATGTTGAGAAAGTAAAAAAACATTGATGACTTAATGATAAAGAACATGAAGAATAAATACATTCAATAACTATACTTTAAATATTGTTAAAAGATGATATTGTTCAGATTAAAGAAATTATGAGGTAACAGTGAGTAATTTAAAGCATTAATAGTTATAAATGAAAGCACAGTGATTAATACAGAATTGTTGACTGTGTTGTCTTTAGATATATAATTATAAAGATAAGAAGAGCATAGTTACACTGAGTATTCTCAGAAATGCTGATGAATTAATAGTGTAGAATTTAAAGAAATATCATTATTAAAAGAATTAACATTAGCTGATAATTCTGAGATAGCAATGGTTAATGAATAAACTTCAGATACATCATTATAAGATAAATATCTCATAACATTTGAAGCTGAAGACAGTATATTGTCTAAATAAAAAGAAATATCATTAAGCTATTCAGTGACTTAGATTTAGACAGATATCTTACAGCAGCAAGTAGTTACATTAATTGACAATGCTGAGATAGAAACTTCATAACAATGAAGTGAGAACTTTGCAGTTCTTATACAATTTAATAATAGTATGTTGTCAGCATTAAAAGAATCATTACTGTTAAGCTATTTAGTAATCATGATGCAGTCATCTTTATCACAGCAGCAAACAGTTTCATTTTATTTAGAAACTATTTGCTGTTGATGCAGAAAAGCTTACATATATTAGAAATGATTTTAAATTATATAAAAGTTAATATAAACTCATTTTAGATCAATGTCTTGCAGTTAATCTCTACAAAAAGATTCTCAATGAGAATCTTAAAATAGCTTTCAATAATACAATAAATTTCATGTCATCAATGATACTTTACAAATCAAAAGATCATTCAGCAAGTCTATAGAATTAAACACTAAAAGATCTTAATTTTTCTTTTTACTTCAGAAGGTTTATTATTGAGAAGAAATTATAATAGATTCAGAAAAAAATTTATAAACTTCATTATTTGACTAACTGAAGAATGAGAAACAATAAATATATTAATATATTTCTTTAAAGTGCTTAAAACATTCTTTTATACTTTTCAGTCTATAAAGATATAATATATACTCAACAGACAATCTAAACTGAGTTGTAAGTTAAGTTAAGTTTAAAAAAGACATTCATAACTCTGTAAAAACTTAACTTAATCTGTAGATTGAGTTATTACTAACTTTATGTGCACTAGATTAAATTGAAACATTAAAACATCATTTTTTAGAGTTAAGTCATGTAATTATAAATTACATAAAATCATAACATTAGTCCTAACCCTTACAAATAATACATCACAAAACTGAACTTTGTAATCTATTTTTTATGTTTCTTTTATGAGCACTAATATCATCTATGAAATGTATAACCTGCACACTCAGCCTCTGACAATCAAGTCTATGATTTTTAAGTAAACAATTACATACATATAAGCAAGCAATTCTTTCTATTATAAATGAGTGAATGCATGCTGTAAGTAAAGTAAGTAAGAAAGACAAATTTATATTATTTAAGTTTTATAAAGTCTTTTCTTTTTAAGTCTGTCATCTTAATGTACTTCTTCAACAAGAAGAACAAATGTTATAAGCTTTTAAAGAATGATGCTGAGATCAAGAATTGTTGTTATAAATAAGCAAAACATTATTATTGACTATAATTGTATGTTGTGCTTTCATATTGTAATCTATATCAGCAATAAAGCAAGAAATATAATTATAATGACAAGAATGCTTTATATATTCATAATATTTAATGCAACATTTACTTGTTGAGTACTGCTCTTCAAAAGATTGATTATGACTGTCAGTAAAATAATGATTATCAGAGTGCAGCAGATGTTAATGATTTGAAAGACAACAAGTATGTATAGAACTTGCTTTGAGATTGTATAAGAAAAAGAATATTGTAAAAAGAAAAATAATATTTCAGTACTGTTTAAGTCTTGAGATCTTAATGCTACAGATTGAATGACTGAACTTATGATGATTGAATGAAGCAGAGAGTAAAAGAACTGAGAATATAGAATATAAGAAACTCATTAATTTGTTAAAAATATTATTGTTATATCTGATACTCATTAACACTGCTCATCAGATAGCTTTCAGAGTGCTGTTTAAACATTAATAGTTACTATGTTGAGAGCTTGCAAGCTTAATTGTTGTTTGTAAATCTTACATCTTTTATATCATTAATAATAAAGTGATCATCAGGTCAGATCAGGCTCAGATTTTAGAATTTAACTTAACTTATTGAGTTTTACTTTGCAATCTGACTCAACTCTGTGCAGAGTTGAGTTTTAGACAGAGTTAAGTTAAGTTATTCTTGACAGCTTAAATTAAATCAGAATTAGTTAACTTCTATTATTAAGCAGCTTTATATTGACAGCAGTTACTATTGCAACATTTTCAATTAATATTGTATATAACTCTTCTTGTTTGACTACATGTCTGCTTTATGAGTGTTATATGTGAGCATTATTAACTTAATTATCAGATCACTCATTCTCTACAGAGCAAAAATACATTGACTTACTAATTAGTCTCAGAATTCTTAAAACTTAAACAGAGCTTCTAAGTTAAATTAAGCTTCAATGTTAAAGTTTAACTCAGACTCTTAAGCTAACAATTAAAGTCTAATTTAATCTGACTCAAAAGCTCTGTCTAAGTTAAGTTAAGTTAACTTAACTCAACAGTCACTTTAATTAATAACTCACTTTCTTAGCTTTACTTAAATGTTCTGAAGTAAGCATCACTAACAATGGGACAGATATAGTGATTAAGTCAGTTTGAAAGAATTTACTCATAATATGATGTTAAGAAAAGTACAAGTGAAGTTAGTTGCATTGACTAGTTTGCATTGAACTAAAGATAGCTAATAAAGATCACAGTATAGTTAATGACTTCTTATTTAAAGAAGATTATTGATTGAGTTTGATAACTGCATGATGAGAAAAGTGAAAATACAACTATGATTAAGAAAGTTAACTTTAGTTAAGAAAGTTAATCTTAATTAAGAAAGTTAATCTCAGTTAAGAAAGTTAATCTCAGTTAGTGAAGTCTAATTTAGTTCTAGATATGCACATTACTTATACACTTAAAGAAAGCTAAATCTCAAATATATTAACATTCTCTTCAGATAATTCTTTCTTTTCAGAGCTTAGACAGAAGACTTAGAAGAAACTTTTTAATACTTAAAGATAAAGTAATATTACAGCAACATAATATGTCTAATGCATTGATGTCTTAATCAGCACAAGAACTGAAACTTAACAAGAATACTGACAGCAAAGCTACTTTCAATATAATCATCAGTTTAAAGTTCTCAAAAGAATATCAAAGTTCACAGATCTTATTAGATTACAAGAATGAATAGTCATTTTCTAAGATTATATATATTAAACTGTTGTTCAAAAGCATCTAAGAACACAGCTGAGAGATAGTCATTCAATGAAATATTGTGAACAGAAATCTCTTTGACATGCATTATTTCAGAAATATTATGATATCTTGAGAGCAGATATAACTATGATGCTTAAAAACTGTCAATTTGTCTAACACTAAAGAAATCAGCTTGAGCACTTTAACTTAACAGATAGACACCTCAATACAGCTTGTTCTTGATGTTAACTCATTGACAACAATTTCATACAAAAATTGCAAGAAACATTTAATCAACTCTTATTAAGCAAACATTAGAGTTCAGTATATAATGTTAATTGTTAAAGCTTATTGAAGGTTTTCTTTAAAGTGAGAGCAGCAAAACTTCATTGTAATTAACAGACTCTGAATATAAGATGCTTAACAATATAAGAAGTTAAGCTGCAACTTTCTCAGAATGATAAACTGCATAAGTTAATACTCATCATTAATTAAATAAATCTTCTCAATGATTCTTTTAATTTAACTGAGTTCTTTAAGAACTTCATTAACTTCAATAAGATTAATGTTTAAGATTCAAGTCAAAAGCTCTTTTAAGAATTTAGTGTTCAGTGATTATATTAAGATGTTAAGTTCAAGATTAAAGCTATTTACAAAAGTTCAGAGAAGCTTTTCATTAATTGTCTCAATCTTTAAAGTATTAAAGTAAATTCTATCTTTAATTGTTTGACATTCACTCAAGCTTAACTGCTAGTGAATCTTAACATTATTATCTTCTTTAAAGTACAGACAGAAATAGACATCATTAACTATATAAATAATGTTGTTCATCAATATCTTAATCACTTTTATCTATTCACAGCTGTCAAAGCTTACTTAATGATAATCTTGTCTCATTAAAATAGTATGAGTATGAATATTAACTTCAATGTTAAAGAAGATAAAAAGATCATTTTGATCTCAGTAAACATGATTAATGAGAACTGAAAGAAGTTTGAAAGTGTAGAGATAAATTATTAAGATACAGAATAAGTTGTTCTTAAAGTAACTATTTAATTAAATTAACTTAGTGATCTTATTGACCTGACTTACACTAAGGTTAAGTCAAGTCAGAAATCTTAATTTAACAAGTTAAATCAGATTAAGATCTTTAACTCTGATCTGACTTGCTGAGTTCATGCAAATCATGTATAAGATATTAGTTATGTATATATGCATGACTTATGCATAATTCTATGTATAAAGTTATGTAAACAATAGAAATAAGCAATATAATTAGTTTAAAAGAGACATACTAGCTCAATTAGAAAACTTACTTACTTAATACAGTTCTATGTCAAAAGTCTTTATGAGTGAGATTACCTCATCAAAACTCTCATTATTATATTATATAGAACTTTTCAACAAAATACTAAAGAGTCTTGTAGTTTTGTATAGTAATTAGTATTATATAGTACTTAAAATTCTCAATCTCAGTTTTTAATTAATACTGAGTGTACTATCTCTTCACCTCAATAACTGCTTTTACTCTCAATTTTATGCTCTCTATTAATGTCATTAATAACTCTTCATTAAGTCTAGATCAGACTTTCTTCAAGGTCTTAAATAAGATCTTTTAAATCTTTTCATCACTGTCATGTACTTCTTCTATGTTGAGACAGACTTTGTAGATCAGTTTTTTAAGGTGAATTCAGAGATGTTTAATAGAGTTTAGATCAGAGCTGTAAGAAAGTCAGTTTATAAAGTTTATGTTATGCTCTTTAAATCACAGCTTAACAACACTAACATTATGAATTAATGTGTTGTTCTGCATAAAGATGAGATCAAGAGTTCAGATTTTAAGCAGATTGTTGTTCAATATCTTAAGATAAAACTTCACTAAGTAGCTCTTACTCTTAGTCAATGAATTTCTTTTCATTTAATTCAAATTCAATCTTCTCTCACCTCAGAAAGCTCTTCACATCATTATAGACACACTCTTGCCCTTAAAAACAGCTCAAATGTACTTCTTCTTTTACTTATTCACTGATGTATAAAACACTCACTTTCTACTCTTGTCTGTATCTTACTTTACTGAACACTCATTCATTCAAATCACTTTTAATCACTCATCAAAGATTCAATTGTTTTGTTTCTTTACTTAAACAAGTTTCTTAACTGCATTCTTCTTCTGCAGAAGTGAACACTTCTTTGCAAGTTAATTGATAAGTTTATACTTCTTAAGTATTCAATATACTGTTAACTTTAAGTAACTGATCTCTATTCACTCAAGAAGCTCTTGATAAATGATCTTGAGCTTGATTTAAGCTGTATATATAATATATTGTTGTTTACAAACTGAACAAGACTTTAAACAATTACTTCAGAGCTTGCTGACACTCTAATTAAGATAAGAAGTCTGCAAAATTGTTGATTTAATTGTTAATTCTAACACTGAAAACTTCTTTTAAATTTCTGCAGTACTGGCATTCTCAAAACTGTAACTCACAATTAGCTCTCACTCATATAAGGTCAATTTCTTATGACAAAAGAAATTGCCTGATATGAGCTTCAATGAAGTGCATGACATAACTGTAAATAAGGTGAGAAA
>JAABUJ010006148.1_pt1 | contig 11744 bp, 12 predicted proteins | sample 5559131 | NCBI WGS metagenome assembly JAABUJ01 (sample SAMN10711875, study PRJNA513366) | rock metagenome | isolation source: Antarctica rocks | place: Antarctica: Victoria Land, Mt New Zealand nord | collected 2016-01-07 | reverse complement strand
CGAGGCCATGCAGCTGCGCCGACGGCTTGCCTACCAGGCGTTTCTCGACGAGAGGGAGGGGCGCCCGTGAGCCGGCCCTACCGCTACGGCGCCTGGTCCGGTGGCCGGGACCCCCTCGAGCCGCCGTACGACGTGGCCAGTGCCCTCGACGAGATGGGCGAGCGGGTGCTGGCCGGGGAGTCCCCCCGGCAGGCGCTGCGCGACCTGCTGCGGCGCGGCACCGACGGACTGCGCGGACTGGACGACCTGCGGCGCAAGGTGGCCAAGCAGCAGCGGGAAGCCCGCAAGAAGGGCCGGCTCGACGGCACGCTCCAGGAGGTCAAGGAGCTGCTCGAGCAGGCCCTGGAGCTGGAGAAGCAGGCGCTGTTCCCGGACCCGTCGGACGCCGCTCGGATGGCCGAGATGGAGCTGGACACGCTGCCGCGCGACACCGCCCGCGCCGTGCAGGAGCTCAAGCCCTACAACTGGCGCAGCCCAGAGGCCCGGGCGGCGTACGAGTCCATCGAGGAGCTGCTGCGCCGCGAGGTCCTCGACAGCCAGTTCAAGGGGATGAAGCAGGCGCTGGAGAGCGCCACCCCCGAGGACATGGCCAAGGTCAAGGACATGCTCGCCGACCTCAACTCCATGCTCGAGGCCGACGCGAAGGGCCAGCACACGCAGGAGCAGTTCGAGGACTTCATGGCCAAGCACGGGGAGTTCTTCCCCTCGCAGCCAGTCACTCTCGAGGAGCTCGTCGACGACCTCGCCCGTCGCGCCGCAGCCCAGCAGCGGCTGATGGACTCCCTCACCCCGCAGCAGCGGCAGGAGCTCAGCGAGCTCATGGACGGGGCCATGGACCTGGACATGGCCGCGCAGATGGCCCAGCTCGGCGACGCGCTGCGCAGCGCCCGGCCGGACCTGCCATGGGGGGGCCAGGAGCGCATGCGCGGCGAGCAGGGCATGGGGATGGGCGAGGCCACCAGCGCCCTGGAGGAGCTGGCCGACCTCGATGACCTGGAGGCCGCGCTCGGTCAGGACTACCCCGGTGCCTCGCTGGACGACATCGACGAGGACGCGGTGCAGCGCGCCCTCGGTCGCGGCGCCCTGGACGACGTCCAGGCGCTGCGCCGGATCGAGCGGGAGCTGCACGAGCAGGGCTACCTCACCCGGGACGCGAACGGCCGACTCGAGCTCAGCCCGCGCGCGGTACGCCGGCTGGGGGCGACCGCGTTGCGCAAGGTCTTCGCCGACATCTCCGCGCACGGCCGCGGGTCGCACGACGTCCGGGACGCCGGGGCCGCGGGCGACATCACCGGCAGCTCGCGGCAGTGGGAGTTCGGCGATGAGCAGCCGCTGGACGTCGTGCGGACCGTCCGCAACGCCGTGCTCCGCTCCTCGCGCCCCGCCTTTGAAACGGGGAGCGGCCGCGCCGCTGTCCGTCTGCACGTGGAGGACTTCGAGGTCGTCGAGACCGAGCGGCGGACTTCGGCGGCCGTCGCCCTGCTGGTCGACCTGTCGTTCTCGATGGAGCTGCGAGGCACCTGGGGCGCCGCCAAGCAGACGGCTCTGGCGCTGCACTCGCTCGTCACCACGAAGTACCCACAGGACGCCATCGAGATCATCGGGTTCGCCGACTACGCCCAGGTGCTCAAGGCCGAGCAGCTCGCCGGCCTTGAGGCCCAACGCGTGCAGGGCACCAACCTGCAGCACGCCCTGATGCTGGCCGGCCGGTTCCTCGGGCGGCACCCCGACAGCGAAGGGGTCGTGCTGGTGGTCACCGACGGGGAGCCGACCGCGCACCTCACCCGCGACGGCTGGGCCGACTTCTGCTGGCCGCCGCTGCCCGAGACCCTCGAGCTGACGATGGCCGAGGTCGAGCGGGTCACCCGCCGGGGGGCGACGATCAACGTGTTCATGCTCGACGACGAGCCACGGCTGGTCGAGTTCATCGAGCACCTCGCCGAGCGCAACGGCGGCCGGGTGTTCGCGGCCGACCCCTCGCGCCTGGGCGAGTACGTCGTCAGCGACTACCTTCGGGCGCGCCGTGGCCGGTCGCGCTGAGAGCTGCGGGTCGCGCCGTTCTGTCAGCCCTGCTGGTTAGCCTGCTCCCATGCGTTACGTGGGCTCCTACGCCGTCGTCCTGGCCCTGCACCTGCTGACCGTTGCCTTCGTGGTCGGCCCGCTCGCGGTCATCGCTATTACCTCTCCGCGCCTGGTCCGAACCGGTGACCTGGACGGGCTGCGATCGGCGGTGCGCACCACCCGGGTGTACGCCGCGGCGACACTAGTCACGGTCCTGCTCGGCAGCGCGCTCGTCGGCCTGTCCGGCACCGGCACCCCGAAGTGGGACATGGGCGACGGGTGGATCCTCGGCTCCTACCTCCTGTGGCTGGTGGCCGTCGTGCTCACCGCCGCGGTTGTCCTGCCGGCTCAGCGCACTGCTCTGGCCGCGCTCGAGAGCGGCGGCACGGCGGCGACCGGACGCCTCGCGGCCGGGGCGGGGGTGGCCATGCTGTGCTGGGTCGCGATCGTCGTGCTGATGGTGTTCAAGCCCGGCGCGTGATCGAGGTCGTCCGGAGCACCGCTGCCGCGACTGCCGACCTCCGTCGGCGCGTCCTGCGACCCGGGGGCGCCCTGGAGCTGCCCGGCGATGACGATGAGGGCATCGCCTGGTTCGCCGTCGTCGAGCACGGTGCGGTCGTCAGCACGGGCAACGTCCGATCCGACCCGGCGCCCGCGCCCGTCCCGGCGTGCGTTGGGGCGTGGCGGCTGCGCGGTATGGCGACACTGCCCGAGCGGCGCGGCGCGGGCCTCGGCGCGAGCGTGCTCCGGTCGGCCGTTGCGCATGTCGTGAGCTGCGGAGGATCGCTGCTGTGGTGCAACGCCCGCACGCCGGCTCAACAGTTCTACGAGCGGCAGGGGTTCCTGCCCGTCGGTGAGAGGTGGCTGGACCCGGTCATCGGACCGCACGTCCGCATGTGGCGGGACCTGCGGCGACCGACGTAGGAGTCGAGGCGCGTCGCGACGATCAGAGTCCGCGGTGCCGTACGACCGACAGGTAGCTGCCCGTCGCGGCGCCGGCGAGCACACCGACGACGCCGACGACGACGCCGAAGGGCTCCGCGCCGCCCACCCCCCCGAAGGCCAGCAGGACGGCGAGCGTGCCCAGCGGCACCAGTGCCGCCCCGGCGGGCCAGCGGTGTCGCCGCGCCGAAGCCCGGAGCCCGCGGCCGGGTGCCGCTGTCGGCCGCGCTGGCCAACGAAGCGACGGCCAGCAGCAGTGCAACGGCTACGGCGATCGTCGCACCGAGTCCGGACGAGACGGACCGGGTGTACTCACCTCGGCTCACTGGGGGTGCGGCCACCCTGTGCCAAAGTGCGACCAGATCCACGACGGTCAGGAGGCATCGTGCGACATCGCGCGCCCACGGTCCTTTCTGCTGCCCTCGCGGTGTCGGTGCTGCTCGTGGGCTGCTCATCCTCGGACAAGCCGGGCGCCGGGAAGAGTTCGTCTGGGGGAGGCGACGCGTCCACCGTGCCTAGTCAGCAGCCCACCCCTGCCAGCTCGAGCGGTGCGAGTGGCTCAAGCGTCCCGAGCGGCCCCCCGTCCGTCGACCCCTCGGCCAGTCCCCTCGCCCAGGCCGGCCGGGGTGCCGTCCCGGGCCTCTCGGTCGCGATCCTGTCCCTCGCCCGCTCCTCGGGCGATACAGTCACGATGGCCTTCCGGGCGACCAACACCGGTAAGGAGAGCCTGAACATCTGATCGTCGTTCATCGACCCGGCGATCTTCAATCCGAACACCGCCAGCGATGCAGGTGGCGTAGCCTTGATCGATCGATGCTCCGAACAACAAGAAGTACCTCGTCCTGCTGGACTCGGCCAAGAACTGCATCTGCAGCAAGCAGCTCGGTAGCACCAGCATCGACGTCGGTCAGTCCACGGTCCTGTTCGCCGAGTTCCCGGCCCCCCCGGCGACGACCAAGACCGTGCAGGTGACGTTCCCGCACTTCCCGACCGTCGACGGCGTGCCGATCTCCGGGGGCGCGTAGTGGACAGGGGAGCCCGCCGGGCATCGGCAGCGGTCGCCGGGGCAGTCCTGCTGGGCACGGCGGCCGGGTCGGTGGCTCCCGCGCGAGCGGACGACGCCAGGCGCGTGCTGACCATCATCCGGCGGGTGGTCGACCTCCACGCCGGCAAGGAGGTCAGCAGGACGACCACCGCGGGCAACAAGATCGACATCAACCTCTCGAGCGACGTGCTGTTCGGCTTCGGCAAGGCCGAGCTCTCGCCAGGAGCTCAGCAGACTTTGAAGCTTGCCGTCGACCAGCTCGGCAAGGCCAAGGGCGGCACCGTGCACGTTGACGGCTACACAGACGCCAAGGGCAGCGACGGCGTGAACCAGCCGCTGTCCTCCCAGCGGGCGAAGGCCGTCGCCGATGCGCTGGGCGCTCGGGTGGGGTCCGGCTTCCACTTCCAGGTGGCCGGGCACGGGGCGGCTGCCCCGGTGGCCCCAAACGCCCTCCCTGACGGGTCCGACAGCCCCATGGGCCGAGCCCTGAACCGCCGGGTGGCCGTCAGCTTCCAGCGCTGAGCGGTCGCCCGTCGCGGCCCTGCTCCGCGGCGACCCGCAGACGAGCCTACGCTCAGCCGAACTCGGCAGCCGCCGGCGTCATCGCGCACCAGCCGCATGTCCCCGTCGGCGAAGGTAGACGCAGCCGACGGCACCGCTAGCCATTGAGCTGGAACGAATCGAAGATCTGCCGGACGTGACAGGTGTCGACGTCCGCCTGCGGACCGCCGATCGTGAAGGCGACCGCCGCACCCGCCTTGGTCAGGTAGTGCACCTCGAACAGCAGCACGGGGGTCGTCTTCCCCGTGCTGTGATCGGCGAGGTCGTAGGTGCGCTCCACAACGATTCCCTGCTTCGTGCCCGCTACGTGTACCTCCTTGTTCTGCAGGATCTTCTGCGTTTTGTCGCCGGTCACGTCCAGCAGCGACCGGACCGCCGTGACCAGGTTCGAGCTGTAGCCGTCCTTGCGAGAGGCAAACCCGTAGCAGTGCACCCCATCGGTGTACGGCCCGCTGCGCACCGTGACGACGGCCTCGCCGAGCGCCCCGGTCTTCGCGCCGCGTTGCCAGTCCTGCGGGTAGGCGAAGCGGTAGCCGGGCCCCTGGAAGGTCGCGAAGCCCGGCGGGACGGGTTGGGGGCTGGCCAGCCCGGTGCCGGCGCCACCTCCTCCCCCCTCCGCATCCTGCCGCCAGACTTATGCCGGCCAGCGCGAGCGCCAGTGCGCTCGTGCGACGGGCCCTGCTATTACGGCGACGACGGTCCACGCTCCGAGGCACTCCTTCCAGGTGACGAAGCCCTGTCCGGGCACGTAGCTCGCCGAGCCGGTGCCCGACGGCGGCTGAGCTCTCAAGGCGCACGCTGCTCGACGAAGGTCCCGGCGAACGGCTAGGCCGGCGGGCCGGCGAGCGTCCAGCCGCGTACGGGGTCACCGGCGACCTGCGGTGTCTGCCGGCCGTACGGGCTCTGCTTCAGGGTGACCACCTGCGCGTAGTAGGTCGCGTACCGCAGCGCCTCGCCCATGGTGACGCGCCCGTCGTGATCGGCGTCGGCAGCCAGCTGTGCGGTGCCGATCTGGAAGACGAGCCCCGTCCAGACCGAAGCGTGCCACTGCGGGTACTCGTAGGACTTCTGCGTCTGCTGCGAGCTTGCCGAGACGAGCACCCGGTCGCTGGGCAGATCCTCCAGGAAGCCCCCGCCCTCGCATCCGGCGATGTCCATTCACAGGCGCCCCCGGACGCGGTGCATCGCCGTGGCGACCTCGCTGTCGGTGACGAAGTCATGATCGACCGGCCAGAGCTTCTCGTGACCGCCCTCCTGCTTGACGTGTCCGGAGAAGTGGAAGTAGCTGAAGGTGCCGGCGGCGCCCTTGCCGGCGAGCCAGTCCAGCCCGGAGCGCAGGACCGAACCAGTGGCCTGGTCCTCGGTCAGGACGCGGATGTTCTGGGGCAGCCACCCGTCCTGCAGGAGCTGCGCCGCGACCAGGCGGGCGTCATCGGCGCCGCTACCGTCGGGTGGGTCGGCGCGTGGTAGGCCGACACCCCGACGACCAGGGCGAAGCGGTCGGCCGGCGCAGCGATGTGCGCGGGGGGCGGGTCGTACTGGGGCCCGGGCGGCGGCCCGAGTGCGCCGCCGGTCACGGCGACGGCTTGCGCTGTGTGCCGCGTCGGGGCAGGAGGGCGCGTCGCCGTGGGCGCAGGCTGCGCCGGGCGAGCGAGCGCCTCCGTCCGGCTCGGCGCGGCGCCGTGCGGCGTCAGCAGGCCCGCCCGTAGCACGGTGAGCCCGGCCGCCAGCACCACGCACGCGGCCCAGGCCGTGGCGCCGACAGCCCACGTCGGCGTACGTCGGCGTGTCACCCGTCGATGGTCCGGGGCACCACGGTCCGGGTCAAGCGCCCCGCTGCTCGCACGGCTCCACCGGCCTCCGCCCAGCCCGGCCAGCCCGGCCAGGACTCTCACAGTCGGGACAGGGCGCCTTCGAGGTCGGCGACCAGATCCGCTGCGCTCTCGATGCCGACGGACAGCCGGACGAGGTCCGACGGCACCTCGAGCTGGGAACCGGCGGCCGAGGCGTGGGTCATCCGCCCCGGGTGCTCGATCAACGACTCCACGCCCCCGAGGGACTCCCCCAGGGTGAACAGCCGCGTGCTCCGGCAGACCTGCAGGGCAGCGGCCTCACCACCGGCCAGCCGGAAGCTCGCCATCCCGCCATACGCGCGCATCTGCTTGGCCGCGACCTCGTGCCCGGGGTGCTGGGGCAGCCCGGGGTAGAGCACGCTCGCGACCGCGCCGTGGCGCGTCAGCAGATCCACGACCCTGGCGGCGTTCTCGCAGTGCCGGTCCATCCGCACCCCGAGCGTCTTCGCGCCGCGCAGGACCAGCCAGGCGTCGAAGGGCCCGGGGACCGCTCCCATGGCGTTCTGGGAGTAAGCCAGCTGCTCGCCGAGGGCAGCGTCGGCGACCACCAGCGCGCCGCCGACGACGTCGCTGTGGCCGCCGAGGTACTTCGTCGTGGAGTGCACGACGACGTCCGCGCCGAGCGACAGGGGCTGCTGCAGGTAGGGGCTGGCGAAGGTGTTGTCGACGACGAGCAGCGCACCGGCGTCGTGCGCGACGGTCGCGAGCGCGGCGATGTCGGCGATACCGAGCAGCGGATTGGTGGGCGTCTCGCACCAGATCAGCGCAGTCTCCGGGCGGACCGCGGCGCGGACCGCGTCGAGGTCGTCGAGTGGCACCGGCGTGTGCTGCACCCCCCAGCGCGCCACCACGTTGGCGAACAGCCGGTGCGTCCCGCCGTACGCGTCGTTAGGGGTGACGACGTGCGCACCGGGCTGGAGCACGGTGCGCAGCAGGCAGTCCTCGGCGGCGAGCCCGCTGGCGAACGCCAGCCCGGTGCGGCCGCCCTCGAGCGCGGCGAGGCAGCTCTCCAGCGCAGTGCGGGTCGGGTTGCCGCTGCGGCTGTACTCATAGCCCTGGTGCACCCCGACCTCGCGCTGCGCGAACGTGGACGTCTGGTAGATCGGCACCACCACCGCTCCGGTCGTCGGCTCCGGGTCCTGGCCCGCATGGATGGCGAGGGTCTCGAAGCCGAACCCGCCCTCGGCCCACTGCTCGCGGCCGCCGTGCACCTGGCTGCCGAACTCGGTGCTGCCCGCCGCATCGCTCATCCGGCCACCGTACGACGCAGCGCACGGCCGGCCAGCGATGGATCAGCGGTGGGCGAGGAAGCCGAGCAGGTCGCTGCGGGTCACGATGCCCGCCGGCTTGCCGTCGTCGAGCACGAGCAGCGCGGACGCTCCCTCCAGGGCGGCCATCGCGACCGGCAGCGGGGCCCCGGCCCCGACCATCGGCAGCGGCGGGGACATGTGCGCCGACAGCGGCGCGTCCAGGGCGGCCCGGTCGGCGAACACGGCGTCGAGCAGCCGTCGGTCCAGGACGGCGCCGACCACCTCGGCCGCCATGACCGGGGGCTCGTGCTTGACCACGGGCATCTGCGAAACGGCGTACTCGTGCAGGATGGAGATGGCCGAGCCGACCGTCTCCTCCGGGTGCACGTGCACGAGCGCGGGCAGGTCACCGCCCTTGCGGTGCAGCACCTCGCCGACCGTGGCGTGCGCGGACTCCGGGATCAAGAACCCGTAGTCGGCCATCCACTCGTCGTTGAAGATCTTCGACAGGTAGCCCCGGCCGGAGTCCGGCAGCAGGACGACGACCACGTCGTCCTGGCTGAGCTCCTCGGCCAGTCGCAGCGCGGCCGCCACCGCCAGCCCGCAGGAGCCACCGACCAGCAGCGCCTCCTCGCGGGCGAGACGCCGGGTGGTGAGGAAGGACTCGCGGTCGCTGATCGCGATGATCCGGTCGACGAAGCTCGGGTCGTAGGTCTGCGGCCAGAAGTCCTCCCCGACGCCCTCGACCAGGTACGGCCGGCCCGTGCCGCCGGAGTAGACCGATCCCTCCGGGTCGGCGCCGACGACCTGCACCCGCCCGTCCGACACCTGCTTCAGGAAGCGCCCCGTGCCGCTGATGGTCCCGCCCGTCCCGACGCCGGCGACGAAGTGGGTGACCAGCCCGTCGGTCTGGCGCCACACCTCCGGCCCGGTCGACAGGTAGTGCGCCTCGGGATTCAGCGGGTTGGCGTACTGGTTGGGGTTCCAGCCGCCGGGGGTCTCCGCGGCCAGGCGCTTGGAGACCGAGTAGTAGGAGTCCGGGGAGCTCGGGTCGACGGCCGAGGGACACACCACGACCTCGGCGCCGTACGCCCGTAGGACCGCGATCTTCTCGGCGCTCATCTTGTCGGGCATGACGAACACGCACCGGTACCCGCGGGCGTTGGCCACCAGCGCCAGGCCCACTCCGGTGTTGCCGCTGGTCGGCTCGACGATCGTGCCGCCCGGCTGCAGCAGGCCGCGCTTCTCGGCGTCGTCCACCATGGCGAGCGCGATCCGGTCCTTGACCGAGCCGCCGGGGTTGAAGTACTCCACCTTGGCGAGCACCTGCGGCGCGAGCCCCGCGGCCAGCCGGTTGAGACGGACCAGCGGCGTGTTGCCCACCAGCTCGATGAGCGAGTCGCTGACCTGCACGGTGATCCTCTCGCGAGCGCCGCGGCGGCCGCCGCTGGTAGGCAGACTACGGTTGATCGTCGTCACCCCGAGGAGGTCCCACCGTGTCCGCCCGTCCAGCCCGTGAGGCTCGCTTGGCGTCTGCCGACCGCCGCTGTTCGCTGCGCCGGCGTCCTCGTGAGCGTGCGGCGGGCGGTGCGCGGCCCCCGTCCCGGACAGCCGACGTGAGGCTCTCCCGGCCGGGCGGCCGGGCCCGCTGGGTTGTCGTCAGGGCCGCGTACGGAGGGGGCGCCGTCGGCACCCTCGGCGCCGCCGGGTACGTGCTGCTGCGGGCCGAGGCGCGGCTCGCCCGCCGGGTGATCGGCGTGCCGACCGACACGGCGCCCATGCCGGACGGCACCTACGGCCGCTACCTCGGGCTGCCGCTGCACCTGGCGGTCCTGGGTGACTCCAGCGCCGCCGGGCTCGGCTGCGACACGCCCGCGCAGACTCCGGGCGCGCTGCTCGCCGGCGGCCTGGCCCGTGACCTCAAGCGGCGCGTGGAGCTCGATGTCGTCGCGATGGTCGGGGCCCGGGCCGCCGACCTGGACACCCAGGTCGCCCGGGCCCTGCGCCGGCCCGTCGAGCTCGCCGTCATCATGGTCGGCGCCAACGACGTCACGCACCGGGTGAGTCCCGAGGAGTCGGCCCGGGACCTTGGCCGGGCCGTCAAGGCCCTGCGGGCGGCCGGCGCTCAGGCCGTCGTCGGCACCTGCCCCGACCTCGGTACGGTGAAGCCGGTGCTGCAGCCGCTGCGCACCGTTGCCCGCCGCTGGAGCCACCGGCTCGCCCGCGAGCAGGCCGTCGCCGTCGTGGAGAACGGCGGTACCTCCGTCTCGCTCGGCGACCTGCTTGGGCCGGAGTTCGCCGAGTCACCGCACCTGTGGAGCCCGGACCGGTTCCACCCCTCGGCGGCCGGCTACCGCCGCGTCGTGGACGCGGTCCTGCCCAGCCTGCTCGAGCTGGCCGGCGTGCAGGTGCCGGTGAGCGTCACCGTCAGCACCGCGGTGCACGACGTCGACGTCGCCGCCGCGGTGGCCTCACGGGAGTCCGGGCTCGTGCTGGAGACCATGCCCGACCGCGAAGGCATCGCCGCCGCCGGCCCCGGCCGGCTCACCCGGCTGGTACGCCGGCTGCCGCTCGTCGGCCGCGGCGAGCCCGACGAACGGGCCGAGGTCGGCCTCACCGCGCCCTGAGCAGCTTGTGGTCAAGGGCACGCCGTCCGGCGTACTGCCTGGGTTACTGGCGGGTTAACCTTGCCGCCAGCGCCACCGCCACCCCGACCCGAGGAGCCCCATGCCCGAGGCAGTGATCGTCTCCACCGCCCGCTCGCCGATCGGTCGCGCCTTCAAGGGCACGCTGACAGGCGTCCGCCCCGACGACCTCGCCACCACGATCGTGCGCGCGGCCCTCGACAAGGTGCCCTCGCTGGACCCGCACGACATCGACGACCTGATGATGGGCTGCGGGCTGCCCGGCGGGGAGCAGGGCTTCAACATCGGCCGCGTCGTCGCGGTGCAGCTGGGCTATGACTTCCTGCCCGGCACAACCATCACGCGGTACTGCTCGAGCTCGCTGCAGACGACCCGGATGGCGGCGCACGCGATCAAGGCCGGCGAAGGAGACGTGTTCATCTCCGCCGGGGTCGAGATGGTCAGCCGGTACGTCAAGGGCAACAGCGACATGATCCCCGACACGGCGAACCCGCTATTCGACGAGGCCGTCGCCCGTACCGCGAAGACCGCGGAGACCGGTGCGGACAGCTGGAGGGACCCACGTGAGAGCGGCCAGATCCCCGACGTCTACATCGCCATGGGGCAGACCGCCGAGAACCTCGCCCGGCAAAAGGACATCTCGCGCGAGCAGATGGACGAGTTCGCCGCCCGTTCGCAGAACCTCGCCGAGAAGGCGATCGCCAACGGCTTCTTCGAGCGCGAGATCACGCCCGTCACCACCCCCGACGGCACGGTCATGACCAAGGACGACGGGCCCCGGGCCGGCGTCACCGTCGAGGGCATGGCGGGTCTCAAGCCCGTCTTCCGCCCCGACGGCCGCGTCACCGCCGGCAACGCCTGCCCGCTCAACGACGGAGCCGCTGCCGTCATCGTCATGAGCGACACCAAGGCCGCCGAGCTGGGCCTCACCCCGCTGGCGCGCGTCGTCTCGACCGCCGTGACCGGGCTGTCGCCGGAGATCATGGGCCTGGGACCGGTCGAGGCCGTCCGGCTCGCCCTCAAGCGGGCGGGCAAGACCGTCGGCGACATCGACCTGTTCGAGATCAACGAGGCGTTCGCCGCACAGGTCATCCCGTCCTACCGCGAGCTCGGCATCGACCTCGACACGCTCAACGTCAACGGCGGCGCCATCGCGCTCGGTCACCCGTTCGGCAGCACGGGCGCCCGCATAACCGGCACCCTGATCAACAGCCTGCAGACCCACGACAAGCAGTGGGGCGTCGAGACGATGTGCGTCGGTGGCGGCATGGGCATGGCCATGGTGCTGGAGCGCCTCGGCTAGACCCGCCAGGTCCTACCTCGGCCCGGTCCCTCGAAGGGACCGGGCCGTCGCACGTGGTGGGCCTGCCCCTCAGGATCGCGTCGC
>JAABUJ010006147.1_pt1 | contig 11744 bp, 2 predicted proteins | sample 5559131 | NCBI WGS metagenome assembly JAABUJ01 (sample SAMN10711875, study PRJNA513366) | rock metagenome | isolation source: Antarctica rocks | place: Antarctica: Victoria Land, Mt New Zealand nord | collected 2016-01-07 | reverse complement strand
CTATTTACAAAACAATGACAGTCTCATTAATCTTAAGCTGTATCTCTTTTTTCTAAAGCTTTTATAAATCTCTTTTGATGTTTAAATTGTTCTGAGCATTAATGACATTGCAGATCACAACATACTCAACTAATAATACTTAAAGCAGTATCTGAAATTATCATTTTAATTTAAATAACTTAATTATATCAAACTAAGTTGCAGCAATCTTTCTGCTGAGTTTACTTAAATAAATTTATACTTCTTTAATAAATACATTCTTTAACATTTTATACTCAACAAACTTTGTCAAATATTGTTTCTCAGTTATCTGCAGCTTCTTTTTGTACTTAAACTTTAATACATTTTAAACATTCTTTATACTGATTTTGTTCATCAGATATTCTTGATCATCTATATTTATGTAGATAATAAGTTAATATAAAATCTTTACATCAGTTTTCTGACTTTTAAAGCTGAGACTACTGAGAGAAAATGAATCTAAGAATTTACTAATCAGTATGTTGACTGCTAAGATTTTAACAACATTTTATAGATTTTCTTTTATCAATTATCTTTTTATAAGAATGAATTATTGATTGTAGTTCTTGTAAATGAGAATTGAGATGAGTTGTTGCTTTATAAAGAAGTTGTTAAAGTTTATGATGATGATAGTTGACACATAGTATAAGAAGTGAATAAAGTAAAATAACAATGTATATATTGAAGATAATATAAATAAAATAAATAAAAAGCTTTTGTATCTTTTGTTTTGTAAGACAGTAATGCTTATTCATCTTAATAATTTATATTAAGCTATCAAAGAACAATGCTCTCTGAGTAACTGTAAATGCTGATTTTTATTAAGATTAATTCTTTATAAATCTTCTAAATTAAATATACTCAGCTGCTGCAAAATGCTAATTCTATTAAAGTCAAATTTATCACAAATCTTAATAGTTAATGATACTGCTAGAGCTGAATTGACTGTAAATCTTAATAATTGATGTATATAGCTATTATCAATATGCTGATTTTGCTAAAGCTGAATTTATTATAAATCTTTTATGAATCTTAAAAATTAACATACTTAACTATCATCACACTAGAAATATACACTTTCTCTAAGAAGCTTCTTGTTAATTTGAGCTCATAATTTCTTAAAAGAAAGTAAATATTCATATTATACTATACTGTTTAGTGAAATCTCTAAACTGTGTTGTTTATGAGCATATCTTGATTAAGAAAGTTACAGAAGAAGTAAAAAGAATGTTGACTGCAGTTAATGTAAATAGAGTCTTCACTCAGTCTTTAATATTAATTTTATCTTGCTTCATAAAAGTAGCTAAAACATTACTTCTCAATAAGATACATATTAAGCTGCTGAAAGTGCTGATTTTGCTTGACAATTTAAGTTTACATATTTAGCTGCTGCAGATACTTGTTTATCTATTTAATAAGATATATATTAAGCTGCTGAGAGTGCTGATTTTACTTAACAATTTAAACTTATATATTTAGCTGTCATAATACTAAAAGTATGCACTTTCTCTAAGAAGTCTCTTGCTAATTTGAACTTATAATTTATTAAAAGAAGAAGATACTCATGCTATATTATGCTGTTTAGTGAAACTTTGTGCTATATTTTAACTGAATTATTAAGAAAATTATGACTATAATTAAGATAAATAAAGTCTTTACTTAGTTTCTTTAACATTAATTTTAACTAGCACAATGAAAGCAGCTAGAACAACACTACTTCTTAATATTTAATTTAATTTAATATTAATGTTAAATTAAAAGACTGTAACTCTGTCTTTTATTATTTATTTAAAATGTTGTCTTCAATAAATGTCTGTTGAAAAGCAGATCAAAATAAATTAAAAAAGACTTTTTTAATTATATTTAATAGATCTTTAATTTTAAAACTTCAAATATTCAATTTCTGTAAGTAATAAAAAGTTAAAAAGCTGAAAAGACTGACATTTAAAGATTGCAGTTAATGTATAAAATAAAGATAAAATTTTTTTATCAATATTTTATTGTTATAATATCAGTTTAAGAACTTCATATTGATATAACTGTTATGCTTATTAATTAATAAAAGTCAATAAATATTTTTAAATTAGATTTTATTTTTGATAAAGTTCTTAAATACATAAGTAAGTCAGAAAAATTTTAGATTTTTATTAATTTAATTCATAAAAGATAAAGCAAAGAAGCAGAACTGTTTTTTAAAATTAAAATTATTAAATTATATGTTTTAAAGATTTTCAGAATTAATTTAATAAATAATAGTTAAAAAAAAAGAAATATTATTTATATAAATTGTTTCAATTAAAGTAATTTATTCTTTATTATTATTTTAATCTGCATTCTTTAACAAATCTTATTTAAACTCTTTAACACTATATATTCTGTAAATCTTTTATAAAACATCAATAAGAAAGCTCTTTTCATTTATATTGTAGATGTTTTAAAATAAAATCTTATATTAATTAATCTTTTACTGAATTTAAGCTATATCAGTATGAAACTTGTAGCTAAAAGAATTATATATTAAATTAAAATAATATTGATATTGATAGACATTGTTAATTTTCTTTTAAATTAAATTGAATCTCATAAAAAAATTTAATGTCAAATCATTTTTTACTGATTTAATAAAGCAATTTATTCAGTTCTTTTCAGACTTCTTTTTACTGATTTTAGCAGCAAATTAATTTATTATATAAATTATAGAAAGTAGTTCTTACTTAATAAACTCATTAATATAATTTATAAAGATCTTTCTTTACTTAGACAATAATAAAGCTATAGAATTAAAATTGATTTTTTTTGTGACTGTTATATCTTTATGATGTTGTAACAGTGTAATACAATTAATTCTGAATCTTCAAGCAATAACAGTGTAATTAAAGGTCTCTTGCAAGTTTAATGCAGCAAGAGCTGCATTAATTGAGTTCATATTGATGAAGTTATTGAATTTTGAAGATAGGGGTAATTTTTGAGGAAAGTGTGCATTGAAGTAAGGCTGTGCACAGACCAGGGAACACTTCTAATATGACATGACGGCCCACGTGGGGGTGTTTACCTTGAATGTACCTGAGGTAACGTGTACAGTACCTCATGTACAATCACATCTCGAAGTTAGGTAGACCTTATCTACCTTCCTTCTACTACTGTATTCACTCGTGTTGTATATCCTTTTAGAAAGTCGAGACATTTGACAACGATAGTGACCAGGCCTTAAGATTTGTCTGATTCTTGCAGCTTTTCGGGTTGACCGAACAATCCTATGGGACCACGCAAGAGGCTCAAGACCGACACGCCAGAAACGCCTCCTTTTGAAATTCCACTTCCCAATACTCCGGAGGCTTCACATCCGCTCGAGTCGCCAAATGCTGTGAAGATAGGAGCTCCGAACACGGCGGAGCCGGAGAAAGCCGACTCTATCAGCGTAAGGATCTGGAGACCTCCTCCCGTGGTCCATATGCTGACCGTGATGGAGCCACGGTGGACGAGAAGCTGGTACGGAGGAACGTGGCCACAAGTAGCCAAAGCCGCGCCCGTTACCCAGGTGGCTCGTGAGAGTATATCAGCCGCCAGTAGTGCTGCCTCTGGATTGGTCTCTTCGGCTCGATCGCGACGGACACCGTCAGGACCCATGAGATCCCCGTCGCTTTATGGTTCTCGCGGTATGGGTAGTTCCAGCAGGTCACTACCTGTTGCAGCAACTACCACCAAGGTGAATATTACCTCCAATGCAACATTACGATCCAAAGCTTCTGACGAGCACGGACAACCCCCGGAATGTGAACGAACCGACATCACTGCCAGCATAGATCACTCTTCTGGGGAACGTCAAGATGTGAAGGATGGAGAAGAAGTGATCACTACCGAGCTGAAGAAACAAGACGCCACTCCAGAAGCGCACACATGTCCTCCGAGAACACAGTTGGTGGAGCTTGGCCCGGAGAGACCACTTAATGGGTCTTCTAGCTGGCTTGGATGGCTTTCCAGAAATACTGCCTCGAACAGGGAAGATGGCTCAACGCAAACCCCAGAACCTGCACAAGACTCCTCACAGCTTTCTTCTAATAAGTCTCCCAATGAACCTTCGGCACAGGAAAGCCATGAGCCAGTCACGCAGGAGTCTGAAAGTAATCAATTAAATACAGACACGCTGCCGAGTAGAAGGTCCGCTACCGCTCCTGCTCGACCAAACCCGTGGTTCAACCTGTGGAATAGCGCAGCAGCATCCCGATCGAATGATATTGGCGAGGATGACCCAGTGACTGCACTGGAGTCCCCAAGGTTACCCACGTCTATGCCAGTACCAAAGGTTGAGAGAGATCAGGATCAGAATAAGGCTACAGCCGAAGGCTCTACGGCAGAAGCGCAAACTCTTTCGACCTCTAGCAAAGCTGTTGCGCGGACTCCAGGATGGGCATTCTGGTCTAGGGACAACGCCAAACAAGAGGATAGGACTCGAAGTTTTAGGGCAGGGACGGGAGACCTTGCTGTGGCCGACACGCCATCACAAAAGTCGCCAAAATCAGCAACAGTGGCAAAGGCTACAAGCCTTGGAAAAAGAGGACGGCCGCAGTCATTAGAGGCAACAGTTGGAGCTGCGACCAGTCAAGAACCAAGGCAGGCGGAGAATCCAAAACCAGTTTCGGCTAACTCAAACACCAAGTTGACTGAGCTGGTTGCATCGAAGCAGTTGCAAAGTGTTTTGCCAAACCTTGTCCTACCGTTATTTGAAAAAACCTACGGTCCACAGCAGAGTCCTACCCTTCTGCAGCAGCTTGGGAAGTTGCTGAGATACGGCGAATTGCCGAAAACCCCTCAAGTTCATATCATTCGAGATCCACCCCGAATAAAGAGAGCCCTGGCAATAGGAGTACATGGGTATTTTCCAGCTCCGTTGATTCGGACCGTTCTGGGTCAGCCAACAGGCACATCCATCCGTTTCGCCACTTCTGCAGCAAGCGCAATCAGCGAATGGACCACCAAGCACGGTTACTCCTGCGAGATCGAGAAGATCGCCCTCGAGGGAGAAGGGAAGATTTTGGAGAGGGTCGAGTTACTCTGGAGGCTGTTGCTCAATTGGCTCGACGTTATCCGTAAGGCCGACTTCATACTGGTTGCCTGCCACAGTCAGGGGGTGCCGGTCACGATTATGCTTGTGGGTAGACTTATCGCCCTTGGCTGCGTAGAATCCGCCCGTATTGGCATATGCGCTATGGCTGGTATCAACCTTGGACCATTTGCAGATTATAAGTCGCGTTGGATAGGGGGATCGGCAGGCGAATTGTTCGACTTTGCCAGGCCGGAGAGCACAGTCTCAAGAGACTACACCGCTGCCCTGGAGACGGTTTTACGATACGGCGTGCGAGTTGTTTATATTGGCAGCATAGACGATCAATTAGTCTCACTCGAGGTATGCTGAGCTTTTTTCGCTTTTTAAAGTAAGTGAATAAGTCGGCTGACCTTCATAACTCGAGTCCTCGACGTTTGGGAACATCACCCATCCTTACATTTACCGGGCTGTCTTTGTGGACGGGAGGGTCCACGCTCCAGATTTGTAAGTTGGAGGCCTGGTAGTGCCTGACGTTGACTGACCCTATCAGCATCACTCATCTCGTGGGGTTCGCGTTGAAACTCCGCAACCTCGGGATTTCCGATCACGGACTCATCAAGGAGTTGAGTTCACCGCTCGCTGGGAGTCTATACGGCGGAGAGGGCCATTCTCGAATCTATGATGACGAGTCTGTATATCAGTGAGATCTACTTGGAAGGCGGCTTCATTGTAGGGGCTTGCTAATATTGTTTGCTAGTCTTGCAGCCACGCACGCGCTTGAGACAACCTCCATAGGTGATGTTCCACTGCAAGTCCGGAAGCCGGAAGTAGCATCGGAGCCAAACCCATATATCCTCCCATTCGCCATGCGTGGGCTGCTCGAGGAGGATTACGTTCGGACGCAGCTCCACGACGAGATCCAAGAACTCCTCAGGCAGTTTGATAACTGGAAACCATCGAGCAAAGTCCTCAGAGATGTCAAGTTTCGTTTGGAAGGGGTGAGATCCAAGCTCTGAATCCGTGACGTTTCGAAGAGTGCAATTGAGGTGAACGTCAGGGCAACGTGCTAGGCAACATGCCATCTCATGGGTTGCGCAAGGACTTCTTGAAACATTTCGATATGGTTACTATTGATACACATGACCTGGCGATACTTGGTGGAGTACTTGATTGTCCTGCTCTCTCGGTCATAGCGAAGGGCGTTTGGCCGGTTCATCGCAAGGCGGGCTTGTCATAGTGGAACGGGAAGCATTGTCATATACCCCCTGAAACTTCACGCACAGTAAATACTCAATGCACAGTCGCTCAGATTAGCCTTCCCTGTAGCTGGCCTTTGCATTTGTGGCTCTAGATACGCTTGTCGCTGCCATGAAAGGCATTGTTCTTCAAGAAACCCATAATCTACTATGTACTGTCGCAAGTAGCGTAGAATAAGCGAGCTTACATAAAAAGAGTCATGATGTCATTTCTATTAGGATTTTCACTTATTGAGACCCTTTTATGAAGGTGAAACACTTACTTGAGGCTCAGTTACAGAGATGAGTCTCTATTTATGAAGGTAAATCACTTACTTAAGACTCAATTACAGAGATAGATCACTTACTGAGACTTATTTAAAGAGCTGAATCACTTATTTAAGACTTAGTTATGAGAATGAGTCACTATTTACAAAGATAAGTCACTATTTAGAGAGTAAAATACTTACTTAAGACTCAGTTACAGAGATAAAACACTTACTTAAGACTCAGTTATAAGAATAAGTTATTTGTTAAGACTTATTTAAAGAACTAAATTACTTATTTAAGACTGAGTTATGAGAGTAAGTCACTTACTGAGACTCAGTTATGAAGATAAGTCACTATTTATAAAGATAAAATACTTACTTAATGTTTATTTATAAAGATAAGTTATCTATAATGAATCACTATTTACAGAGATGAGTCACTATTTAGAGAGTAAAACACTTACTTAAAGCTCAGTTATATAGATAAAATACTTATAATATTAAATACTTCATCAACAAGTTAAGAGATTGACTTAAAGTTAACTTATATTAATAAAGTTAAGCTTAAAGTGCTTAAATTTAGTGATCTTATATCTTGACTTAAAGCTATTTGAAGTGACTAGAAAAACACAGTTACAGAAAAATGTATTTAGAATATAAAGTATATCATTTATAATTAATTTATTTTTAAAATATATATTAACTTAATTGTGTCACTCTATATATATATTGTGACTGCACTTTACATTTATTCTTTTTATATAAATTTAATTACTCTTATCTTCATAAAAAACTTATATTTACAATTTAATCATTATAACTTAAGTTAATTTCTCATTTATCTTACTTAAGATTCATTGAACACAAACTTTATCTTTAAAACTATAAATATAATTAACTTTTTTTATTCTTTAAACATCTTTATTTCTCATAATTCAATATACATATTTATTCTTCTTAATGCATTTTAAACACTTTATTCATTGAACATTTTTCTTTCTCATAACTTAATATACACATTTATTCTATCTAGTTCAATAAATACATTTAACTCATTTAATTCAATAAATACAGTTTTAATTAACTGTTAAATTTACAGCATTCTCATTATTTTATGCAGCATTTTATAAATTATAAATACAGTATAAATTACAATCTTAAAAAGTGTAAAGTTTAGTTATTTAAAGTTATTAAGAACTATTCTTCTCAGCTATTTCTATTTACTTATACTTTATCATTACTGTATTCTGTTCTTTATAAATAATCATAAACTTTATATAATTGTTCTTATTGTCAATGATATTCTTCTTATATCATAGTTATACATCAGACTTATTATTTAAATCAATTTCATTAATGAATGTATTTTACAATCAATTTCAATTAATATTAAGTTACTTTATAATCTTTTTGCATTTAAATCTCTTTATCATCAACATGTAGTTGTTCTCTTTTAACAAATAATTAAATATATTATTTAAAACATTAAATAATTTACTTTCTGTACTATAGATCTTTCTTATCTTCAGAAGCTTAAGATTAATTAAGTTCTTATTGATATTAAATATAATTATTTTATTTATCTTTAATTGTTAGCTTTTATCAGATCACAGAGTAATTAGATAAAATTATTTCTTTATATTTTTTAATAATAGTTAATTCTTATCTCTCTATGACTTATTAACATGATGAGAACAGCTAATAATTTAAGACAGTGAAGCTTAAAGTCTTTAATATATTACTATTAAGCATTTTTATAATTGACAGATTGTTTAATCTATTAATGTATAAATTATTAATTATATAAATGTCTTTTTCTATCTCAATCTTATCTCTATCAATTTGTTAAATTATATAGTTCAATAAGATTTTCAATATATCATTCTATTAATTCTTAAATTAACAAAATTACATATTTCTGATGCATCTTTAAGTAACTTATAGATGTAATGTGTTAATATGATTATTCATTCAATTCATTATCAAAACAGAATATACTCAGTATTTTAAGATTATTAATTTTTTTTCTTTTAAAACTTCTCTGTTTTATACTCTTAAATGCAATATGCAATCATAATCATAGCAAAGAGTACTGAATTAATAAATAGAGAATTAAATATCTTTTAAATATATAATTTAAATATTATGTCATTTTTGTTCTTAACAAAGACTGTAATTAATAACATACTTAAGATGATTTGTGTACAGAATCTAATCTTAAGTAACTTTAAAAATGTCAATTAATAAGAACAATACTGAACTCATATATTTAATTATAAACAAAATTGTCATTCTTTAAAAAAGTCTTAATATACTTTTTCTGATTCTCTGAGATCATCATTAGCTGCTAATTATAATAAAATATTATCAGTGCTCAAATCTAAGTCATGAAATGTTTACAAAATTGTGAAAAAATGTTATATAACTAAGATTATTAGTTAAGTATTACTCATTTATGAGTAATAATTACTTTGTAAGCTTTTAATTCAATAAATTTATCATTTATTTTTAATTATTTATATTCTAAACATTCTCTCAACAACTTTATCATCTTTCTTTATACTTCTAACATTTTGTCACTAAATCACTGCTTATTTATATCTAATTATGACATGCTCTTCTTTTCTGCATCATCACTTATAATTTATATCTTAATATATAACAGAGTTGTCATCAGAACTAACTCATATTTTAATGTAAAATGAGTAAGTTCTTTCTGTAATGCTTTCTTTTATAAGTATTAAGTTAATTTAAATGAACTTTCATTGCTCTTAAAGTTTAAATTCTTATGTATATATAATTAAAAATAAATACAGTCTTAATGAGCTAAAAAGTCTGAGTAAACAGACAGTGAAGAGAACAATAAAGAATACAGTTATTTTGTATTAAATCTTATATCTGACTTCAGCTTTTGATGATTAGTCTTATTAAATAAATTATACATGATGATTCTTATCTTAAACTTAACATAATGATCATCAAAAAAGCTTATTAAAGAATTCTTACTTTCTATTTAATTTAGTGTTTATCTGACATCATAGTCTTCAGATAAATGCTGTTTAAAATGCTTATATAATTTTAATGAGATTGCACTGTCTTTATAAACATACTTTGTCTGTAAGAAGTAATCAACAAAGCAAGTTAATCAACATTTATAGTAAATTAATTTATACTCTTTATAGTAATTTGTTTTCAAGATTGAGACATCATCATCATTGAGTTAGTATTGTTGTCAATAAGAAGAATCTTATTTATATGAATGTTAATGATTTCAGAACAGTTATTGTTACTTTAATATATTAAAAGATTAAATTTACAAATTTTTGCAAAACTAGCTGAGAGATAATATCAATGCTTGCAGAGATTTATTCATTGAATGTATTTAATGAATAATATTAAATTATTGTATCTTTCTTTAAATGATGATTGTTAAACTGTGTGTCAGAAATAACAGTATTAAAAATAAATAAATTAATAAGTTTAAGTCTTTAATTGTTTGAATTAATTCTTTAACTTTATGTTATACATTAATAAACATACAATTTGCTCTTCATGTTCTTTTCTTAATTGTAAAGAAAAATCATATAAATCTCTCTATATGCATCTTTAAGAACACTGTTCTTCACTTAAGCTCATTTATAATATGCATTGTAGTCACATCAATACACTTATATATAATCATATCTTGCTGTTCATTGTATCTCAGTTTCTTTGTAATCATTGACATAAACTTACTGAAATATAAGTTATTTATTATAATTAAATTCTTAATTTTTCTCAATAATAGCAGATCTTGCAGTCTGCAGCTGATGTTATGATTGTTATTTTAATGAATTTATATCATAATATTTTAAAATGTCTTCAGTGATTTATGCTTCTTATTATTAATATAAGAAAAAAGACTTATATTAAATAACTGTTATATGTTAAAAGTTAAGACTAAACTATATTCTTTAATTTTTTTTAAATATTCTTTTTTCTTTAATTCATCTTCACTTATTGTAGTTACATCACTGAGTCAAAAATGTAAGATATCTATTCTTTTATGACTTAAGAATTTCACAAAATACATTGTTAAATTTATAATAAATAATAATGAATTCTCATCAAAGTACTGCTTTAACTCTGATAGTATTCAGTTTTTCTTCTAAAAAATTAAGTATAGTTATTTAAGTCTTCAGCTTCAATAATAAAAGTGTATATATATACTCATTAATGCTTAACATACATTGCACAGTATCTCACAATTATGTGATGATGTCAACTTCTTTATATATTATATTGTAATTTGCATAAAAAGACATTGTTGACATTTTCTGAATTGAATATGATCAGTAATTATGATAAAATCATGCTACTATAACTAATATTGATGATTGCTTTACATTGTCTTACAATTAAATTTAATAATATGTGAAAGTTAAATCTCTATATTGCTAAATAATACAGATTATATCACTTTAAACTAAAGATATTGTTATTATATATGTTAAAGAATGTATTATAAGATCAATTTCATTATATTCTATGACAGAAAGAATATTCAATAATTTATTAATTTATTTATTAAACTTGCAGTGCTCATGTTCAGTAAATTGATCATTGAAAATTCATTAACTATAAGAATTATAAACAAAAATAATTGTTTTATCTTTTACAGCTATAATACAATGCAATTTTAGTATCTATATTTAAGAAATTCTCTTCATATATTAAGTTGTAAAAGCCTCAATCAATAAAATTATTAAAATAATATAAGATGTCTTTAGTTCTTTATCTTTTCTTTAAAGATGCTGAGATTATATGAAAACTTTATAAAATCATTAATATAATATAAAATCTTTAATTCTTTATGAATTGAGAGTTCTTAAAGATATATATAGATTAATTGCTGAGTTTAATCATATTATAAGTGTCATGTGAACAATCTTTGTTCAGTGATTTAAAGAGATTCATAAGAGTGTTTATATATAGTTTAAATTTGTCTTAATCACTCTTTTATAAAGAATCTATCACAGATATGATGATCTACAATTTATTAAATAATTAATTATTCAATATACTTAATGCTATTCTATTATCTTCTAATTACTTCTAAATCAAAATACAGTTACATCTTCAGTAATTTTCTTTTCTCTATCAATTTAAGCTGCAGTAAACTCTCTCTTTAATAAG
>JAABUJ010006146.1_pt1 | contig 11745 bp, 14 predicted proteins | sample 5559131 | NCBI WGS metagenome assembly JAABUJ01 (sample SAMN10711875, study PRJNA513366) | rock metagenome | isolation source: Antarctica rocks | place: Antarctica: Victoria Land, Mt New Zealand nord | collected 2016-01-07 | reverse complement strand
TCAGGTCGTGGCCCGGACCAGGACCGTCAGGCCGCCGGCGGCTGCCAGGGCGAGGGTGGCGCGGCGGGCCACGGCCTCCGGTACGCGGGCGGACAGCGGCGCACCGAGCAGCACACCGACGGCGAGGGCCGCGGCGGCCGCGAGCAGCAGGCCGGTGCCGGTGCGCGGGCGGCCGAGACTGACCAGCGTGATGACGTTGAGCCCCAGGAAGTAGGCCTGCAGCGTCGCCCGGGTGGTGCCGGCCGACCAGCCTGCGTTGTCCGCCCACAAGGCCACGGGCGGCCCGGCAACCCCTGCGACCACGTTGGTCACGCCTGACACGACTCCGACCCCGACGGCTCCGGCGGCACCGCGGGCAGCCCGCCAGCGCACGCCCGCGGCGAGCAGCACGGTGCCAAGGACGATGACGCCGCCGGCGGCAGCCTGGGCGGGCCGGTCGGGCAGGGCCCGCACGGCCGCCGCGGCTACCGGGGTGGCCACCGCAGCGGGCGCCAGCAGCAGCAGCGCACCGCGCCGGTCCAGGTCGCGGTGATGCCGCGCGAGCAGCCCCACGTTCACCAGCAGCGACAGCACGACGCCCAGGCGCACGCCCTCGTGGGCGCCGAGCGCGCCGACCAGGAAGGGCATGCACACCAGCGAGAACCCGATGCCGCTGACCGACTGAGCGAGTGCCCCGACCAGCACGGCGAGCACGACCAGGGCGGTCATGGACGGCGTACGGCACCGCGCTCGGCCTCGACCTCGTCGCGCACGTCGCAGCGGAGCAGGTGGTCGTTGACCTGGCCGCACGCCTCCAGCAGCGAGTAGGTCGTCGTGGGTCCCACGAACACGAAGCCGACCGCCTTCAACCGCGCAGCCAGTTCGGCGCTCGCCGGCGTCGAAGCCGGGACCTCGGACCAGTCCGTCCGGACCGGTTGGTCGTCGGCGTAGGACCAGACGAGGCAGGCCAGGCCGCCGTGCTCGCGCAACGCGAGGGTTGCTTCGGCGTTGCGCACGCAGGCCCTGAGCTTGGGCCCGCTGCGGATGAGTCGCTCGTCGTGCATCAGGTGGTCCACGGTGGACCCGGCGACCTGCTCCGGGTCGAAGCCGCTGAACACCTCGCGCAGCGCCTCGCGCTTCTTGAGCACCGTGATCCAAGCGAGCCCTGCCTGAAAGCCCTCCAGGCACACCTTCTCGTACAGGGCCTGCTCGCTCGTCTGTGGCCGCCCCCACTCGAGGTCGTGGTAGCGCTCGTAGACCGCGTCTCCCTCGCCGAAGCACCTCACGCGGCGAGCGCTGCGCAGATCGCGCCGGTGACGACGGCCAGGTCCTCGTCGCTGCTGACGTACGGCGGCATCGTGTAGACCAGCCGCCCGAACGGTCGTACCCAGGCGCCCCGGGCGACGAGCGCGGGCTGCAGCACAGCCAGGTCGCACGGCTCCTGCAGCTCGACCACCCCAATCGCACCGAGGACCCGAACCTCGCGCACGCCGGGCAGCTCGCGCGCGGGCGCGAGCCCGGCGCGCAGCCGATCGCCCACGTGCCGCACGACCGAGCGCCAGTCCTGCTCGAGCAGCAGGCGTACGGAGGCCTGAGCCACCGCGCAGGCCAGCGGGTTGGCCATGAAGGTCGGCCCGTGCATGAACGCGCCGCCCGCTCGGCACACGCCGTCGGCGACCTCGTCCGTGCAGAGCACCGCGCCAAGGGTCATCGTGCCGCCGGTGAGCGCCTTGCCCAGGCAGAGCACGTCCGGCACGACATCGGTGTGGTCCATGCCCCACAGCTCGCCGGTGCGCCCGAAGCCCGTCGCGATCTCGTCGAAGACCACCAGCAGGCCGTAGGACCGGCACAGCTCGACCAGGGCCGTCAAGTACACGGGGGAGTAGAACCGCATGCCACCTGCGCCCTGTACGACCGGTTCGACGACGACCGCCGCGAGGTTCGGCCCGTGCTCCTCGAGGGCTGCCCGGACCGCGTCGAGGTCCGTGGTGAGCAGCTCCGCGTCGTACGTCGGGCGGGGTCGCTCGACGAAGACCTGCCGGGCGACGTAGGACCGGAACAGGCCGTGCATGCCGCCGTCCGGGTCGGTGATGCTCATGGCCCCGACGGTGTCCCCGTGGTAGCCGCCGCGCACCGTCAGCAGGCGGTTGCGCTCCGGCTGACCCCTGCCCTGCCAGTACTGCAGGGCCATCTTCACGGCCACCTCGACGGCCACGCTGCCGGAGTCCGCGAAGAACACCCGCGTCAGGTCCGGCGGGGTGATCGACACCAGCAGCTCGCCGAGCTCGACGGCGGGCGCGTGCGTCAGGCCGCCGAACATCACATGCGCGAACTCATCGACCTGGGCGTGCAGCGCCGCGTCGAGCACCGGGTGCCGGTAACCGTGGATCGCCGCCCACCAGCTCGACATCCCGTCGACCAGTTCACGGCCGTCCGCGAGCACCAGGCGGGTGCCGTGTGCCGCAACCACCGGATAGAGCGGCGAGGCGCGCACGACGGAGGCGTACGGGTGCCAGAGCACCGCCCGGTCGCGGTCGACGAGGTCGTGGGTCACGAGTGCCGAAGCAGGCTTGCGCGCGTCACAGGTGCCACGTCACAGCGTCTGCGACAGCGCCTTCATCGGCATCTGCAGGTCGCGCAGCATGTCCAGGTCCTCGGTCGCGGGGCGCCCGAGGGTGGTGAGGTAGTTGCCGACGATGACCGCGTTGATGCCGCCGAGCATGCCCTCCTTCGCGAGGTCGCCGAGGGTGAGCTCGCGGCCACCGGCGAAGCGCAGGATCGTGCGGGGCAGAGCCAGCCGGAAGACCGCGACGGCTCGCAGCGCGTCGCTCGCCGCCAACACCGGCAGCTCGCCGAACGGCGTGCCGGGCCGGGGGTTCAGGAAGTTCAGCGGCACCTCGTCCGGCTCGAGATCAGCCAGCTGTGCGGCGAACTCGGCACGCTGCTCAAGCGTCTCGCCCATCCCGAGGATGCCTCCGCAGCAGACCTCCATGCCGGCCTCGCGCACCATCCGCAGCGTCTCGAACCGCTCCTCCCACGAGTGCGTCGTGACCACGTTCGGGAAGTGCGAGCGCGCGGTCTCGAGGTTGTGGTTGTAGCGGTGCACGCCGATCGCGACGAGCGCGTCGACCTGCTCCTGGGTGAGCATGCCGAGGCTGCAGGCGATCTGGATGTCGACAGCGGCCCGGATGGCGGCCACGCCCTCGCGGACCTGGGCCATCAGCCGGGCGTCCGGACCGCGCACGGCGGCGACGATGCAGAACTCCGTCGCGCCGGTCGCAGCGGTCTCGACGGCGGCTCGGACCAGGCTCGGCACGTCCAGCCAGGCTGCCCGCACCGGGCTCGGGAACAGCCCGCTCTGGCTGCAGAAGTGGCAGTCCTCGGGACAACCGCCGGTCTTGAGGCTGACGATGCCCTCGACCTCCACCTCGGGACCGCAGTGCCGAAGCCGGACCTCGTGGGCGAGCTCCAGCAGGGCCGGCAGGTGCGCGTCGCCGAGCCGGAGGCAGGCCAGCGCCTGCTCCTGGGTGATCCCGACACCTCGTTCGAGCACCTGCTCCCGGACCGCGGCGAGCAGATCCCGGGTCGGGCCGGACTCCAGAGGCGTGGTCAGCAGCTCGGTCACTGGCCCAGTGTGCCAGCCGTCGCCGTCCCGTCCCGCGCCAGTCGGACTCACCCCTCGTGGGCGAGCCGGAAGGCGCGGGCGTCGAAGGTGCCCCCCAGCTGCGGGGCGAGCCCGGCGCGGGCGAGCTCGAGGAAGGCCGGTGGCGCGAGGGCACCCGCGCCGTCGGGCAGGACACCGAGCAGGGGCCGCGCCGCCAGCGTCTCGAGATCGCGAAGGTTGCTGCGCTCGGCCAGCCCGGGCTCGGCCGGCCATGCACCGACCACGACTCCGACCAGCGTGAGCCCGCGGGCGGCGACGGCCTCCAACGTCAGCGCCGTGCTGTTGAGGGTGCCCAGACCTGGGGAGGCCACGACGAGGACCGGCGCCCGCAGGGTCCGCGCAAGCTCGGCCAAGGTCAGCCCGCCGTCGTCATAGCGCACGAGCAGTCCGCCGGCGCCCTCGACGAGGACCAGATCCCGGTCGCCCAGGCGCAGGACGGCGTCCACGGCGGCAGCCTGGTCCAGCGCCGGGCGACCGGAGCGACGGGCGGCGGCCGCCGGCGACAGCGGGTCGGGGTAGCGGACGAGCTCGTGCAGGTCCGCGCAGCCGGTGAGCCGGGCGACGTCGGCGAGGTCACCGGGGCCGCCCACGGGTACGCCCGTCTGGGCCGGCTTCACCACCGCGCAGCGGCCGCCGCGGGCGAGCGACAGGGCGGCGACGGCGGCCGTCACGACGGTCTTGCCCACCCCGGTCCCCGTGCCTGTTACGACCACGACGCTCACGGCGGACCGCCACCGGAGCTCGTCGCGACAGCCGCCGCACGGCGTACGACGTCCGCTGCCCGCTCGACGTCGGCGGCCGACAGATCGGCGCGGGCGGCCAGGCGCAGGCACGAGCCCCCCTCGGGCACCGACGGCGGTCGGAAGCAGCCGACCCGTACCGCTTCTGCCAGGCAGGACTGCTGCGCGCTGACCGCGCCGTGCGCCTCCCCGATCGGCACCCGGACGACGGCGCCGGTGCTGCGGGCCACGCCCAGCCGGTCGGCGAGCTCGTCCACCACCTGCCGAAGCGACGCCACGAGGCCGGGCGTGACCAGTTGCAGGGCAGCCAGTGCGGTCGCACACGAGGCGGGCGTCAGGCCGGTGTCGAAGATGAAGGATCGCGCCGTGTCCACCAGGTGGGAGCGCAGCACCGTCGAGCCGAGTACCGCCCCGCCCTGCCCACCTAGCGCCTTGGACAGCGTCACCGTCCGCACGACGTCGGGCTGGCCGGCCAGCCCGCACTCGGCCACGAGGCCGGCCCCGTGATGGCCGACCACCCCGAGCGCGTGCGCCTCGTCCACGAGCAGCAGGGCGCCACCGGCGCGGACGACCTCCTGCAGCGCGACCAGCGGGGCCGCGGCACCGTCCACGCTGAAGACGGCGTCGGTCACGACGAGACCCCGGCGGTGCGGGTGGTCCCGCAGGGCACGCTCGACCGCCTCCGGCCGAGCGTGCGGGACCACGACGACCTGCGCCCTCGACAGCCGGCAGGCGTCCACGAGGGAGGCATGGTTGTCGGCGTCGGCCACGATCAGGTCGCCCGGACCGGCCAGCGCGCACACCACGCCCAGGTTCGCCAGGTAGCCGGAGGAGAACACGAGAGCTGCCTCGGCCTGGCTGTGCTCGGCCAGTGCCCGCTCCAGCTGCTCGTGCAGGTGTGTCGTCCCGGTCACCAGCCGTGAGCCGGTCGCACCCGCGCCGTATGCCCGCAGCGCGGCGATACCGGCGTCGATCACCCGGGGGTCGCGGGCGAGCCCGAGGTGGTCGTTGGAGGCGAGGTCCAGGACCTCGTCGGGGCCCGGGCCGCGGGCAGTGCCCCGCCGGATGAGCCCGCGTCGGTCGCGGTCGGCCGCCGCCTCTGCGAGCCAGCTCCATGCGTCCACCGGCCGAGCCTAGGCTCGCGCCGTGTCGACCCTGGCGGACCTCGTACGCGACCGCACCGACCTGGACCAGGCTGACCTGGGTCACCTGCAGCGGCTGCTCGCGGAGTGGCAGCTGGTCGCGGACCTGTCCTTCGCCGACCTCGTGCTCTGGGTCCGGACCCGGGAAGGATGCTGGCTCGCGGCAGCGCTGATGCGACCGACCACCGGGCCGACGGTCTACCCCGACGACGTGGTCGGCACCGAGCTGGCACAGGCGGTGCGGCTTGAGCGCGCCTGGCAGAGCGGCCGGATCGGACGTGACACCGAGCCGGGCGGGTCGGCCCGGTCGTCCGTACGTCAGGAGGCCGTCCCGGTACGACGTGGCGCGCGCGCCATCGCCGTGCTCTCGCGGGACACCAACCTCACCGTTCCCAGGATGCCGAGCCAGCTGGAGCTGACCTACCTCACCAGCGCCGGGGAGCTGCTGCAGATGGTGGCTGAGGGGACGTTCCCCTTCCCCGGCCGGGACCCCGACCCGGAGCACTCGCCGCGGGTCGGCGACGGCCTGCTCCGGCTCGACCGGACTGGCCACGTGGTCTACGCCTCACCGAACGCCCTGTCGGCGTACCGCCGCCTGGGGGTGCCGGGCGACCTGCTCGGCGCTCATCTCGGCTCGACGATCGCCCGGCTCACTGCCGAACCGGGCACCCTCGACGAGCCACGCGGCTCAGCGGCGCTGGCGGCCGCACTGCGATTCCGGGAGCCGCGGGACAGTGAGGTCGAGGCGCAGGGCTCGGTCGTGCTGCTCCGTGTGCTGCCGATGGTGCCCGGGGGCGAACCGCGCGGGGCCCTGGTCCTGGTCCGCGACGTCACCGAGGTACGCAACCGGGACCGGCAGATCATGGGCAAGGACGCCACGATCCGCGAGATCCACCACCGCGTGAAGAACAACCTGCAGACCGTGGCCGCCCTGCTCAGGCTGCAGGCACGGCGGATGCGTGATCCGGCGGCCCGGGCCGCCCTGGAGGAGTCGGTGCGCCGGGTGGCATCGATCGCCATGGTGCACGAGACGCTGTCCTCGGCCCTGGACGAGACGGTGGCCTTCGACGGCGTGGCAGACCGCGTGCTGGCCATGTGCGCCGAGGTGGCAACGGCCGAGTCCGACGTCCAGGTCGTGCGCTCCGGCAGCTTCGGGGTGCTCGTCGCCGAGGTCGCGACGCCCCTGGCGATGGTGCTGACCGAGCTGGTCCAGAATGCCGTCGAGCACGCCTTCCCCACCGGGACGGGACGGGTCGAGGTGCAGGTGGCGCGTACGCCCACGGCCCTGACCGCCATCGTGGTCGATGACGGGTGCGGGCTCCCGGCGGACTTCCAGCTCGCCGACTCCGCACGCCTGGGCCTGCAGATCGTCCGCACGCTGGTGGACGGCGAGCTGCGGGGGACGCTGGCCTTCGAGCCGGCGCCGGGCCGCGGGACCCGCGCCGTCCTGCGGGTGCCGTTGCCCCTGTCCCAGCGGCAGCTGTCCTAGAGGCGGATCACCGGGACCGGCAGCGAGCCCTTCAGCCCGGGGTCCTCTGCCGTGCTGCCGGTGAAGGTGAGGAACACCACCGCGACGGCGACGAGCAGGAGACCGACAAGCAGCAAGGCGACGAGCCGGAAGCGCCAGATCGCTGCGCGCGGCGAGCCGACCTCGCGAACGACGAGCGCCGGACGGACGTACTGCTCAGGCATGGGCTAAGCCCGGGCGCGGGCCCGCACACCCCGGCGTTTGAGCGCTCGCCGCTCGTCCTCGCTGGTGCCGCCCCACACGCCGGCGTCCTGGCCGGTCTCGAGCGCCCAGGTGAGGCAGTCCTCGGTGACCGCGCACCGGTGACAGACCGCCTTGGCCTCCTCGACCTGCAGCGCGGCGGGGCCCGTCGTGCCGATCGGGAAGAACAGCTCCGGGTCCTGCTCGCGGCAGAGTGCCTGGTGGCGCCAATCCATGCGGGGTCAACTCCTCCAGCTCCGCGACCCGAAAACCCGGGCCACACCTGTCCGGGCATCGCGGTGCGACCCGGCCGTACACACGCCTCACCGCACGACCAGAACGTTCTCCCGAGCGGCAGATGCGTCCGGGTCTCCCCGGAAGCACCCCCAACACTGCATCAGGTGGTGGATGGTGGCAAGGACTTACGGGGCAGTGCACGCTCGCGAACGTGTCGCCTTCGTCACGTCTCGCACGTCGACGACGCCAGTGTCCTGCCCCTGGTGAGCGTTCTCACTCCTGCCCCACCACCGTCCCGCGGCGGGCCGGGACGGTCAGAGGACGACGGACAGCGCCCTCGGGACGGCGCGGAGCTCGACGTGCGTACGGTCGCCCAGGTCATCACCGTCGACCTGCAGCGGCAGCGGTAGCGAGCTGGTCAGCGTCAGCGCCGGCGCGTCGTGGACGGCAACGAGCTGTCGTCCCCGCGGACGGCCCTTGACGAGCAGCATCTGCCTGAGCTGGGACAGGGTCGACACCGTACCGAGGCCACGGAGCCCGAACACGTCGAGCCCAAGGTCGAACGAGGCGTCCGGGCACGCGCGGACGGCGCGCCGGCCGAGGTAGGTCCACGGTGTCGTGTTGCAGACGAGGGCGAGCCCGAGTCCGACCGGCTCCGCACCGGCCCGGCGCATCGTGATCACGCGCTGGCGGTGGGCGCCTCCGAGGTAGAACTCGCGGACCGCGGAGCGGACGTAGCGCGCGGGAGCGGAACGGCGGCCCTTCGCGCGATGCTGCTCCATGCGGCGTACGGCGGCGGCGTCGATCCCCAGCCCGGCGCAGAAGGTGAACCAGCGGTCGTCGGCCCGGCCGAGCCCGATCGTGCGGCGCCGACCGGTCCGGAGGGCGTCCAGCAGCTGGCTGGTGGCCTCGACCGGCGAGTTGGGCATGCCGAGGGCGCGGGCGAAGACGTTGGTACCTCCCGCGGGCAGGACCGCGAGGGCAGGTAGGTCCGCGCCGGTCCCCTCGGCGAGCAGCCCGTTGACCACCTCGTTGACGGTGCCGTCCCCGCCCAGGGCGACGACCACGTCCAGACCGTCCTGCGCCGCTTGACGGGCCAGCTCGCAGGCGTGCCCGCGCGCGGCCGTCTCGGCGACGTCGAGCTTGATCTCGCTGGCCAGGGCATGTGCGAGCACGTCCCTGAGCTTCGCGCTCGCCGCGGTGGCCTTGGGGTTCACGACGAGCAGTGCGCGCATCCGCAAGACAGTATCGGTCGCTAGCCTGCGCGATGTGGACCTGCCGGGCGTCGTACGGCGCATCGCCCTGCTCGTCGCGGTGGAGGGTGTGGCCCTGGTGCTGGTCGGGGTCGTCTACGCCGTGGTCAGCGCGACGGGCCGGCCGGAGAACCGGCTCGCCGCCGAGCTTGCCGCGTCCCTCGCGGTCGTCTTCGGCCTGCTGCTCGGCCTTATGGCGCGCCTGGTGGACGGCGGTCGCAGCTGGCCCCGCTCGCCGCTGATCGTGCTGAACATCATCGCCCTGCCCGTCGGCCTCGGCCTGATCCAGGGCGGCCTGTACGCCGCCGGCCTGCCGGTCCTGCTCCTGGCAGGGGCGGTGCTCTACCTGCTCGCGACGCCGGACGCGCGCCAGGCCCTCGGGAGCCGTGAGTAGCGGGGCAGGCGATCTTGCGGGTGGGGTCGCCGGCGTGATCGGCGTGATCGGCCGCGGCCGGTTCGCACGCTCGGGCGTGGCACGCCGATCTTCGTGGGGATTCGGGGGAGTCGGGGATTTGGGGGACTCGGGGCGTTGAGGACATGATCGGCGTGCCGGTTGCGGCTGGTTGGCACGCTCGGGCGTGGCACGCCGATCTCTGTGGGGACGCTGGCGTGATCGGCGTGCCGGCCGCGGCCGGTGCGCATGCCCGGGCGTGGCACGCCGACCTTCGGCGGGATCTGGTGCGCGCCGGCGTGCTCGGCGTGCCGGGTGGGGTCTAGTCCGGTCTAGTCCTCAGTGAGCAGACCCTCGCGCAGCTGCGCGAGCGTGCGGGCGAGCAGGCGCGACACGTGCATCTGGCTGATGCCCAGCTCGGCGGCGATCTGCGACTGCGTCATCCCGGCGAAGAAGCGCAGCATCAGGATCTTCTTCTCGCGGGCCGGGAGCTTGTCGAGCAGGGGCTTGAGCGACTCGCGGTACTCCACCCCCTCAAGGGCCTCATCGACCATGCCGAGCGAGTCCGCGACCGCGGGGCTGTCGTCGTCCCCGCCGTCCGGGGCGTCCAGGGACACCGCGGAGTAGGCGTTGGCCGACTCCAGGCCCTCCAGGATCTCCTCCTCGGTGAGCCCAAGGTGCTGGGCGAGCTCCGCGACGGTGGGGGAGCGACCGTTCTTCTGCGACAGCTCGCCAGTGGCCTTGGTGAGGCTGAGCTTGAGCTCCTGCAGGCGTCGCGGAACCCGGATGGCCCAGCCCTTGTCGCGGAAGTGCCGCTTGATCTCACCGACGATGGTGGGTGTCGCGTACGTCGAGAACTCCACCGCGCGCTCGAGGTCGAAGCGGTCGACGGACTTGATAAGCCCGATGGTCGCGACCTGCACCAGGTCATCCAGCGGCTCCCCCCGATTGCGGAAGCGGCGGGCGAGGTACTCCACCAACGGCAGGTGCACCTCCACGAGGCCATCCCGCAGGCGCGCGCGCCCCGGGTCGCCCTCGGGCAGGGACTGCAGCTCGACGAACATCGCCCGCGCCCGCGCCCGGTCCGCGGCGATGCGCTCGCTGCGGGCCGGCGGCTCGGCTGCGCCGGTAGCGACCTCCTGGGTCGCGGCCACGACGTCCGGGTCCAGCCGCAGCTCCCCGGTGTCCGGCCCGGAAGGGCTGTCCGGCCCGGCGCTCGCCTGCTGGGGGACAGCCGGCGCGGCGTCGGCACCGGGCAGGTCCCGGTCGGCCTGAACCAGGTCGCTAGTGGGCGAGGGGCGCGACGCGCTCATACCGGCCTCGACTCCAGCTCGGCCCGTCGTTTGCGCAGCGAGATGGTGACGCGCTGGTCGCTGTCCACCGTGCTGTCTACCTCCCCGGCCAGCGCCGTCAGCACGGTCCAGGCGAAGGTGTCCCGGGACGGCGGCTCGCCGTCGAGGGTCAGGACCGATACGCAGACCGCGATGGCGTCCTCGGACAGCTCGAAGGTGCACTCCAGGTCGGCGCCTGCGACTGCCTGGCTGAGTAGCATTGCGCACGCCTCGTCGACGGCGATCCGCAGGTCCTCGATGTCGTCGATGGTGAAGTCGAGCCGGGAGGCCAGGCTGGCCGTAGCGGTGCGCAGCACCGACAGGTAGGCCCCCGCAGCCGGCAGGCGCAAGGTCACGACGTCACGTCCGAGCCCGGACACGACCCCGCCCGGCGGTGTCGGCTGGGCCGTCTGCTCCAACGTGCGCCCCCTGTCGGGTCCGGTAGCTGCTGCCGGTCCACCGGCGCCGCGCTCGATCCTAGGGGCGCGGCAGCTCGGCACGCGCGGCCGGCGCCTCACATGAGCGCGCTGACCGCCCGCGCGATGACCAGGATCGACAGGACGAGGGCGGACACCGACTCCGCAGCCATGAGCAGCTTGGCGCGGCTGGACAGCGGCATCGTGTCGGTCGGGCTGAAGGCGGTGGAGTTGGTCACCGAGACGTAGAGGTAGTCCACGAGCGCCGGCACCCAGTCGCTCTTGCCGCTCGAGCCCCGCGCGACCTCGACAATCGCGTCGTCGTTCTCGTCCTGAGAGAACCGGAAGTCCGCCGGTGGCAGCTCCTCCCGATCCTGCTGCGTACGGGACACCGGCCCGCCGCGGTCGAGCTCCCAGTAGGCCAGGCCGTAGGCGATGACATCGGTCAGCCAAACCTGCAGCGCGGCGAGCAGCAGCTGCCGGCCGTTGGAGGCCTTTCCGTCGATGAGCTTGTGGACGAGCAGGACCAGCACCGTGGTGTTGGCCACCCCGATGAGCCCGACGAGGATCAGCGAGAGCGTCCGGGAGACCCGCGTCTGTCGGGTCATCCGCACCGGGTTGAACACGATCAGCGGGCCGAGCAGCAGCAGGCCGAGGACCGGAACCACGAAGTGCGGCTCCACGACCAGGGTGCTGGGCAGCACGGTGTACAGCGCGATGGCCACCAGGACGGCCACGACCGCGGGCAGGCGGGCCTCGCCGCGCCGGTCGTGCTGCATCTGGGGCGAGCGCATGGCCGGACCGTACGACCGACGGCAGGTGTGCCGGCCGCGCCGCGCCGCAGAGGCCCGCCGCCCGCGGTCCGCGGCTCACGGTCCGCGACC
>JAABUJ010006145.1_pt1 | contig 11745 bp, 4 predicted proteins | sample 5559131 | NCBI WGS metagenome assembly JAABUJ01 (sample SAMN10711875, study PRJNA513366) | rock metagenome | isolation source: Antarctica rocks | place: Antarctica: Victoria Land, Mt New Zealand nord | collected 2016-01-07 | reverse complement strand
ATATTAGTTATAATAAATTACATCTTAACTAGCCATATAGGGATAAATTACACAGTCACAAGATATATTACTGAATAAGTTATGAAAATCATGACTTTTCACAAAGGTGTGCATTAGAAACACACATTAGTAAGTATGTGTATGTGCTTACTTAGTCAATATATATGCTTACTAAGCGCATACACATGCTTACTAAGACTATATATAACTTGCAAAAAACTCATGACTCTATACAGATCAGATTGAGTTAATCTGCACTTAACTCAGCTAAATAAAAGTTAGCCTAACCTAACTCAATACTTAAACTTAACTCTGACTTACATAACCTATAGACAACCTGTGCACTCAGCCTACTCAATCATAAAAGAAGATAACAATGAATATGATCACTGACTTGCTATCTAGTAGATAAGAAACTGATGTTTATAACTTTATATTGATAATTGTGAATCATCTTACAAAGATAACTCAATATATTTCTGTTACTAAAAAACTCACTGTGATCAAGTTAGTTAACATATATATTAAACAGATCATATGTCATTATGAAGAACTCAGAGATATTATTTCAGATTAAGAGTTAATTTTTATCAATATATATTGATTTAAATTCTGTTATCAACTTTAAATGAAGCAAAGATTAAGCACTGTCTTTTATTTACAAATTAATGATTAAACTAAAAGATAGAATTAAACTTTAAAACATTATCTATATTATTATTGTTGTGAAGAACAAGATGACTGAGTATTCTTTCTGTTAATGACAGAGTTTATATATGTAAATGAAAAACATATAACAATTAGTTAAACACTGTTTAAGACATTAATGAGCTATCACTTAAGAATTGCTCAACACATTGAGAACAATGTCTATAAAGAGAAGATGTCAGCAGTGAAAGATTAAGTACTAATAAAGTAATGATAAGTCACTGTAAAAGTTAGGCTGAGTGTGTAAGTTATCTATAGATTATGTAAGTCAGAGTTGAGTTCAGATATTGAGTTAAGTTAAACTAACTTTTATTCAGCTAAGTTAAGTGCAAATTAACCTGACCTGATCTGTATAGAGTCATGAGTTTTTTGTAAGTTATATATAGTCTTAGTAAGCATGTGTATGCACTTAGTAAGCATATATATTGGCTAAGTAAACACATACACATGCTTACTAATGTGTGTTTCTAACACACACCTTCACAAAAAGTCATGATTTTCATAACTTATTCAGTAATATATCTTGTGACTGTGTAATTTATCCCTATATGGCTAGTTAAGATGTAATTTATTATAACTAATATATTAATAAGCTTTCACATTTTTGAGCTTTAGCTCTGACCTTACTCATAATGACTAGCTTAAAGTTCTTGAGTTTAATCTGCATAGATATGAGTAGAGTTGATCTGTACATAAATTCAATTCAATCTGATCTGAATTCTAGTGTAAATTCAGGTCAGATGCACTTTTTTCTGACCTGACCTGACTTTACACTCAGTCTAGTAAAAGTGCAAGTTAAGTACTTTGACAAAAATCATGTTCAAAAAAGCTATAATGTCAATAATTTAATGCTATTGTTCATTAAGAACTTAAAGCAACACAGATTAAGTAAGAAATTGTTGTATAAATTTATTAAGTCTTTTTAAATTATCAATCTTATTAATAAATAAGCATATTAACTGACTCTGTCTGCTCATTACAGAATTCATAATGTATTTTATGTCTCATATTTAAAGTTTTATAAATGTCATTTAAACAATAATTCTTTGTCAAAACTGTCTTTCTTGAATCTCATAAATGATGAGAAAGAATACAAAATTAAAGAGATCTTAAGCAAAAAATAAAGAAAAGAACAGTTACAGTATGAAGTTAAGTAAATAAAGTATTTGATAAAATATAATGAGTGATTTTGAGTAAAGAATATGAGAAGTGTGAAAGTGTTGCAACAAGAATATGATATAAGAACAGAGAAGAAGCACAAGCATAAATGAGATTTAAGAAATTAAAAACTTCTATTAAAAATATTTTACATAGTATTATCTAGAAGAAGCAAAGTCAAAACACAATTAATATATCAATAAAATGTTATTAAATCACTTTGTTATCTTTACATCTACATTGCTATCAGAAGCAAAAGATAAGAACAGTGACTGCTTATTAATGTTATAATTACTGTTAAAGTGATTAAGTCTCAGCATTGAGTCACAAAAGCTTTTTAAGATGTTGTTACTTAATTAAATAAAGAAAAGTCTGTACTTGAAGTGAAGTAAGCAACATGATGATGACAGTAAAGTGTAAAAGAATTAAGAAAATAAATTATAAAGTGAAAGATATTTAATATAAATGTCTACATTACAGTGATCATTCATTGCTCTTAAATTATGAGCAACAACAGATTATAAATCTCTACAGACTTACAATGATTGCTGTGATGCTCTGCAACATAAATAATGTAGATGATGACATGCTTAATAAATGATATCTATATACAATTAAGATAATGCTGAAGCTGAGATTGATGAACATTATTAACTGTTATAATGATGATATAATTGACAAATATATGTAAATTATTAACTCAACAGTTAAAGAATGCAGAGATCTGTTACTGTTAATGCATCATAAAATAATAAGAAACTTTCTGTTAAACTGAGTTGCATAGCTTTTGAAGTGTCTTATAATAATTGTAATTTTGATTTTTAATAATGTTGCATTGACTGATGTTGTTGCTGATATGTTTTGAATAGTGAAGACAACAGAGAGAATTCAACTTGTTATTGATGTAATGATTATGATGTGACATCAAGATTAGAGTGGCCATCAGGTTTTTTCAAAGCTGGTTTTTTGCTTATTTCACATGCCTTGTTAGCCATGAGCAACCATAGTGGCAGGAACTTCAAGAATTTGAACAAAACTTCAGTTGTGTGCATTGAGCTTGAAAGCAATCTGTTTTTTGTGATTTTAGGCTTATTTTGTAGAGAATTGTGAGGACTTTTCAATGATGTAAAAATTACTAAAATTACATGAGAAACAATGAAAATTACCTAATATTATGAGTCAGGTCAGGTTTCAAAGTTAAGCTCAGTGAGTTAAGTTAAGTTCTAAAATCTGAGCCTGACTCAACCTGATGGCCACTTTAATCAAGATGATGTCAGTGTGAGCAAACAAGAAGATAGAGAAATTGCTGAGAGTATGATGTTGTGAGATGATGATATTCTTAAGAATTGAGATAAAAATGAAATCAGAATGCAATGTGTGTGATAATATTACTGTAGAAGAAAAATGTTGTGTATAATGTAAAATAGAAAGATATTCATTAATTATGATTTTGAACTCAGTACTTCTCTGAGTAATAAGTTTCTTGTAAATCAATTATATTTTAAGAATGATGTTCTATGATGTTAACAGCACAGCAACAATCATTAAACAAGCATTTTCAATTAAATTTGTCAATAATGACTTATCTGTGACTTAAGAAAGCAGAGATGAGATATAAAAAGACAACATTTCATTATTAAAAAGATTAAATAAATATAATTATATTTATATACAGCAGCAAAGTTTCTGCTACTGTCTTTTCTGCACAACAACACTATTCAGAGTATGCATCTTATCATTATTGTGTAAATATTTTGTCAACAGATTTATCTTAAGACACTTATATTTCTTATGCTTAATATTTTTCTTTATCACATTCTGTTTCTGCATTTCATTTCAGCAAAGCAAATATGTTAACAATGTTACTTACAGTATCTGTTGTATTCTTAACTAACTTAGCTCTCACAGACTTAATCTTCAGAATTAACTTTAATAAATTTGTTAACTTATCAGTGTTTAAGACTGTGTTGACAGATAATATCTGATGTTGAGAGCAATAGAAACTTAAAGATTTCTTATTGCATTTCTTTATATTTATATGAGTGCATCTCTTAGACTGCAACATTGTTAGAACACATTGATGTCTTAAATACTATATATATAGAAATTACTAACAATTCTGCTGAATTCTTAATGAAAGATACAGCAGAGAGAACATCTCTCTTATTTTTCTTAATGATTATAATGTTACTGTTGTTACACTTTTGCTATTGTGCTGTTTACAAAGTGTTATGAGAGAAAAGCATCATTCAAAGACATGAAGTTGCTATGACTTCAATATATTAAGATGTTGAAGATGAAATGAGTGTAAGTTATGTATGAGAAAGAGTTTCTTATATATTGCAATCAAACAAAGAAATCATTGATCTAACTAATTTAAAAATAAAGAAAAGTTAATCTCACTTATATTTTGTGTATTATTCATCATTAAACAGAGCTGAATCATCATTTATTTAAATGTGGCAAACTTAAAATATTGTGCAAGATCATCAGTCTAGCTAAGATAGACAACAAGTAAAATACATAAGAATGTTAAATAAATTATTATTTACATTTTGCTGATCTGATTTCATGAAATCACAACATATCTATAATGTTAGTGATACATCAATGCACTGAAGAATCAGCACATAAAAGAGAAGATAATTGTTATGATATTACTATGTACTCATATTAAATCATAGCTGAACTTCTTACACAACAATTGATAAGCAAAGTACTATATAGACAGTCTTTACATATAAATCTTTTAAGTTTCTTAGTTATTAATCTTTATCAATACAAGATTCTAACATTGAAACTTTATTGAATAGCTGTCATAACATAGTGTCTTACATTATTACATATCTTACTCATCAGCCTCTTATAGATAAGAGGCTTGTAAGTTTACAAATATAAAAAGTATTAAATAATCAATTAATGACTTTAATGATTTAATGAATACTTTTTTTTAATTTTTAATAAGATAGTTTTAAACTTTCTTTAGTTAATCTTTACTCATTAAATATAAAGACATTCACTAAGAATTCTTATTATCTATAAGTGATATTTTATAATCTTAAAACTTATACTTTAATAAGCTTTTTTTTAACTGTTCAGAAATCTTATATATAGTTTTTATTATATATAGTTCTTTGTTAATTCAGTTAATTTAAGAGTTTTTTTTTATATAATCAGAATATCTTTAGTATAGCATTATACTTAGCTGACTTAAAAACATTTAATATTAACATTTATAAATTATTTAGTATCATAACTTCAATATAAATTTCTTTACAGATTTATTTAAATTCTCTGTTAATTATATATACTTACATAAGCTTTAATACTCTTTATAATATCAATTCTAGTCATTTAATTGCTTGCTACAATATAAAGTTATTGATTACTTTCAAATTTACTATTGCTTAAAGTTATCTTTTCAGTAATATCTTAATATTAACTTATATTTTATAATCATTATTGTTATTAGTTTATTAAGACATTAAAAGCTTCTTATTTTCTAGTTTTATTAAGAAAACTTAAGATTTTTTAACTTCTCAAAGCTTTTTACTTCTATCAAAGTGTTATATTCTGATTGAAGATTTCTCTGATATAGAGTTCAAAGATTAAAGCTTGTGATATAAGAGAGTTTTTAGACATATTAAAGTTAATTAATAGATAGTAAATACTAGATAATGATTATTATTGAATATATTTATTTTCTTAAAAATTTTTTTTTATCTATATACTAAATAATCATCATGAACATTTAAAACATCAGTGTTTTTCTTATTTAGATTATTTTCACTTAGTTACTAAGATTGTTGAAGACATCAATATTCTTAATGTTTTTAATATTTTATACTTGCATATTTACTATGCTCATATATCTCTAATTATTACATAACTACTTACTAATTATAATCATAACATAATTTCTTTCTTTTAAAGACTAGTTCTCTAAACTTTACAAGTAAAAGTACAACTTATTGTAACTTTCTCATTATTATGTCTTTCACACATCATAAGAATCATTTACAGCTTGTAAAAATCATTATAACTTAAAGTTTTATTTTTTCTATTATCTATAATCATTGCTTCAGTTCATCAATTCTTTATTTTATAATATCTAATTATTTAAACTATTCTAAGTATATCTATTATAATCACTTATATGTTTCAGTATCATTAAAATCTTTTAATTATGCTTATTTTCATCTGAAATTCAATATTAACAATGCTATAAATAAATATATAAAGTAAACTATGCATTTATTTAAATTAAATACAGAAATTATTTATCTTTTTAAGACTCTTAAACAGAATGAGTCTCAATCACTTATTAAAGTTTGCTGTATTGCTGAGAAACTTGATGATGATGTAAATGAAGTAATGAAAAATAAGAAATTTTTTAAAAATATTATAAATTTTAATTTTCTTATAAAATTAATAAGTTCTGATTTCTTTATAAATTCTGAGCTCTCTTCTTAAATTGCTAAAGCATTCTTACACAATTAAGTAAGTTTTTCTCAAATTTTCATATGCTTTCTAAAGCATCATATTTTTTTCATTTAATAAAATAATAAGTTTTTGTTGAGAAGCAATGTTCTAGCTACTTCTATAAAGCAAGATAGAACTAGCATTAAAGACTGAGTGAAGACTTTATTTACATTAACTGTAGTCAATGTTCTTTCTACTTCTTCTGTAACTCTCTTGATTAAGATGTGCTCATAGACAACATAATTTAGAGATTTCACTAGACAGTATAGTATAACATGAATATTTACTTTCTTTTAATAAATTATGAGCTCAAATTAGCAAGAAGCTTCTCAGAGAAAGTGTATATTTTTAGTGTGATGATAGTTAAGTATACTGATTATTGAGATTTACAGTCAATTCAACTTTAGTAGTATCACTAACTATTGAGATTTGTGATAAATTTGACTTTAACAGAATCAGTACATTAATAATAGCTGTATATGTCAGTTATTAAGATTCATAATTAATTTAGCTTTAACAGTATCACTGATTATTGAGATTTGTGATAAATTTGACTTTAGCAGAATCAGCATTCTGTGACAATTAAGTATATTTAACTCAGAAGGTTCACAGAGAATTAATTTCAATAAAAATTAATATTTACAGTTACTCAGAAAGCACTGTTCTGCAGTAGCTGAGTATATTTAATTTGAAAAATTTACAGAGAATTGATCTCAATAAAAATCAGTATTTATAGTTGCTCAGAGAGTACTGTTCTTTAACAGCTTAATATGAGTCATTAAGATAAATAAGCACTACTGTCTCACAGAATAAGAGATATAAAAGCTTTTTATTTATTTTATTTATATTATTTTCAATGTATACATTATTATTTTACTTTATTCACTTCTTATACTACATGCTGACTATCATCATCATAAACTTCAACAACTTCTTTATAAAGTAATAATTCATCTCAATTCTCATTTACAAGAACTGTAATCAATGATTTACTTTTATAAAAAAATAATTAATAAAAGAAGATTTATAAAATGTTGTTAAAGTCTTAATAATCAATATATTAATTAGTGAATTCTTAGACTCATTTTTTCTCAGCAGTCTCAGCTTTAAAAATTAGAAAATTGATGTAAAGACTTTATATTGACTTATTATCTACATAAATATAGATGATTAAGAATATCTAATGAACAAAATTAACACAAAGAATGTTTGAAATGTACTAAAGTTTAAGTATAAAAAGAAGCTGCAGATGACTGAAAGACAATATTTGATAAAGTTTGTTAAGTATAAAATGTTAAAGAATGTATTCATTAAAAAAGTATAAATTTATCTGAGCAAACTCAGCAGAAAGATTGCTGCAACTTAGTTTGACATAACTGAGTTGTTTAAATCAGAATGATGATTTTAAATACTGCTTTAAATGCTATTAATTAAATATATTGTAATCTGCAATGTCATTGATGCTTAAAACAATTTAGACATCAAGAAAGATCTATAAAAGTTTCAGAAAAAAAAGATACAATTTAAGATTAACAAGACTGTTATTGTCTTGTGAGCAGATAAATAGAAAGAAGATTAACATTTAATAAATTAAAACTGTAATTTATTGAATTACTGCATAATTAATATTAAGCAACATTATTACAGATCATTTAGCTTAAACAGTAATCATTTTTTTGTTATTTTATTAAGTATTTTCTTTGCAACAACTCTTACTTCATTAAAGATTGTGAATTTCTTTCTGATATTAAGTAAAATGCTTAAAAAAAGATAAGCAGATTAATTACAGTTAAGCTGTATAGATTGACTGCAGTTAAGTTATATTAAAAGTCAGTTTACAAAGAAAAAGAAAAGAGACACAGAGTCTTTAATGCAGAAGTTAGTGACAGTAATAATGATGATTTTTTTTCTGAATTTAAAAAGAAAAAGAAAGTTAACAATGAAATTGCTGCTCTGTTTAAGAAGACTGTCAGTAAAATGCTTAAATTTAAATAAATTACAGACTTTAAATTCTTCTTATATATAATTAATCAACTTCAACTCTTCAGTGATCTTCTTATATAAATGAGACACCAATAAATTAAAGTTAAAAAAGAACATTTATATTCTTACTATTATGAAGTGATTATTATGCAAGTCAGATCAGAAAATTCTATAAGATTAAGTTTAACATTTTATATATCTAAACTTGAGATCAATCTTCTGTCAAGAAAGCAGATGTGTAAAATGAAACTGCATAAAAGCTTTAATTAACACTGTCTTTAAATGTATAATAAGTACAGCAAGACTATAATAGAAGCATTAGAGTGAAATAAAGTTTATATAATTAAATATATTGTAAATAGTCTTAATGAATTTGCTTTAATATCTACAGTGTACATATCACATTCAAAGATCATCTTTTCTGTCACTGCTTTAAATGCAAACTCATATGTTCAGACTTATAAGCATAATCTTATGATCAATTTCTTAGACATTGACACTGTGTCATTGAATAGAAAGATTAAGATTTACAGACTTTAATATTAATAATTTGCTCATCTTAATTCTGTAAAGTTGCATGATCTTTATAAGATGATAATTCTCAAAAAGTCAATTCTCATTGTTAAAAACAACAAAAATATGTATGAAATTTGTGTTTTAATTAAGTTTATTAATAAGTAAAATTACAGTGTAAGCAAAAGAAAGATTAACATTCTTGTTCTTGTCTTCATTAATATATATAACTTATTATTCTTGTCATTTAATGAATATCAATACTTTCTGAAGATAGTAGATAATCACTTTTAAAAGATATAAACAATATTGCTGAAGCAATATAATGAGATCTTATAAACACTGTAAGAATAATAACTAAAAATTGAACTTTAAATTAGTGCAAAGATTCTTGCTGTACAAAGCAACAATAAAATGAAGTTAAAGTTCACTTTAAACAACTGATGCAAATCTCTTAACATTACACTGCAATACATAATGCTCTACATGTCAATTCAGAATAACATTGTTAAAAGATTCATCTAAATTACTGAGAACTCAGTGTACATCATAATTAAAGAAATATAAATGTCAATAGAGTTCTTAGTGCAGACAGTATAAACAGATGCTTATCTTTACAATTAAATAGCAATTAATCTTTTAATTAATGACAAGCAGATGACTTCTAAGAAAGCTTTTATTGATGTGAAATCATTTATTGATTACATTTATGTATAAAAATATAAATATTACAGCTACATTGATCTTAAGTTACTATCTAAAGACAGATGTAATAAGTTTATAAATTAAGAATGAGTAAAAGTCTTTATAAATTATGTTAAGAAAATCATAAAGCAGTATTAGCTTTAAGCTTCAGATCTTAAGTACATCATTAAGAATTACATTGTGAAGTTTATTGAAAGTAAGAAGAAAAATATTGTTAATTTTAAACTGTAATGATAGACATTAAATGTTCTTCTGAACAGAAGATTCATTAAACATTTACAGAAGAAGTTAATCATTATAAAGATTATAGCTTTAGATCAGACACTTATGACTTAAAACAGTAAAATATAGTTTAACTTAATTATAGTTAAGATTAATAAGTCTTAAGATAAACAATATGAGGTCAAGTTGACTGCAGTTAATTTAGATAAGTTGTTAAATAAGAAGATTAATACTGATTAAATTAAGATAATGACACTTAAAGAAGTCAGAATCTTTCTGTACATTGAGATTTCAAAATAAAAAAGAGATGATGATGACAATAATTAAGATGTGAATGAGCTCTTAATTAAAATATTAAGAGTTATACTGACACTTATAACATTCTTTATAAATAAAGAAGACTCTATGATTAGATTTAACATTCTAACATCTGTCATCTATGCTGAAGCAGTGAAAGACTTAATCTGAGAAGAAATATAAAAGAACATTATTTATGTAAAGCTGACAGTCTTGATGACAAATGAAACATAAGAAGAGACTGTATCATTAAGAAGAATCAACATTGTAATCAGTACATAAGTCTTTAAACTTAAACTGAACATCAATGAATTCTTAAATAAGCTTAAGATAAGACTTGTGACAAGAGACTTTTCATAAATATATAATGTTAATTATAAAAATATTTTTACTCTTACTATTAAATTTAACACTCTGCAAGTCTTTCTGACTATCATTGCACTTAAGAATTTAAAGTATCATCAAGTAAATATCAATAATGTCTTCATAGAATTCTTTCTGAAGAAAATAATTTATATAACACTTTTTTTTAAAATTAATATTACATTTAATTGTATTCTGTGCATACTGCACAGTCTTTATGATCTTAAGCAAGTCACACAGAACTGACATAAACAATATGTCATTAAACTACTTAAATTAAGTTTTCATTAAAGTAAAACTGATCTCTGTTTTCTTCTTTACAGCATTAAAAGAATCATGCTGCTTCTTTATGTAAACAATATTATTATGACTTCAACAAATCTGCTATATATTCTCTGATTTAAGCAAGCTCTTATGAGTGTGTTTAAAGTTAAGAACTTAAAGAAAACACAGAAAATTTTTAGCATTTAAATTATATATAATTGCAAAATAAGAACTCTGTGTCTGAATCAGACTCATTATATAAATAAGATATTAAAGAATCTTTATATGCAATCTGATAAGCATAAAGTCATCAGCATTTTATTTAACAAATATGATGTTTTTTGTTTTGCTGACTTAACTGATTAAAGAATAAATTAAAGACAGTATTAACAAATAATTAAAAGCTTAATGTATGCAGCAATTCATATTTAATTAAATATTATCTTTACATTAAATTGATTAAATCAATATCTCAGCAATTCTGCAAAGCATTATGAACATGCACTTAAGAAACTACTGCAATACATAAGATTAATCATTAATCTCAGCATTATATACAGCTTTAATAAGAATTAAGTAATGCTTAAATACTTTAACTTTAACTATGCTTCAGATAAACAGAATTAGAAATTAATTTTAAAGTATGTTTATATGCTTAAAGATAAATCAATGTTGTAAATAAGTTAAAAATAAAAGTTTATTGTTACTTTAATCACTGAGACTGAATACATAATTGTGTTAATGTGTGTAAAGACTGAGATCTGACTTGAACAGATATTATTATTATTATTTGTTCTATTAACTCCCTATTCAGTCCCTATCTAGGTCTATGAGGGCGAATCGCCTTTGCAAAGGAAAAACCAAAATGGAAAACCTTAGTTCTGCCTCGCGGGCGCCCCGCAGGCAAGGCGCTGACTTATTGTCACTGCCTTCTGCGTGTGCCGATGCACCTGTGGTTAGTCTGCCTCTTGAACATTTGCTTCCACTAATCAGTGGGTGATCTCTCTGCGTTCATTGAACCTACTCTGGTTCAATGAACTTCCGTCCAGG
>JAABUJ010005240.1_pt1 | contig 11747 bp, 10 predicted proteins | sample 5559131 | NCBI WGS metagenome assembly JAABUJ01 (sample SAMN10711875, study PRJNA513366) | rock metagenome | isolation source: Antarctica rocks | place: Antarctica: Victoria Land, Mt New Zealand nord | collected 2016-01-07 | reverse complement strand
TTCTTAACTCTCTCGGCTCTTTGCGCCGCGACGTCGCTCTTGATCACCGTTCATCCACAGATGCTTGATGTAATGAGCATGTGCCAGTTCCTGACTATGACATCCGACCTGCTCGACGTCGTGGCGCAGGCCGGCGCCGACATGAACTACGACTGGATGCGTTATTTGATCACGCGCTACGAACCAGGCGACGGACCCCAGACGCAAATGGTGGCGTTCATGCGCGGCTTGTTCGAGGATCGGGTGCTGACCCACCCCATGGTGAAGTCGACCGCGATTTCCGACGCCGGCATCACCAAGCAAACGCTCTACGAGGTTACGCGCGAACAGTTCACTCGGGCGACATACGATAGGGCTGTCGAGTCGCTTCAGTCCGTAAATGGCGAGGTTGAAGCCTTGATCTTGAAGACTTGGGGTCGAGGCCAGTGAGAAAAAATCTCCTTGAGGATCTTGTCGGCAGTAAGGGAGAGTTGACACCGGTCAACTCAGAAAACCCAGCGCCGAAGAAGGCTGCGCCGTTAGGCTCAAAGGGAGCTGTAGGCGCCATGTCGCGAGCCCTCTCCCAGATCACGTCCGAACGCGACGCAGCAGCAAAGGGAGGCTTGGGCCTTGAGGTCGTCGAGGTCGATACGGCGTTAATCGACCGCTCCATCGTTCCCGACCGCATGCAGGGTGCAACCGCGGATCATGCCGCGCTGGTGGCATCCATCCGCTCGCAAGGGCAGCAGGTTCCCGTGCTCTTGCGACCACACGTAACAGAGCCCGGGCGCTATCAGATCGCCTACGGACACCGAAGGGTTGATGCCGTCCGGGAGATCGGCATCGCTGCCCGAGCTATAATCAGGCAGCTCTCCGATGGCGAGCTTGTAGTGGCGCAGGGCACGGAGAACAGCGCACGCAAGGACCTCAGCTTCATTGAACGTGCCGCCTTCGGGGCAGTTTTGGAGGATCGAGGGTTCGGGCGAGACACGATCATGGCGGCTCTTTCGGTCGACAAGACGGAGCTATCCAGGCTGATCTCTGTCGCTCGTTCCGTTCCGGCTGAGGTCATTCATGCAATCGGTCCCGCGCCTAAGGCGGGCCGCCGACGGTGGATGGATCTGGCCGATCGGCTGTCGCATGGCAGCGGGGAAACTACGTTTTCAAGCATCACCGAAAGCGAAGACTTCCGCGCGGTTGAAGATAGCAATAAGCGGTTCGCTTTCTTCTTCGAAGCGGTCGCTCCTAAGCTCGGTAAGATCAAGAAACCGGAGATCTGGATCGATCCAAAAGGTCGGAGGCTTGCCCGAGTTGAACGCGCGGAAGACCGATTTGTCCTGTCCATCGATGAGAAGCTTGAGCCGCAGTTCGGCGATTACTTGCTCGAACGGCTTCCCGAAATCCTTACGGCATTCCAGTGCCGTGAAGAGGCGTAATCGCGTATTCCGATCACACCAGCAGGAGGGCTGATCGCCCAAAAAGAAAAGGCCCCCGAACGTTTCCGCCCGGAAGCCCTATCTCGAACTTAAGCACTTCTAGTTAGACCCTTCCGCACCCAGTTGTCAAGTACGGACACCGCTTCGGTGATCGCCTTCTCTTTGCCCGGCGCGGCAAATGACGATGCAGATCATTCAATCAACGACGCCCTTTGGGCGGCGACCCCTTTCACTCGCCATGGTGGCGGCGCAGGCATCCGCAAAGGCCTGTCCGGCTGACGCGGCCGGACACAAGTGGAAGGTTTTCCGGAACCTGACCGAAGCCATGGACAGGCTCGGCCTCTCCGATCGTGCTCTGGCGGTGCTGAGTGCTCTCCTGACTTTTCATCCCGACACGGCCCTGACGCCGGGAGTGGACCTCGTCGTGTTTCCGTCCAACCGGGAGTTGTCTATCCGTGCGCATGGGCCTGCACCGGCCACCTTGCGGCGGGCCTTGGCGCTGCTCGTGGAAACCGGGATCGTGATCCGCCGCGACAGTCCGAACGGAAAGCGTTACGTGCGGCGAGGGGAGGGGGGGCAGGTGGAGCAAGCCTTCGGCTTCGACCTCACGCCCCTGGTCGCGCGGGCAGCCGAGTTCCAAGGCCTGGCCGACGAGGTCCGGGTGGAGGCAAAGGCCCGCGTGCTCCTGCGGGAGGAGATCAGCCTGCACCGTCGGGACATCGCCAAAACCATTGCGATCGCCTTTGAGGAAGAGCTGCAAGGACCATGGCGTGAGCTTGCCGACCGCTTTGCGCAGCTCGGGGGGATGCCACCGCGTTCGGCAGGTCACGAGACACTGTCGGAGCTTGTTTCGCAGCTTCGCGTATTGCGCCCCGAAACTGATAAGTGTCTGACAGATGCATTGAAATCAGAAGAATCGACTAGCAGTGAGTCTCACGCTGAGCGTCATCAACAGAATTCAAAAACAGATACCCTCTTAGAATCTGAACCTGTCATTCAGAAAAACAGGGCCGAAGGTTCGAACCAGGATCCCGATAGTCCGAGTTCTCCCCAGAGGACATATCCTTTGGGGATGGTGATGAGATCCTGTCCCGACATGGCGATGTATGCCCGGGGCGGTATCGCGAACTGGCGCGAACTCGCCACGACGGCCGAGGTCGTAAGGAAGATGCTCGGGGTCAGCGCGAGCGCCTGGGAAGACGCATGCAAGATCATGGGGACTGATGCGGCCGCGATTGTGATCGCGTGCATCCTGCAGAAGGGGACCGGGATCAACAGTGCGGGAGCCTACCTGCGCAAGCTTACGGAACTCGCCCAGGTGGGCAAGTTCTCGCTCGGGCCCATGCTGATGGCTCTGATGCGCCCCAGAGAGGTCGGGGAAGGGAGCCGGCGGCGCGCCTGACACCGATCGCGGATCGCCTCTTGCAGCGGGGCCCGGGCGAAGATCTATCGGATGCACAGGCAGCACAGGCGGTCTAATCTGGTCGGGTCGTCATAAAACGGACGAGCTGGTCAACGTGAGAAGGGGCGTGCTGGTCTCCCGTTTTCCAGCCCGGGTCAGACAGCCGGATGTCGGAGTGCTTTCGATCATTCCGCCGCCGTGGACGGCCGTAGGCGAGGTTTCGCGTGGAAATGGCTCGCCCGCACCTGGGCCGCCATCCCGGGTCGCCGGAAGTAGATGGCCCGGCCGCAGCGCAGCGGTTTCGAGCCGCGCACGATGACGAAGGCCTCGTCGGCGCGCGTGTCCTGCAGGAGCTCGTCCGGCCGGATCAGGGCTCGCTTGATCTCGGACCGGTTCTGGCTGTGGCCCGAGGACTTGGAGCCCAGGGCGCCGGCGCGGCCCTGGGTGCCTTGCGTGTCGCCCTGGGCCGTCGCCACGACGCCGTGCTCGCCGCAGAGTGTGGACAGCTCGCGCGCGGTCTCCGGATCCTGGATGGCGGCGAACAGCCGCCAGGACGTCGAGTCGTACCAGGCGCGCAGTCCTTCGCGGCCCCATTGCTCGGTCACCTGGCCGAGCGACTGATAGAGCAGGAGAAGGGTGATGCCGTATTTACGGCCGGCGTCGCGCGCGGCCTCGATCACGCCCATGAAACCCAGCCGGGCGACCTCGTCGAGGAGGAACAGCACGCGGCCCTTCACGCTTCCGTCGGCCTCATAGACGGCGTTGAGCAGGGCGCCGATGACGATGCGGCCGAGGGCAGGGGTGGCCTGGAGCGTCTTCAGGGGGATCTGGACGAAGACGGTCAGCTTCCCCGCATTGACCTCTGCGGAGCGAAATGACGAGCCCGACACGAGCCGGGAAAAGGCCGGGGTGGACAGCCAGCGGGTATCCTTGGCGGCGTTGGCGTAGACGCCGGAAAAGGTCTCGTCGACGAGGCCCATGAGGGAGCCTGCGAGGTCGCGGGCGAGCGACGAGGCGCTGGTGGCGTGGATGGCCTTGAGCACCTTGCGCATCTCACCTTCCGGGGTCACCAGCACCTGACGAACGTGGGCGAGGGTCTTTTCCTCGTCGGGCCGGGCAGGGTCCCAGAGCGTATCGGCGATGATGCAGGCGATCAGGCCCTTGGCCGACTCGCGGAAGAACTCGGCTCCGGATGTGACGCGGCTTTTGGTCTCCCCAGTGATCCAGCCGACCACGGCTTCGACGTTGGCCTCGGCGAGCGGCGAGGCGGTATCGATCCAGTCGAGCACGTTGAAACCGTCGACCTGCGGCGCGGACGGGTCGAGGGTGATGGTGCGATGCCCGAGACGTTCCCGGCGAAACCGTTCCACCATCGGCGCGATCTCGCGCGACGGGTCGAGAACGACAGCCGAGGCAGTCCAGCTCAGGAGCGTCGGCACGCCGACCGAGCTCGTCTTGTAGCCGCCCGATCCCGCCACCACCATGGCGTGGGTGGGGCCGGAGCGGCACGGGTCGATGAGCAGGGGAGACGAGCCTCCCCGGCCCCAGGTTTTTGGGTCGGTCGGATCGAAGCCCTGCCGGGCGACGTCGTCGCGATCGACGCGGTAGGCTTCGCCGACCACGATGCCGCCGTACACGGGGTCGGCGCCGGGGAACAGTTCGCGCGCGCCGGCCATGGACAGCCAATCGGCATGGCCATGATTGTCGCTCTTGCCCCGGAGCACACCGGCCTTGCCCCGGCGAAATCCCGGCGACCCGAACAGCAGCTGAGCCGCAACCGCGATCGACAACACGCCGAGGCCGAGCGCCCAGAGCACGCCGACATCGAGCGCCTTCGCGATCCCGAGCGGCTTGGCGTGGCCGAGATAGGGCGCGAGGCGGCGAGCCTCGTCCCATAGGGCGAGCGCAGTCGCGATCGCGACGCCGAGCATCGCGGCGAAAGGCAGCACACGGGAAGCGAGCCGCATTTTTCTCATCGCAACAGCCGCAACGAGCAACACCACCGGACCGGCCAGCGTGGCGGCTGGCCACGCATGGTAGGCGAAGGTGTAGAGTGTGGCGGTCCGATCGGGGATGCTGGTGAGCACATCACGCCAAAGACCGTGAGCACCTTCGCGCGCGAACCAGAAGAGCAACAAAGGCCAAAGCTCGACGCCGGCCGACAAAGCTAATCGCAGTCTGACGGAAGGCAAACGCTTTGTAGTATTCGGTGTCACAGGCGTCTCTCTCGCCAGCTGTACGCTCCGGTGCAGATCTCGACAGATCAGGACCGACTGAGGCGGCGTTCGCGTGCTCCGCAGCGGAGTCGCCTTGGTGCTCGGACGTCAGCGTCCGATGCGCGCGGAGGCGCTGGCCGCCGCTGGTACCGCTTCGACGCCATCGCCAGCGTCGCCATCATCCAGCACACCTTGGCTCGCCGCGTCTGCCGCGTCACGCAAGCAGGCTGCCAGGAATGTGCGCGCCACGGTATCGATTTCGGTGTGGGGGAAAGCGCCGTGCACCCAGATCGGAACCGTAATGGGCTCCATATCGCCGGACGCGATCTCGAAGCTCACGCGATGAAAGCGCTCGTCGAAGCCGGGACGGGCGACGTCACGTTCGACCGTCACGATCCGAACCGTTGCGTCGCCGTCCATGTGCTCTCCTTCATTCGGCCGCGACTGCCGCTTCGGCGTTCGAACCGTCCGCCGCAAGCGCGCCTGTTTCAGCCGGACCGACGCGTTTGACGGTGCCGCCGAGTTCGGTTGCAAGTTCCCCTGCCTCGTCATAACGCGCGAGCCCTTCCCAGTGCTGCATCACCTTGGAGTATCGAAAGCCGAGTTTGCGCAGGCGCGTGGTCGCGTGCAAGGGCTGCGCACCGGGCAGGGTGATGATGAGCGGCACCTTGCCCTGTTCGCGCGCCTTGACTTCGAGATCGAAGGCGCGCCCGCCTTCCGCTTTCCATGTAGCGATCTTGCCGGCGTCGTCGAGGCCAGTCTTAAGCGAGAGCAGAGCACCGTAGAGCGCGTTGGGTTCGAGGTCGATCAGACCCGCTTTCTCAATCAGTCCGCCGGCCTCGATGAGCCGGCGAGTGCGGGCCTTGCGTTCTTCGAGCTTCAGCCTGGTCTCAGTCTCGGCGATGCGGTTTTTCTGCTGCTCGAGGCGCGTCATGCGCTCGGCGAGTGTGGTTCGGGCCATGCGGTCCCCCTCCGTTCGACGGGTGTGCATAGTCCATAGTTTACGCGGCGAAAGCGCGAGATCAAGCGTTAGAATTTCAGCTCTCGTCCGACATCGAAGCGCCGTGTCGATACGCGCTCGTGCTTGAAGCGCAGCCGCCTGCAACAGCGCTCATACCTTCGCTCAGCCGCAGCGGTCTTCTTTGCATCCACGAGGCGCACGGCTCTCCAGTCTTGCCGGAGTTCAGATTTGGCCAGAGCGGATTGCCGCCGAGTCAGTGGCAGAACTGGAACGTGACATGGGCGCTCAGGTGATCGTCGACCGCTTGGCACTCCGCGTCGAGTTCTCCCTGCAGGTTGGTGACGAGGTCAACCGCGCTGTCCATTGGCCAAAGGTCGACCTTCAGCACCCGGCAGTCGCTCGCGAGGAAGCGTCTGATCCTGTGCTCGTGCTCGACTATGGCGTCCAAAACGCCGCCCGCGACCGCGTCGCGGATCTGCGCGAGCTGAGGGTCGTGCTTGCTGGCGTTGTAGAGCAGCACGCCGTGGATGCCTTTTGGCGTGCCTGACCTGCAGGCGTCCGGAGAAAAGGACCAGGTGCCGAAGCGAGGACCTTCGGCGGCCACGATGCCCCGCGCCGCAAACGGCCGTAGCCCGGCAGGACCTTCACCGACGGCCAGCGTTCCGAACACGGCGGAGATGATGCCGACGGTCATGATGGCGGCCGTCATCATTTGGGAGCGCCAGTTCAGCCGGCTGGTCGGTACGCCGAAGGATCGGAGGTCCACATGGTAGCGCGCCGGCCTGGATGGATCGACCAGCACCGTCACGCAGGAGGGTAGTTCCTCGACGCCCGCGGCGGCACGGACGTACCAGTCGCTGCGATAGGTCGTTCTGCTGAGCCGCTGGGGGCAAGAGCGGTGCAAATGATGCGGACCGGCGTCATGCCCATGATCCGCACTCAGGCTCGCTCGGGCCACTCCGTCCGATCCTGCACGACGACCCCAAGGTCCTGCAGCTTCCGGATCCGGCGCACGCGCAACGCTTCGCGTGCGATCAGTGCTATCCCGACCACCAAACCCTGGGCAGCGGGCAGAATGAAGAACGCGGCCCCGACGAACAGGTCCACGAGGTCCACGAGGCCAAAGGACAGGGAGAATAGCACCAGACCTGGGGCCGCTATCGCCATCATGGCCGCACTCCTGCTCGCCTCCGTAAGACGGCATAGAGGCTTCCAAGACATCGGGCCATTGCTACGATGTCGAGTCCGCTGCTTGGCAGGTGTCATGCAGCATCGCGCCGATGTTGGCGGTTTCGCGATCCAGCGGCTGACCGACTGTTCACCTCCACCAACTCCGCGCAATAGCCACTGACGTCTGAGCGCAGCACTTCGCGATGACGGCGTCCAGTTCTCCTGCGGCCGTGAGTTTCGCGCATGTGATGGCGTGGTGACCGGCGGAGCCGGGTTCGGCACTCCTCCGAGCGGAGCGAAGGGACGGACGTGCAGACGCAATATGCGTTGAGACCAACGCATATTGCTTTCCTTCAAGGCCGCGGTCAAGCTGCACCCATGGCCATCGCGTTCGCCAGGGCTCGCTACATTTCCCGCTCGACCGGCGGCTCGGCGGCACGCTCGGCCGCCTACAACGCCCGCGAGGCGATCAGCGACGAGCGGACGGGCACACTCTACTACTTCAAGCACCGCGACGCGCCGGAGCATCACGAGGTGCTGCTGCCGGAGGGCGCCGACGCGAAGCTCGGCGACGCCGCCACCTTGTGGAACGCCGCCGAGACGGCGGAGCGGCGCAAGGACGCGCAGGTGGCGCGCGAGCTCGTGATCGCGCTGCCGGCCGATCGCGTGATCAGCCCCGAGGACAGGATCGAACTCGCGCGCAGCTTCGCGATAGAGCACTTCGTCTCGAAGGGCTTGGCGGTGCAGCTCGACGTGCACGGGCCGCATGTGGGCGACACCGATAGCGAGCGGGCCAATTACCATGCGCATCTCCTCGTCACCACGCGGCGGGTCGAGGGCGATCATTTCGCGGCCAAGAAGGCCCGCGAGCTCGACCCCGAGGTGAAATCCTTGCGAGGACGCGGGGTCGTCACCGATGGGGAACATTGGGGCGCGGCCTGGCGGGATCATCAGAACCGCGATTTTGCCGAACACGGGCTCGAGCTGCGGGTCGATGCCACGAGCGCGGTGGCGCAGCAGCACGTCGGGCCGATCCGCATGCGCGCCGAGGACTCGGCCGCGGTGGCCCGGGCTGAGGAGGTCGCACGAGAGAACGCTGCTGCGGCACGCGATCCCGACAAGGTGCTCGGCGTGCTCACCCGCAACAACGCGACCTTCACCGAGCGCGACCTCGACCGGCACCTGTCGAAACACATTTTCGGGGAAGCCGAGCATCTTGAGGTGAAAGCGAAGGTGCTCGGTCATGCCGAGGTCTTGGCCTTGCACGATCGCGAGACGGGCGAGTTGACGGGCCGGTACACGACCAAAACCGTGCGCGAGCAGGAGCGGGCGGCGTTGAGCGACGCCGAGGCAATCGCCGGTTCGCGCCGGCATCGCGCGCTCGGGGCAGAGGCTTTGGCCGGGGCGCTCGAGGGGCGGGCGTTGCGCGATGACCAGCGTGCCGCCTTCGATCATGCGACAGCGGCGGGCGCCATGAAGATCATCGAAGGCCGGGCCGGTACGGGGAAGAGTTTCACGCTCGGGGCCATCCGCGGTGCGCACCAGGGCGCAGGGTACGATGTCATCGGCCTAGCGCCGACCAACAGCGTGGCCCAGGACTTGAAGAGCGACGGGTTCGCGCAGGCTGCCACGGTCCATTCGGAGCTGTTCCGCATCAAGAACGGTCGTACGCAATGGAGCAATCGCACTTTGGTGGTGGTGGACGAAGCGGCGATGCTCGATAGCCGCATCACCGGCGAATTATTGACCGAGGCGAAGCGGAGTGGGGCCAAGCTGATCTTTGCGGGTGACGACCGTCAGCTGGCGTCGATCGAGCGCGGCGGGCTTTTTGCCGAATTGCGCCAGCGCCATGGCTCGGCCGAAGTCACCGAGGTGACCCGCCAAAGGATCGACTGGCAGCGCCAGGCGGCGCGCGATCTGGCCGAGGGCCGGACGCTCGAGGCGGTACGCGCCTTCGCCCGGGAAGGCGCGGTCACCTGGTCGCAAACGCAGGATCAATCCCGCGAGCGCCTGGTGGCGCGTTGGAAGGCCGACACGGCTGAGACGCCCGACGCGACGCGCTTCGTGTTCGCCTACACCAACAAGGACGTGGACAAGCTCAATGCCGAGCTCAGGGCCGTGCGGCGCGAGCGCGGAGAGCTCGACGAGGATCATCGGTTCGTCACGAAGCACGGCGAGGCCGCCTTCGCGACCGGCGATCGGGTGCAGTTCACCGACACGCTGCGCGCCGGGAAAATCTACAACGGCAACGCCGGCACGATTTTGGGCATCGACGCCGACACAGGGGTGATCCGGGCGAAGCTCGACGGCTCGAAGGCGGAGGAGGGCAGGGAGGTCGTGTGGTCGGCCTCCGAGTTCGACGGCTTCCGACACGGCTACGCGGGCACGATCTACAAGGGGCAGGGAAAGACCCTCGACCACACCTATCTACTCCACACCCACCATTGGCGTCAGTCGTCCTCCTATGTGGCGCTGACCCGGCAACGCGAGAGCGCGCGCATCTTCGCCGCAACCGATACGGCGCGGGACGTGCTCCAACTGGCGCGGCAGATGAGCCGTCACGAAGTGCGGTCGGCCTCCGTGGCGTGGGCGACAGCGCATGAGCTGCCATCAGATCTGCGGCAGCGGGCCGAAGAAGGGCAGGGGACGTCAGCAACGCGGGGCGGGTCAAAGGACACGTCAGACGAGGGAAGTGGTCGAGCGCCGAGCGCACGGGCCCATGCGGCTCAGCCCTTCACGCCGGCTGCCGATGTGGCACCGTCGAGTATCGCCAGGACAGCAGGCGCGGGCACAACGGAGTGGCTGATTCCGCCGCGCGTATCGATCGACGGACGCGACGCTCTTGGGCGCGGGCTCGATAGTGGCAGTGTCGCGAGCGCCGTTGCAAACGATCGCGCCGTGCAGCGTGAGCGCGAGGCGCTGGAGAACTATCTGCAGGGGAGCTTCCGCGCTCCGAAGGAGGCGCGTTCGCGGCTCGACGCACTGGTCGAGCGCGACGGGTACACGTCGACGGCGCAGCGGCTCTCGGCCGATCCCGGCCAAATCGGGGAATTGCGCGGCAAGGTCGGATTGTTTGCGGGCGCCAAGGCCCGACAGGAGCGAGAGCAAGCAGAGCGCGTTGTCGAGGCGATCGGGCCTGCGGTGTCGCGCGTCGGCGAAGCCGAGGCCAAGGCCGCCCAGGGCTACCGGGCAGGTGTCGAGGCGCAATTGTCCGCCGACGCCACGGGGGTGCCGAAACTGTCTGAACGCGCTCAGACGGCTCTGGCAGTGGTGGCGGCCGCCAAGGAGGACGCGGGCAGGGCAGAGGCGTGGAATGCAGCTCAGAACGACACAGAGGTGGCCGGTGAACTCTCCGTGTTCGCGGCCGCGGTCGAGAAGCGCTTCGGCGAGGACGGGATGCGCGCCATGATCCGGGCGCAGCAGCCCGGGGCTAAGCCCTACGAGGGCGGTCCGTCTGTGTCGGCCGAGGATGAAGGTGCGCTGGTCGAGGTCGGTCGAGCCATCTCCACTCTCAGGGCCGGCGAGGGCGCCAGCGCTAGTCAGGCGCAAGCGGAGGGTGTGGTACAGCGCGCGAGCCGGGGTACTCGCATGAAGCCGTAATTAGGCGCGCCCGTGAAGCAGTCTTTCACCCGCTCCCGTCGTCACCGTCGCGCCCGCCGACATCATGTCGTCGAAGCTCGTCGGCCAGGACGTCTACAACAACCAGGGCGACGAGATCGGCAACGTCGCCGATCTCGTCATCGACAACGGCAAGACCATCACCAGTGTCGTGCTCAGCGTGGGCGGCTTCCTCGGCATGGGCGACCATTACGTCCTGATCGACCCGTTCAGCATGGTGCTGAGCGAGGAGAATGGCCTGCACGGCGTCGTCGACACCAACAGGGACAACCTCAAAAACGCCCCGGCCTCCTCCTACAAGAAGTCCTGACCCTTTGCCTTTGCCTCGCTGGCCACGGCCGGTGGGATATCGGCTGGCCGTCGACCATCGCCCCAGGTCGGCGGCCTTCGCGCGTTCAAGACCGAGCCGTCACGGCTTGGGCGTGCCCGCGGGGGCGGCGGTGAACTCCGCCGCCGTCATGCGGGCGCGCAGCACGTGGCCCTTGATGTCCGGCGTGACGCGGTCCCAGGACACGAAGACGTTGCGGCCGCCGAGGCCTAAAAAGCCGCCGAAATGCGCCGTCAAGCCTGTGACGCGCCCGTCCGGCAGCCCGACCATCACGCCGTTGACCTTGCCGGTCGAGCCATTGCCGCTGACCTTCAACGGCCAGCCGCGCAGACCGGCCGCGGCCGGCGCGACGGCGGCGGGCGCGGACGCTGGGACGGGGATCGGGGTCGGGGCGGGCGTGCCGGGCGCGGCAGACGTCCCTGCCAACGCCGAACGATTTGCCACCTCCGACTCGGAGATCGCCGCCGGGGTGCCGCCGTCCGGCACCTTTGCGGCAATCGGGATCGCCAACAGCAATTCTAAGTGGGCATTCGGGCAACGGGTCACATGGCGATCTGGGCTGCGATGTCGGGGGGCGGTTTCGAGTCGATCAGGGTCTGCATGAGGGTTTGCCAGTCTGGGAAGACGAGGTAGGCCG
>JAABUJ010006142.1_pt1 | contig 11750 bp, 8 predicted proteins | sample 5559131 | NCBI WGS metagenome assembly JAABUJ01 (sample SAMN10711875, study PRJNA513366) | rock metagenome | isolation source: Antarctica rocks | place: Antarctica: Victoria Land, Mt New Zealand nord | collected 2016-01-07 | reverse complement strand
AGTCCGCATGATGTGCAGTAGCCTCTCATGTGAAACATTATCAAATGCTCCACCCAGATCCAGGCTGAGCATCGACACCACACATCCTGGCTTCGCTTTCCATGCAGTGTTAACACATGACGTGAGTTTTGTTGTTATTATATTGTTACTTTATCTGCTGTCTTTATCATCATCATTAATGATGTTATACTTTCTGCTAACTACAATTACTCATCAGCAGAGAATGTTTTAAGTGCTGTAAATAAATTAAAGATAACTGCTGAGATTCTTTATCATTAAGTTAAAAAACTTAACATCAATATATTTATTGCTTTGCTTACACTGCTGTTCTGTTTATGTCAGTTGTGTTTTTACTTGTCATTACATCATTACAGTGAATGATAATTTTGTTTTGAATACAGTTCATACTCAGCTTGTAACTTTCTTTTTTTTTTTTTTTTTCATAAATAAATAATTAATAAAATTGCTTTACTTCTGATACTATCATCTTCTAATCTACAAGAATCTTTTTCTTGAGTCTCTTATATAGATTATATAAACTCATATTTCTTTCACAGATCATCATCAAATCACTATTAATTTTTATTGAAGTTAAAATTTTTTAATCTTTCTTTTTAGCTTTACTACTTATTTACTTTGACTTCAACTTATTATGTTGTTGTTGCAAGTCTTTACTGAGTCATTTTTAACTATTCAGTTTTTTCTTAATATTATGTAATGTCAAAACTTTCACTCTCTTCTGATTATGTCTCTCTTCTATCATGAATGTTAAAGTCAAGTCATCAACATTTCTTTAGCTTTTAATAATCTTCTGTAATGCATTCATTACATCATTCATTTCAGTCAAGATCAGTTTGAAAGAAGCAATACTTCAATGTGTTTTTAAGATATTCTGTAATGAGAGTACAGATAAGTTTATCTATTTATAATGTTTTTGTATTTTATAAATTATCTTTTAAGAAAGATCTTCTTTCTTTTCTATTAAAAGCTTATGTAGCTCTTCTTTTTGTCTGCAATTTCATTCAGCTCAAGATATAATTAAGAATTCTTTGTAAAAAGACAATGATGATTCTTTTTATTTAAAAATCTCATTAACTTCAGAACTTAATTACTACACAAATAATTTAGCTCATTTCAGACTGCTTTGCAGCTCTGAATTAGCTCAAAATTCATTAACATTAAAGATATGTGCTTTCATAAGCTGATTATTATGAATTAAATTTTGTAAAACACATCTTATGAACATTTTTAATGTATAAATTTTTAATGAATAAGTTTTCAATATCTTATAAAACTTAAATCATTTAACTTTAAACTTCTAAAACTCTTCATTTCATATAAGCACTTAATCTTCTTTCTTTATAGTGCTTAACTGCACTGTTTCATTACAAATTGTTTTTGATTTAATAATCTTTTATAAAAGAATTTTATTAATAATTACTTAAATCATCTGTATCTGTCTAATTCATTTTAACTGATCTTTAAAGTCAGTTTCTCTCAGTGATTAAAGATCATTCAAGTTGTCTAATAATTATAAATTTATTTTATATAGTAGATAGAATGAACTCTGTTTAGTTGTATTATGAACTCAGATTCAGGCTGCAAAAAGTGCTTGCAGTAAGTATTTGTCTCATAATTAAGTTAATTTATTCATAAGATATTTTGTAAGCATAAAGCTCAACATTTTATTTAGATTTTCTATCTTTTTATTTATACAGAGATGATAGAAAGTCATTGTTCTATGTTAAGTTTTAAGCTTTTTCAAATAGTAGATCACAACATGACTAAAAAAGTTCATATTATTATTAAATAGTAACTTTCTTAATGAATTATAATTCATAAAGATTTCATTATACAGAAAATCTGCAACTATTATTTTCATTGCATTCAGAACAGCTTTAATTACAGATCAGTCTGTAACATAGTTAATTGCTGTTATAATTCAGCAGTTTTTTCAGAACATTTAAGATAATATGTTTATCATATTAATTTCTTATCTTTTAAACAGTAATAGATTCTTGCAAGCTGAATATAAATATTCTTCAATTTCTTAATGTTTTCAGAATCATTGAGCAACTTAACAATTAAAACAATACTTCATAAACAATTTAATATTCTGCAATAATTTATGTCATTAAGCTTAAAGTTAAATGACTTTTAGCAGTTCTGACACTTCTAAATGCTCATATTTGATGTATATATGTTTTAAAAAGTCTGCACAGTACTAAAACTGTAGAAATGACACTTTACTGTTGTTTTACTTTTAAATTAAATATGAGTTGTTCAATTTCAAATCATAACACAGTTAAAATTAATTCATCACATCATTTTTGCACACATACTTGCAAAGCAATGACTTTTCAGATTTTATATTATCTTTTAGATATAATATCATTGCTTTTTTTCATTTTACATCATTTAGTCTTCATAAAGCATCTAAGAACACTTTATTTGCTGAGTCTTTCTCTATAAAATCAGATTAATAACTAATTGAATCTGATACAACAGTCTGAGCTTTAGATCAATATTGAATGTTAAAATTATATTGCTGAAATTTGTTGATTTATTGAGCTAGTCATTTAAATAGATGCAGTGTATTCTTTAAATATTGTAGATCTTCATAATTTATAATAATAATTATAGTATAATCATTTTCAATATAGTACTGTCAAGTTCAAAGTGCATGCTTAATGATCAATAACTTCTTTTTATAAACAGAATAATTGAACTCTGCATCTTATAACTTTCAGTCATCATAAATAACTGAATGAAGTTTCTTATCTGTTTCATTCTGCATCAGAATACAGTCAATTGTCTATTTAAAAGTGTCTGTTTCAATAATAAATGATTTGTGTACAGTTACTTAAATAAATATTGATTTAAATATAAGTGCATTTTTAAGCTGTTGAAAGACACTGTTACATAATGCATTTCAGACAATGAGTCAATTCTTCTTCATATATAATTCAATGTCATTCTTTTTAAGCAAATTCAATAGTGATGCTGCAATTCATATAAATTCTTGTACAAATCATCAGTAATATAAAGTCAGTTCAAGAAATTGCTGTACATAATGTACTGTCTTTGAGGCAGATCAATTCTTAATGACTGATATCTTGATAAAGACTGATTATAGTGTGTCTTGCTTCATAATATATTTACAAAACTTAAGAATTTTCATCTCAACAGTGTACTTACTAGACTTAGCATATAGCTTATGTTTCTTTAAAATACTGAAAATAATTCATAAGTGTTTCTGATGATTCAAAATTGAGTTAGAAAAGATCAGTATGTTGTTAAGATATATTAAATAGAATTTGTTGAGTAAGTTTTATAATATAGAGTTCATCATCAACTGAAATGTTGCTAAGACATTGCATAGCTTAAAGAGCATAGTTATGAACTCATATTTGTCATAATAAATGTTAAAGACAGTCTTTTTTGTATTGTTTTTAATTATACAAACTTAATAATAACTTAAAGTAAAATTAAGCTTGATTAAATATTAAGCTTTGTCAATTCAATTTAGACATTTCTGAATTCAGAAAAGTAAATATTCATTTTTAACAGTAATGTTATTTAATGCTCTATAATCAATATACATTCATCATGTACTCTTTTTCTTTTTAACAAACAGAATTAAGAAGCTTCATGAACTTATAGACTTACAAATCAGATCTTTATTTTTAATTTTATTATCTATTTAGTCTGTTCATTCAGCTATAGCTGTGACAGAGAATAAGCATTTATGTTGACAGACTTAATGTTACTGATGTTAATGCTATGTTTAAACACTCATTTAGATGATAGTTCATCTAATAAAGTTAATCTGAATATGAATTGAAACTCTTTAATAATGATTTATAATTATTCATTTATAATAATTAACAGTTCAACTTCTGACTTCTTTGAGTTCTGTTAAATCACTAGTAAGTACTCAACAATTCTGTAATTTTAAAGTGTCTTTATAGTTATATATTCTTCAATTACATTTAATGTTAACTCATTTACAGCTCATTGTCACTTTTTCAGAAACAGATAATGATGTTTTTATTGTTAATCTCAGACTGTTATACAGTTCATAGCTTAATTGATCTGAAAATTAGTGACTTTCAGTTAAATTAATCTCAGAATGAGATTATATTCTTAAAGATTTACAATTTATACTTTTAATTGTTGTTGAAAGCTATTTATCTTGAAATAAAAGATCAGCTTTGCTGTTAATTAAATGATCTGTCTGTTTAACAAGAATATTTTAAGTAATTTAATTTTATATTAATTATTAATCAACATTTAATTGACAACTGTCAAGAAGATATATATTTAATTTACATCTAAATCAATTAGTACTTTCATGTTTATCTTGTTCAGTTCATCTCAAATGCAGTCTGCAAGAATATATGCATTTAAATTAAGAATGTTGATTTTATTAAAGATTATATTTAATAATAAGAATTTTAGATCATTCAGTGTGAATGCTTTACTCAAATCATTATTGAATTGAATAGAAGCTTCTATTAACTTGTTCATGAACACTTTTATATTTATGAACAACTTTAATTTTTTAAATTGTCTAAATTAACTTTAACAATCTTCAGCTTCTTCTTATCTTTACTTTTCTTCTTATTCTTATTCTTATTCTTATTCTTATCTTTACTCTTATCTTTATTCTTATCAGTGTTCTTGTTGTCTCAGTAGTCTTTAACTATATACAAGAACTTTTTATAGTGAAAGCACACTTTATTCTTTTTACATCAGATTCAATAAGCTTTCATATCTGACTTATTTAATTTAGATATAATTAATTTCTCATAACTTTGAGATCAGTCTTAAGAATTAATTGATGAGTTATTATAGTTTAAATTTAAGCTGTTAAAGACATTAAGATAACTCTTATTATGTGTTTCTTAAAGACTTTATTTAATTTAATCAGCTTATTGAATTAATTCATTAAGAGTAGTCACTTCAGCTTTTAAATACTTTTAAAGTTTAAATTAAATTTTCTGCTTTAAACTCTGAATGAATTGTCATTTCTGTTTATATTTAATTGATATAGACTGAAGAAGTTATACAATCTTTGTAAATTCTGCTTCATATTGTTAAATCAATTTTGTTTATTTCAGTGCCTCATAACAGCAACATTGATGTTTCATTTCATTAATGTTTTCAAAGATCAGTAAAAATGCTAAAAAGAAGTTATTTATATTTTAAAATTTAATATTTAATGAGTTTTCTTCAGCTTAAAGTCATTCTTCTTTTTGAAGTCATCATACTTTGATAATATCTTTTAAATAATTAACTGTAACAGTAATCTTTGCTTCATCATTCAGAAATTAATTCATCAACATTTCATAAAATTGAAAGTAAGCTTTCATTTTAAGAACTTACATCTCTGCAGCATTTGCTTTTTAACTATTCTTATAGATAGACAGTGTCTTCATCTTCAAAGAATTCTTAAACATTGCTGCAGAAAGAAACATTATTACATTAAATATTTCTTAAGTTTCTGAAGCTGCACTAAATAGAAGTGTAATCTCAGACATAAGAGCTAATTAATTAGCATAAATATTTCTTAATTAAGTCTAAAGAAATGCAATTTAACTTATCATTATCTTATAATTAACTTAAAAGATCATTTCTGACACTGATAACTAATTAATGATAATGAGTTTATTCATCATCATAGAAATAGAGTTGAACTTCATACTGAGAGATTATAAATGATTAAAGACATCAATTAACAAATTAATTCTGATTTGATTTGAATTGCTGTCAAATATATCACAATATAAGAAAAATAGAACTTTTTTTCATATAATACAGTATAAGAATTTATTTTTTTATTCTGTAGTCTCAACATTGAAGTAATAATGAGCACTGAAGAAAGAATAAATATATAATTTATACATTACTGCATCAAAACTTTTATGATCAAAATATAAATTAAATCAGCTTAGATCAAAGCTTAAGCTTCAAAACTGTTTGAAAGCATGTTTCAAATCTTTGATGTTATTAGATGTGAATCAGTCTGTAGAAAGTTGTCCCTATTCATTTATGCTATGTAGAGTATATATAGGAAATGATGACTAAGACATAAATAGGGGTGCTTAGTAAGAGATGAGTAAGCAATGATATCACACTTTCGCCATGTACTCTTTCTTCGATGCCATTCACACGATATATTTGCTTGTTTGTTCAGCTGTTCCTCGAATACTAGAGCACCGCCATGGAACATGGCCTGTTCGAACGCTTCCCTACGCACTCCAAGAATTCAGCCTCCTCACGAGTCTCGAGCGTCACCGTCGCTGCCGGGATAATCGCTCATGTGAGTCCCTTGTCTTATAGAAGCTCGGACTATCCATATCGTCATGGTCACTCTACCGGTGATCGAAAGGGATTCGAAGAAAGCACAGAGACCGTCATCGATCCAAGCCCAACGACGACTGACGACCTGCCGTGGCTTCCTGGTGTTCTCAAATTTACCCCGTGGCTAGGCCTGTGTGCTTTGGGTATCTCAATATCTTGCATGGCTGTTTCCGTTGCCGTCCTACTTTGGTCCGCTGGCCGTCTAGTAACAAGCTGGTGGATTCAACCAACCGTGTTCTTGGCTGTTGCATCCGCCACCGCCAATGTCACGCTCAAATTTGCCTTGGCTGAGGGAGTAACGATCTCATGGTGGTACAGAGCTTTACGCGGAGGGACTCTCGGAGATCTTCACCGGTACTGGAGCTTTGGTATGATCGATCTGTTCTGTACTCAGTGATCTAGGCTGACCCCAAATGCTTGCGCAGGAGACAATTTGTGGGCAGTCTTGACTGCCGGCCGTCACTTTAATAAAATAGCGCTTGCAAGTATCGTAGTGAGTGTGGCTGTATTGGATGGTCCACTTCTGCAGCGTGCCTCGACCATTGTTTCCAAAGACATCACTTCGTCGATAATGGTTCAAGCGTCCATTGCTCCGCAGTTGCCCAAAGGATATACGTCAAGGAATGATTGGGCGAATCCTCTCCCCGAAGTTCTCACCAGACCTTTCGCGGACATTTTGCAGGATTACTCGCGTCGTGCGTCTATCACCACGGGATTTGAAGGCTGTGTGGCAAAATGCGAAACGGTTGTCCAAGGCGCCGGTTTCTCTGTTGACTGCCAATCTCCTACGACAACTCCGTTTTATATTCGTACCTTGAATGATAGCAGTACCTACGACCGGCCGCTTTTCTCGGTGCATCTCCTCTGGTCACCCGGACGGGACGGATTTTATAATGACAATGTCGCTTCGATTTCCATCAACTCATCGACACCAGAATAGCTTTTGTTAGCGATAGGCTACTCGACCGGCAACGAGTTCGTGACGAAAAATTGTACTCTTACAGAGGCCGTTGTCGAGTATCAGGTTTTACTGCAGAACAACACTGTTTCACTGAACAATCCCACCGTCAACCTCCATGTCGTCTCTATGGGTAGTTCCGTGTCGATTGTCCCGCCCTATCATGTCGGAGCACACGAAAACATGACCCTAGGCGGATTCGCTTTGGCTGGTGCAGATCTATTCGCTTCGAACACTTCGATGCACATTTCACCCTCAGCCGGGGCCCAAACTTCGTCATTGGTCCAGTTAAATACCTTTGCAACTCAATACCGTGTCGATGCGACTGCCACTTCCATCGGTACGGCTCAGTTTAGAGACCCCACCAACGACATCCTCAATGCCTTGCACGAAATCATGTTTCGAACCGCGCTCAAGACTGCCAATGCAGCTGACACGGTCCTCATACAAAATGCGCAAGGAAACCGCACCTTCGAGACGAAGCAGTCAGTACATGCAACGCAGACGGCGGTGCAGAACGTGTTCTTGTCACAATACGGTTACTTGGTTGGTGCCCTGGCGGTCATGACTCTGGGCGTTCTGACCGTTATACCCACTTTTCATGGATGGTGGAAACTCGGCCGATCGATGACATTGAGTCCCATGGAGACGGCCAACGCCTTTAATGCTCCGTTGTTGAACCAACAGCAATTGCACTCAAACGCGGATGTGGACCAACTGATGAGAGATATTGGAGACCGCCCGGTGAGGTATGGGAAGGTAGCCGTTGCTGTACCTGCGTACTCGCGTCGGCCGTATGGTACGGAGATGACTAGTATTGGTGGTGACGCTGTTGCGGGAAGCAGATTACAGATGGCGCATTCGGATATCGTGCTGAGACCCCGGAAGGGGGCGAGGTTTGATGCCTAGCGGTGGGCTTGGATCATGACATTTTGCAACATATATTGGAGTCGTGTTGGTCAGTCTGGGCGAAGAAGTCTTCTCCCATTGGTAAAGCCTACGTGTGGCTCGTGGCTCGTTCATTTGGGTATTGGATATACTGTGTTATAAGTGGTGGCTACTCTGTGGGAAGAGAATCCTGCATGTGGGTATATAATCACGATTTATGACAGTAGACTACTGTGGGAGTAATGTCCGATATTGTCTTTCTTCTTGGCTACTATCATTCCTTTCGAGTGGCTCAGCAATAAGTGATTTCATCTATCATCACCGATCCCTAGGACGTTGGACAAACTAGACTCTGATCTTCTAACAAAATTCAACAGCGCCTCGCGGCGGCCTCGGAGGTCCACAAGTCTCATGGCGGACGATCCCACACCAACGCCGGGAAAGTTCCACGCCTACAAATCACATCGCCAACAACGAAGGCCAGTCTAACCGGGTACAGTACAAGCTTGTACACTACATGGGCTGCTCTCGAGAGGCCACATGATCACTGCTGACCTCGACCACTTGCCTTTGTCTGCTTGCATCCATCACCTCAAAGTCCGCTCCTCATCCAGCCTCCACCTGCGCTGGAATAGCCCTGAGTCGAAGGGCCTGTTCCCCTCCGATGCGAACTCTGTCCCACACCTCCGCGATGTGAGCGGTGGCCCGTCTCACGTCCACCGCCACTCATCGCCGACTGCGTCTCCATCCAAGACGGACGAGCACGACTCTCTGAGGCGCGCTGCTTTGTTCCTGAGTGCACGCGTGGCCTAGTAGAAGCGGATTTTCTTGTATCTCCAGAGGGTCGATAGCGTTCGTTCTTTCCTCGTGTTCGATCGTAACTGCCGCCTATGGGAGGAGAGGGCGGTTGCAGTGGTTCTTGTCTTCTTGGACGTCTTGCGGGCACGGGACTGTATGATCGAGGCCTTCTGCCAAGCTGGTATGGTGGGTGGATGCCATCGTCGACTTCGAATTGCCTAGAGGGACAGGTGGAGAGCATACAACCCATCTTGTTGATCGTGTGCTTTCAAGGTGGCTAACGTTCTGTCGTGCAGCCAGGACTCTGCCAGTTTGGAGGGGATTGGTTTGGGCTTGTGTCGGGCTCAGTGATAGCTGTATCGGATATGAGTGGACTGAAGAAGCCATATATATCAAGAGCGGCGGCATTGATCTCTAATAAACAACGTCTACAGAGAGTTAATCAAATTGATACAATATCAGACTCATTCACACTATTGCCGTCATTACAAGTACCGTCAGGTTTTAAGAGAGGAGTGTATTCATGGAAGCTTCAATCCATCTGACCGTCACAATCTACCTACTGCCAATGGGTCTAACGAAAGCAGACACCATCACGCACGCAGAAGCTCAACAGCACACACATATCCGCCAATTTCCAACCTCGCAGTCATAATCATACAAGACGGACCAAAGCCCTCACCACGACTGCTCCGTCGTCCGCGCCGACAACCGCGACGTTCCATGGCGACTACCAGCACCACCGTGATGGCTGCTATGGTGACTGGGTCCATGGTGACTACCGGCACCACCATGATGGCTGCTGTGGTGACTACGTCCATGGCTGCTATGATGCCCGTGGCGGCTCGAGTGCCCTCCGAAGTTACTATCATGCCGACTCCCGTGGTGGCTCGAGGCTAGTCCATAACGACTTCCCGGAACACTTCGATGCTCGCTCTGACGGTGCGTTCCATGACTACCCTGAAACGCATGTCCACTACCATGCTGACTTCCGCTTGGTCCGCTCCGATGGCTACCACCATGGCGAGTACTAGTAGCGCCGTGTGGATGACTGCTCCGGTGACTGCTGCGATGCGTAGTGGCATGCGTAGAGCCGAACGGCGACTCGCTGTGAGCCCTGCTGCCAGCTTGACTTGTGGGATTGAAGAAGCCTGGCGTCATCCCTATTCCCGGAATCGCCGTTGGTCCCCAAATTCCGCCTTCCTCGTCGCTACTGTACTCCTCACAGATGCACCATCCTTGTTGCCACAATTGTGGTCCCGCGTTCCGGTGTGGATCGCCGAATGGCTCGAAACACGTCGTGTCGAAGAATGTACGGAACCCGTCGCGGCTGGGGACGTAGTCGTCGTCCAGGCCGGATACGACGGGGGGCATGACGTAGCTCTCCGGCGGGGGGTGGTGGTGTGAGCCGTGGTTGAAGAAGCCGTGGGCGTGGTGGCTCATTTTTTCTCCTTTCGTTCACGCTTGGTCGGGGCACCGGGTGGTGTTGGATTCTTGTGCTGCGCCCGGGCGGTTGGTGTTGGATAGATCCTGCTCGCTATTGCTCTGATTCTGGAAAGCTCTGGCGTGGTATTTCGCGTTAATCTTGTCTTGTCGTTGTCTTGAGATGTGGAAGAGTGTTTCTGAGAGGAGTGTTGGGTAGGTAAGGTAAGAGAGATATAGAGAAAGAAGAGAAGAAGGAGACAGGAGATTCCCCATGTCCACCTGCTGTGTTACTTATAGCGCAGTATGACCGGAGACCAAGATAAGGAGATTGTGAGTCGGCATTCATTCCCTCTTCGCTGCTGACCTTCCACTGCCGTCTCTTACTCACTTACCATTTGCCCCTTCACTCGCGCGCAACAGACCCCATGATCGCAAATTCGCTGGCCTGCAATACATTCATTGCAAAGGCAGACAAGTCAGTTCTAGCCTTCTTCTCCGCGCAGCTTCATCGCGACGCCGTGACTTTTGAGCTCCTCGCTTGTGGTATCACAAATTATATATATGCATTCAGCGGATGAGTTAGGCAGTCATTCATCTAACGGTCTTTTGTGGTACAGTTGGTCTAAGCGGTTGAAGGTGCTTAGAACCACACGCTTGCCGTTTGTTGGGAGGAATTGAGATGGGGAATGTACACCGCATTCATAGCTGCCGGATTAGGCGCCATCGGAGCCGAATAATTCATATCACCATCACCAGCCGCACAGTATATCTCGAGAACTCATATCAATCCCTAAAACCTGCCACTGGAAGCAACCATCATCACCTCCCGCCCCACCTCCACCTACAGACAGCTCAAACTACTCCTACAAGCAGCACAGCACAGCCCACTCAACCCAACCACCCCTCCACCAACTCACCGTACCACGCACCACGCAGCCCGCACCCTCAAACACCCCCCACCCCCATTCCCCACCCTCAACTCCACCCTCCCTCACCACGTCCGCTCCGAACCCCTCCCCTCTCCCCGCGACGATCCACCTGAACTTCCCCCACCGCCGTGACTCCCCCGCCCACTCCGGCTCAAATGCCCCCCTCCCGCCGACTTCGCCCTTCGGACCCAGTCGCAGCCCGACTCCCACCGCGTCCGCCTCCATGGCTATACACATGCCCATGCCCAGAACCATGCCCATGCCCAGGACCAGACGCACCGTTACGGTGGCTGCTCCCACTCACATGCGTCCCGCTCCGATGACTGCTCCCACCCCCATGCGTCCCGCTCCGATGACTACTCCCACCGCCACCAACCCCACACCCC
>JAABUJ010006139.1_pt1 | contig 11759 bp, 13 predicted proteins | sample 5559131 | NCBI WGS metagenome assembly JAABUJ01 (sample SAMN10711875, study PRJNA513366) | rock metagenome | isolation source: Antarctica rocks | place: Antarctica: Victoria Land, Mt New Zealand nord | collected 2016-01-07 | reverse complement strand
TGGACGACGAACAGCGCGAGTAACACCACCCCGCTCAGGAGGCTCAAGCGCAGGCGCAACAGCAGCGCCACGGCGAAGAGCGATTGGGCCGCCGTCAGGAAGAACTCCTCGTGCTGGCGAGCGTCCAGGGGCAGGGCGGCCACATGCCCCGCCGCCAGCGAGTAGACCAGCGGGACCATGCCGACGAGCAGCGTCCACTGGTTGATCTTGTCGCTGACCAGCGCGCCCAGCGCGGCCGTGGGCCGCAGCGCGAGGGTGAACAGGACGGTGATGACCAACTCGGGGGCCTCCCCGGCCAGCGGCGCGATCCACTGGATGAGCAGGACCTGGTTGACGTGCAGGGCCGCGCCCGTGCGCACCAGCGCCTCGGCGAACGGCTCGGCGACGAGCAGGATGGCCCCGGCCGCGACGACAGCCAGCGCGCCGATCACAAGGCGCTGGCGCGCGGGGGGTAACTGCTCCAAGACGGCCGCCGGCCCCGGCCCCGGCTCCGTTTCGTCATCGTCGTCGTCGTCGCCCTCCCGCTTCGGCAGCTTACTGACGCGCCAGACATAGGCGCCGAAGATGGCCAGCAGCACGACCATATCGACCAGGTCGATGCGCCCTTTGAGGGTGATCACGAAGGAGTAGAGACTGGCCACGGCCAGGTAGGCAACCTCGGCGGCGTTCTCCCAGACCAACGGGACCGCGCGTTTGCCGCTGCGCCACCAGTACAGCAGGGCGATGAGTGGCCAGGCCGTGCCGACGAGCAGGCGGTTGGCGCCGGTCATGTTGGCTGCGGCGTAGCCCACGTAGGGGGAGCCGGGGTGGTGGCCGGCCTGCCAGGTGTAGTAGATATCCACGGCGTACTCGGGCAGCACCGTGATCAGCGCCAGGGCGGCGATGGCCAGCCCCTGGGACACATGTCCCTCGGCGGCCTCGGCACCCCACGAGAGCAGGAAGCCAGCACCCAGGATGGCGACGCCGAAGATGAGTGTGCCGATGAGCGGCGCGCCGTGGAAACCTGTTAGGCGCAGGATGACGCCGGGCAGCGTCGCGAGCACCGCCAGGGCCACGTAGAGACGGAACTTTTTCACCGATCGCACCTCGTTGCTGTGTTCAGGGGGGGCCTATGCGCGGCACCGCCATGGCTACCCCCATCGGCCGTGCGACCCGTCCCACCGTGGCCCGCCGCCGTCTTCGGTCGCACGGCCGCGGTGGTCATCGTCATCTCTTTGTCCATGGTGGTCGTGATCGTCGTCATCGTGGGGCGCCGCGCTAATCGGCAGCCGTGGAGTCCTGCGGGACCAGGACCCTGAGCGCGTCGCGCGCCTGGGTGAACAGGACGGGGGTCTGATCGACCAGTTCCCCGTCCACGTTCGTCGCCAGCGTCCGCTCCGTTTCGATGCGCACCGCGGCGGGCTCGTAGGTGTGGACGGTCGCGCGGTGAACGAAGCGGCCGCTGCGGAAGGACAGGGCCAGGCCCGCGAGGTCGCGCCACCCCGCCCACTCGATGGCGTACACGTCGAGCGTGCCGTCGTCGATGCCCGCGCCCGGCGCCACGACCGCCCCGCCGCCGTAGAAGCGCCCGTTGCCGACGCCGATCTGCAACAGGCGCGGGAACGTCGTCGGCGGGTGGTCGCCCTCGGGGAAGGTGAGCGTGGCCGCGAACGGGTGGAAGCCGACCAGCGCGCGGGCGGCGGCGACGGGGTAGGCTAGCTTTCCCGCGACGCGCTTGAGCCAGGGCGATACACGCGTGATGACGCGCGCGCCCAGCCCGATGGAGGCCACGTTGACGTAGTAGAGGTCGTCGGCGCGGCCCAGGTCGATGTCCACGACCTTGCCGCGCGCGATGACGGCGCAGGCCGCGTCCAGGTCGGTCGAGATGCCCAATGTACGCGCGAAATCGTTGGCCGTGCCCAGGGGCAGCAGGCCGAGCACGGCATGGCGGTGGGCCAGCAGATCGACGGCGGCACTCACCGTGCCGTCGCCGCCGCCCAGGATGATGAGGTCGCAGCCCGCGTCGAGCGCCGCGCGCACCAGCGCGGGCAGGCGCGCCGAACTGCGCGGGGCGTAGGACACGGCGAGGGGGACGCCCCACGTCGCCAGCACCTGGCGGGCGCGGGCGGCCTGCTCTCGGCCGCGGCGCGCCCGCGTGTTCACGATCAGGGCCGCGCGCTCGAACCGGGCGGCGTCGGCCGTGGCGGCTGTGGCCACCGTGGCGCTCATGGCGCATCCCCTGCCCGGATGATCGCCGCCGTCCGGTTGCCTGCGTCGGTGCGCGCGCCACGCCACAGTCGGTCTGGGCGCGGTGCCGCGAAGCCCGCGCAGGTCCACACGTCCTCGGCCAGCGCGCCGAAGGCCCACAGGGGCGCGAGCACGCCCAGGAACAGGGCCAGGAGCGGCACGCGGTCCGCGCGCACGCGAGATAGCCAGCGCCACGAGAGCGCGGCCCACGCCGCGCGAGCGTGTGCGGTGTGGGGATGGAGGCATACGTTGTGTCGATCCATTGTATCCATTTCTAACGGTGGTTATAATGGAGTATAACAATAGTTTGGAGATGCGTCATGCAAGCGCACGAGTGGTTGGTGCTCGTCTACAAGATCCCGCCCGAGCCGAGCCGGCTGCGCGCCGGCGTCTGGCGCAAGCTCAAAGCGGCCGGCGCGCTCTACCTCCAGAACGGCGTGGCCACCCTGCCCGCTGGACCGGCGAGCGAGCGGGTTCTGCGCGGGATCGCCGAGGAGATGCGGGGGATGGGCGGCACGGCGCAACTCTTCGCGGGCCGGCTGCTCGGCGACGAGGCGGCGCTGCGCGACCAGTTTAACCGGGCGCGGGACGAGGAGTACACCGAGCTGTTGGCCCGCTGCCGTGACTTCCACGCCGAGCTGGCCCGTGAGCGCGCGGCCGGCAAGTACACCTTCGCCGAGTTGGAGGAGAACGAGGACGATCTGGCCAAGTTGGAGGCATGGCGGGACAAGATCGGCCGCCGCGACGCCTTCGGGGCCGCGCTGGCCGAGGAGGCGGCGGAGGCGCTGGCCGCCTGTCGCGCGGACCTGGAGGGGTACGCCGGCGACGTCTATACGGCCGCAGACAACGGACATCCCGCCGCGCCTGACGGAGAGGATAGAGGATAGGAGGACGACATGAAGAAGGCAGTGTTGGTGTGGGCGGTGCGGCGCATCGTCGGGGTCGTCATGGGTCGCCGGGGCGGCGGCGGATACGGGCGCGACGCGCGCGCCGGGGACCGGGAGTATGCCCCCCTCCATCCCGGTCGGGACGCTCGCATCGACGGGCTGCTCGGCGAGGCGAGCGCCCTGCTGCGGACCCTGAGCGTCCATCTGGATCGGCTGCGGGATGAGCGCCGCGGGCCGGGGGACATGCGGGGCGACGCCGTGTATCGGGGGCGTGGCGGGTCGGAAACGCGACCGTTGTAGGCACGGGAGACGTTGTAGACACGGAAGAAGGAGGACACTATGTATCCGTACGATCAGACCAATCACCAGATGTATGAGCGGTACGCCCAGGCCCATGACACAGGAGACTACGAGGGGATCGACCATGGGCAGGCCGTGGGGCACGTCCAGCAGTTCATGCAGCAGGCACCGCCCGAGGTGCAGCAGCAGGTCTACCAGCAGCACTTCGCGCAGATGCCCTACGAGCAGCGCCAGCAGTTCGCGCAGCAGGCGCCGCCGCCCTATCAGGGGTACATGGACCCCACCAATCCGCAGCAAATGGCCCAAGGCTTCTACCAGATGGGCCAGCAGCAGCCGGGCCTCGTGCAGCAGCTTCTGGCCGCGGTGGGGGGCCAGCATGCCCAGAGCGGCCAGGGCGGCCAGGGCGGATTCCTGGGGAGCCCACTGGGCAAGGCCGCGGCCGTGGGCCTCGCCGCGTTGGCGGCCAAGCAAGTGCTCGGCGGCCATCAGAGAGGTGGTGGCCTGGGCGGCTCGCTGCTGGGTGGCGGTCTGGGCGGAGCCGTCGGCAACCTCCTGGGCGGCGGGCAGACGCAGGCCCCCTGGGGCGGCGAGGGCCACCACCACGGCCACCACGGCCATCGGGACCACGACGACGATGACGACTAGGCAACTCGTGGTCCCTGCGTGGTCCGCGTGCGCCGATGCGCGGCGGTCGGTCTCCCATGAGCCCGGCGAGGCGGAGCGCGGGTGACGGCGGCGGTGGGCAAGCAGGGCGGCGAGCAGGGCCAAGGGGCGGCATGGGGCGAGGCCGCCGCGCGACAGCGCCGCTGGCCCGCCTCCCTGGCCATCGTGGCAGCCATCGCCTTGTACGTGGCGCTGCCCGCCGAGCTCAAGCCCCGAGTGCGGCCGGCCTGGCTCGCGCCCGCCGCAGTGCTCGCCGCGGTCGCCTTGCTCACCGTCGTCGCTCCCTACCACGCGCACGGCGAGCCGCGCTGGCAGCGCGCGGCCTCATTACGGCCTCATCGGCGTGGTCAGCGCGGCGAACCTGATCACGCTGGGGCGGCTGGTGACCGATCTCGTCCACGGCACGCGGGCGCTCGCAGCCCTTGGCATCGACCCGCGCGAGTTGCTCCTGGGCGCGGTCGCGATCTGGCTGACCAACGTGCTCGCCTTCGCCTCCTGGTACTGGGAACTGGACCGCGGTGGCCTGGGCGCCCGCTGCGCACCACACCACCGGGAGCCCGACTTCCTCTTCACGCAGATGTCCACGCCCGGCGCCGCCGGGGGCCACTGGACGCCGGGCTTCATGGACTATCTGTATCTGTCGTTCTGTATCTGTCGTTCACCAATGCCACGGCCTTCAGCCCCACCGACATGCTCCCACTGACATATGGGGCCAAGAGCCTCATGCTGATCCATGCCTTGGTCTCGCTGCTCACGATCGCCCTGGTCGCGGCGCGCGCGGTCAACATCCTGCAATAGCGCCCGTGGCCACTGGCCACGGGCACGCCGCGGTCTCGAGGAAAACATGATGATACGCCCGTTCAGGGATGTTGCAGAGCTACGTCGTATTTTTCGTGATTGCGGGGTTTGAGTGGGCGCATAGCCGTCGTCTGACCGCAATGCTTTGTCCTCGCTTCAGATTAGGTCTAAAATGGCGTCATCGAGAGTGATACTGATGGCGAAGTCGATTGCGATGGGCATGGACCCTGATGAGCATCGGCTGAGAGGCCAAGCTGCTCCACTTTTCACCGGCCTTTGACCCCACCGGCCGAACAAAAACAGGGTTGCCGGACTTCGCCATCAGTATCGAGAGTGCGGGAGAGCCAGTGTCATGATACTGTTGGTAAATCATTTCGCAGGGCCTATTTCAGGGGATAGCCGACACGGAATTAGGCGTAGGCTCAGCAGACAACGCGGGCCAAAAGCGTATTTACCAACAGTATCGTGTCATGTGCGCAAACCCAGCGGATTAAGCGATGGGAATGAGGAGGGACACCATGGACGCGCCACCCGCGCCCGCGCACGCCGAGGATGCCCCACAAGGGGGACAGATGGTCCGAAGCGAGCTGGACGAGCTGTTGCAGGAGCAGCGCATCCTGCTGCAAGGCTCGCAAGTCCTGACGGCGTTTCTGATCATCCTGCCCTTCCAGCAGGGGTTCACCAAGATCGACCAGGGCGAGAAGGGGATTTATCTGATCACCTTCATCTGCGCGCTGGTGAGCCTCATCCTCTTCACGGCACCGGCGGCCCAGCACCGCCTGGAGCGGCCCCTGCGCGATCGAGCACGTTTCAAGAGGGAGGCCACCCACACGTTGATCGCGGGCCTCGCGCCCCTCTCCCTCACCCTCATCCTGGTAGCGAAGCTGATCGTCGGGGAGGTCATGGATCAGCGCGCGGGGACGGGCGCCGCGGTCGGCGTCGCCCTGATCCTGGGGGTGCTGTGGTGGGCGCTGCCGCTGGCGCGCAAAGCGCACGGAGACTAGGGACCGATGGATAGCGTGCTCGCCGTCGCGGCCCTGGTCGTGGGCCTGATCGTCCTCGAATGGGGCGCGGAGCGGTTCACCGGCGCGATCGGGGCGTTGGCCCGGCACCTGCGCGCCTCCGAAGGGGTCGTCGGCCTGCTCACCGCCGGCGGCGAGTGGGAGGAGTTGGTCGTCGTCGCGCTCGCGCTCGCGGGCGGCCACCCCGCGCTCGCGGTGGGCAACGTGGTCGGCTCATGCCTGGCCAACCTGATTGGCTCGATGCCCCTGGGCCTGCTCGGCAAGCGGCCGCTCGTGCTCGATCGCAGTGCCCGCGTCTACGGCCTGGTCATGCTCGGCGTGACCGCGCTGGCCTGCCTCTTCGCGTTCAGCGGCCGGGTCACGCGGCCGGAAGGGGGCGCGCTGGTGGCCGCCTTCGTCGTCTACGTCGCCTCGGTCCTGGTGGTCATCCGGCGCGGCTGGCTGCGCCCCCCGGAGGACGACGACGATGATGACGACGACGACGCGCCGGTGGCCGGGTCCGCGCTGCGCCCCATCGCCGTCCTCGTGCTGGGCCTCGTCGTCATCTCGATGGGGGCCGAGCTGATCGTGCAGGGAGCGGTGCATATCGCGCAGCGGATCGGCCTGTCCGAGTACGCCATCGGCGCGACCGTCGTGTCGATCGGGACGACGCTGCCCGACAAGGCGATCAGCCTGATCGGCGGCCTGCGCGGCCAGGGCGGCGTCGTCACGGCGAACGCCACCGGTTCCAACATCTTCCTGCTCACGCTCGTGCTGGGCCTGGCCGCTCTGGCCGGCAGCCAGGGGCTGGCCGTGGCCCCGACCGTCGCGCATGTGGATGTGCCCCTCCTGTTGGCCGCGACCCTCCTTGTCACCCTGCTCTTCCGGCAGCCGTCCCTGCACCGGCGGACCGGCGTGGCCCTGCTGATCCTCTACGTCGCGTACATCGTGTACGCCCTCGTGCGCGGGGCCGTATGATCATGCGTCCCGAGAGGGGGCCGGTTGTCATGACGGGCCAGCCGGGCGAGGGGGAGCGACGCGCGTGGGTGCGGCCCTCGGCCCCACGCGCGCCCCGTCCGCCGGCCCGTTTCACGCGGCGTTCATGCCCCTCGTCTATGCTGAAGGGGTATCTCCCTATCGGGGGACACTCGAAGGACAGCCATCCATGCCACCAGACCCCGCCACAAAACCCCGCCCGGCCATGATCCGCGATCCGCACGCCTATACCCTCGTCCGCACGGTCGCGACGCGCGACGCGCCCGGCCAGTCCATGCGGTGCGACCGCTGCGGCGCGCGCATCCTCGATCCCGCGCGCGTCGGCTCCGATCCCGCGGCCCTGGCGGGCCTGCGCCACGGCGATGTGATCCTCGACGACACCGCGTACGTGGTCCGGGGAGCCGACGGTGAGCGGTCTCTCTGCCTGCGCTGCGTCGAGCACGCCGGCATCACACGGGAGACCACGGGAGAGCAACCGGCCGCCCCGCCTCCGACGCCCCCCGGTGCCCTCCTGTGGCGCCAGCGCTGGTCGCTCCTGGCCTTGTTCGGGGGCCTCCTGATCGCCCTCACGGTCTTTGAGGTCTTCGTGCTGGATATAGGGACCGAGGAGGGCGCACCCTGGGACCGCCCCATCCTGCGGGCGATCCGCGGGATCGCCGCCTTGACCCCTGGCCCCCTGCCGCGGGCCATCGCCACGCTCGGCGATCTCGGCGGTACCATCCCGCTCTGCGCGCTCACCGTCCTTGTGCTGTCCCTGCGGCGGCGCTGGTGCGACGCGCTCTACATGAGCGTGGCCTATGGCGGCACCCTGGCCGCGAACCTGACGGTCAATGCGCTCTTCTCCGCGATCAACGCAGGGTGGGGGGCGCCGGGACCCGGCTCCGCCGGGGCGTATCTCAGCCCGGCGGCCATGGGCTCGCTCGCCCTGCTGTCCGCGCTGACCGTGCTGGCCTGGACAACCCGGTGGCGGTGGCCCGCCCTCGCCCTGGCCGCGCCCCTGGTCGTGCTGGTCGGCGTCGTGCGGGTGGCTCTGGGCGCGGACGATCCGAGCGATGTGCTGGGCGGTTGGGCGGGATCGCTCGTCTGGACCATCGGCGTGTCCCTGACCCTGATCCCACCCCTCGGGCCGGATACACGAGACCAGGACAAAGTGGGGGCTACGCTGCCGACCGCGCCGGCGTCACGATCCCCACGCTCGGTGAGCATGTGCGCGTCACCGGCGCCTACGTCACGGATCGCGTCCACGGCTGGTGTGAGCTGCACCCCGCCTGGCAGATCGTCCGGGTGTCCTGATGCGTGTCGTGCCTGAACAACGCCACGAGGAGCAACCGCCGTCCCCGGACGAGCCCTCGCCGATCCGGGGCATCTCGCGCAACGTGTGGGTCCTGTCGCTGGTCAGCCTGTGTACCGACGTGTCGAGTGAGCTGATCTACCCGTTGGTGCCGCTCTTCCTGACGAGCGTGCTCGGGGCGCCGGCGACGGTGCTCGGCGTGATCGAGGGCGTGGCCGAGGCGACGGCCAACGTGCTCAAGCTCGTGTCCGGCCGCGTCACCGACCGCCACGGCCGGCCGCGCGCCTGGGTCTTCGCCGGCTACGGCCTCTCCACTCTCGGCAAGCCCCTGCTCGCCCTGGCGTCCACCTGGCTCCTCGTCCTCCTCGCCCGCGTCGTGGATCGGATCGGCAAAGGCACGCGCACGACCCCCCGCGACACCCTCATCGCCGCGTCGAGCGACCCGGCGACGCGCGGGCGGTCCTTCGGCTTCCACCGCAGCATGGACACCCTCGGCGCCGTGATCGGCCCGCTCGCCGGTGTCGGCCTGCTCGCCGTCACGGCGCAGAACTTCCGGCTGGTCTTCCTGCTGGCGACGCTCCCCGCCCTCATCGGGGTGAGCCTGATCGGCCGCGTGCACGAGCCCGCGCGTCGGCCCGGTCCCCCCAGCCCAACCGGGCCGGTGGCCGCCGCCTTCACCTATCGGGACGCCCCGCGCGCCTACCGCACCTTCCTCGGCATCGGTCTGCTCTTCGCGCTCGGCAATTCCTCAGACACCTTCCTCATCCTCCGCGCGCACAACCTGGGCCTGGGCGCCGTGGCGGCGGTCCTGGCCTACGCCGTCTATAACCTCGTCTACGCGGCCGCGGGCTGGCCGGCCGGCATCCTGTCCGACCGGCTCGGCCGACGCGGCATCCTCGGTACGGGGTTCCTGATCTTCGCCGTCGTCTACGGCGCCCTGGGCCTCGCCACGGAGGCGCTTGTCGTGTGGCCTCTTTTCGCACTGTACGGCCTCTATATCGCCCTGACCGATGGGGTCACGAAAGCCTACATCACCGACCTCGTGCCGGCGACCCAACGCGGCGGGGCGCTGGGCCTGTACGCCGCGACGACGGGCCTCATGGCGCTGGTGTCCAGCGTGCTCGCGGGACTCTTGTGGGATCATGTGAGCCCCGCCGCGCCCTTTTACCTGGGCGGGATCACTGCCCTGGGAGCGGCCGTCGCCATCGGTCTACTCATCCCGCGACGGCCGGCATCGCAGACACCTCGCCACGATTGACTGGCTCTCCCGACGACTTGGTGAAGCCATAATCCAGGAAAAGCGCGTTGCGACTGACGAAACGTGTTCTAGTTGGCTCATTGAATTGAAGAGATCGCCACATGCGGCTGCGAAAGGCGTAACGCTAGGTAGCACTTTATGGCACTGCTGTTGCCTCGGAAAATGGAGGATATTAGGGAGTAAAAATGGTGAGGCATGCCAAGCATTTCTCGCTGCCCTATGGGGTTCGACGGTTGCCGCCAGGCCCGCCGCCTCACATTTTGATCCATTGCCCTTCACATTCTGATCGAAACCGTTTCACCAAGTTGTCGGGAGAGCCTATTGACTTGACTCATATGTGCCGCCCGCGTGAGACGAAAACGCGCGCTTTGGGCCGCCGATCCGACCAGTTTCAGGCGTCAATGAGCCCCGAACAGGGCATGCCAGCCGCCGATAGCGTCTCACGGCCGTAGATGCTATGTGTCAAGTCAACCGTGGCGAGGCGTCGCTAGGGCGGCGACGAGGCGCCGGCGGGCGCGAGCGCCGGCGCGACGGAGGAGCCCGACCCGTTTGGTGACGACCTTCTCGTGGGGGCCATCACGCCCGACACTAAATAGGGCCGTTAGACGCGCCACGCGGGCCGTACAGGGGCGCAGGGTTGTGAGATATAGACAACCTTGCGCCTCTTCTCTCTGCCGCTCCCGCGGCGTCACAGCGCCTCACGCCTAGCTGCGGCCGTGCTCGTCGAGATCGCCCTGCTACCGTCCCGCGCGTGCGCCGCACAAGCAGCACCAGCACCAGCACGACGATCACCCCATTGACGGGCCAGGTGACCCCGGAGAGGGCGATGACGCCTTGCAGGGCGTCGTACCCGAGATTGGCACCCACCACTTGGTCGGCCGGGACGACGCGGAGGACCGCCTCATCGAAGGCAAACCAGCGGCGCGCGCCCCGATCATAGCCGGATACCGTGAGGCGGTAGGTCCCCGCGTGGGCGTAGCGGTGGACGACCGCGTGCCCGAGGCTTGTACCTCCGTCGCCGAAGGCCCAGCGATACGGGGCCGCACGGACGGCCGGGGGCAAGGTGCGTGCGAGGTCAGCCGGCGCCTCCGCCAGCCGCACAGGCGCGCCGGACGCGATGGCTTGGGCGACGGTGAACGGCGCCCAGGGGGTGGCCCCGCGCGGCACGGACGTCGTGAGCATGGCCGGGACGCCATCGGCCAGCAGCGAGGCCACGTTGTCGATGGCACACGCCGTGGCCGTGCGCGGCGCTAGCCCAAGAAGGAGTGCGGCCAGGATAGCCGCGCCAAGCGACCGACGAATCGCGCGCATGGTCGAGTGCCTTCCTCTCTGATCCTGGTTCTTATGCCGTGCAGGGGCCGCAGGATATGGACCAGCCACGTTCCTCTTGTAGGCACCGTTTGTCAAGATGCTGCTGGCGAACCCCGCTGGAGCTTCGTCGGTAGGGCGATGGCACGCGTGACCACACGCAGTTTGACGCGCCCAAAACTCGTGACGCAGGGTTCGCCAGCAGCATCTTGTCAAGTTACACCTCTGGCATGGAATCTGTTACCCTGCGCTATGACGCAACTGGACGACGCAGCCCCCCTCTCTCCATGATCTATATGGTTCGCCTGTCCAGTCGCCGCCTTGTCGAGCGACACAGTAGCAGGTAGGGAAACAGAGGTGAACGATGGCGACGACGCGCACGGGCCGGGGCAGCGGCGGCCCCGGAGCGGACATCCCACAGGCCGGTCCGCGGCTCGGTCGGGCAATCTTCACGGGTGTCTTGCTGGGCATCGGTATCGCCGGCTTCATCGACGAGTCGATCTTCCACCAACTCCTGCAATGGCACAACTTCTACTGGGCCACCGACGCGCGGGGGCGCATCCTCTCCGATGGGCTGTTCCACATCGGCAGTACGCTGGTGCTGCTGTGGGGCGTGTGGCGGTTGTGGCGCGACCGGGCGCGCTGGACGCCGTCTCACACGCGCGCCATCCTCGGCGGCATCCTGGCCGGCGCCGGTGGCTTCAATACTTACGACGGCGTGGTGCAGCACGTTATCCTGCACCTCCACCTGGTCAACGAGCACGTTTGTGCCGTACCGATGGACCCCAATAACTCGATCCTCTCTTGCCGCGCCGACATCCCTTTTGAGGTGGTCTGGATCGTGGTTGGCGCGGCGGTTCTGGTCGCGGGTATCGTCGTGGCGCGGCAGGCTCTTGCGCACCGCAGCGCTGCCACACCGCACTAGCATGGCGCGGCACGCACGCGTGCCGTCCTGCTCCCTTATGGTCGGAGGCCAGGCTAGCCACTGAACGACACTTACGCCCGCGCCCGCGTCTGGACGCTCTGCCTCT
>JAABUJ010006138.1_pt1 | contig 11760 bp, 7 predicted proteins | sample 5559131 | NCBI WGS metagenome assembly JAABUJ01 (sample SAMN10711875, study PRJNA513366) | rock metagenome | isolation source: Antarctica rocks | place: Antarctica: Victoria Land, Mt New Zealand nord | collected 2016-01-07 | reverse complement strand
GATCTTCCGCCTGATGTTTCGCCCCGAACTGCGCGGGCCGACGGCGCACCCGCGTCCGCGGCAGGGCGACACGCCGCTGGCGCGGGCCGCGTCCGCCTCCTATGGTGTGCTTGTCGCAGGCATCACCGCCGCGCAGGGGGCAGGGCCATCGCGCCTATCGACCCGGCGCCACTCGCGCTCACCGCCTGGGCGACGGTCCATGGGCTAGCTGTCCTGCTGATCGATGGACCGGAGAATGGTATGGCGCGCTCCGGGGACGCGGTGGCGCAGGTGGCGGCGCTGGTGACGCGGACGCTCCTGCACGGCATCCTGCTCCCCGAATGAGAAAAAGCGCCTGTGATGCCCCTTGGGAACTCTGTGCCCCCACGTTGTTGTCGCCGGCACGACGGGACCCGGAGCCGCTGCCAACCTTTCGTGCAGTGAATGTGGCCCGATACCAGGGCGTCGAGCCCGCTTAAGCAGGAGTGGGCGGGACAGCAGACGCATGTTTCAGTTCCCAGAAGAGCTATTCTGTCGCGTGAAATGGCAGCGTCATGGGGCCACTGATTGAGCAAGATGGAGACTGCGTACTTGACGTTGGCAACAGTGTGTCGCTATCGTCGGAGCCCGGAGAAGACCGCGCCTATCGGGATCGCAACCGACGTCAAGTACGCACTCTCAGGCCCGGTGGAGCCCCATAGTACCAAAATAGCGCCACGCTCCGAGGTCCCTGGATGGGCTCGTCGCACCACGCCCGAGGGCTGCGGCGGCGCTCCCACACGGGCTAGCGGTGGCCGTCCAGACGAGGCCACACGACGCGCAGGACGGCGAGGATGAGCAGGACGGCGTTGGGCTACGACGCCGCCTCCGCCCTCTCTATCCGCACGCTGGCATGCTCGCGTCCCCTCGCGGGGTGAAGCGGTATGAGAGTTCCCCAGTTCCAGCATGAAAGACGATAGGGCCCCGTAGCTGCCTGCTCTACGCCGGGTGGATCAGGAACAACATGCGCGCGGTTTGACACGGGCTAAAGGGCTTACTGACCTCCTCAAACCCGTATGGAAGACGGTCTCACTATAGATAGCACTCAGGCTGCCAACCGACATCATCAAATGTGTGCATGAGCCCGTTTCTCAGTGCCGAATACACACACCGGGGCAGTGCCCCGGCCCGAGTTCCAGGGGCACCAGCGGCGACCCAGGGAGTTGCGAGAGTAGCCAGTACGGCACGGGGTGCGCGGCGCGGGGCCTACGCCGCTGTCCGGGCAGACAGGCCGGCCTGGGCTCGTCAAGCTCCTGGTCGGGACCCTGCGCGCCCGCCGGGGGGCGCTCCCGATCGATGGTCCGCTCACGCTTGGGCGTCCTGTCCCGAGTGACCCCGTGCCCCCGTCGACGGTCGGGGGCGCCCACTACTCGGCGGGCACGGGCCACAATCTCTCCGACCCCATCCTGTCCACCTGGCGGCGGTTCGGTGCGCCGCGAAGCGAACCTTTCCTGGACGGAGGCCATCGCGTCCAGTACCCGGAACGCGCCACGTTCGCGGTCAGCGATGGCCGCGTGATCCTGGTCCCCGTCGTGGCTACTTGCCTCATGCAAACTATATGACGAGCTGGACGGGGTCTCGCCGGCTAGGCTAAGGGGTCGCCCAATGTCCGATGCGTTCCTCGCCGCAGGCGTTCGGCCAGTGCTGCGTAGCGCCGCCCTGCCCCTTCCAACCGTACGAGTCTCAGCAAAGATGAGAACGCGTCTAACGGGTAATACTATGTAACACAGTGCACAAGCGTTGCATACGGCGAGGGCCCATTACATATAGAATCCGTAGCGGGGCTCCACACGCTCGCCGTCCGGCACGTATTTAAGGATATTAGCGACCTGACGCGCGGCCCGCAGCGTGATGGGGTCGCCCCCGTCGAATTGGGTATTGTTCCAGTTCATTTTGGTCAAGGCCAATATTTCTTGAGCGAGAAATGTTGATGTTTGCTCTGTCCGCTCACACCGTATCTCCAAGGGGCGCGGTATATACATGCCCGGATAGGTGGCGAAGAAATCGACACTGCCTCGGGTATAGAGGATATGGTGCTTGTCGTCCACATCGAAGAGCGTGCCGCGCAGCGGGGGGTATGGCGCGTTACGGAAGAGGCGCGTCAATCCTTGCCTAATGCTTGTGCAATCCAAGGAATCGATCCCTCGTTGTTCGGCGGCCTCGATGAAGCCGGCCATCTCTCCCTCGCTGTAGGTTGAACTCTTGTGCAAGACGATGCGCGCCGGGAGTGTTTTGTGTTCAGACTTATAGGTGCGGAGCGCCTGGTCAAGGAGGGCCAACGCATCATCTTCCTGGAGATGTGGGTGCCTGTCCTCCCGTGATATCGTGGCTTTGCCACCCCTGACAATCACGCCATCTCCACGCTCATTGAAGATCTGCGCCATGCTCGTTAGCACGCTTGATCCATCGAGCGTCTTGTAGAAGCTAATGCCGACGTGGCACGCCGTCAAGTCCGACGAGTCACGCACGAGCCTCCACGGGATGCCACCGGCTTTGTAGTATAAGGCCGTGTGCATGTTCCAGGCGCGGGTCGCCTCATCCTGGAGTTGTCGGACCCGATCCACCCTCCGTTTTTGCTGGCGGCGTTTGGTGTCATCGTAGGTCATGGGGAGGATGATCTGAATCGGCACGCGCAGCGACATCGCACGGGCCTTGAGGAGGTGGTGGAAGTCCAACACGGCTTCTTGGTCGTCATCCTCGTCCTCATCACCTTCGGCCTTGGGCTTCTCCCGTTCCAACGCATTGAGGACGTTCATCGGGACGGCGCAGATAACGATGTCGGCCCGTCCCTCATCAGCCAGATGTTCCAGTTCCTCATAGAACACCTGCACCGCTTCGCGGACAATCCGCGCAGGGTCGTCGGCCAGCGCGATCCGGTCGAAAATGCGCTCGTGGATCGTCCGCTGGAGACGCGCCTCGGTCACCAATGTGGACCGAAAACCGCTATCAAGGTTAAATCCAGGGAACCTCGGAAAAAGATGGGGCTGCCGGCTCTTCTTGGCCGGGATCTCGTGACGGCATCGCTCGAACCACGCCATGACACCCTCTATGGTCTCCGTCGTCCCGATCAGGCCGACCTTGATTTCGCGCGGGGCCACGGACGAGTCATAGTCGAAGGGGCCATGATCCATGATGCCGAACTTGATGTCGATGTGCCGTCCCAATCCGCCAAATTCGAGCTCCGGCTCGGTCAGCAGTGATGCTCTCATTCGCTAAACAATCCTAGCTGCTCGGCGACCTCTTCATGGTGGCCGACCGTTTCTTTTTCTTTCTCTTCACGAGGTAGCCATGCGTGATCGTCGATGGCCGCCTCGATCTCAAACGTGGTGAGTTGACCGAAGGCAAGATGGGCATAATCGGTCGAAAAGAGGTCGGCCTTCTTGCTGAGGAACTCGGCCCACATGATGAGCTGCCCGGTCACGGCATCGTTACGTTCCAGCTTCTTGATGCCCGCCAACCGATCTTTGTAGTAGCGGTCGTCGTCGTGGCCGTTGTAGGTAAAGTGGTAGGTGGGCGTGATTTCCAGATACCACTGACCATCGAATCTCTTGAACCGCCCCTCGAACGCTGAATGGCGATAATAGGATGGGTCATCCGGCGTGGGATAGCCCCTGAAGACGATGCGGCTGGTGCGCATCTTGGCTGCCTGGTAGTGGTACGGGCGCGGACGCAGGTCACGTGATGCGGCAAAATAGAAGCTGTCGCGTGCCTTGCTATATCGCACAAGGGGGTAGCACTTTTCCCGCAGGCACGCGTTGAGCAATCGGACAAACTCCCGTCGTCGGTCGGGGTCATCGGAATCCGCCCACTCATCCACGCCAAACTCCTCGGCAGTGCCCATATCACAGAGTGTATTCCAAGGAAAGTCGCGTAGATCGTACACGCTCACAAGGCGTTTATTGGACAGCAGCCACTCTCCTCCAACGCGCACGTCAAGCCTTTTTAGGTCACGCCAGATATCAGATCTCTCGCGGACGTCAGTCTCGGCGATGTAGAGGCGTTGGGGCAGGGAGGTGACCGGCAGGAGGTTCGAGATCAAGGTTTCCGTGCGGGGAGGCGGCGCGAGATAGATACCGGTGGAGTCCGGCACGGCCAGACGAATAAGATCGTCCCTACACGACCCATCGAATGATTGGCGCCGCTTGTCGAAGCGTACTTTGCGTGCCTGGCGCATCGCTGGATCACGGAAGTAGTCTTTGATCGAGACCCAGTATGCCTCATTCGTTGTGGGGCGTGAGACAACCAGAATCACGGGCGCGTTCCCGCGTATCCAGTAGTCCAGGTCGCGTGTGTCACACAAATAGTCAAAGGTGCCTGCGGTCTCAGCAGCAAAAGGCTCTTTGGTCGCTTTACTCTGAACCTGGATAATGGAATTGTAGACATCCCCCGTCTCATCGTCGCGTATCTCGATATAGCCGTCGATTCCAGCTTCGAGTGCTCCTGTTGGAGTCCATGTAAATCCCATATCAAGCACACGGCTCTGGATCAGGGCGATACCCTTCTGGCCGGTCATTTGCTGGCCAGTGATCCGCTTGGTGGGTGCTGCCATGTGTTGTCCCCGCTCCACAAGAGGGCGGGGTGGCTAAACAGCCACCCCGCCCTCTCTTTCAAATGGTATATGTTGCTTGGATTTTAACCGACATCCCGTCAAACGCGTGCATAGTCATCAACACAGCCCGTGCGGCTTAGAAAAGCCGTGCATGGTATCGCACAAGTGCCCAGAGTGAACCTCGTTAGCCCTGTAAAGGCCAATTCTATCTATCGTAGAGACATGTCTCGATAGGAGGCCATACAGGATAGCTATGCATCGCGCCTCAAAGGCGCGTTCATTGTCCGTCGCATGTCCTCACGGATCGGGCTATTGCACACTACCGCGCTGAGATAGGCGGTAGCGGTAGCGGACGTGATGAAAGCCCACGGCCTCCAACGCAACGCAGGTAGGGTGAGGACCCCAAGGGTGATCAAGACATCGCCTAATAGCTTTGGATGATAGTGATCGTGCCGACCGATCAAGATATTAATACCGAGGCGGATGACGCCGAGCCAGTTATAGGGAGTACCAAGTTGGCTTCTCTCGAACTTTATGGCTTTTTCTCGGCTCTCATTGTCGAGGTACGACATCTTGTAGACCGACATATACGATCGACCATCCAGGTAGTCCGTGAACGGATGCTCGATCACGCCCTGCGTCACGGCTTCGAGGATATTGCCGTTGCCCGAGAACGTACCCGTGTGCGCCCAGGGGCTCGCGGTGAGATACATGACCGCCCAGCTTGTCATGGACACACGGCGATGGGTAAAGAATATGTCGCCGGCCTCAAAGATGCTCATGTCAGGGAAGTTCTTGGGCGTCAGCAAGCGACCGTTGCGTCCTTCGATGTACGCGGGCGAGTAGATGCCATGCTGGGTGCGATACCGATAATAGTCGATTAACGCGAATAGCATCCATACTGCTCTTTAACAAACATGGGTGATGGTCTCAGGAAACGGCTGTTGTAACAGAAAGCGACGCATTTTCCACCAACGAGGCTTGCAACAATTTCTGCGCTAGCTCCCTCTCCTGGAAGCTTTTTGTTATTAGAGTTCTTCCGAATATGAGTTTATCAATTTCAGCCAGAATCTTCTGGTCCATGGTGGACATGATGCGTTGAGGCACGCCAATATTTTCAATCGTCACTCTCTTAGCCGTTGTCTCTTTTAGGAACACATCCAATTCTTCTTTGGTCAATGCTGCACGTAGTGCGTTGATAGTGCCCTCGTCTATCTTGCCATCCACGCCGAGGTTCCAAGAATATAGTTGGCCTTTGGCATACCCTTGCTGCACCTTGCGTCCAACTCTTGTGAGAAAAATGTAATACACAGTAAAGAAAAGCCAGAGGTCATCGCTCAAGAATGGCCTCAGATTCTCTAGGCCGTCTTGGAAGGATGACATGCGCTCCGTAAAAATATCGGGGGGTATAGCTACAAAAAATGGTTTGGCCTTCGGGTTCGTGAATATAGATTGATACTCATCAGGAGATAGATAGGAATAGAAGAACAATGAGCTCGATGCAAATCTCCTCATGTCCAAAACCCTGGACCACAGCGTGTCCGTGGCTTCTATAATCCGCTGTTGTGCAGCCCCATAACCACTGGAAACCGCGTTCAAAGCGCTATTCAGCGCATCACGTCGATCACCGATGTCTGCCCGCATGCGCTCGATTTCGACGTTGTATTGGTTCTTCAGTTGTTCATTTTCACGATTGTATTCGTTCTTCACCTGCTCCAGGTCGCGCGCATACCGCGCATTGGTCTTGGCCGCCATGCGATCCGCGACTATCCGCGCCACACCGGCTGCAATGGCCGCAGGAACACCGATGCTTATCACGATCGACCGGATTATAGAACCAAAGTCCGGCTGTGCTTTTGCGGCAGCAGCCAGAATGGTTAAGGCTACTATGCCCACTGCTCCATGCCCCCTCTTGTTGTTCTACAGCGCAACCTCATAGACCTTCAACACTTCGTCGCCATAGTTGTTGATGACCTTGACGGCGATCTTACCTGTCGTTGGTGGATCGAAGGGATAGCTCTCGGTCGAGTAGAGTTGCGACCACGCAGCCTCATCGATCTCGGCGCGGAGCGCCTTCTTGAGCTTGCCGTAGGGGTCGTCCGCGCCCGTGAAGTAGGCGTGCCGCACGAAGAAGCTCTCCTCGTTGTAGTTCGTGTCAACGAACCAGCACGCGATGTCATCCGGCGAGTCACTGCGCACTTGGCCGGTTGTCGGGTCGTAGACATCCACACCTTTGATGCTCACGATGAGCTTCCCATCCTGATTCGTGAGCACGTCTATGTCGGGTTCGCCGAAGACAGTGAACAGGTTCGCCGATCCGGTTTTCTTCAGCAGGTCCTCGCCCATCATCAGGTCGGCGTTCATGCGCGCCGTGAGGATGGTCAGCTTGCGATACTTCTTGATCTCCTCGGAGACATTCGGTTCGAACGCGAAGCCACACAGGATGAGAAGGTCGAAAAGCTGCCCCCCCGCATCCTCGCCTCGATCACTCAAGGTCTCCCTGGCTGCATCCTTGATCAGGTCAGAACTGACCGTGTCGTACTGGGGCCCAATGCAGACGGCGACGCGCCGCACTTTTCCGTCTCGGTCTGTATACTCCCCGGCTGCTTGAAGATAGCGGCCAGCGTAGGAGTCGAGGCGCTCGAAGGTGATGCGCTCGTTCTTGACCATGTTTTGCACACCGGCTTTCCGCAGATTGTCCAGAATCATGGACTCGAACTGGACGTCGGCGGAGTCCTTCTGCGCCTCGGATTCCGCCTGTGGACGGTCCTCATCCGTCGAGAGAACCCGATACGGGGACAGGCTTTCGACCGTGAACGGGCCCGACACGCGGATACGCCGGTTATCCTCGTAGGGCTGGTCATAGAGGACCTCATTCTCTCCGTTGGCACGGATCGACTGGTCAATTTCGCACTGTCGTTGATGAACGAGGCGCTGCCAGTCAGCATGCGCCTTTTTCGCCTGATCGGGCCACTCCGGAGATGCTTGCTTTGGAGCCTCCCACTCGGCCCACGATTGATGTAGGGCCGTGTTCAGTTCCCCAAGCGCCGCTGCGATCTGCTGCTCGTACCAGGTATCGATCTCTGCAATGTCGCCATTGGTCGCGATAGACTTTAGAGTGATATGCGGCAAGGTCTTGTAGTCGAAGCCTTTCCGGATATCACCGTCCACCTTGTCCGCCAGCTTGTAGTACAGATATCGGGCGGCCATGAGGCGTGTGCGCGCGATCGTAAGGGCGACACGACTTGTATCGGTCGTAATCCACCGTCGCCCCCATTGTTCGGCCACATATGCCGTCGTGCCGGAACCGCAGGTCGGATCTAACACGATGTCCCCGGGATCAGTTGTCATCAGTATGCAGCGCTCGACCACCTTCGTAGATGTCTGCACCACATAGACCTTGTCGGCCATGAAGCTTGCCATGACATCATCCCATAAGTCGCTGACCGGGAATGCCGGGAAGTCATCGAGATACCGCACGTATCCGATAGTTTTGCCCCCTGGCTCGATACGGTTGGCTTTCAGGAGGTTAGCCATACCGGACTCGTTAGTCTTCCATCGGGTCTTCGTACTCGGAAGATACGAGTTGCCAAAGACGGAGACGGGGAACCAGCATGCGGCACCCTCGCCTTTCTCCCTACCCATACTTTGGCTCGTGAGATCGCCGATAGCATAGATGCGAGAGCCTGAGGGAAGGCTGTCGCTGCCATCGCGGGTACTTTTCTTCAGTGACTGTTGCGCACCGTCTGGGAGGCGAACGCGAGTATACCCAGAACCACCCCGATCACCCGGAATTTTGTCCAAGTACAACTGGCGATACTTCATTTGCTCACGGTTCTTCGCGTATAGGAGTAGGAAGTCATAGGTGGTCGGCAGATAGTTGCCGGTCGAGCTGCTGGTCTTGACGAACGAAATCGTCGAGATGTAGTTGTCAGCACCGAAGACCTCGTCGAGGAGGGATCGCACTAAATGAACATTGTCGCTCCCAATCTGGACGAATACGCTGCCGCTGTCCGCCAAGAGTTCCCGTGTGATAACTAGACGGTCCCGTAGATAGGACAAATAAGAGTGGATACCGAGGCTCCAGGTGTCGCGGAAAGCCTTGATCTGCTCCGGCTGACGCGTGAGGTCCTCGGCACGTCCATCCTTTACTTCCCGCTTCTTTGTCGACATCTGCCAGTTGGAGGCGAACTTGATGCCGTAGGGTGGGTCAAGGTAGATCATTTGCACCTTACCCTTCAACGCTTCCTTTTCGTCCAACGACGTCATGATGAGCAGCGAATCGCCCAGGATCATCCTGTTCGTCCAATTCTGCTCGTGCTGATAGAATTCGATCAAGTCTTGAAATTCGATGCCATTGAAGTCGGAAAACAGGGACATCTGCGCCATCTGTTCCTGTTTGGCATTGGCTCGAACCTGCTCGATGATGGCCTGCGGGTGTATCTTTTCCTGAATGTAGACAGGGACAGATGGCACCTCCAGATCGTGGCTATCCTGCTCGTCTTTCCCCGTCCACACTAATTGGGGATCAAGCGATAGGTCACGCGGGTAGTGGATGGTCTTGGGCGCCTTCTCGTCATCGGTTACAAAGTCGCGCAGTTCCTCTGTCGGAATATTAGTGCGCTTGTCCTTATGGCGGATGCTATCGAGAGGGACGTCGGCTTTCTTCTTCATGCTGACCATCGCATAACTCCTGCTTTCTGCCCGTCGCTCTGGAGTACGCCGCGCATAGTGCTCGCAGCATCCCATGGATCAGATATCTCAATGAATTGCCAGCGCCCGAAACGACCATGATTGTTGACGGCGGGGACCCAGAGCGTGCGCGCCGTCGAGACCTTGGCGGCCTTATCCTTGCGCTTTTCCCCTGATACTTCAACAATCAAGGTAAGAAGGTCGTCCCGACCATCGTCCACGCGAACGATAAAGTCGGGCAGGTAGTTGTGCTCCTGGCCGTCGAGGGTGTACGGGATGACGAACCCCAGGCCCTGATTCTTGACGTAGGAAACGACCTCGGACATGTCTTCCAGGACCTGGGCCATCTTCTGCTCCCGGGACTGCGTATCGGCCACGACATGCGAGATATGACACTTGGCCGGGTCGGTCTTGTAGACCGGTTTTGTCGTGTCGAAGTCGACGCCTCGGGTCGAGCCGATGGTGTTGTAGGGGCGCAGGAGGGGCTTGAGCCTCTTCTCGCCCTTCGTCGATGCCACGATGCTCTTGTAGATGCGGTCGGCTGCATCGTTGCGCAATTCGCTCAAAAGGAGCAGTTGCTTGAAGGCGCTGTCCTTGCATGTGACGCAGTCCTCGATCCAGCGCCGCACGATGTCGAGGAGTTGGGGGTAAAACCATGCCTTGATCGCTCCGTCGTCATCGCGGAAGTATTTCTCCAGCGTGCTCTTGGCAAGCTCGAAGGCTACGGCCTGTAAGCGGACCGCCCGCAGATCATCGAGGTGGTGGATACTCGTCTCGCCCACGATCGGCGCATTCTCCGTCATCGTCGGCACGTCAGTGGGCGAAATAGCCAGAGTGGAGTCTTCTGTAAAGGCGACAGAGAGCTTCTGCACGGGCAATTCGTAGCGATAGCCCACCAACCGGGGGAAGGTGATCTCGCATGCTATGCGGTCGTCCAGGGCGCGCACACGGGTCACAGGCTTCGGCGGGGGCGGCTCGACCGACGTTCCAGGGGAAGGGATGAAGGAAAAGGGGACGCCGTAGACCTCAGCGTACTCCGGCTCCAGCATGCCCTGCTCGTTAACCACATAACTCTGGCGGCGCAAGCCGCGGCCCACCACCTGTTCACAGAGCAATTGCGTCCCGAAGGCGCGCACACCGAGGATGTGGGTCACTGTCTTGGCGTCCCAGCCTTCCGTAAGCATCGAGACGGAGACAACGCACTTCACGCCCTCGCCGAGCTTACCCGCCTTACCGACGGTGTTCATGACCTCGCGTAACAAGTCCTCATCGGTCAGGTCCTCGGCGTCGCGCCCCGGAAACCGGGCCCGGTAGTCGGCCTTAAACTCGTCGATTTCACGCGCGGCGATGGCCTTGTACTCCGCGCTCATCGCCTCGCCGGACTCTAACTGCACGCTGTCGATCAGGATGGTGTTGGGCCGATGGATCCAGTGCCCATCGCGCACGTTGCTGAAGACGGGCAGCTTGCCAGGCGCCAGGATGGGCGACCCATCTGGCATTGTCTCGCTCTTCTCCCATCCCGCGATGTAGTCGTAGACCATCTTCGAGACCGTCGTGTTGTTGCAGACGACAATGAACACGGGGGGTGTCCGGCCCGCCGCACGCGCGTCGCCATCGTGCTCCCACTGCCGGTATGTTTTCTCGTAGTTGCTGTAGAGGCTGTGGAGCGCGCCCTGTAATTCGACAGGAAGGTGCGGTTCCGTCCCGCGCATCTCAGCTTTCTTGGTCCGCTTCGGTAAGCTCTCGCGCACCTGCCGCCAGAAATAGCGATAGGTCGGGAGGTCACCGGTCATCGCATCGTCAGAGATTGGGACACGCGGGACCTTGGTGAGGCCGGACTCGATAGCGTCGATAAGCGAAAAATCGGAAACGACCCAGGGAAAGAGCACGCCCTCCGGGTACCCGGAGCCCTTGATGAAGAAGGGAGTGGCCGAGAGGTCATAGACAACCTTGACGCCAATCTTGTGCTTGACCGCCTCCAGGCCTGATATCCAGATGCGGCCCTCTTCGTTCCGCTCAATGGCCTCTTTGAGTTCATCGCCCTTGAGCATGATGCCCCCGTCATCGGCCTCCGGCTTACGTCGATAGCAGTGATGGGCCTCGTCATTGATGACGATGATGTTCTTCTTGGCGCCGAGTTCGCGACAGACGCGCCGCACCATCTGGTCGGGTGTCTCGACAAAAGGGTTGCCATTGCCCTGTGACAAGATGTCTTTGGTCAGTTTTCCGGCGATCACCTTGTCATGTGGCTTGAAGGTGTGAAAGTTCGTGATGAGAATCGTGGCCCGGCCCAGATCCGCGCGCATATCCAACGGAACGAGGTCGTGCTGCTCGTAATAATTCTGTGGGTCACTGGGCAGCAGGACGCGCAGGCGGTCGCGGAGGTTCCGTTGGGTTCTGCTGGTTTGACATGTTATTGACGCAAAGCCTTCGGTTCAGGGCGTGATCAGCTGCATTGTCGTAGCCATTCAGCACCCCGAGAGGCCCCAAGGGACGCTAAA
>JAABUJ010006136.1_pt1 | contig 11761 bp, 9 predicted proteins | sample 5559131 | NCBI WGS metagenome assembly JAABUJ01 (sample SAMN10711875, study PRJNA513366) | rock metagenome | isolation source: Antarctica rocks | place: Antarctica: Victoria Land, Mt New Zealand nord | collected 2016-01-07 | reverse complement strand
GCCGAGCGACGCCGCTGGGTCCACGACATAGCCCCTGACCTGCGGTTTTGTTGGAGCGGGCGACCGGGATCGAACCGGCACCATCAGTTTGGAAGACTGAGGCTCTACCATTGAGCTACGCCCGCGCGGGGCTTGGAGGCGAACCGGTAGGAAACTCGGGCCGGTGACGCTTCTGCTGCTCCTGCGGGGCCATCCTGCCAGATGCGGCGCCCCGTTGACGGTCCGACGTCCCAGTAGTGGGACCTGGGACCCGCACCGCGGGTGTGTCCCGTGCTCTCGGACGCTTTCGGGTACGTCGGAGCGGCGTTGGGGTCTCGCGGTGGTCTAGGCGGCTGCGGGCAGGCCCGGCGGGTCGGCGCTGGCCTGCTGCCGGGCCTCGTGGTGGTAGCGGCTGACGGCGTTCTCACTCTGCGCGAGGCCGATGAGGATGAGCCGTTGCCGGTCGATGCCGTAGGCGGGGAGCCGGTGGAAGTAGAACCGGGCCTCGACCTGGCAGTTGAGGGACTCGGCGTCGGGCCGGAAGGCGTACGAGTGGTCGTAGTCAGCGCCGCCCGGTGGGAGCTGGCGGAGGTACTCGGGGCGGTTGAGGCCCCGCTTGCGGTCGGCCTTGGTGATGTGGAGCGGGACGAGGATCTCGTGGTCGCCGTGGTCGCACGGGACGGTGACCTCGTGGTACCAGCGGTGCCTGTCGCTGTGGCCGCCCGGGGACTTCAGGCGGTACGGCAGCGGGTCGTAGTGCGCGCTGCCGTCGTCTAGGATGATCTTCTCGTGCGTGAGGCCGCCGATCGCGTACAGGTCGTGTTCGCACCTGCCGTCGGTGCCGGCGTGGGTGATCCCGTCGATGACGTGGGACTTCTCGACCCGGTTCTTGCCGCCCGTCTTCTCGTCGTCGGGGTTGCTCAGTGCGGTGACGGGGCTGACGACGAGCAGCCCCAGGCGCATGAGCGGGTCGATGTGGACGCCGTTGAGCGCGCCGTCGTAAACGACGCCGCGCATCCCGGGGCCGGCGGCCTTACGGAGCCGCAGGAGCATCCGGGTGGCGAGCCCGGCCTCGCCGCCGTGCCCGACGCCGGGCTCCTGCGACTCGATGTCCAAGACGACCCGGCTGTAGTAGGGGTCGGCGCGCACGGACAGGATGACGTTCTTGCTGCCCCAGACGGTCTCCCCGGTCCCCTCGACGTGGTAGCCGCTCGCAGGGTCGACGCGCTGCGTCCCGACGACCTGCCCGGTCCTGCCGTCGACGCGGACACCGGTGGTGTTGCGGCACGGGCTGTTCATCACCTTCCCGTCGCCGGTGACGATCGTGCTGCGGTGCGGCCTGCTGGTCGTCCCGGGCGTGTCTGGGTCGAGCAGTCCCTGACGGACGGCCTGGGCGAGCGCGAGTTCGCGGAAGACCTCGCCGAGGGGTGCGAGGTGCAGCGCACCGTAGGTGGGCGCCCAGGAGTACCAGTGGTGGCGCTTCGGTCCGGTCCGGGGGACGCCGGCGGCGGCGGCGTCCCCGAGGTGGGTGCGGGCGCCGTCGACGAACCACTGCCACACGGCGGGGTCCTGGACGGTCGCGGCGGCCTGCCGGAGCGACTCGCACGGCCCGATGAGCGCGTTGAGAACGGCGTAGGCCCAGTGCGGGTAGTCCCCGGGACGCCCGGGGGACCGGGGCGGGCGGGCGGGGTAGGCGCGGCTGCTCAGGTACACCGCCGGGTCCAGGGCGACGGCCCGCAGCCGCATGGTGTGCGTCGTGATGTCGTCCTCGGACTGCGCCCGGCTGCGTTTGCTGTGGATGACCGGCACCTTCGGCGCCCGCCGCGCCGGCATGACCGGACCGGTTTCGCAGGCGTCGCAGCCCAACACCGCAGCAACCGAGGTGGTGGTCATGCGCCGCTCCGCTCGGGCAGTTCGTCGCCGGGGCGGGGCACACCGGCGTAGGACGGCGGCGTAGCGGGGGCGTCGACGCCAGGAGGGCCGGTCACTACGTGCTCGGCGCGCCAGTCGTGGTGCAGGACGTCGGCCACGGCGTCGAGCGAGGCCATGCCCAGGGCAGCCGCGACAGCGGGCAGGCTCCTGGTCCGGGCGAACACTTCGGTGGCGGCGTACTCGACGAACGCACCAGGCCTGATCGTGGACTCGTCCGTGAGGCCGGCGAGCCGCAGGATCTTCGCTAGTTGCATCCCGGTGGCTCCCTGCCGAGCCGCGCCGGGCATGTCGGGCCGGGTCGGGCTGTAGACGAGCAGAGTCCCGGGCAGATCCTGCGGTGCGACCCGGGCTGTGTGGTGGCCGACCCGGGCGGCGACCGCATCCCTGGCGTACCGGTCCAGGGCGACCCACCGAGGTGCGTTCCGTGTGCCGCCGCCGTGCGCCCACACCCGACCGGCTGCCGGGTAGCAGTCTTGGACTCGTATGGCGGCGATCTCCGCAGCCGTTACCCCTGCCAAGGCCAACCCTGTGGTCGCCGGAAGCAACGTCTCTCCGACGCGTCGGTGTGCGGCCTTCCGGCAGCGTTCGGCCTCCTCCTCGGTGAGCGGGCGGTACAGCCTGCTGGTGGGCCGGGGCGGCAGGGTCACCGACGCGCTCGGGTCGCGATCGTCCAGCCCGAGGGCCTGACAGGTCGTGAAGAACGCGTGCAGCGCGGCCTTCCGGTTGTGGCTCGTAGCCAGCGCCGCGCGTTCGCCACGACCGGGTAGGGCCGGTGTCTTCCCGTACGATTTCGCCGCGGTGCACCATCGCTGGCACAGATCCCCGTCGACGTCCGCAACCGCCTCGGCGCCGAATGCGGCGGCGAACCCCCCGAACCGCCGCAGCGCCTGCGTCATCTTGTCCATTGTCAGCGCGGCGATCTGCCCTCTCTGCTGCTGGCGTTCCATGTCCGCGAGGACCAGTTCGACCGCGTCCGGCACGCCCAGCGCACCCGCCTCTTCGAGCCCGGCAGCGAGCCGGAACGCACCGCGAGGCTTGTCGAGCCTGCCGTGCTCCCGCGGCCCACCGGCCCGCCTGTTGGTCACTAGACCCGCCTGCAACGCAGCGTCATCGGGACGCCGCCGGCGTGTGCCCCTGGGACGGGACTCCCCGTCCGGGTCGGTGTTCTGTCGGCCGTGGGCCGTACCTTCGGTGATGACGGTCCCCCTGGGGCGGTCGAGCGACGGGCCGTCCCTTCGGTTACCAGGCCAGTGGGGGGCGGTCCGTCGGCGTGTGAGCCGGCGCGGCCCCGCCAGGCGGGGACATCACCCAGCCAATCGTCGACGTCCGACAAGAACACGATCATGGGTCTGTGGGCGAGGTCGCCTCGGTGTGTGTTCACGCCAGTCGGATCAGCAGCCCCGCGATCCCACTAGCCCAAGTGGCAGGTCCGTCCCCAGCCCGGCGCCGTCCGTATACGATGCGTCGGCTCGTTGACCGGCCGGGACACCAGACGACCGCCTGGAAGGTCGCCCCGGTGGATCCTCGGCCTGGAGGGGTCAGACGGTGTCGGACTGTGACCTGCCGGGGTGCCACGCACCCCGCCTCGGCGGGAAGAGCACGTACTGCTGCCCGGACCACACCCGGCTGGGCCGGAACCTCGCGAACATCCGAAGCCGCATCGCGACCGTCGAACGCCAGGCACTGCTCGACGCACTCGACGGGCTGGCCGAGCCACCCGAGCACGTCGGTTTCCTGACGACGACCCGAGGCGTCGTCCTCACCGGGCAGGCCCTCATGGAGTTCCGGGCCGTCGCCGGGGCACTGCGCGCCGCCGCAGCAGCAGCCGACGCCGCCCTGACCAACCCCAGTGTCAGCGGAACCGGCCTGCGGGCACGCGTGCGTGCGATCGCGGCGTCAGCGAACGAGGCCGCCGCCGCAGTCGAGAAGGCACTACGCCCCAGGTGACAAACACCCAGACACGCGACGAACTCTCGTCTAGGCGTCGCCATCTGCTGCTGGCGTCGCTTCCGGGCGTGGCCGGCCCATGCGGCCACCCGAGATCAGCCAGTTGTACTCGTTGATCAGGGCGTTCGAGCCCGCGATGTCGGCGCGGTGAAGTCCCTCGAACTGGGCGAGGACCCACTCGTGCAGCCCCCGAACCAGGCTGACGTGCTGCTCGATCGTCGCCGTCAATGCAACGGTGTCGCCTGCTTCGTCAAGGAACGCCTTCGCGGGCGCTTTCCAGCCGTCCCACGTGCGCAGTTCCGCCGTGCCCAGGTACGTCTCCGCGGCGATGTCCTGGCCTGCACCTGTGGTCGAGACCTTGTGGCCAAGCCACGGCAGGCTCCGGTGCAGCGCGTAGTTCCGCAGGTCGCGGACGAAGCCGTTGACCGGCTCCGCCGCGAGCAGGTCTTTGCGGGACTCGTACTCGGCGGCGACGTGCCGGCCCTCGTAGTGCTTGAACAGGTTCCGGGTGTGGTCGATGAGGCTGGCCGCCGACGCAACGTAGTTGTGCAGACGCTGGTCGATCTGCGCGTTGATCTCGTCGGCCACGTCGGGAGGGCGCACGTTCTGCATCAGCTCCAGCGCGGCTGCCGGGCCGGTCGCGACCCCATGCAGCAGGCCGAGCAACTCGCCGGCGTTGCGCGCGTGCACATCCATGGTGCGCAGCAGTGCTTGCCAGCGGATGTACGCCACCCGCCCGGGATGGACGAGCAACTCGGCCTGGACGCGTTGACGCCGGGCCTGCCTTTCGTCGGCGGTGCCGGGCTGCGGGATGCCGACGTCTGGCAGCGGCTCACCTCGATCGCCGGCCTCAAACCGGTCGTAGACCGCGTCGACCTCCGGCGACTTCGGCGGCACCGTGTGCCGCAGCGTGCCGTCGATCCACAACTCCACCGTCAAACTGGCGCTGCCCGCCGAGGTAGACGACCGTGAACGGCATGCCGATCGCATCGGTCCACGTCAGCGTCGGCACGGGATCAGGCACCCGTCCGTCGATCCGCACGGCCAGGCCGGCGACTCCCTCCTTCGGCGTGAGCTCGAACCGCACCGGTCGTTTCCTCCGCCTGATCGACAGCTAAGATCCCAAGGTGTCGATCGTCCTCGACGTCCCGTCCTGGGCACGGGAAACGATCTTAAGGCCTGCGGGAAAGCCAGCCGTTTGCACTGACGGCATCCCCAGTCAGGGACTTGCGTCCTCCCGAACGCCAAGCCCTCCGCGACGCCATCGACGGCAAGACCCACCCGGGCACGACGGCTTCGTCACCACCAGCGGAGCCGTCCTCACCGGACAGGCCCTCCTCGAGCTACAGGCCGCCGTCAGGGTCCTAGGCAGCGCCGCAGCACGAGAAGACAGCCATGCAGCCACATGCTCTGCCGGCCTCAGTTCCTCGGGCGGCTCCACGAGGTCCGGTGTGCCGCCGAACGCGCAGCCGCAGCCGTCGAGAGGGTGCTCCCCGGCGCATGACCGGTGCACGGCAAGAGACTGCTCACAAAAACTGCCGGTCATCAGCGTTTCTGGCCGATGATCGGGACTCAGTGGGACGCGCAGGACGCCGGCGAATACGACGGACAGGACGGGTGTGTGGCAGGGACGAAGAGCATGAGGGTGGAACTCACCTGGCCCAACAAGGACAAGTTCCTCCTGTCGCCCAAGGACGAGACCGGCAAGCCCGCCTGGGCCGACCGAAGCCACCCAGCGGCCAACGAGGTCCGTCTCGTCGACTGGACCGGCACGTGCGGCCAGGTGGGAAGCGACGCAAGGAAGGTCAGCGACAATCTCCTGTTCACCGGCGACAGCCTCGACGTCCTGCGGGTTCTCGCCGAGCACCCCGAGTTCCGGCGCGAGTATCGCAGCAAGGTCAAGTGCGTCTACATCGACCCGCCGTTCAACACCGGGCAGGCGTTCGAGCACTACGACGACTGGATGGAGCACTCCACCTGGCTGTCGTTCATGCGCGACCGGCTCCTGCTGATCAAGGACCTGCTGGCTGAGGACGGCTCGGTCTGGGTGCACCTGGACGACGTCGAGCAGCACCGGATGCGCTGCCTGCTGGACGAGGTGTTCGGCGCCAGCAACTTCATCGCGACCGTTGTCTGGAAGAAGGCCGACAGCCCGCGCAACAGCGCGCGCTACCTGAGTGTCGACCAGGACTACATCCACGTGTACGCCAAGAACGCACAGGTGTGGCGGCCCAACCGGCTCGCCAGAACCGCCGTAACCGACGCTGCGTACAGCAACCCCGACAACGACCCGCGCGGCCCGTGGACACAAGGTGACCCGTTCGCCAACAAGCCCTACAGCCTCGGCTTGTACGAGGTCACTGGGCCGACGGGCAACACCTTCGGGCCGCCCCCGGGCCGCTATTGGCGCGTGAGCAAGGAGAGGTTCGAGGAGCTGGACCGCAACGGCCAGATCTTTTGGCGAGGAGGCGGTGAAGCCCGCCCGCGCATCAAGCGGTACCTCAACGAGGTCGGTGACCTGGTACCTAGGACCGCGTGGGACTACACCGAGGTCGGAAGCAACGGCACAAGCAGCCGCGAACTCCGCAAACTGTTTCCCAAGGTAGCCGTCTTTGCCACGCCGAAGCCCGAGGGACTCCTCCAGCGTGTGCTGACCATCGCCAGCCAGCCGGGGGACACGGTGTTGGACTGCTTCGCTGGGTCCGGCACAACGGCAGCGGTCGCGCACAAGATGAGGCGGCGCTGGGTGACGAGTGAAATCTTACCCGACACCGTCGGCACGTTCACCGGGCCGCGGTTGGGCAAGGTGATCGAAGGCACCGACCCGGGCGGCATCACGGACTCTTCCGGTTGGCTCGGTGGGGGAGGCTTCCGCTGTCTCGCCGTTGGCCCATCCATGTACGAGATGGCGGACAACGGCATGCCACTGCTGGCTGACTGGGCGACCAACGGCCGGTTCTCCAGCGTGGTCGCAGCCCAGCTCGACTTCGACTTCCAGGACGGCGAAGCGCCCTTCTGCGGGCATCGGGGACGGATGCGCTTGGCGGTTCTCGACGGGGCCGTGGGACCCGAGGAGGTCCGGATGCTCGTCGCCGCGCTGGGTGACGACGAGCTCGTGACGGTGGTCGCGAAGGTGGTGCTGCCCGGTGCCGAGGAGATGTTAGGGGTGCTGTCGAAGGGCTCGCGGATCAGGAAGGCCCCGCGGGACGTGCTCGCGGACGGCGACCGCAGGACCCGACGCAGGGAGACCGCCCGGTGACCGGCATCGAGTACGACGAGGGCCTGGTCAGGCAGATCGCCAGCACCCTCGACATGCGCAAGCCGAACGCCGCCGCGTTGACGGAGATCGCGAAGGCGCTGGAGTTCGCCCCGCCCGGCGCTGAACTGGTCGCCGACCTTGCGACGGGTGTCGGCAAGACCTACATCGCGGGCGGGCTGCTGGACTACCTGCAGCAGCAAGGCGTCCGGAACGTCGTGATCATCACGCCCGGCAGCACGATCCAGCGCAAGACCGTCAACAACCTCACGCCGGGTCACCCGAAGTACCTGCGGGGGCTGCAGTGCCGCCCGGTGGTGATCACCCTGGACGACGTGGAGACCGGCACGGTCGGGCAGGCCTTGCGGGACCCGGACAAGTTCAAGGTGTTCGTCCTGACGGTGCAGTCGCTGCTGCGGCCCGACACGAAGGACAACCGCAGGGCGCACCGTCCGCATGAGATGCTCGGGGAGGCCCTGTCGGCGTATCTGGCGACGTGCGGTGACTTGGTGGTCGTCGCGGACGAGCACCACACGTACTTCGGGAGCACCGCCAGGCGGTTCCAGGCCGCCGTCGAGGACCTCAAGCCGACTGCGGTCGTCGGCCTGACGGCGACGCCGCACCCGAGCACCGAGCCGCATGTCGTCTACCGGTACGAACTCGCGGAGGCGATCGCCGACGGGTACGTGAAGATCCCGGTGCTGGTCGCCCGGACCGACGGCCACAAGGACCTGCGGACCCAACTCGCGGACGGCGTCGCGCTGCTGGACGCGAAGGACAGTTCGATGCGCTCGTACTGCGACACGACGCAGCAGGCGTACGTCCGCCCGGTCATGTTCGTCGTCGCCGACGAGATCAAGGAGGCCGCCCGGATCAGGGACATGCTCGCCGGCCCGGACCTGCTCGCGGACCCTGACCAGGTGCTGCTGGTGACGAGCGACCAGACGGACGAGGTGGTGGGACAGCTCGACTCGCTGGAGGACGACACCTCGAAGGTCCGGGCGGTCGTGTCCGTGTCGATGCTCAAGGAAGGCTGGGACGTCAGGAACATCTACGTCATCGCAGCCGACCGGAAACTCGACTCCGCGTTGCTGACCGAGCAGATCCTCGGTCGCGGCCTGCGGTTGCCGTTCGGGAAGCGCACCGGCGTCGGGATGCTCGACACGGTCGAGGTCCTCAGTCACCACTCGTTCCGGGACCTGCTGCGGGACGCCGAGGCCTTGCTGATGCAGACCCTCGGCCAACGCGCCGTCGAGGCCGCAGCCGTGGCCGTGGCCGTGCCTGGTGTCGCCGGTCAGCAGGTCGGCCCGGGCCAAGCCGCGGCCACAGCCGAGGACGGTGCACAGGAGGTTCTGTTCAGCCTCCCGGGCGCCGCCCCTGCCGAGGTCGACCCGGCGCCGGCGCCGGTCGACCTGGTGTGGGAGCAGGACGCCCCGGTCGAGGTCGATGGCCAGGACCACGGGAGTCATCAGGTCGGTGGGATCGGCACGGTCGACGCGCGCTTGGCCGCCGCCGCTGCGACGACCGAGACCCTCAACACGGTCGTCCTGCCCCGCCAGCACCCGGGGGTGGCGCTGCCGCTGTTCATCCCCCGGGTCACCGTCCGGCTGGTCAGGGACCAGTTCACGCTGGCGCAGGTCGGCGTCCTGGACGTCGAGGCCCTCGGCAGGCGGTTCAGCAGCGACAACGCCCCGACGCTGACCCGCAAGGCACTCGAGGCGTACCGGGACGACAGCGGCGTCCACATCGACATCCAGGACCGCAGCGACGAAGCGAAGGTCCTCGCGAGCCAGACCCGGATGCCGTTCGACACGGTCGAGGGCGATCTCGTCAGCCGGGTCATGGCCTCGAACGCCGTCGCCTCGACGACCACCGAGATGAACGCTGCGACACGCATCGCCCGGGCGTTCCTGCAAGGCGCGCAGGTCACCGAACAGACCCCGTGGCGCCCCGAGCACGGACGGCTCGCGAGCACCAGCCTGGTCGAGTGGATCGGCGGGAAGCAGACCGCCAGCCCCCGCCGGGAGGTCACCGAGATCACCCAGGTGAGATGGCCCGACCCGCCGGAGATGCACAACGGGACACCGCCCGCCGACCGGCACAGGATCACCCGCTCCGCCGAGTTCACCGTCGGCTACCCGTACAAGGGCTGGACCCGCGGGCTGTACGACACCTGCTCGTTCGACGCCTACAGCACCGAGTTCCGGCTCGCCGCGCTCCTGGACAACAGCGGTCCGGGCATCCGCGCGTGGGTCCGGCTCACCCGCAACGTCCCCCTCACGATCGCCTACCAGTCCGGAACCGGCACCCGCACCTACTACCCCGACTTCATCGTCATCGACGAGCCCGGCACCTACTGGATCGTCGAGGGCAAACGCGACGACGAGATGCGCGACGACGTCGTCCTCGCCAAGCGCGACGCCGCAGCAGCGTGGGTCAAGACCGTCAACAACAGTGGAAACGTCCAGGACACCTGGGGCTACCTGCTCGCCTCGGAGGCCGTCATCAAGGACGCCGCCAACTGGACCAGCCTCAAGGCCGCCGCGCAGACGTTCCGGTGACATCCGCAGCACCGCTGCAACGCGTCTACCTCGACCAGCGGGACTGGGTCCGGCTCGCCCGGCAGCACCACCGCCGCTCGGAAGGCGAAGGCGTCGCCGGGGTGCTCGCTTTCGTCCTGGAGGCGTCCTCGACAGGGCGGGTCTCGTTCCCCCTGTCCGCGGTGCACTACCAGGAGACCTACAGCCGGCGCGACCCGGCGAGCCGCCAAAGACTCGGACTCTTCATGGCCGAGGTCTCCCGCTTCCACACGATCGCGAGTCCGGTGGGTCTGCTCGCCGCCGAGGTCCGAGCAGCCGTCCGCGCCTTCGCCGGGCAGCCACCCGGGCCTGCCCCGCGTGCCTTCGGTCGAGGTGTCGCGCATGCGTTCGGGCAACCATCGCAGCCGTATCTGCACGACCCGGAGGTTCGACGCCGGGCCGTCGCGCAGTTCGGGGAGGACGGCTGGTTCGACATCTTCGAGACAGCGTTGCTCGCCGGCCCCGACGAACGGATGCCGACGGCGGGGATCGCCCTGCCTACCCGCGAGTTCGCTCAGCGTCAGGTCGACTTCGAGAAGGACACGGCGCGTCGCCTCCGGGAGTGGGGGCATACAAGCGACAGGGCCCACAGGTTCGTCCTCGCCCAGGAAACTCTCGACATCCTGGACCCGCTCCAAGAGATCGTCACCGCATTGCGACTCGACCGGCACTCCCTGATGACCCAGGAGAACCTCACCGCGTTCATGCTGAGCCTGCCGGCGAAAGGCGCGATCTGCCGCATGCGCATGACCGCCCATGAGGACCAGTCGTTCCGCTGGCACATCGGCGACCTAGGCGACATGATCGCGCTAGGCACCGCCGCCGGCTACTGCGACGTCGTCGTCGCGGAGAAGCACTGGGCCAGCATCCTCAACCGCCACCAAGACCACCTGCACGCCCAGGTAACGTCCAACCTGCTCGACCTGCCAACCCTCCTGCTCAACCCTCGTACGAAGAGCGCGCCCTAGCACGAACCAAAGCAGTCAAGCGCCCATCGACCCGCCAACGGGTGACGCATACGCAACAGCCGATGATGATGCGGTGACCAGCACCGGCGGAAACCAACAGGCAGAGTCCTCCGCTGTCGCGAGGGCGCTCATCGCCGCCTGGCACGAAACCAGCAACACGCCGCTTGTCGGGACCCGGAAGCGCCAGATCAACCAGCAGCAACTCGCCGTCGCGCACGGTCTTGCCGCGCACGTGCACTACCTGGCAGGCCCTGCCCTCGACCTGCTCGACCAAGGACTCGTCCTGGCGGCTCTACCTCTCGTCCGCAGTTGCTTCGAGTCCGCGATCACCGCCCAGTGGGTCGTCCAAACTGAAGACGGGGTTCAGGCGTTCGTCAACGAAGACGTGCGCCAACGCCGAAGCCACGTCCGCACGCTGGAGAAGGCGATGTCGGAGGTGTTCCGGGACGCGGCACCCGGCATCGAACGGCAACTCATCGACCCGCTGGAGACGGACGCGACAGCACGGGGCTTCCAGCACCTGTGCGACGACCTTCACCCAGTCGGCGCAGACGGATACGCCACCTTCCGCATGCTGAGCCAGTTCTCGCACGCCAGCGTCGTCGTCGTGGACTGCTACCTCCAGCTGCATCCCGGACCCACAGGACTGGCCCTACGCGGGGAACCGGACGAGCCCAACGCCGCTGCCTGGACGAGCATCCTTGCGGCCACCCTGGTCTGGGCCGGACGAGCGATCGACTTCATGGACAAGAACCACAGCCGACGCTCCGAACTGCGCCGCGCGGCATCCCAACTCGGCATCAGATCCGACCTGCAACTCAGCGCCAGCGCCCTCGAACGGCAAGCCAAGGGGCGCGCGGATGCACGACTGCACGCGACGTGACCGAGGTCATTCGCGGGCCCGCGTTCCGGATCGGCCATGATCACGTTTCGAGCCGCCGAAGGCCGGTGCCGTGACCTGCGGCGTCGGGGTTTACTACAAGCCCCGCCCGCGCAGGCGCCGACCACTACAGTCTGGCGCAGTCACGCGGGGCGTAGCGTAGTGGCTAGCGCGCCTGCTTTGGGAGCAGGAGATCGGGAGTTCGAGTCTCCCCGCCCCG
>JAABUJ010006135.1_pt1 | contig 11762 bp, 11 predicted proteins | sample 5559131 | NCBI WGS metagenome assembly JAABUJ01 (sample SAMN10711875, study PRJNA513366) | rock metagenome | isolation source: Antarctica rocks | place: Antarctica: Victoria Land, Mt New Zealand nord | collected 2016-01-07 | reverse complement strand
AAGGATTCGATTTTCTGGGGTTCACCGTCCGCCGACAATCGGGCAAGCTGCTGATCAAACCGAGCAAGGCGGCACTGAGACGAATCCGGGAACGGCTCCGCACCGAGATGCGTGCCTTGCGAGGCGCCAACGCATCGATGGTGCTGATCCGGCTCAACCCCATCATCCGGGGCTGGGCCGCCTATTACCGGACGGTGGTGTCCAGCGCAGCGTTCGCAGCGCTGGACAGGTATCTGTGGCAACTCACCTACAAGTGGGCCAAGTTTGGTCACGCGAATAGATCGAGGAAGTGGGTTACGGCCCGCTACTTCGGTGCGTTCAACAAGTCCCGGCGGGATCGGTGGGTGTTCGGCGACCGCGACAGCGGCGCCTATTGCACCAAATTCGCCTGGACCAGCATCGTCCGACACCCGATGGTCAAAGGCGGGTCGTCTCCGGACGATCCCGCTCTCGCCCAGTATTGGGCTGACCGGCGGCGTCGAGGAGTGCCTCTGCCATTGGATCAGCACGGCCAGCGTCTGCTCAAGACGTAGGCCGGTGTCTGTCCCCGGTGCGGGGAGCTGCTCCTTCACGCCGACCACCCACCGCAAACCCCCGCCGAATGGGAGCGGTGGGTTCGCGTCACCGGCCAGGCGCTGCGCAAGCAGAATCTGACCTACCAGCGACGCGACGGGTCGGGCGAGACCAGCAGCATTCGCCTCGTTCACGTCCGATGCCGCGGCAGCCACCGGCCGCAGCACCGGTCCAGCACTTGCCCTGCCCCACCAGCCCTCGGGGCTGGCTTGCTTGAGCCGGATGCGCGGTGACGTGCCAGTCCGGTTCTGAGGGGGGCCGGGCGCAGCGATGCGTCCGGCCTACCCGGCGAAGGGAAGGCACTGCGGACCGAGACCACCGTCAACGACACCCACGATTTCGGTATCGGGAAACGACTGACAAATCTGCCCGCACTGCGGGAGATCGGCTTCACCGCCAACCGGCGCCTGCTGCGCGTCCAAACCATCAGCCACGACCCCATCGTCGGAATTGATGCCCTGCATGCCATCACCGACCCTGTCACCACCGTCAGCGGCACCCGGATCACCGGGCTGCGGATCGGGCAGCAGCGCAGCCAAGCCCTGCTCACCGCCCTGCCGATGTTCACCTTGCAGACCAACGGCTTCCGCAACCGCGACCTGCGACTGCTCGTCGCGGCGCTTCGTGGTCTTGACCCCGCCGACCTCACCGCGGGGCAGATGACCTACGACCTGCGCCGCCTGAAAACCCACGGCCTGATCGAAAAGATTCCGCACAGCAACCGCTACCAGGTCACCGACCAAGGCCTGTCCGACTCGATGTTCCTGTCCGCGGTCCACGACCGGCTGCTACCCACCGGCCTCGCCGACCTGCACACCCCGCTACCGGCACCGATCCGCACCGCCACCCGCAACTACCGACAAGCCCTCGAAGACCTCACTCACACAACAGGTCTCGCAGCCTGACCGCAGCACCACGATGTCAACGTCCAAAACTTGACTCAAAACTCCGGCTTCGCCGGACCAAGCCCTCTAGTCAAAATGTCCACCGCCTTGCAGATCCATACAGGTCGGTGATTCAGCCCGACGCGCCACCCAGGACTCCACTGGTGGACGACCTCGATCGGCTCGGTGGCGCGCGCCATCCGTTTCCTTATCCGGTGTACGCCAAGTACTGCAGTCCTCCGTCGACCGGTCCGTCACATCCCAGCCCGGTCAAATGCCAAGGTTGGTAGGTCGACCACGTGTGCTCCGCCGTCGACGACCAGCACAGCTCCGGTGACGTACGACGATTCCGCCGAGCCCAGAAATCTTGCGACTGCAGCGATTTCTTCGGGCTCTGCAGGGCGCCGCAGGGGCACCTCGGAGGTCACAGCGGTGTAAGCAGCGTCTCGATCGGCCACTCCTGCGTGTCGACGGAACTTGTCCATTTCTGCGTCGGCCATCGGCGTGCGCACCCATCCCGGGCATATCGCATTGACCCGAACGCCGTGCCGACCGTAGTCGCGTGCCAGGGAGCGGGTCAGCCCGATGAGCGCGTGCTTGCTGACCGTGTAGCCGGCTACGTGCGGTCCGGCGAAGAGTCCGGCCAACGAGGAGATGATGACGATCTGGCCTTTCGCTTCGATGAGGGCCGGAAGAGACTCCCTCGCCGCTGTGAACGCCGTGGTCAAGTTGGCCTGCATACTCAGAGCCCAGTCATCATCGGTGGTCTCGCCGACCGCGGCGAAGCCATGACCACCGGCGTTCGCGATTAGGGCGTCGAGACTTCCAAAGGCCTCGACGATGGTACTAATCGCGGCGGCCATCTCCAGCCCGTTGCTGGAGTCGGCGACGACGACCAGCGCACCGGTCTCGGCCGCGACGCTCTCCAGGGGTTCGCGACGTCGACCGATCACGGCCACGTGTGCGCCTTCCGCGGCGAACCGGCGAACGATGGCGGCACCGATTCCGGTACCCCCGCCGGTCACTGCGACGACCTTTCCCCTCACGGACGGGTTGGCAATTCTGGCAACGGCTGGTGAGTCCGGCATGAAATCACTTCTCTCATCGTGTGGTGCTCAAGCAGGGAAGGGGATTCTCACCTCGATCGCGACCTGACCGGTGTCAGCGCGCCGACCGCGAGCCAGCCGAGCTGCCGACCGCATCAGCGACCGTCTCTGTGAGGGCGAGGATTCGTCGATCGTCGAAGAAGCGGCCCTCCACGGAGAGCCCGACATCGGCGCCAGCCACCGGCAGCGGAATAACAACCGCCGGCGCGCCGGCGAGTGAACCGGGCGCCGTGTGACGGGTGATCGTGCTGAAGGTGGGCACTTCCCGGTCGTTCAAACTGACTAGGTCGTCCGCGCCGACGAGCGGCGCCGTGACGGGGACGGTCGGAAAGAGCAAGGCGTTCACCTCGTTGTCGTCCAGCACGTCGGCGGTGCGGCGACGAAGGCGAGCGCGCATCGCCAGCGCCTTGTCGTAGTCCTCGAAGCTGGGCGGCGACGCAGTGAACGAATCGAAGATTCGACGGACGTCGGGGGAAGCGATTTGCTCGATAACATCGGCGTAGCTCATTGAGCGCTCTTCCGAGTCAAGGGTGTGCAGGTATCTGCTCACCGCACGCGGGCCCTCCCAGGCAGCGATGACGTACTGGCATGCGTCGGTCATTAGGTTCCCGGGATCGACCTCGACCTCCACGAGGGTCGCGCCGCTCCGAGCCAACACGTCCGTCGCCCGTTCGAAGGCGAGTGCCACTTCCGGCGCCGTGTCGGTACACCGCTCGGTGACGATGCCGAGGCGGATTTCTTTCAGGGAAGGCGGTGCTTGCCTCGCTTCATTCGTGACCAGACCGTCGGCCAAAGCGAGGTCCGTCACCGCGGTCGCGTGGACCCCGATCGTGTCCCTCGTCCAACTCAGATGCACGACGCCGTCGCCAGGCCAGCGGCCGGACGTTGGTCGCCAACCCGCTATGCCGCACGTCGCGGCGGGTATGGAGATCGAACCGCCGGTATCGGTCGCGACCGAGAGCGGCACAATGCCGAGCGCGACCGCCGCAGCGCTGCCACCGCTTGATCCGCCCGCAATGCGGTCCGGGAACCGGGGATGTCGGACAGGACCGAAAGCCGCATTGTTGCTAGTTACGCCGAAGGCCAGCTCGTGCAGGTTGGTCTTACCCATCGTCACGGCCCCTGCCTGCCGCAATGCAGTGACGACCGAGGCCTCGCCTTCGGGGTTAACGCCGCCAAGCGCCGGCGTACCCGCGGTGGTGGGAAATCCGAGCGCGTCGACGTTGTCCTTCACAGCGATAGGTATCCCCCGCAGAATCCCCTCGGCCGGCGCAATGATCCGGTCGCTGACCGAAATGAAAATTCCTGGCGAATGGCGGGCGGCTTCCATCGACCGCTGCAACGCCACATGTCGTTCTTCGGAAGTGAGTCGCTGCCAGTCCGCCACACGCTCAAGCATCGCTCGACCTCCCCGTCAGACCGGCCCAAGGGCAAAACCATATCATATACGATAACTCTTTGTTGTTAAGGCGGGACGTCGTCGGAAGCGGCGGAGCTCAGCTGACCCAAACGAAGGAGTCTTATGACGACCGTGCCCACCCGCTTCACCGTCCGATTCGGTACTCGCCACGCTCTCGCCCAGGCTGGTATGGCCTTCGCCGGACAGGAACCTGAACTCGCGGTCGCCGTCAGCCGCGCCGGCGGAGTCGGGTCGATCGGCGTGGGCTTCACTTCACCCGACCGGCTCCGCGAGGTCATCGGTCACCTGCGATCACAACTCGGCGACCTCCCCTTCAACATCAACTTCATCACCGTCTTTGGGAACGAGGAGACGGTCGCAGTCGCCGCCGAGCTCAAGGTTCCCATCGTGTCGTTTCATTGGGGCCATCCGCCGCAGAACCAGCTCGACCTGCTGCACGGTGTCGGTGTCTCGATCTGGGAGCAGGTCGGGACAGCCTCGGACGCGGTTCGCGCGGTCGACGACGGCATCGACGTCGTGATCGCACAGGGGTGGGAGGCAGGTGGTCACAACTATGGCGGCATGGGCCTGGTCGCGCTGGTGCCCGAGGTAGTTGACGCAGTCGGCGAGCGTGCGCTCGTGCTCGCTGCGGGCGGAATTTCGGACGCCCGCGGTGTTGCCGCGGCGCTGATGCTCGGAGCAGACGGAGTCTGGGTCGGCACGCGACTGGTCGCAACGGAGGAGGCGCACGTCCATCCGGAGCATCACCGCCGCATTCTTGCCGCGGTCGGCGAAGACACGATCCGGTCCGCCGTGTTTGGACCGGAGATGCCCGCCTTCAACCCGATGCGGCTGCTCAAAGTCAAGGTCGTGCAGGAGTACAACGATCGCCTCGCGGAACTCCCCGTGGGCGGACGAACGCACCTGCCGGTGATCGGAGAGACGATCTTCTCTGGGCAGCTCCATGTGAAGCACAAGTTCGATGTCATGCTGCCGACGCCCGACACCACGGGTGACTTCGAGGAGATGGCCTGGCTCGCCGGTCAGGGGGTCGGACTGGTGCACGAGATCAAGCCCGCCGCCGAAGTCGTGCAGGAGCTCATGGAGGGTGCCGCCGAGATCATCGGACGTTTCGCGAGCCCCGTACGGTGACGGTTCAGACTGCGCCAGCGGCTCGGACCGGACGGGTCGTCGCACTCGCGGCATATCCGATCAAGGGGCTCTCCGCCGAAAGTCGCACTTCCATCCGCTTCACCCCGGGACAAGGCGTGCCGCATGACCGGGAGTGGGCTCTCGCCCGGCCGGACGGCGCTTACCGAAAAGGAGCACGCGAGCCGTTGCCGAAGGACCAGTTCTTCATGCTCGCTGGCGACGCGAGGCTCGCCGGGCTGACCACCCACGTTGAGCCGGAGGGGGAAACGCTTGTAGTCCAGGTGCGCGGGCACGATGTCCTGCGAACGAGCCTCGGCACGCCCGACGGCCGACACACGGCGCAGCGCTTCTTCGCCCGCGTGTTGGATCTACCTGAGGGAAGCGAGCCGCTCGTCGCGCATGAGCCAGGCCTGCGGTTCACGGACATCTCGGTCGTCTCAGACGCCCTGATGCACGCGGTGTCCTTCATCAACTTGCAGTCGATCCGGGCGCTCGAGGAACAAGTCGGTGTACCCATCGACCCGGCTCGGTTCCGCGCGAACGTTGTGTTCGACGGTATGCCGGCATTCAGTGAACTCCGCCTCGTCGGCGACAAGGTCCGGGTCGGCGCCGCTCGGTTCCGCGCCGTCCTCAACACCAGGCGCTGCGCTGCGACCGAGGTGAACCCCGTCAACGCGCGGCGAGACCTGCCCATCCCTCGGCTGCTCGTACAGCATTTCGGCGCGAACGAGATGGGCGTGTACGGCGAGGTCATCGGGGAGGGCGAGGTCGAGGTCGGCGACATCGTGAGTTATCCGCTCCCCTCGAAGGCGTCCGGCGATGACTGACAGGGATCTCGTCGTGACGCAGAGGGTTGCGCTGACCCGGTCTATCACCCAGTTCGAGCTCGGTCCCGCGCCGGGGCACCCCCCGCTGCCCGCCGTCGAGCCGGGCTCGCATATCAGCATCGCAACACCGGCCGGGCACCGTCGGAGCTACTCGATCGCAGAGCAGACGGCCGAAGGCTTCTACCGGATCTCCGTGCTTCACGAGGCCGACGGCCGGGGAGGCTCCAGGAGCATGCATGAAGACGTCCGAGTCGGCGATCGGCTGCGCGCCGAGGGCCCACGAAACGCGTACCCGCTCCGCGACGCGGACGAGTACCTCTTGATCGCCGGTGGTATCGGGATCACCGCGATTCGGGCCATGTTCCAAGTGCTGAACCAGCGGGGGGCGCAGGTACGCCTGCTCTACCTGTCACGCACGGCGGAGGACACCGCCTACCTCGATGAGTTGAGTATCGCCGGCCCGCACGTTCGGGTGCATCACAGTGCCGTGCACGGCCGAATTGACCTGTGGCCGTATCTCGCCGAGCCGCGCGATGGCCGGCACGTCTACTGCTGCGCGGCACGGCCGCTGATGGAGGAGGTGCGCGGGCTGACCATGCACTGGAGGCCCTCCAGTGTGCACTTCGAGGACTTCGCTGGCGTCGCGGCACGTCAGGTGAGCGACCAGCCGTTCCAGGCGGTTTGGGCGCCGAATGGCCGCACGGTCGAGGTGGACCCGGACAGCACCTTGCTCGACGCTCTCAACCGTGCCGGTGCCGAAGTTGCCAGCTCATGCCGGTCCGGCACGTGCGGTACGTGCGTCCTGCGGTTGTTCGAGGGCGAGGCGGAGCACCGCGACCTCGTGCTCGATGCGTCGGAGCGCTCGAGTCGGGTCATCGCCTGCGTGTCACGGGCAGCGGGACAGACGTTGACGGTAGGACCGTTGGAGCGATGACAACGCGAAAAGTGCGGTCTCATCGATGTCCAGCGAGGGGCGCTACCCTTGACTCGCTCACGGACGGACGCTCCGTGGCAGACTACCGGGTGTAGACATGAGCAGCGAAGCCATCGGCTCCTGGGCTGAGACGCCGGAGCAATCCAAGGTCGATCGTGCCTACGACATGATTCGTAGTCGCATCCTCAACGGCTCCTACGCCCCAGGTAAACGACTGATTCTCGGCACGCTTGGGACGGAACTGGGTGTGTCGTCCGTGCCGGTGCGCGAGGCGGTTCGGCGCCTCGAGGCCGAGTCCCTCGTGTCCTTCACCCGCAACGTCGGCGCCGCCGTTCGGGCCCTTGACCTCGACGAGTACCGCTGGGCGCTGCAGACACTTGCGATCACAGAGGGCGCGGCGACCGGTCTTGCCGCCTCGCTGCTGACGCCGGACGCCCTAGCTGACGCCCGCGACCTGAACGACCGGATGCGCACAGGCCTCGAGAATTTCGACCCCGAGCTGCACTCAGATTTGAACCAGCGCTTCCATCAGGTTCTCTCCGCGCCGTGTCCCAATCCGGAACTCGTCGAACTCGTACAGCACGGCTGGACACGAATGTCGACACTGCGTTCGAGCGTGTTCGCCTTCATACCCGACCGCGCTAGCGACTCGGTGATCGAGCACGACGAGATCCTCGCCGCGATCGAGAACAGCGCCCCAGCCGAGCGCATTGAGTCCCTCACTCGGCAGCACCGACTGACCACGCTCCGCGGGATTGTCGAGCTGTATGCAGAACACGTTTGAAAGACTGGCGCCAACCGGTAGCCAGAGCGTGGCGTATTTCAAAGCCGCCGACAAGGTGTCTCCCGAGCGTCTGGCGTTCGGAGTCGGCGTCGGCGGACTGCGTCCGTGCTATTGAGTCGCGACTAGACCAAGCCTGTTAACCAGCCACGCCGCAGGTGAGTCAGGACGAGGGCGGCTCGTGCGATCTAGGTGAGTCGCCAGGGCAGACAGCTCGCTCGGCGCAAAATGCGTCAGCCGGCCCTGAGCGGGCCGTTGCCCTGTTTCGTTGAGGCGCGTAGGACGGGCAACAGAATGTTTGGTAGGTTACTGCGCTCGTCGATGTCGGGGGCGACGGACGGGGGTGTCACTATTTCATTCGTCAAGCCGCGATAACGGCTGGCGAACCGAGGGTGAGTAAAATGCGTCTCGCGGAGCATGGCGTGGAGGACGTCGTAGCGGCGTCTGGCAAGGGCGATCAGGGCTTTGTTGTGGCGTTTGCCCTGGGCGATCTTGCGGTTGTAGTAGGCGCGGGAGGGGTAGTAGCCGATGTCGTTTTAGTAGGAGGGACGATCCCTACTTTGGGACGCTGCGGTCCATCGATGCGCTAGTGATTCAGATCCACGGGCAAGTAGCGCCACGTCGGCGCCGACGAGTACGAATGAGGCGCCCGCGTTCAGGTACGCCTCCGCGACAGTGGGATCGACGGGTTTGCCCGCCGTACGAACACCCTCGAATGCACGCAGGGCCGCTGCCGTCACCTGCGGGTGTGTTTGCTGCCCGAGGAGCCCCATGGAGGCGGCCAGATCGCTCGGACCAACGAACACGCCGTCGACGCCGTCAACTTCAGCGATTTTCGCTGCCGCATCGACGCCATCGATTGTCTCGATCTGCACGAACAGTGCGACGTGGTCATCGGCCTGCGTCAGGTAGCCATCGACACGGTTCCACCGCGCCGACCGCGCAAGGGCCGAGCCCACCCCGCGTCGTCCGCGCGGCGGGTACCGGACCGCCTCGACGACCGCGCGGGCCTCTTCGGCGGAGGAGATCATCGGAACCAGCACATTCTGTGCGCCGAGGTCGAGCACTTGTTTGATCACCACGGCCTCGCCCACAGGGACGCGGACTAGCGGCGTGACCGGGTACGCCGACACGGCGTGCAGCTGACCGAGCACGGACTCCAGCCCGTTGGGGCCGTGCTCCATGTCGATCAGAAGCCAGTCGAGGCCGGCTCCTGCACAAATTTCGGCCACGAGTGCTGACCCGGAGCACACCCACATCCCTGCCATCGGACGAGTGGCGCCAGATAGGCGCTCTCGGAAGGTCACGCTCAGTCGAAGCGACATTCGACCGTCCCCATCACGCCGTAGTCGCAGCGCACGTGATCCCCGCGCGACACCCACATGGGGCGGGTGAACGATCCGGCGAGGATGATCTCGCCCGCCTCGAGGCGGGCGCCGTGCTGATGGAGCTTGTTCGCCAGCCAGGCGACGCCGGTCGCGGGGTGACCCAGGACGCCTGCTGCGACTCCGGTCTCCTCAATCGAACCGTTCCGATATAGCACCCCGGGTACCCAGCGCAGGTCGACCTCGTCGGGCCGCTTCCGCTTGGCGCCGAGGACCATGGCGCCATAGGCGGCGTTGTCCGAGATTGTGTCGACGATGGTCCGGCCCTCGAGTTCGATGTGCGAGTTCAGCACCTCGAGCGCGGGTGTCACGTAGTCCGTCGCGGCGAGCGCGTGCGCGAGGGTGCAGCGTGGCCCCTCGAGCGGCTCGCGCAGCACGAACGCCAACTCCACCTCGATGCGCACGTTGGTGAATCGGTCGAAGGCGATCACAGCGCCGTCCTCCCACACCGTGTCATCGAACATGACGCCGTAGTCCGGCTCGTTGATGCCGGTCGCTGCCTGCATCGCCCTCGAGGTGAGTCCGATCTTCCGGCCGACGAGGCGGCGGCCGGCGGCGAGCTCTCGATCGCGCCAGACTCCCTGGATGGCGTAGGAGTCCTCGACCGTCGCGTCGGGGTACCGTGCCGTGATCCGAGGGATCAGGACCTGGGATCGGTGCGCCTCGGCGAGCTCCTCGGCGATCGCGGTGATGGTGTCGGCGGACAGCATTCGGGCTCCTCGTGTCAGTGGTGTGGTTTCAAAGCTGGGCGCCGAGCTTGTACTCGCCCGACTTCCAGTCGGGCAGGTCGTCCTCGCCTTTGCGGGTGTAGGAGAAGCCGTCAGCGCCGATGGTGACCGTCATTTCCGACCGATCATTACGCGCCTCGAGCTCTTTCGGTTTCCCGTCGAGGTCGAGCACCAGCGAGGCCTCCGTGTACCAGCTCGGCACGACCGGGTTGCCCCACCAATCCCGGCGCTGGTTGTCGTGGACGTCCCAGGTGACGACGGGGTTGTCGGGATCGCCGGTGTAGTAGTCCTGCGTGTAGATCTCGACTCGGTGCCCATCGGGGTCCCGGAGGTACAGGTAGAACGCATTTGACACGCCGTGCCGGCCCGGCCCGCGCTCGATGCGGTCGGAAAGGCGCAGTGCGCCGAGTTTGTCGCAGATGGCGAGGATGTTGTGTTTCTCGTGCGTCGCGAAGGCGACGTGATGCATGCGCGGCCCGTCACCGCCGGTCATGGCGGTGTCGTGCACCGTGGGCTTGCGCCGCATCCATGCCGCGTACACCGTGCCCTCGGCGTCTTTGATGTCCTCGGTGACGCGAAACCCGAGGTCCTCCATGTGGGCGACTGCCCGCGGTACGTCAGGCGTGACCTGGTTAAAGTGGTCCAGACGTACCAGTGCGCCGGGCGTGTAAAGGTCGTAGCGCCAGGCGAGCCGCTCGACGTGCTGCACGTCGTGGAAGAACTCGATGGGAAACCCGAGCGGGTCGTCCACTCGCACGGAGTCTCCGATGCCCTTCGTGAACCCTTCCGCGCGACGCTGCACCCGGCAGCCGAGCTCCGTGTAGAACGCGACCACGCGGTCGAGGTCTTCGGGGGACCGGACGCGGTAGGAGAACGCTGCGACCGCGGCCACCGGTCCTGTGCGCAGCACCAGGTTGTGGTGGATGAACTCCTCGAAGCTGCGGAGGTACACAGCGTCCTGGTCCTCCTCGGTTACCACGAGGCCGAGCACGTCGACGTAGAAGTTGCGAGACTGCGCGAGGTCGGTGACGACGAGCTCCATATAGGCGCAGCGGAGTACGTCCGGCGGCAGCGCCTTTGGCGTGCGAATCCTCCGCGCCGCGGGGTCGGTGAGGGCGTTCGTGACAACGGGCCTCGCGGAACCGTCGATGACCTTGCTCATAGAACCGTCCTTGTTTGGATTGGGTCGTGTCTGTGGGTCAACGCGGTTCTGGTTCGTCCTCGCCCTGAGCGAGCGGTGCAACCGGCCCGTTCCGGAGATTCGCCTTGCCGAACGTCGGATTGTGGACTTCGCCGAGCGTGATGTGGACCGCCTGCTGATTGGTGTAGAAGTCAATCGACCGGTACCCGCCCTCGTGGCCCAGACCCGACGCCTTCACGCCGCCGAACGGTGTGCGCAGGTCCCTCACGTTGTTCGAGTTGAGCCAGACCATGCCGGCCTCTACGGAGTGCGCAAAGTTGTGCGCGCGCTTCAGGTCGTTCGTCCAGATGTACGCGGCGAGTCCGTACTTGACGCCGTTGGCGAGCGCGAGCGCCTCCTCATCGGAGTCGAAGGGCGTGATCGCCACAACCGGCCCGAAGATTTCCTCCTGGAAGATCCGCGCGTCGGGAGCGACGTCGGCGAAGACGGTCGGCGCGACGAAGTTGCCGCTGTCAAAGCCTGCCGGCCGGCCGCCGCCGGCCATCAGTCGGCCCTCGGACTTACCGATCTCGACGTATTGCATGACCTTGGCGTAATGCTCGGGGTGCACGAGCGCGCCGACCTCTGTGGCTGGGTCGTGCGGGTACCCTACGACGACCCGTTTCGCCTGCGCCGCGTACCGCTCGACGAACTCGTCGTAGACCGTCCGCTCGACGAGGATTCGTGCGCCGGCGGTGCAGCGTTCCCCGTTTAGCGAGAACACTCCGAAGATCGTGGCGTCGATGGCCGCGTCGAGGTCGGCGTCGGCGAACACGACCGCGGGGCTCTTACCGCCCAGCTCCATCGACAGGC
>JAABUJ010006134.1_pt1 | contig 11763 bp, 9 predicted proteins | sample 5559131 | NCBI WGS metagenome assembly JAABUJ01 (sample SAMN10711875, study PRJNA513366) | rock metagenome | isolation source: Antarctica rocks | place: Antarctica: Victoria Land, Mt New Zealand nord | collected 2016-01-07 | reverse complement strand
TATCCCAGACCGTCGGATCGACCAACTTACGCTACACTGCCCTCACCAACGGCTTCACCACCACCGGCAACCCCGTCTACGCCACCATCTTGGTCTACCCATTCACCGCCTTCGGCGCCGCCCTGACCAACTCCAGCAAACCTAATATCCTCGCCCGTGTCTCCGACTTCATTCAACCGCTCTCCTCCTCCGCCATCACCGTGGCCGAGTCGTCTCTGGTGAACCTGACGCAGCGTGCCACCATCACCCGCTTCTTCGGCGCCCTCTACGCTGCCAACCGCTTCCTCGCCGACCCCGAGAACGCGGCCTGCGCGACGGGCGCCATCGCCAGGCAGCTGAAGATATCTCGGTCCCTGGCGCAGGCCGAGTATACCGCGGCGACGGACCCCCTCACGGGTGAGACGTCGAGCCCGGGGGGGGACTTCACAGTCAGCGCCCAGGGATTGATGAATGTTATTGATGTGAGGAAACAATTCGGCGGGTTTGCCAACGTGCCGGCCGGATTCGACTACGCCGCTGCGATTGAGCCGGGGACGGGGAAGTTGATCGATTATAGTATCAGGGACGCTGTGGTAAAGGCGGTGGACGACTTGAATACGGATACCAATAGCTCGTGACTCATTGGCTGCACTTGCATGCTATCTAGGGATACTGGCTATGTATATAGAGTGTAGAAATATTTGCATTCGTGGCTGGCGGTGGGCTTTCCTCGATACTTTTGTGTTTATCAATCACTATCATACACAAAAGACACACCACCTACACAAGTGAACTCCAGTTAGGTACTGTGTGATATCATTGCTTACTCATCTCTTACTAAGCACCCCTATTTATGTCTTAGTCATCATTTTCTATATATACTCTACATAGCATAAACAAATAGAAACAACTTTCTACAGACTGATTCACATCTGATAGCATTAAAGATTTAAAACACACTTTTAAGCAGTTCTGAAACTTAAGCTTTGATCTGAACTGATTTAATTTATATTTTAATCATAAAAGTTTCAATGCAGTAATGTATAAATTAAGTATTCACTTTCTCTTCAGTGCTCATCATTACTTCAGTATTGAGACTATAGAATAAAGAAATAAATTTTTATACTATATTATATAAAGAAAAGTTCTATCTTTCTTATATCATGATATGTTCAACAGCAATTCAAACTGAATTAAAATTAATTTATTAATTAATGTTTTTAATTATTTACAATCTTTCAGTATAAAGCTCAACTCTATTTCTATAATGATGAATGAACTCACTATTATTAATTAGTTAAAAGTGTCAGAAACAGCTTTTTAAGCTAATTATAAGATAATGCTTTATGTCTGAAGTCATATCTCTATTTAGTGCAGCTTTAAAGACTTAAAGAATATTTAATATAATAATGTCTTTCTTTATAATGATGTTCAAGAATTCTCTAAAGACAAAGATATCATCTATTTATAAGAATAGTTAAAAAGCAAACACTGTAAAGATATAAGTTCTCAAAATAAAAGCTTATTTTTAATTTTATAAAATGTTAATGAACTGACTTCTAAACAACAAAGTAAAGATTATTGTTACAGTCAGTTATTTAAAAGATATTGTTAAAGTATGATGACTTTAAAAAGAAGAACAACTTTAAGTCAGAGAAGATTCATTAAATATTAAATCTTAAAATATAAATAATTTCTTTTTAGCATTTCTACTGATCTTTGAAAACATTAATGAAATGAAACATTAATGTCATTATTATAAGATATTAAAATAAATAAAATTAATTTAATAATATAAAGCAGAGTATACAAAGATTGTATAACTTCTTTAATCTATATTAATTAAATATAAACAGAAATAACAGTTCACTCAGAGTCTAAAGCAAAAGATTTAATCTGAACTCTAAAAATATTTAGAAATTAAAGTGACTATTTTTAATAAGTTAATTTAATGAGTTAATTGAATTGAATAAAGTCTTTAAGAAATACATAACAAGAATTATTTTAATGTCTTTAGTAACTCAAATTTAAATTATAATAACTCATTAAATAATTCTCAAGATCAGTCTCAAAGTTATAAGAGATCAATTACATTTAAATTAAATAAGTTGAATATGAAAGCTTATTGAATCTGATGTAAAAAGAATAAAGTGTACTTTTATTATAAAAAGTTCTCACATATATTTAAAGACTACTGAGACAACAAGAACACTGATAAGAGTAAAGATAAGAGTAAAAATAAAAATAAGAAGAAAAGTAAAGATAAGAAGAAGCTGAAAATTGTTAAAGTTGATTTAAATAATTTGAATAATTTAAAAAATTAAAGTCATTCATGAATATAGAAGTGTTTATAAACAAGTTGACAGAAGCTTCTATTCAACTCAATAATGATTTAAGTAAAGCATTCACACTGAATAATCTGAAATTCTTATTATTAAGTATAATCTTTAATTAAATCAACACTCTCAATTTAAATTTATATATTCTTGCAGATCACATTCAAGACAGACTGAACAAGATAAATGTGAAAGTACTAATTGATTTAGATATAAATTAAATATATATCTTCTCAATAGTTGTCAATTAAATGTCAATTAATAATCAATATGAAATCAAATTACTTAAAATATTCTTGTTAAACAGATAAATCATTTAATTAATTATAAAGCTAATCTTTCATTTCAAGATAAATAGCTTTCAGCAACAATTAAAAGCATAAATTGTGAATCTTTAAGAATATAATCTTATTTTAAGATTAATTTAACTGAAAGTTACTGATTCTCAGATCAATTAAGCTACAGACTGTATGACAATTTAAGATTAATAATAAAAATATCATTATCTATTTTTAAAAAAGTAACAATAAGCTGTAAATGAGTCAACATTAAATGTGATTGAAGAATGTACAGCTATGAAGACACTTCAAAATTGCAGAACTGTCAGACACTTATTAGTGATTTAACAAAACTTAAAGAAGTCAGAAGCTGAACTGTCAGTTATTATAAATGAATGATAATGAGTTGTAAACAGATCAACATTAAATGTGATTGAAGAGTGTATAACTATGAAGACACTTTAAAATTGCAGAACTATTAAATACTTATTAGTGATTTAATAAAACTTAAAGAAGTCAGAAGCTGAACTGTTAGCTGTTATAAATGAACAATTACAAGTCATTATTAAAGAGTTTTAATTCATATTTAGGTTAACTTTATCAGATAAATTATCATCTAAACAGATATTTAAATATAGCATTGACATCAGTGATATTAAGTCTATCAACATAAATACTTATTTTCTGTCATAGCTACAGCTGAACAAACAGACTAAACAAATAATAAAGCTACTAAATAAAGATTTAATTTGTAAATTTATAAATTTATAAAGCTTTCTGATTCTGTTTGTTAAAAAGAAGAAGAGTACATGATGAATGTGTATTGATTATAAAGTGTTAAATAATGTTACTGTTAAGAATGAAATAAATAAGAAACTTTATTCAGTTATTTATGATGATCAAAAGTTACAAGATGCAGAGCTTAATTATTCTGTTTATAAAAAGAAGTTATTGATCATTAAGTATGCACTTTGAACTTGACAGTACTATATTAAAAATAATCATATTATGACTATTATTATGAATCATGAAGATCTACAATATTTAAAGAATACATCACATCTGTTTAAACAACTAGCTCAATGAATTGATGAATTTCAGCAATATAATCTTAACATTTAATATCAATCTGAAGCTTAGACTATCATATTAGATTTAATTAGTTGTTAACTCAATTTCATAAAGAAAGACTCAGCAAATAAAGTATTCTTAGATGTTTTGTGAGAACTAGATAATGTGAAATGAAAGAAAGCAATGATATTATATCTGAAAGATGATACAGAATCTGAAAAGTTATTGCTTTACAAGTATATATGTAAAAATGATGTGACAAATCAATTTTAGCTGCATTATAATTTGAAATTGAACAATCTGTATTTAATTTAAAAGTAAGATGATGATAAAGTGTTATTTCTACAGTTTTAGTACTATGCAGACTTTTTAAAATATATGCACATTAAATCTAAGTTCATAATACAACTAAACAGAGTTCATTATATCTATTGTATAAGATAAATTCATGACTATTAAATGACTCAAACAATCTCTGACTGCTGAGAGAAACTGACTTTGAAGATTAGTTAAAGAGTAAAAGACTTTGCTGATTTATGTGACTGCATAAAAGACTTGAATGATAGTTGATCTGTAAAAAAGACTTAAATAGACTTTACTTTGATGCTAATTCTTTGTCTATAGTAAACACATCACTGTCATTAAGCATTTAGTGTTTACATTCATTATTCAATGTGTTTTGATCTTGTCATCATTCACACACTTATGTGTCTTGCAGAAGATCTAAGAAGAAACAAATTTAAATGAAGAATATGTATGCTCTGTATAAACTGCATTAAGATGATTTGAGAAACACTGATGAGAATTTAAAACTAAAAAATGCAGTTCATTGCTGCAGCACATGTCATTAAGTAAAACATAATGTCTCTACATGCTGTAGGTCACATAATTAGTAAATAGAAGCAATTTAAATACATAAATATCTATCTATTGTTTGTTTGTTTGTTTACTATTCTAATATTTATTTACATTTTGATGCATCAACACATTCTAAGACACAAAGACTATTCAGATTAGCACTTAATGTTGAGTCTATCTGAGTCTTTTTTATGAGCTGATTATCATTTAAGTCTTTTATGCAGTCACATGAATCAGCAAAGTCTTTTACTCTTAGTTAAAATGAGTTAAGCAGATACAGATAATTTAAATAATTGTTAACAAAATTCTTTTATAAAAGACTATTGAATCAAAAATGATTCATGATGAAACAGTGCAGTTAAGCATTACAAAGAAAGAAGACTGAGTATTTATATAAAATGAAGAGTCTCAGAAGTTTAAAGTTAAATGATTTGAATCTTATAAGATATTGAAAACTTATTCATTAAAGATTTATGCATTAGAAATGCTTACAGAGTGTGTTTTACAAAATTTAATTCATAATAATTAATTTATAAAAGTACATATCTTTAATGTCAATGAATTTTGAGCTAATTCAGAGCTGCAAAGCAGTCTAAAATGAGTTAAATTATTTATGCAGTAATTAAGTTCTGAAGTTAATGAGATTTTTAAACAGCAAGAGTCATCATTATCTTTTTATAAAGAACTCTTAATCATATCTTAAGTCAAATGAGATCATAAACAAAAGAAAGAACTATATAAGCTCTTAATAAAGAAGAAAGAAGATCTTTCTTAAAAGACAATTTATAAGATATAAAAATGTTATGAATGAGTAAATTCATTTGTATTCTCATTACAAAATGTTTTAAAAGTACATTAAAGTATTGCTTTTCTCAAATTGATCTTGACTGAAGTGAGTAATGTAATAAATACATTACAGAAGACTATTAAAAGCTGAAGAGATATTGATGACTTAACTTTAATATTTATGATGAAAGAGAGATGTAATTGAAAGAAAGTGAAAGTTTTAACATTACACAGTATTGAGAAAAAATTAAATAGTTAAAAATAACTCAGTAAAGACTTGCAACAATGATATAATGAGTTAAAGTTGAAGTGAACAAGTAGTAAAGCTAAAAAGAAAGATTAAAAAGTCTTAATTTTAGTAAGAATTGATAGTGATTTAATAACAATTTGTAAAAGAAATACAAGCTTATATAATCTATATAAGAAACTTAAAAAAAAGACTCTTGTAAACTAAAAGATGATAGTATCAGAAGCAAAGCAATTTCATTAACTATTTATTTATTGAAAAAAAAAAAGTTATAAGCTGAGTATAAATTATATTTAAAGCAAAACTATTATTCACTGCAATGACACAATAATGAGTAAGAATGTAACTGACACAGATAGAACAGCAATATAAGCAGAGCAATAAGTACATCAATGTTAAGTCTTTTAACTTAACAATAAAAAATCTCAGCAGTTATCTTTAACTTATTTACAGTGCTTAAAACATTCTCTGTTAACAAGTAATTATAGTTAATAGAGAGCATAATGTCATCAATAATGATGATAAAGATAGCAGACAGAATGATAGCTTATTGACAATAAGATGTTGCTGAATTGACAGATAAAGAAAATGAAGACTTAATATAATTTAGAATAGTTACTAAAGCTTTTACATAAATATAAGATAACATTAACATAGAGTACAATGATTATTCTGATTGTCTTAATGACAATTTGTATACAATCTTAACAACAATGACTGATTATGATACTTAATTTATATACATAATATAAATAACTTTAATCTCTACATGTAATGCTTGCACTCTTTTGAGATAACTTTGTCATAAATGTAAGTTGTGACAGTGACAGCATATAAGAAATGATTTTTAAATTAATTTTCTATGAGCAAGATATAAGAAATAATTTGCTGAATAATTGACAGTGTATTGAGAGCAGTATTAAGATAATCTGAAAATAAAATATTAATTATAATGTTAATAAAAGTATTGTCAATAATGACAGTGATGATGACACTATTAAAATCAGTAATGAAAAAGAAAAAAGCAACATTAAAAGTAAAGAACTTAATCAATATTATAATCTGTTAGCTTTTAAACTGAAATAGAGATGACAACATATTATAGAAAAGAGTTTTTGTATTTTTTTTATAATAAAACTGTTCAGTAATCTTATAAAAGTGATTAAAAACAGATTTACAATGATTTAAATTGTTATTATCTGCATTTAATGATGAAGTAATAATGACAAAATCATACAGAACACAGATTTAAAAGATAAATCTATAAATTGTTAATGATGCATTATAAATTAATTATAAAAAGCTTACATGATAGTAAAGCAAATAAAAATTGATAAGTACAACAAGAAAAGTGAATAGAAGTTGAAGTGTGATTAAAAACTTAAAAGAAAAGAAAAGAACTTTTTTTTTAAAATATTGTAATTGATGATAGAATAAAAGACTTTGCTGGTTCATGTGACTGCATAAAAGACTTAGATAGTAGTCAGCTCATAAAAAAGACTCAGATAGACTCAACACTAAGTGCTAACCTAAATAGTCTTTGTGTCTTAGAATGTGTTGATGTGTCAAAATGTAAATAAACATTAGAATAGTAAACAGACAAACAAACAATAGATATTTACATATTTAAATTGCTTCTATTTACTAATTATGTAACCTACAGCATGTAAAGACATTATGCTTTACCTGATGGCATGTGCTGCAGCAATGAACTGCATTTTTTAGTCTTAAATTCTCACTAATGTTCTTTAAATCATTCTGATGCAGCTTACACAGAGCACACATATTCTTTATTTGAATCTGTTTCTTCTTAGATCTTCTGTGAGGCACACAAGTATGTGAATGATGATGAGGTCAAAATGCATTAAATGATGAATGTAAACATCAAATGCTTAATGACAGTGATGTGTTTACTATAGATAAAGAATTAATGTCAAAGTAAAGTCTATCTGAGTCTTTTTTACAGGCTGACTACCATTTAAGTCTTTTATGCAGTCACATGGATCAGTGAAGTCTTTTACCCTTGATGATATAGATAAACAGAATAAACAGTGAATAATTTATCTTACTGTTATGACAACAATGATTTACACTTCTAGCTGCTTTTGAATGACAATAGTGATGTGAAGTGAAGTAAAACAATGTGAATGTGAACTGTAGACAGAAATTTTACAGAATGTTAAGTAAATCTCTGCACTCACATCAGTGAACTGTTGTGACTGTGCAGTAGAGAAGAATGTAATATTGTTGCTTACTCATCTCTTACTAAGTGTCTCTATTTATGTCTTAGTCATCATTTCCTATATATACTCTACATAGTGTAAATGAATAGGAACAACTTTCTACGGACTGATTCACAACTGGAGGACTGCCTTCGTGACATGCTATGACCTGCCAGGGCTGAGCGGCAGAGTCCTCTTTGATAGTCTCAGGAAGCCAGGGTCGCAAACAATTGGCGGCGCTCAACCCTCCTTCGAACGAGAACCCCCTTCTTACCCCACCTCTTTATCTCCCCTTCAGTACCTCCAAACCAGCTCTGCAAAGCCGACCTCGTCAGCGCATCAACTACCCAATCTCGACCTCCTAGACTCCATCTCGTTGCAAACAGGACTTATAGATGTCAAGACCATACATGCATATACTGACAAAAAGTATCAGTTGTGTACCAAGACCGGGCGGCTTGGACGTCTATGATGCCGTTTGAGGTCCAGGGTCACCTCATCCATCCCATTGTGTCGGCTTAATGTGCATGGCAGCGCAGAAGCATCTCAGACTTCCCACCGAGACAACCTCGGTTTTCTGATGAGGTCGAAGTACGCTGTAAATTCTTGCTTGCTTAGTAAGCAGAAAGGTTTTGCCAGCGATTACCTAAGGTACTTGGGGACCTACCTTATGTACTCTGTACCTTCTTACCAGGTAACTTAGGTACGGAGGTTGACTGACCACGATGTTGTTGTAATGGCAAGGTGCAAAATTCACGACTAGAATCGTGATGAGAACGACGGTGAGGTGATTATATTCCATGTCTGACAACAAAAGGAGTCAACCATGGAAGTCTTTCATTATCATGATCAAGAATTTTCATCTGCCGGCTACCGTCTGCTCTACGATACTCTGTAACGTTACTTGTAGTACTGTAGGAACGGCATCCACACTGCGGCCTTGGTCTGGACTCAACTTCATCGTTCTTTTTCTCCGGTAATCGATAGTGGTAGTCCCTGTCCGTTGCTGCAGCACGCCGCCCGCTGTTGCTGCATCTCTGGCGTTGAGTACCTTGCATAAGCTCGATGATCAAAATTCTCGGTTCCAATGACAGTTCGGTGGAAGTCCTCGGGCCTGTACTAGGTAAGGTACCATCGGAATCAAAACCACTACCTAAACTTCTATCGAGGCCTCGGCCGGCAATTAACTCTGTCCCCTTTCTTCTGTACCTAGTCGCATCGACATCGACAGTCTCTCCCCACCTTTTATTTCTCGCACACGACCTTTTCTGTCACTCCCTTGATGCCAATTTAGCTCCGGTTTTGGTCGGCCCTAGCTGCTCAAATCCACTCACTTCTAGCTCTTCAGTTCGACATCGTGCAACACTTATATAGATCGGCATTTCTCGGGGACCTTCCTGACTTCAAAGGGATCTTCTGCGGCGAAGCGAGTAATCACGTCTGCCGAATCACAATCGATAAAGCGGAAGATACCCCACTGACCTAATCATGGGTCTGTTCAGCAAGAAACACTCCAAACCTTCCTTGAAAGGCGACAATGACTCGTCTACCTCAATTGGAGCTCGTAACTCGAATCTGTCCATCAAATCACCTCCACTTCCTGCAAATTCATCCAATGGCGCTGCCGCCTTTCCGGCTACTGCCAAGATTCCAGACATCGCATTGCCCAAACCGCCGGATCCGTCTTTAGATCCTGCCGCCTACTTGCGAAGCATATATTCAGTGAGGGAAAGGTCTAAGCTGGTCTTACAGAAGGCCAAGAAAAACCAATTGACGCACTTTGATGTTGATCCGGCAAAGTTCGAGGACACGGCCGGCTATGTGTGTTCAATCATCAAGGTGCGCAGACTGCTCGGGGCCAAGGCTACGAAGAGCAGCGCAACAGCTAACACGCTATCCGGGGCATGAAGCGAGACTACGCCCCTGACTACAAGTCAGTTCCCCCACATGGCCGTTGGCAACATTTCGAAGTCGGTGGTCGTCCGCGGGTGGATCAGCTGCTCGCGTCTTGGCCCTCCCAGGTCGACGCTCAGGAGCGGACTCGCCGCTTGATCGACCTCTTTCTTGTTTCCGTCCTTCTTGATGCTGGCGCCGGTGCGAAGTGGTCATACAAGAGCAAGGAATCCGGTCGAGTCTACCGGCGGAGCGAAGGGCTGGCGGTCGCGAGTTTGGAGATGTTCAAGGCTGGGACGTTCAGTAGTAGCCGTACCAAGCCTTATCAGGTAGACGGTCCCGCACTGAAGAGGTTAGACGTGGAGCAATTGGCGAGAGGGTTGCAAATATCCGCGAACAACCCGATTGCCGGTCTGGAAGGACGCGCGGGGCTGTTGATCAGCTTGGCCGACGCACTCAACAATCAAGAACTCTTTGGCGTGGATGCACGTCCAGGGAACATGCTCGGTATTATGTTTTATTTCCTCGCGCCGTGTGCCAGAGACATCTAACGGTGCAAACTTGATTCAGACTATCTTCTTTCTCACCCTTCCACGCAGGCCTCCTCTGTCCCCGTCGTACCCCTCCCTACCCTTTGGGCTGTCCTCGTCGATGGCCTCTCTACAATTTGGCCTTCTACACGGACTAAGATCGATGGAATATCTCTCGGTGACGCCTGGCCATGTTCATCAATGCCACGTTCGCCGCCCGCAGAGCCGTGGGAAACCGTTGTACCCTTCCACAAGCTCACGCAGTGGCTTTGTTATTCGCTTATGACCCCAATGAAAAAACTTTTAAATATCCACTTCGCTGGCGAGGAGTTACTGACAGGTTTACCAGAGTATCGGAATGGAGGGTTACTGATCGATACTGGGTTGCTGACACTAAAAGAAGCGGACACGAAGAGGGGTCTGGAGGCATTTCGGAGGAATGCCCTGTTGGAAGGTCAGCCCAACATGGAAGTTGTGCCATTGTTTAATGCCGGTGATGATGTGATCGTCGAGTGGAGAGCACTGACTGTGGGCTTTTTGGATGAATTGTTGGGCGAGGTCAACCGTATGCTGGGGTTGACAAGAATAGACGCATTGACCTTGGCCCAGATGCTTGAGGCGGGAACCTGGAAGGTACAAGAATGTCCAACCCAAACATTATGACCGTAAGCCATACTGTTGCTGATTACGGAAACAGGGCGGTCGCGAACTCGCAGAAGTTTCAAGACCAAACACCAAGGAGCCTCCGATTATGATATACTCCGATGGCACCATCTTCTAGACTTGTTGCCACGCAGATCCGGTACACTATCTTCTTTCACGACAACATGGACTCCACTTGACCATCTTTGCATCCAGTATTGAAAGAACAACGTGGACAGTCAACTGGACAGCAACGTTCCATGACATCTATCACCTCACGGACACCTTCGATTCTTGCACCATATTCCATCAATCTGCTTTCGAGCTACAGTTTCCTTTGTAGTGCAAGGATGGCAGTCACTAGATATCGGACCAGGACATCTGGATGACCTTATGGAAATGAAACGTATTTATCTAGATATCCAATGAAAGGGGAAGGCTTTGTCAATCACTACCAGGTTCACGCTCACCTTCAGAAACCTGTCAAGTTCAGGGACCATAAAGATAAAGCAGGCCAGAATGTTTATCATGGTGAACTGTTCAAAGGAAGGAATTATGAGACGGTCATCCGGTATTCCATGTAACGCAGTGATTTGTTTAAAGTCCTGCGCAATCAATTGTAAATAGTGTTCAGGGGATTAAAGGGGTTCTTGGTGGAGTAGTTTAGCTGATGTAAGTCCAACCTCGGTTTTACTTTTTCCCGGACACTGACGCCGTCTGACACCGGACCGCCTCGAACACTTTCCTAAATCAGGGGATTAGCCGCAGAGCCGCGCTAACTTAACGTTAGCTACTCGCACTTCGACCAATATGGATCGAGTGATAAGTCTACCCAGGGTTCGGATTGTGATGTGTTCGAGGAAGTGAGCTATCTACCACATAATCATCCAACACTCTGACTGAATTGTTTTCCAAAGCCAC
>JAABUJ010006132.1_pt1 | contig 11764 bp, 10 predicted proteins | sample 5559131 | NCBI WGS metagenome assembly JAABUJ01 (sample SAMN10711875, study PRJNA513366) | rock metagenome | isolation source: Antarctica rocks | place: Antarctica: Victoria Land, Mt New Zealand nord | collected 2016-01-07 | reverse complement strand
CACCACCATCGGCCTCCTGCGCGCCGCCGGCGCCACGAATATCGCCGCCGCCGGTCGCCACTATGCCGCCCAGCCCAGCGCTGCGCTTGCCCTCATCACCAATCCTCCGAGAACTAAATGACCCTGGACAACCTTGACAATCTTGACAGCTACAACATAATGCACTATAGTCGGAAGGATGATGCCCTGCTCGACAGCGCAGAGATAAGGAGGGGGCTAGGGATGAGAAAGGATAGCGACACAACCATCATAGCTGACAACACGGCCGGTAAGGTTGGCAAGATCAGCGACATTCGCAAGGGCAGTAGTAAAGCTGGTAAGAAGGCCAGCAGTAAAGCTGGTAAGACTGTCAAAGTCACGACCAGCAACGCCGATCGGGTTGTTGTTATAGACGCCGTGCGTCGGTTAGATCGTACAGCGATTGCCAACATCGCGGCCGTGGTTCGCGAGGCGGAGCGCCCCTTGCGGACCGTGCCTCTCTTCCATGGTGTGGTCGTCAAGGAAGCAGGGGGTGGCCAAGAGGCTGCCGCAGCGGCTGAGGGCGATGAGCGCCTGGAGCGGCTCCTGGGCCCGCAGCCCTCGGAAGAAAGTCGTATCGCCAACGAGTTCGCCACGACCATGCGCGGGTTTGAGCGTCGGCGGCAAGTATTGCGGGACAGTCTGACCGCAACGCAGGTCGCGACGGCCCTGGGCGTCTCGCGCGAGACGGTCTATGGACGCGCTGAGCGAGGGCAGCTTTTGGCCGCCAATGATAGAGGCCAGTTACGTTTTCCGCGCTGGCAGTTCGACCCCGCATCTGACACGGGCTTGCTCGCAGGATTGCCAACCGTCATACAAACGCTGGGGGATCGCCCGCAGCTTGCAAAGATCGTGTGGTTGACATCTCCTCGCTCATCCCTTGGAGATACGCCGCTTCGCCTGATCGCTGCGGGTAAAGCCGCAGCGGTTATAGCCGCCGCGCAGCGATTCGCCCTGGGCGAATAACAGCGGTGCGACCAGAAAGAGCGCGACAACGCTGTGCAGGCATGTTGCTGTCGTATGGTCGCACCGATGTTTAGCCCTCCCCCTAAAAGCGATATTCATCCCCAGCCCTATACCGTCCCGAGCGGGTCGCCACTCTTCCGGGTGTCTCGCCACGCAGGTTTTCGTCACTTCGGACCGCTCGATTTTCGCTTCGACCACCAAGTGATGGGCGGCGCGCCTGGAACGGTCGAGGATCGCGGCATCTTCTACGGCGCGCCCTCGCTCGAATGCTGTATCGCCGAAGTCTACGACGATCTGGGCATTGTCTTCCTTGACGACCTTCTCATCCTCCCCGAAATAAGGCGCCACCTCACCCTTCTCGATGTGCGCGGTGCTACCGCCACCTTGGCCGGCGCGCCACCGGATATATCGGACTACCCACTCCGTCCGCCTACGCAGGAGTGGTCGCGCTATTTCTACGACAACCCCCGCATCTACGGGGAGATCGATGGCCTGTTGTACACGGCCAGGCACCCCAGTATGGATGCCTATGCCCTGTACGAGAGCTGCGAGGCCGACATATACAGCCCGGGGGCCGCGCCGTACGCGTATGCGCTGAATCACGCGCTTGTGCGCGATCAGGTCGTCGCTATCGCCGCGCGGCGCAACCTCGCTGTCATGGACACACGCTGACCTCTACTAGGCGTTTCGCCTGAAAATAGCGGCTCCCACCACCGCTGCCACGCCAACTTTTTATAGCCGCCGGTCGCGGCGTGCTGCGGGGACCCCTGTTGTGAAAAAGGATCTGGCGTCATGCCGCCAGGGTAGTTGGTGCAGGGAAACGGCGTAGCCAAGCGCTTTCAAGCGATGCGCCAACTGGCGCTCAATCGCCTGTCGGTTGTGGTCGTCGAAGTAAGACTGTGATGACCGATAAGGTCATCCGTGGGGTCATGCTGCTGATGGGAGATGATTCAATCGATGATGTGCGCGCCTCGCGTTGATCTCACGACGCATCGGAGATGCTGATCTTGATTGGTAAAGGTGAGGCATCGCGGCTGCGTGCCTCCTGCCAAACGCTGTATAACAATGCACTGTCCCGCGCGCAGGCGACCCCCTTCTGGACGCACGATAGGCGTGGAGTCTACGCGCAAGCGTGGCGACTTGGCGTAAAGACCTGATGACATTAACGCTCATTTCGCCGCGCCTATGGAGACGTGGCTGTTGTTAGCTGATGCTGCTCGTGCGACGAGGTCGTATGAAGATCGTGTGCGCCAACACGGCGGAGTAAGGATTACATCCTTGCTCCGCCGTGTTGGCGCATCATCGCCAGGATTCTCGCGTAGCATCAGCGTCGACGACAAGGGCTCTCGTGTCGAAAACGCCTATCGCTCCGAGGCCGATATCAAGGCCCCAGGCTCGAACTAGCCGCTCCTGTGATGCTACCGCGTCTACGATGCGGGCGCCACGTCTTTGTTCGCTTCCCCCGACGTGCGCACGCGTCAGCATGCGGCGTAAGATGGCATGGTGAGGTCGACCTGCGCGTCGACTGTGACGAAAGATACGCCGATCCGATCCAATTCGTCAAGGCATGCAGCGATGTCCGTCGCGTTGCGCCCAATGCGATCTAGACGGCTCACTATGAGCACGTCGGCTTCGCCCGCGCGCAAGCGCGCCATGCACATTTGGAATGCGGGACGGTCTTTTGCCGTGTCGGCGAGACCTTCATCGCAGTGTTCCCCGATGATGTCGTATCCGGCTGTCGCCGCATGCTCGTACAACATGCGGCGCTGACTCTCGATGACCGCATCGCGCATCCCTTCTGCCTGCATAGTACCCATGCGCAGATACAGGACGGCGCGTGGGCCGGACGTCGTGGTGTGTTTGTTCGATGTCATGTCTGTGCTATCCCCTTATCGTATCGACGTGCCGATTGGGCGCGTCATGTCGTGTTACATATCCGCTCTGTCAGTGCTAGCCTGTCGACCTTCGTCCTCATCCAATGGGGGGCGGGATCCCCGTTAATCAAGGGTGTGCCAACAGGTGGAAAGCTAGGCGCGGCTCATCGTCGGTGAGCCGTCCTTGGTTAAGAACGATGGTCACCGTCACAATCCTGCCGCGCGAGAACGCTCGGCACGCGATGCGATGCTCATTGGCGCCGTTAGCCGCCAATAGGCATCCGCCCAGCAGGCGAGGCTTGCCAACAATTGCGCCGATGATCCGTGCGTCATGCGCGACGCGGTTCAGACGACGTACCACTGGGACATCTGCGTGCTCGGCGCGCACGATGTCCATAACCTGTCGGAACCCAGGATGATCCAAGGGGTTACGCACCATCCCCACGTCGCTATATTCCCCGCCGATGTCCCAGCCTTCACCACTGGTGTAGCCGCGGGGCATGGCGCGTTGTGCGTTACACTCCGCCCACCGGCGGCAAGGCTCTCACTGCTCTGCCGATCCATGGCGTATGTATACGGCGCAGCGTACATCGCTGGGGAAACATGGGGGAGGGAGTTGACCGGCCTGCCACCATGACGCGTATAAGATAGCGCGACGTGTCGGACGGTTGATCGTTTCGGTGTCGGTCGATGTCCTGTTCATGATCTATCCTTTCCTTTCCCGCTCTCTTGATGGCGCCTCGTCGTGGGGCCGCCTCCCAGGCATTTTGTGGTTTTCACTTGTAGGCTGACTATGCCCTGCCTTAGAAGGCGGGATGTCCGACGAGAAGAGGTGGACGAGTGGTTGGAAAGCGGGACGAAGCTGAACTATAGTCAGATGCCGTTGGTCGAGGTCGATCGCCAAGGTCTCGAATGCCATCTGCAGGAATGTTCTCCGCTCCGCGATATGCTCGTTCAGCCGGATGCGCACGGCATCGTCTCCTCTGCGCGCATCCGGGTTCGGTATATCGGGTGGCAAAGCCCATAACTCCGCCACCGACGCGATGACCTCGCCCGCGTCTAGCACATCATCATGGGCCACCACGCCAAGACTTTCGATCTCCGCACGCAACTCCGCGACACGCGCATGATATGACTCCTTGGTCGGGAATCCGCCGGCCTCATAGCGCTCATGAACCCGACCCAGACGCGCCTGTACCTCTGTGCGGCGGTGTTGCCGTTGCGCTGCCGTGGAGTCTTGGCGCATGGCGGTGACAACCGCCTCGCGCCAGTGCGGAGGAAGGTGCAGACAGGCCACGAGGTCATCAAGCAAGCGGTCCAGTTCGCCCACCTTGACCGAGTGCTTGGACGACGGGCATCGCGCTCCCCTCCGGCCCGCGAGGCAGGTGTAGCGCGCTCCACCGGGGGAGTGTGCGATGTTGAGGACATGCCCGCACCTAGCACAGCGCACGATTCCATTCGCGGTGTATAGGCGCGGCGCCTGTTGCGACTTGGTGTGCAGAGATAAGCGCCGCCGCGACTTAGCGCGTATCCGTTCGATTTGCGCGCGGTCGGTCACAGCCTGGTGTTTGCCTGGGAACACAAGCTGCCCGCCCGTGTCGGGGTCGTCGTACACGACGACCCCAGCATAGAACAGGTTCTGGAGCATGTCGGCGACGGTGTCATCGAGCATGAGGCCGTCCGGATTGCGGTCCCTCCATCGATCCTTGCCCTGCCAGCGACTTTGCATCCGGGCCCCATGCGCGGACAACCACGCAGCCACCTCGCCCCATGTCCGCATCTCGGGCAACCCCTCAGGGCGTGGGCGCGACGGTGTCGGGTCGTACAGGTCGGCGGCGGCGCGCCAGAGCGCCGCCTGGTCAGGGTCCAGCACTGGCGCTCCGTGCGCGTCGCCGTCTTCGGGAGAGGAGTATCCCCACGGGAGCATGCCCAGCCACAGCCCTTGCTCTGCGCGCTCACGCTTCCCTTTAATCGTCTCTTCGCTCAACGTCACCAGATACATCTCCGCCAAGACACCGAGAATGACCAGAACAAGCTTGCCGGTCATCGGATCGGCCGTGTCGATCGGCTGGGCGGCGCAGACGAGTCCGACATTGAGTTTCTCGAACTCTTCGACGTACGCGAGAAGGGTCCGGAGATGGCGGACGAGGCGATCAAGCTTGTGTACGAGGACGCGATCGACCTTGCCGGCGCGGACGAATCTCATCATCTCTTGAAAGCCCGGCCGTTGATCGTCTTTACCGGACTTGGCTTCGTCGTAGAACACAGCGACGATCTCCCATCCGCGCTCATGGCAGTACGCCTCGAGTATCCGACGCTGCGCCTCCAGGCTCCAGCCATCTTCCTGCATGCGCGAGCTGTACCTGATGTACAGCACCGTGCGGCGCCCAAGCTTGGTGGGCTGCACGGTGCGCTTCAGTCGGCGGCCGGCTACTGGCATCGAATGTTCCTTAACTGTGAGTAATGCGTACGACCCGTTGGAGCGGGCGCAACTGTCGATAAGAGTAATGATTGAGACATGCGCTATGTGACGCAGGAACGTGCAACCATCGCCATAATGCTGACTCCGACCGCCGTCGCTACCTGCTCTGGTCGGTGACCAGTTCGTCGGATGGGTAATGAATGATCGATATCCGCGCTGGCATGGGGGAGTCTTCACCTCCAGCGCCCCGACGACGCCGGATGATCCGAGCCGCCCACGCCACGAACTCGGCGGGGCACGCGGCGTGTTGCGGCCCGCCCTCGCCAGGCTGTGACAGCCGGTCCCCGTCCTGGGATTCCGTACGGAGACCGACCTCGTTACGGTTGTCCATCGAACAGCGCCTGTTGCTGCCCCCACGTCGAATCGTCGGCGACCGGCCTGGACCGCGCGATACGTTTTCTGCCCGGCATTCGCGGCGCTGCGGCTGGCCCATCATCGGCTTCGGCTCCCGCACGCGACAGCAAAGGCAGTTGCACGTAAGAGCTGACGACGTGCTCCGGCGTCACAGGTGAGATCGGGCCGTCGATCCGCGCGCAGCTCTCGGGGTCGATGCCGAGCAACTCGAAGATGAGCAAGGCCATCCGCGACCATTCAATCCTCACATCCGCCGCGCTATCGACGATGATGCCCGTGAAGAGGCGGCGCAGCCTGTTGTTTAGATCGACCATCTGGCGGGCATCATCGTACGGTATCAGCGTGGGGAACGTACGGATGTCCGCGATGGCGGCCTGGAGGGCGTTCTCGTGGCCGAGATTGATGAGTTCATCGCACCGGCGCATCTCGTAGCTGATAGCGCGCACGCGTTGCTCGTACGACGGGGCATCGATCCGCTCCAGGATGTACAGCTCGTTGAGACGATCAAGCTGCCCGCGTAGATTGGCCTTGTGCGTGCGCGCCTCACCCCTGGTGGCGTCCGCATCGAGGTGCCCCAGGATGCGGTCCCACGCATCGCCGGGGAGCGCAGCACGTACGGCGCGGACCCGACCACCGACGTGGGAGTCGAGGTCGTAGCCGTTGATGACGGGCTGATCGCAGGAGCCGCTCCTCACCCTGTTGCGGTCGCGGTAGTAGCGGTACCCCTTACCTGTATGCGTGGAATCTAAGCGGCCCCCGCAGCGACCGCAGATAAGGAGGCCGGTCAGGAGATGGCCTACCTTCTTGCCCTTGGGCCGGAGCGGACGGCGCCCATACGCCCGTAACCTCTGTTGGACCTCCCCGAACATCTCCTCGCTGACGAGCGAGAGCTCGGGATGGAACTGTGTTTGGTCGCCATAGGACACCCTGCCCGTGTAGGTGGGATTGGTGAGCATGTACCGCACGGTGTCCCGTGTGATCCGGGGGCGCGTTGCGGGTTCATTCATCGCCGGCTACCCCCATCGCCTCCAGGGCGCCATTGAGCGCGATGACAATGTCGCGCATGCTATACTCGCCGGACGCGTACATCTGGAAGGCCTGGCGTACCAATGGGGCCTCTGTACCCGGCACCAGTCTGCTGGAGCGCGTCCCCGGATTGTCCAGTGTGTAGCCGAAGGGCACGCCGCCGACGTGACGTCCAGCAGCGAACATCTCCTTTTGACCTTTCGTCACCTCTGTTCCCAAGTTCTTGCTGAACGTTTCGGCAAAGCCAAACACGGTTGCACGTATTAGGGAGGCGTAGGGACTGGTCGGATCAACATCACCCTCGACCAAGCGCACCTGAATATGGTAGGTGTTCTCGAGCAGGTCGATCTGCTTGAGCGCGTCCAGCATGTGCCGTCCGAGACGATCAGCTTTGTGAGCGACGACCGCGTCAAACCCACCCAAGGGCGCATCCCTGAGCAGTGCTGCAAGCTGAGTGCGGCCCTTCGTCTTCGTGCCGGATTTGCCTTCGTCAACGTATATCTTGACCAGCGTGCCACCACGCGCCGCCACATACTCTTGGATGGCCTTAAGCTGGGCCTCGTAGGTGTATCCGTGCTTCTGCTCATTGTCTGACCACCGGAGGTAGGCCGCGTAGCGAACGCTGAGGTCGTGCCCCAGGGTAATGGAAACAGGTGCCGTGGTCATTGGTATCGCCCCTTCCTGATCATGGACATTGGCAACGCCTTGATGTCCAAAGGTTTATTGGTGTATACGGCCGGCGAGTCGGCGTAGCCCGTGGCACGCCGACCAAGCGGCCCGTCCCATTTGTCGGTGATCGATCCTACTCGGGCTTGCTGTTGCCGCTCTCGGCGGTTGCACGTGGATCGATGTGGCGCTCGGCGAGTAAGAAGGTAGCCCGGCCGATATACTCTCGGATAACGTCGAGTTGGGCCTGTATGGTGTAATATTCGGCTTGCCCTATGGTCGTTGCGCGTACATAGGACGCGCCGTAACTGCGAGCTTCACGCCCCTTCCGATGAGGCGCAGCGTGTCGTCCAGCGCGGTTGGTCGCGCCCACTTTGGTCTTCTTGCTCATTAGCGTCACCCCTTCCCTTTCGATAGGAATAGTTGAAAGAGTGCTCGTGACAGGGGCCCGTCTGCCGCCGTTGCGCTCCTACTATCACGATAACCTTGACTAGTGAGTAGCACCACCAACGGTCTCGACGTTTATCTTACACATTCCCAATCACGCACAACTGTAGGCCCGCACGGGTGCAGCGGCGGTGCAAGTGATACTATCCTACGGAGAACATTGGCGCAGGCTGCGGGCTTACGGAGGATGTCAGAGTGGCCCCGACGCGCGAGGGCGACGCGCTGAGTTGGTTCGGCGTGCGGCGAGGCGTGCGACGAACTACGCCCTACGTATCGCAGATCAATCCGCGCCACAGGGAACGCTATGGAATCGACGTACGTGCTCTAGACGCTGCCCTCCCTGTCTGCGTACACTAAGCTTATCGTTCGCGCAAATCTTGAGCGAGTTCGGCGGTTGGTGCCGACAATCACCGACGGCTTGTGAACAAACGGCTCGGTGCGGTGGTTATTGTCAACAAAAGGCCGTGATGGCCGCAGTGTTTATGGTCGTGACAGGTCAGTATGTTACTTGTCATTCTGCTCTCCCTTCAACTCAACCAGTAACACTTTCTACATGTAGTAGCGTATCAGCTATAAATACTACATGTAGTGGTCGCGACACTCTCGAACTAGCTTCCAATTTGCGCGAACGATAAGACTAAGGTCAACGCCTACAGTTAACTTCTACAGTTGGGGGCAACGCCGGTTCTAACTGTAGGCGTTGGCGTCCATTGGCTGCCCCATGTGCGCGATTTGTTCCACCCACAGCCAATCCGACTAATGGTGGGGAAGGCTCAGCAACGATGCGCCAAGACAAGATGGTTGATGCACAACCTGGTAGCTTTGGCGACCTTTTGCGACAATTTCGGCGTGAGCGACAGCTATCTCAAGCGCAACTTGCCGAGCGGGCTAATCTAAGTGTCCAGGCTATTGGCGCCCTCGAGCGTGGCGAGAGGGATAAGCCCTACCGAACTACCGTCGAACAACTGGTGCAGGCGCTGCAACTCACGCCGGACAAAGCGGCGTTGCTTGAGGCCGTGGACCGTACGCGGGGGCCAAAATCAACTGATCGCGCGCAGACAGGATCGGCGGCGTACGCTCCCAACTGGCCCTCGTCGTTCCATCCATTGTTCGGACGTGAGAATGATCTATCGGGGGTGCGCGAGCTATTGCGTCGCCCTGAGGTTCGCCTAGTCACGCTGCTCGGGCCGCCTGGCGTCGGCAAATCGCGCCTGGCGTATGAGATTGGCGACAAAGCGTACGGGGCAGCCAATTTCCCAGGCGGTATGGGGGTTGTCATCTTCAAGAGCGCGATAGGCCCCGAAGGCGCCGCGTCAAAAATGGTGGCGGAACTGGCGACGATGATGGGTATCGCCGAACCCATTGAAAGCTTCGATACATTCGTCGCCCACCACGTCCCGACGCGGCATATTGGCGACATGTTACTATTGCTTGACAACATCGAACATGCGCCGGGTTTAGGGTGCCATGTGGAAAAGCTACTCAAGGCATTTCCTAGTTTGACCATGCTCGCCACGGGTCGCGTTCCGTTGGAGGCTGACGGCGAGCATCGATTCTTTGTGGCCCCCCTACCTTGTCCTGACGAGGCATGGTCGGGTGACACCCGGAATCTGCAGAACTTCGCGGCCCTGCGGATGTTGAATCAGCGCATGCGGGCCGCTAACGATGCATTCCGCCTGGCGCAGCCCGCCTCGCAGGTCTTGGGCGCGATCTGCCGAAAGCTGGATGGTTTACCCCTGGCTCTGGCATTGTTGCCGGCCCACCTCAGCCTGCGGTCCCCGGTCCAGTTCCTCGCGCTGCTTACGGCGCCACCCGAAGAATCACTCACCTCGCTCGATATCACCGGCTATTGGTGGCGCTTACGCGTGGAGTTTGATCGCAGTTACGACCTGTTGAGCGACGAGGAACGATCTGTCTTCATGCAATGCTCGGTGTTCGATGGAGGATGGACCCTCGAAAGCGCGGCAGTCGTATGCCCACATCCCGCCTTGGCGGACGCGCTTTTCGGCCTCCAGCAGAAGGGTCTGGTCATGGTGCGGATGGAGGGAAGCGCGCCTCGTCAGCAAGGGCTTTCGGCCAAAACACCGGAGGAGGCCAGTGGGATTCGTTTCAGCATGCTCTCACTACTGCGCAGGTATGCGATGGAGCGACTTGGGGAGGCCATGACAAAAACCGCGATCATAAATCTCTATCGTCGCCATGCCTTGCACTACGCGCGATGGGCGGAGCGTGTGGCGCACCCGATAAACGCCCGTGAGCGCGATACGTGGCTGGCGCTGCTGGATGGGGAACTGGATAATGTGCGAGCCGCTCTACAATGGTTAACGTCGCAATATGACGAGCGCACTCCGGACATTACGAACAGTTGTACAGGCCTTGCCCTCGCGCTCGAGAGGTACTGGCGAGCGTGCGGTTACCCTGGCCGAACCGATCAATCTGCGGCCATACCTCCGGAGGAAAAGGCTTCGACGAGACTCCCCCAGTCCCTGATGGACGCGGAGACGATCGACCGGGCAAGCCATGTCGCGCTGCGCGAAGGGAGGGTCGACGACGCGCTGGTTTTCATGGAACGGGCCCTTGCCCTTTACGAGGCGCCGGAGATCCAGGTGACCGCGTTCCCGTACGCAAGCGAGGACGCGAAGCTCATGACCGCACAGTTACTCATGGTGCGCGGAGATATCTGGGCCGAGAGCGATATCAGCGAGCCCCAGATCCTAGCGGATGCGGCGGCTCTGATTAGAGGCGACGGGCGAACCTTTTCGGATGCCCTTCGCGAGGTGGGCAAGCCTCTTGATAGAGCAATACGTGATTACCACCGCGCGATAAGGGCATACAAGCAGATGGGAGGGTGGCGAGCGAGGATAGGATTGATAAAGGACGTTTATTCCCATATATACGCCATCGCCAACAAACACGGAGACTCCAGCCGCGCCTATGTCGCCATCAAAATGGCGTGCTACTGCTGGCAAGTGGGTGGACTGCCCGTCGCGCGCGATGATGGCACGTTCTCGCATGCTGGCCCCGATTTCGCGGCCCTCGCCGCGTTGCAGCATGAGCGACATGACGACGAGGGTGCCTGCAGGAGTTACGAGATCGCCCTTGAGCAGTGGCGGCAGGTCAATGACGACGGGAAATGCGACTACATACAAGATATCTGCGAACGTATGCTATCTATCTTGACTAATCAAGTGAGCAATGACTATCACTCCACCGGCCAAGTATCGAAAGACCACTTGGAGCCTGGACGCTCCACTAGTCGCCTACATGCTGCCTTCGATCTATTTTTGGAGATACATAGTCTTTACGCAGCGACTGGTGAGCCGTCACGGATAGCCGTTGCAGCGTGGATTGTAGCCCAATTCGCCAACCAAACGAGACAATACGATCGCGCCACAACTCTATATGCAGCCAGCGAACGCCTGCGCGATCCCCAAGTGGCGCGCGCCTTGCTCGCGGAGTTCCGCGTATCACGATTGGTAACCGATGATGACGCCCAAAGCGCCGCACTTGTACCCTCCACGGCCAATGCGGCCAAACTTGATGAACTGCTTGTTCAGGTCGAGGCGCAGGCCCTTCAACGGGAGTTTGGCGTGCTCATTGAGCCTCTCGGCCAGAATCGCTTTCGCGAACTGTGGCTGTTTGGGATGAATATGGATATCAATGATATAGGCGAGCAGGTCCACGAGTGCTTGGTGGGGCATTGGGATTCCGCTATAGTGCAGATGGGGGTGGAGTATACTCCACCCCCATCTGCACCATAGCTAATAGTGAGCGTATTACCGTCATTTTAGCATCATTGCGCACTGGTATCAACGGCGACGTAGAATTAACCCAGGAACGCCAAGAAAATTGACCCACCCCTCGTAGACCGTCATCCTAGTCTCTGTACAGGAGATGAAGGGAGGCGGACATGTTAAGGAGTGGATCAGTG
>JAABUJ010006131.1_pt1 | contig 11767 bp, 12 predicted proteins | sample 5559131 | NCBI WGS metagenome assembly JAABUJ01 (sample SAMN10711875, study PRJNA513366) | rock metagenome | isolation source: Antarctica rocks | place: Antarctica: Victoria Land, Mt New Zealand nord | collected 2016-01-07 | reverse complement strand
AGCTGCCGGGCTTCGTCGCCCTCGTCATGACGCTGCCCGAGCGGGCGGGCCGGGGGACGGTGCGCGGGAACCTCACGGAGGTAGCGACGGCAGCGCTAGCGTTCTACATGCAGTCCGTGCCGATGGCGGCCGCCGTCTTCGCGGAGCCGGACCTGCTGGCCCGCCACATTGTGGGGGTGCGCGCGGCGCAGGCCGGCCCGCACCAGCCGAACGAGGCCGTGGCGGCGTATCTGCGCGCCGAGCAACGCCTCGGGCGGCTGCGCGCCGACGCCAACCCGCAGGCCTCGGCAGACCTGCTCCTCGGGGCGTGCTTCCAGCAGGTGTTCCTCCGGCACTTCCTGGGGGCGGATGCGCCTACAAGGGCGGAGGAGTCGTTCGCTCGAGACATCGTGCATACTCTCCTGTTGGGGCTGTCGCCCGATCCCGAGGAGGAGCGAGGGGATTCAACTCTCCCGGAATGATCGCGGGCCCCTTCTGTAGGGCGCGGTCGGTATAGGCCGAGGGGTGGTCGGTGTACCTACCGCCCCCGGGTCATCGAGGGCGTCGATATATCATGTCGCGTATACAGTGCCTTCGCACACAGAGCGGCGCGGCGTGCCGGGGAAAAGGATGCGACGGCCGCAGGCCCGAGGGCGGCACGGCCATGCACCCATCTATGACGGAAACGTGCGTTTGGGGATAGAGTGAGGGAGTTATGACGCAAATCGTCCAAGGTCACGCCATCGCGACGTTAATCAACGTCTTCACGGTCGCGCCGGAGCATCAACAGCGGCTCGTCGATCTACTCAATGCGGCCACCGTGCAGACGATGCGCACGCAACCGGGGTTCATCTCCGCCAACATCCACAAGAGCATCGATGGGACACGCGTCGTCAACTACGCCCAGTGGCGCCGGCGCGAGGACTTCGAGGCCATGCTCCGCGATCCTGACGCGGCGGCCCACATGCGGGAAGCGGCCCAGATCGCTATCGCTTTCGATCCCCATATCTATGAAGTGTCATTCATCGACGAGATAGCGTAGCCGCTCGCCCGCTGACACGTTTCCTCTCGTCATACAACGGGGGTGCAAAACCGTGGCTGCTTAGAGGGGGTATACTGGATGGAAAAAGACGGCAAGTAACCGCGACTGATGGAGTGATGAACGGAGGACAGGAGACGTATGGCCGCACTACGCGCCCATCCACCGAGCCCCGTGGCGCCGTGGGCCGAGGTTGTGCCCAACATGCCACCCATGACGGTGGACGAGCTACACGCGATCCCGGACGACGGATGGGCCTATGAACTGCTTAACGGGGTCTTGGTCCGTATGCCACTAAGCAGCGGTGGAGCATCGAATGTCGGTATGCGTCTCGCCGCACGACTAGGCGTGTACGTCGAGGACAACGACCTGGGCATCATGACGGGTGAACAGGGCGGCTACCGCCTAGACCCCGCTCACCCACTCGATACAGAGGTCGCGCCCGATGTCTCCTTTGTGCGCACTGGCCGTGCGCCGGCGCCCACGTCGCCCGAGTTCTACGGTCGGGCGTGGCTGCTGGCCCCTGATCTCGCCGTCGAAGTGGCCTCAGAGAACCAGTACGCGCCCGGTATGGGCGCCAAAGCACAACTCTACCTACGCTTCGGGACACATCTGGTGTGGGTCATCTGGCCGCGCTACAAGCGCGTGGACGTGTGGCGCCCGGGGGACGACACGCCGACCCCGCTTGGTGTTGAAGACACGCTGGACGGCGAGGATGTAGTCCCAGGGTTTACCTACCCGATTGCACGCCTCTTTCCCTAGTGGCCATACGGCCGGCAACGATTCAGTCACTCACGAAGGGCGACGAGCCGCAGGCCCTTGGCGCGGATGCCCGCGATGATGGCCGGCAGCGCCGCGACGGTGGCCGCGCGATTGCCCCCGCCGTCGTGCATGATCACGATGCTGCCCGGCCGTACCGCGCCCAGTACGCGCGCGACGATCTGCCTGCTGCTTACGCCGGCGGCCCAGTCGGTGGGGTCGACCGACCACAGCGTCACGCGCAACCCGAGCCGGTGCGCCGCGGCCTCGACGTAGGGGGAGAAGCTGCCGCCGGGAGGACGGAACAGGCGCGGCGGCGGCGCGAGTCCACGCAGCGCATTGCGCCCCTGCGCGATCTCCGTGTCGATCTGCGCGGCGGTCAGCGCGGCGAACGGCGGGTAGTTGGGGTGGTCGAAGGAGTGGTCGCCCACGGTCATGCCCGCGCGCGCTTCGGCCCGCACCAGATCGGGGTATTGCAGGGCATGGTAGCCGACGACGAAGAACGTGGCGGGCGTGTGGTAGCGCCGTAGCACGTCCAGCACCCGCGGCGTGTATAAGGGCGACGGGCCATCATCGAACGTCAGCGCGACGCCGGGAAGGGCGGCGGGATGGAGCGCCGTCGCGCCCGTCCCGACCGCGTTGGCCGGCGTCGCTGACGCGCCCGCCCCATCACCGACGTAGAAACGTGGCGAAGGCGCGCTGTTGATTAATGCGGCAGAGGCAGGGGCCGCACGCCGCGTACGCACCTGAGGTGTGGGCAGATCGTGGGTGACACGAACCGAGCGTCGTGGACTGACCGTAGCTACGTGTGCGGATCGCGTCGGCGTAGGCGCGGATCGCGTTGGTGGGGGCGCAGATCGCATTGGTGGGGGCGTGGGTGGTGACGCCACGGGCGGCGCGACGTTGATAGGTTGGACATGGTGGGAGGCGCTGGCTGCGGTGGCGTGCGCGGCGGCATGGTCGTGGCTGGGGCTGAACCCGATGACGGCCCCCGCCAGCAGCGTCAGCAATAATAGACCGGCCGCCGCGCCCCGGTGTGACATCAAAGCCTTGCTTCCCATGCGTCCGGCTATCCCCCGCTTTGCGCCCCCGCCTGCCCAATGCGGCAGCCTACCCACGCAGCATAGTGATAGCACGCGTACTCTACACAGGTCACTGCGTTATACACAGGCGGCGGCCAATCGCCTAACGATGCCGCCTTGACCTTACAGCCCATCCAGCCAGTGTGTTACGGTAAAGTAAACAATCTTGTTAGCTGTCTAGCGACGCGCTGCCTGAGCGAGGACCATGAACGACACGACGTTACGACCGACTTATGCCCCGAAAGTACCGATTGGCTGGATTGTCCAGCTGTATCGGACCGACGCCGGGGGTATCCACGATGACGAGTGGGTCGACAAGGTTGGGTGGCGGCTGCACGCCCGCTGCCAGGATGTCCTCATGGTCAGCGCCTCGCGGGTCGCCTGCCCTGTGTGCCACGCCGAATTCCCTGTCCCCTGGGTCGGGCAGCCGGAGGGCTGTGTGGCGACCTGCCCAGAATGTGGGTGGCGTATCACCGCTGGCGCATTCCACGCCAGCTTCCGTCATCAGGATCTGCTAGGGCATGCGCCCACGGCGTTCACGGAGTTCGTCACGCGCTTTCCCGCCGCGCGTAGCTATGCCGAGCGGATGCGGCTGATTGATCGCGTCGTGCATGCGATCCATGTAACGGGCGGCGTCACGGCGCGCAATCTGCTCGAAGGGAATCCCCGTCGCGTGTTGGCTCTGCTCGATGAGCTTGCCAGCGGAGGTAGTTGAAATTGTTGCTCCAGGTAGCTACGGGGCGAAAATATCGGCAACCGGATACGTGAAGCCGGGCAGGACGATACCGCCGTCCAGGCTATCATCGACACGAAGTGTTCGCGCGGGTTGGTCAGCGTTTCCCGGCTCCCAGACGTCAACCTGCTGCCGGCGCGGCCACACGACCCATACGAGCAGCGTCCCCGCGTCGAGGTAATAGTGCGCTTTCTTACGCATTCCTGGTTTATATTGGTTGGGCGAAGCTACTTCGACGGCTAGATCGGGGGCGCCGCGCGCGATTTTGTCATAGTCTGGTGAGTCTAGCGGCGGCAGGCGGTCGGCACGGATGAAGCCTACATCAGGCATTAACTCCGTCTTCGGGCCGAGTTTGTAGCCGCCCTGTTCGCCGGTAATGACTCCCAGGCGCCGTGGGCGTACGAAAGTGACAAGAGCGGCCGCTATGATTTGCGCGATGCTCGTCGCCCGGATTCCGCTAGGAGGCATACGCACCAATCTCCCTTCGACCAACTCATACTGCCAGCCGTCATCCGGCAAAGCCAATAGATCATCAATCGTCATGGCCGCCATGTCTGGAACGACCTCAGCCCATGGGGCTAGAGAGTCCGAGGAGAGTACCTGTACTTGACTCATGGCCCTGATGCCTCCAAAATTGTCAGACCCGCGACTGTAGTTATAGAACCCTCCCAGAAAACCCACGGCTTCAGTCGTGGGATGGGCCCCCGTAGGGGAGGGGGCTTGTCGCAACGACGGGCCGCGACAAGCGGCGCGTCAACGGTCGCCCGCCTATAGTATAATTGTAGCGGTGATCGCCTCTTCGGGGGGCCACCATGACGCCCAACGGCGTTTCTACCGCAGGGCACGCGGGAAGTCACGCTTGGGGAGATTGTGTCAGACATCAGCGCCTGCCTCCGCTGAGGCGGGTCACGATACAACGGTCGCCGAACCAAGAATCCCACGGCGTCAGCCGTGTGGAGTGTCACATAGCCATTGTAAACCGACTGTAGTCGGTTTACAATGGCTATGTGGGTGCCGCGCGGGATGCGCTCAATTTACGCCTGGGAGAATCCTTAACAAGCGCTTCTGCGAACGGGCACCCTTCCCTGTCCTTGTTTCTCATTGCGTTGGACCGAGCCATCTTGGAGATATTCTGGCGGCGATTGCGTCGATACGCCGATGTACACCCCTTGATCGAGCGCTTGTTCGCGGACAGCGTTCCATAGAGAAACGACCACATCGATATTGTCCTGCGGGTTGAGCTTCTTGCCCATGAAAAGATTGTCCGTAATGATGCCGGGCAACCGAATCTGGGGCCGAGCGAAGCCGAAGGGTGATTCCTCATAGGGGGCACAAGGGAAGAAGCTATACATTCCATGGCGTTGCTGTTCGAAGGTCGCTCCTGAATACAGTCGGAACGTCACGGTTGAACGGTCGAAACGCTGGTTGTTGCTTGGTAAACGAGACAGTGTCGCATCCACAAACGTGTTAGATACGTGGTCGCGCAACTTTTCCAAGTCGTTGAGATTGAAATCATCATAGTGATCGACTACGAATACAGTGTCAAGCACGAATTTGCTCTTGTTTAGGCACGAACCGAAGAGCAGCACTGAGCCTACCTGCAAACGTTGCAACTGGCTGGGACCACCCTTGCGCGTATGCTGGCGACAACAACTGTACAGGGGCCGATCGCCGAACACAAAGGGGTCGGTATTTTGTTGTCCTTCATCGGTGACAGGCATTACGTAGTACGGGTTATAGATGAAATGCGGATGCTCCGGTACAGGATTCACAATGTGATCGACAACCTGCGACTCGGGCTCCCACTCCCCCCAGAAGCCAATCTCACCCTCGGACAGCTTGCCGTCATGTAGGTAGCGGCCATCGTTTTTGAGGAACTTGCGCTTATGGGCTCCTGTATTCCAGGCTATGGTGTCGCCTTTCGTTTCGTGCTCGCCGCCTAGATGCATGAATTGGACGAAGCACAATCTATCCTCCATGTAGCCTCCTTCCTACGGCAGCGCCGATGCGCGCCTTGTCTGGATTTGATACCGTACCGAACGGCGTATTGGCTGCTTCGCCAAACACAAGGATCGCTGTCTTCGTCGCTGTAAGTTGGACACGCTGTATCTCTACAACATACGGCTTCTTGCGCGCTCTCCCATCTTTCGTCTGCAACGTTTTGAAGAAAGGCGTCCATGGTTCCACGACATCAAACATAATTTTAGAGAGATGCTGCCGGGCAACAGACAGAATAACAACATCGGGTGCAAGAGATTCCATAAGCTTATGCCACAACGTAACCCCGCTATCCTTTAGTTTTTCGCGTGCATCGTTCGACAGCCTACTCCAGGTGGGAGTAGTTGCAAGCGGAGAACAAAGGTCTGTATGCAGTGCCGCGTTCGTTGGCTTGCCGTAGTAGCTACATTCAAGGCCCTGCAAAATTGGCTCGAAACAGCGAAACCAATTGTATGGCTTGTTGCGGAAATAGTTGTTCAAAGCGTCAATGTACGCGCTGTAGTTTTGGCCATTCAAAATAGCTGGATAAACATTTCTTGCATCCTCGAACCGCATAAATGGGTCGGGGTCGGGTTTGTCAAAGCCGGGGAACTCGCTTTTAGATGGATTAAGCCCGACAGTGATAACCTTCAGACCCGATTGCATGTATTGATTGCTGTCGCCGAAGAAAAGGATTGGGATAGACGGTCTAACGACGAAGTCGTGTTGCTGAAACGAGTGATATTCGTTCCACGCATTGGCAATGAGTACGTTCATCTCAGTAATAACCTCTAACCCACTAGCGCAAACAACTCTTCGCGCAGCTTGACGGTGGTCAACCGACCGCAGTCGGCGCAGTTTGCCATGCGACCGCAGTCGCAGGCTTCCAGACTAATAACCTTTGGTGCTAGTTGGGGAGTCTCTCCAACGCCTTTGATGCGATGGAGGTAGCCCCAATGCCTCTGTATTGCGTCAAATGGTGCGCACACGGGTGAATCAGGGTCGTCAGGACCTGTTCGATAGCCGCATCGGCCTCCCATCAGGCATCTGTGCAACAAATACTAGATCAAAGCATCGAGGACGCGAGAAAAGCGGCGGTTTCAACTAGCACCAAAGGTTAATACCCCACCGCGCAGCCGTCGGCGCGCGGCTCACTGCCGGCGACATAGGCGCCGTTGGGCAGCCGCCAGATGATCTGGCCGCGCCCGAAGCCGGTTACGGCGCCCTGCACGGCGACGCGGTGGCCGCGCGCGTCGAGCCCCGAGATGATGTGCTGCGACGCGGCCATCTCGACCTCGATAGTCTTGCCCTGTAGCCACTGCCAGCGCGGCGCGTCCAGGCTCGTCTGTGGGTTCATGCCGTAGTCGACCGTGTTGACGACCATTTGCAGGTGGCCCTGCGGCTGCATGTAGCCGCCCATCACGCCGAAGGGGCCGACCGCCTGGCCGCCGCGCGTCAGAAACGCCGGGATGATGGTGTGGTAAGGACGCTTGCCCGGCGCGACCTGGTTGGGGTGTCCCGGCTCCAGCACGAAGCCGGCGCCGCGGTTCTGCAAGGCGATGCCCGTGCCGGGGACGACGACGCCGCTGCCGAAGCCCATGTAGTTGGACTGGATGAACGACACCATCAGGCCGTCGCCGTCGGCTGCGCACAGGTAGACCGTTCCGCCGCGCGGCGGCGTACCGGGCGCGGGCTCCAGCGCGCGGTCCCCGATCAGCGCGTGCCGCTCCGCCGCGTACGCTTTGTCGAGCAAACCTTTGGTGGGGACAGCGGCCTTGGCAGGATCGCCGACGTAGCGGAAGGTGTCGGAGAAGGCCAGCTTCATGGCCTCGATCTGCAGGTGGTAGCTCTGCACCGACTCACGCGGGTGGGCGGCGAGGTCGAAGCCTTCCAGGATGTTGAGCGCCGCGAGCGCAGCGACGCCCTGTCCGTTCGGCGGGATCTCCCACACCTCGTAGCCACGGTAGCCCGTCTGTATCGGATCAACCCAGGTGCTGGTGTGCGTGGCGAGGTCGTCGCGCGTCAGGTAGCCGCCCGTCGCGGCGGCGAAGTCGGCGATGCGGCGCGCCAACTCGCCCTGGTAGAAGTCATCGGCGCCGCTCTCGGCGATAGCGCTTAGCGTGGCGGCGTGGTCGGGCAGGCGCGCGATGTCGCCGGGACGCGGGGCGCGCCTGCCGGGGGCGAAGGTGTCGAACCAGGGGGCGAATTCGGGGGCTTCCTGCCGGCGGGCGTAGACCTCGAGCGCGCGCGTCCAGCCCTGCGCCGTGACCGGCCCCACCGGGTAACCCTCCGCCGCGTAGGCGATGGCGGGCTCGAAGATCGTGGCGAAGGGGAGCTTGCCGAAGCGGGCGTGTAGGGCGCGCCACGTCGCGGGCGCGCCGGGAACGGTGACCGGGAGCCAACCGGCTGCGGGGACAGCGTCGAGGCCCTGCTGGGCGAAGAGCTCCGGCGTGTGCGTGGCCGGAGCGCGTCCCGAGCCGTTGAGCCCGTGCAGCTTCGAGCCGTCCCACACCAAGGCGAAGGCGTCACCGCCGATACCGTTGGAGGTTGGCTCGACCACCGTCAGCGCGATCGCCGTGGCGAGCGCGGCGTCGACGGCGTTGCCGCCGCGTTGCAGCATCGATAATCCGGCCTGCGCGGCCAGCGGTTCGCTCGTCGCCACGACGCCGCGCGCGGCGAGCACCGGCATGCGGCGCGATGGGTAGGGGTAGTGCTCGGTGTACAGGTTGGCGGCTGCGTCGGTCATGGTTGTTCCTCCGGGCCCGCGGCCCCACGTAGACGGTCGGCCACAGTCGTGAGCCTATGTGAGGCTGCGGGGCAAACAAGCGCCGACCGTGGTCTGTTGAAGATACTATAGGGGTAGGTTGCTGAGGCGCCTGATCGCGATCAGGCACCCCAGCAACCTACCCCTATAGTACGCCTTTTGGACGGGCAGTCGCGGGTCAAGACCTGTCTTTTAGTGCCCTGCCGCCTGCTGCCGGTCGAGCAGGGTCAGCTTGACCAGGTCGAGTTGGGCCATGTCGTCGACGCGGTGCTCCCACACCCAGTCGATACCCTCGGCGGCGACGTAGCCGAGGTAGCCGCCGTCGAAGTAGCCGGAGAGGAACAGCACGAAGCGCACGTTGGCGCCGTAGGCGCCGCGCAAGCCGACCAGCTTGGCGGCGTCCTCGACGCGCCGCCGGTTGGAGCGGGCGTAGTCGCCGGACGAGCGCGTATCGATCAGCAGCGGCACGTCACCGGCGCTGGACTGATGCGGCATGACGGCGACGTCGATGGGCAGCGCGTTGAGCGCGGCCTGGCCGGGGCGCATCACGGGCACGTTGAGTTCGAACGTGAAAGTCCCCGGTACCATACGGTCGAAGCCGAGGCGGCGGCCGGGCTCGACGTAGCTGTAGCCGCGCCCATTGAGCCAGACCCTGATGGCGGCGAGTTGGCGACGCTTCTGCGCGTCGCGGATGACCGTGTCGGCCGAGGCCAGGCAGAGGCGGTCGCCTACGATCGTGGCGGCGCGGCGCAGTTGCACGCCGGTGAGGTGATAGGTACCGTCGAGCCAGGAGAAGATATCGCGGTCGGCCAGGCTCATGATGGCGTCGCCGATCCTCTTCAGGTCGTCGTCCGCGACAGTATCGAACAACTGCGGCGGGATATGGCCGTCGCGCTCCATCCCCGTAACGAGGGCCGCAGAGGCGTGGGTGACGCCGATCAGGGTATCGCGGGCGATAGGCGGGTCGGTCATCATGCGCAGGGTGGTGAGCATGCGGGGGTCCTGGCGCAGCGCATCGGGCGTGATAGCAGTGAGGTTGCCGGTGGCGCGTAGAATCTCCTCGACGCGGTCGGCCGCCTCATTGCGTGCGTCGCGGTACGCTTGCGGGGCATGGCGCAGGTACCAATCGTCGTAGTCGCCGGCCGACTGCGCGACATCGGCCTTCCACACCTGGGGCTTATCAGCGTTCACGGGCATAGGCCGCCTCCGGTTTCCAGTAGTCGCGGCGACGCGCCACCTATTGTCGTAAGCGCGCTCTTCGCTCCTGCCGCACGATTGAGCGGGGCACGGTCGCCCCCATCTTTGCCCATATCATGGCATACACGCCGCCGCCAAGCCCGCTCTTATCCACAGCAGCAGCCAAGAGCTAAGCGGGCTGGTGGTATTGAGTTCACCCTTGATCGTGATGGTTCGCTCGTCATCGTGGCCATAAAACTCCGCTTGCTCCTTGGCGCTTGCTGGGATGACGACGATCAATTCGCGATCGCCCACCGACCATTCGATAACTATCCGCCCCAGCGCTCCCGGTTGGATATCGGGCGCTTCCATCAGCTTCCCCTCGTCTTCCCACAACCGGATAGCATTGTCGCGCACGAAAGTGGCGGCGCGATTCCACGTCGCGTCGTCGTACCTTGGGCTGCCCTCGCCGTCCCAATTATCAGGCCACTCCAAGTATTGCCCGTGATTCAGCGATGGCGTCGAACACCGGCTTCAGTCCGGCCGCCACCGTCGAATCTGCCGCGCCGATAGGGCGTCGAACGGCTTGCCCTGCCATTGTCGCCATCGCAATCTCCTTATCTAAATGGACGTGTTGGGATAACCAGCGACGCTATTGCACTGATGGGCTTACAAGGTCAGAAGGATCAATTCCGAGTGCTGTCGCGATCTTGCGTATAGTGACCGGCCGTGGCCGCCGCCGTCCGTTCTCGATTTGCCATAAGGTATTAACCGATATGCCGGCGGCACGCGCTAATTCGGCCTGTCCCCAAACCGCATGTTGTCGAGCAATAAGGATGTGTTCACCAACTGTCGTATCCATGTTTCAAGCCTATCAGCCATCCCTAGACCACACAACCTCAATCTATCAACTATTTGTCAATCATCATTCAATAGAGTATGCTACGAACAAGTCGATGTGGGTGCCGACAAGGCTATGTTATCCTCAATAGAATAGAAATTCATTGAGTAATAAAGATGCAACAGTTATCACTAGATATCGCTCAAGATTCCATAGCCTCGGAAGCCATGGATTTTACCCCTAATCCTTTAGTGGAAGCGGAGGAGGAAGAACGCTCCCTGCATTTCGTCAAGTACATGGGTAGCAAGCGTAATTTGTTACCAGTTATTACGCCTGTACTACGCGATATCGTACCCAGGGGGGGGATGTTACTCGACCTATTCACCGGGACGCACGCCGTAGGATACTCCCTTAAAGAGCACGCGACAGTTTGGGGCAACGATATTCAACGCTATAGCCTTCCAATAGGGGAAACCCTACTCCTTACCAACCCAGAGTCCCTACGCGTTTCGAACACTCGCGAGTTAGTGCCGACTCTGGCCGCCAGCTACTTTCGTCGGTCCTCACGGCTTTTCGAGCAATGGCTCCTCCGTGAGCGTAATGTTTTGGCGCTAACTCAAGTTGACGTTCAAGCAGGCCTGAGCGCTTACCTCGATTACACCCGCGACCTCGCGGCCGTGCTTCCCCACTCAGGCAATCCTGCAACCCTCTCCTATGATCTACGCGCGTATGTAGAACGAATTGCGCGAGGTGAAGCAACCGATCCTCCTATGATGGCAGCAGTGTATTGGGCAAATACATATTTTAGTCTGGAGCAGGCCTTGTGGTTGGATGCTTATAGGCGAGCAATCAGTGACCTGACAGCCGGGCATGTAGGATATCCCGCCGCATTGGCGTCACTCCTCCATGCGGCGGCCTATTGCACGCATGGCACGGGGCACTTTGCTCAACATAGAAAACTAACGTCAGCCAAAGTACTCGAGGATGTGATCAAGTATCGCATACGGTCGGTAACGGAGTATTGGCGCAACAAAATGCGCTTGGTTGAAACGGAATTAGTTGCGTCTCACAATCTCAACCGGGTGACCGCGCTCGATTTTAAGACGGCGCTGCAAACCGGACTGGACGGCGTGGACGCGATTTATGCCGATCCCCCTTACTCGTTCGTCCACTATAGCCGTTTCTATCACGTATTGGAAACACTAACCCTATATGATCATCCTGGCACTGAGTTCGATGGAAGGTACCGACCTGTACCGCTACGCCATCAATCACCATTTTGTATCCGTACTAGTACTACAACGTTAGGTCAGGGTGTCGCGCTTCGTGCATCTTTAGGAAATCTAGAATGGGACTCCACGCGCAACAATCCCATTCTAGATTTCCTGAATCGGCGTGTGGCGCGACACCCTGTAGG
>JAABUJ010006130.1_pt1 | contig 11768 bp, 8 predicted proteins | sample 5559131 | NCBI WGS metagenome assembly JAABUJ01 (sample SAMN10711875, study PRJNA513366) | rock metagenome | isolation source: Antarctica rocks | place: Antarctica: Victoria Land, Mt New Zealand nord | collected 2016-01-07 | reverse complement strand
AAAACGGACAGATCGGCTGTGGCGAACGTCGGCTATGCGCGGGTCAGCACGCAGGACCAGAACCTTTCGCTCCAGCTCGATGCTCTGGCTGCCGCCGGGTGCGGCAAGGTGTTCGAGGATCATGCGCCCGGTGCCCAAGCCGACCGTGCCGGCCTGCGGGCCGCGCCGGCGACACCGCTTGCTCCTGCCCACGTTGCAGCTGACCGAAGACTGAGGCCGCCCGGACCGTGGGCTAGTGCGAGGCGAAGCAAGGTAGCGGCGTCACCCACATTACGCCGGCGCACGAGTGCGCCGCTGGTGCGTGCCGAGGCGTCCAGGTCCAAAACGCCTGAAAGCCGTTCAAGCAATGCTGGCCAGTGAGGATCGAGACGGGATGCGGATCGGGATGCGATAGACATCCGCTCCCAGAATCAGACGAACTCGCGTCGGGTCCAGCCTTAAGTTCGCGCCTATGGGGCAAGGCCTCTCGGCCCCCTCTACGCCGCGTCCGCGGCGATGACTCGCGTCAGCGATGAGCGCCGGCAGGCCGAGACGCCACCCTATCGGTGGCTCGGGGCGCAGCCCGCCAGCGCGGCCCCGAAGGGGAGACGCCCGGCTGGAGGTCGAAATCGGCTGAGGCGCTCTACCAAGAGTTTTATCGCGCCTGCTGTCCCGTCCGACGGCCCAACCTTGGCCGAGAGGGCTATCCATTCCGACCAGATGACGAAATCGTCACCTGAACGGTGCCAATAAGTCAGATTGGCGGTGTAGCCGGCTCTTCCTGACTTTCCGCCAGAGCTGACATGCCCGCACCATCCCAATCTTTGCCGAGTTTTTTCGTCGTGACGCTCCGACTAGGTGCAGTCGCGTTCGGCGGCTTGGGCACGATGCTGGTGTTGGTGCTCGGCGGCGGCGTCCCCCTGATAGGATAGCCGCCATGAAGGTGTTGATCGTCGAGGACGAATCCAAAACCGCCGCCTATCTCAAGAAGGGGCTGGAGGAGAACGGCTACGTTGCCGATGTGGCGGAGGACGGCGAGACCGGCGCCTACATGGCGAGCCAGGGCGGCTATGAACTGGTGATCCTCGACATCATGCTGCCGGGCAAGGATGGCTGGTCGGTGTTGCGCGACCTGCGCCAGCGACGAAACCAGGTGCCGGTGCTGTTCCTGACCGCGCGCGACGGCGTGCCCGACCGGGTGCGCGGACTGGAACTCGGTGCTGACGACTACCTCATCAAGCCGTTCGCCTTTTCCGAGCTGCTGGCGCGACTGCGCACCATTCTGCGCCGCGGCGGCGGCAATGGCGCGACCCGGCAGAACACGACTCTTCAGGTCGCCGACCTGGAAATCGACGTGGAGCGCCACAAGGCGGCCCGGCACGGCAGGCCGCTCGATCTCACGCCCAAGGAGTTCCTGTTGCTGTCGCTGCTGGCCCGCCGCGCCGGCGATGCGCTCTCGCGCACGTTGATCGCCGAGCAGGTCTGGGACATCAACTTCGACAGCGGCACCAACGTGGTGGACGTCCATGTCCGGCGCTTGCGCTCCAAGGTGGATGATCCCTTCGACGCCAAGCTGATCCACACCTTACGCGGCATCGGCTATGTGCTTGAAGATCGCTCCTAGTCGGCGCGCCGCGTTCACCCGCATAGCCCGCAGCCTGCGTCCGTGGACCGGCTCGATCGTCGTGCGCATGACGGCGTGGTACGCTGGCTCCGCCCTGGTCCTGATCCTGGCGGCGACGGGCTTCCTCTACTGGGTGCTCGCCACAAGCTTCGACACCGAGGACCGGCGCACGCTGGCCAACACCGTGACTGATTTGCGCCTCCTGCTGCGTGCCTCGTCGGGCGATCTCCACCTGACCGAGACGGGCGCACCCGGCCCCGGACACACGTTCCGTCAGCCGCAGGAGATCTGGGTGCGGATCGTCGATGCCGAGGGCCGGACGCTGTTGGAGACGCCTGGGATGGACCAGGAACTGCCCCTGTCCGACTTCCCGGCTCCGGCGCTGGTTGAAACCGGGCGCGACATCGACGGCGAGGTGGCCAACGGCGCCGGCCGGCTATTCCAAACCCTGAGCGCGCGCGCCTCGGCTGACCCGGGCAATCCGAATGGGCGCGTGCTGCAAGTCGCGATGGACCGCGCCGACGAGGAACTCCTGCTTGTCCACTACCGCGAGCGGCTCTGGCTCGTGCTCGGTGCCGCCGTCATCCTGTGCTCGGCCACGGGCTATGCCATCGCCCGGCGCGGCATACGGCCCATCGAGCGTGTCACCGCGACGGCGCGACGGGTCCGCTCGTCCACCCTGTACGAGCGCATCGACACGACAGACCTGCCCACGGAGCTGCGGGCGCTCGCTGCCACCTTCAATGAAATGCTGGACCGGCTGGAGGAGTCGTTCGCGCAGGTCTCACGGTTCTCCGCCGATGTGGCGCACGAGCTGCGCACGCCCATCAGCAACCTGCGCGGCGAGATCGAGGTCGCACTCGGCAAGGCCAGGTCGGTCGAGGACTACCGCGACACCCTGGGCTCCGCGCTGGAAGAGTGCGTGCGCATCAGCCGCCTGATCCACAGCCTGCTGTTCTTGGCGCGTGTGGAGGCCGCGACGGACACCCCCCACCACGATACGATTTTCGTGGGCCAGGAAATCGGTTCCGTCCTGGAGTTCTACGAGGGCCAGGCCGCAGAGGCCGGGGTGATGCTCCGCGCCGAAAAGGCCGACGGTCTCGTCACCGACTTCGATCGCACGCTGTTCCAGCAAGCCGTGGGCAACCTCATCGCCAATGCCATTGCTTATACGCCGCCCGGCGGGCGAGTGACGGTTCGGCCCTATGGCGACGGCGCGACGTTGCACGTCGAGGTGGCCGACACGGGCAGCGGCATCGCGGCCGAGCACCTGCCTCGCGTCTTCGACCGGTTCTACCGCGCGGACCCGGCCCGCTCGGGGGCGGCCGGAAATTTCGGCCTCGGCTTGGCCGTGGTCCGCAGCATTGCCACCATGCACGGCGGACGCGTGGCGATCGAGAGCGAAGTGGGGGGCGGCACACGGGTCACGCTGGAAGCTCCGATCGTCGGACACGGCGTGGGAGCGGGGAGCGAGAGCCGAAAGGCCCACATGACGGAACCGTCATTCCGGTCGTCGTGAAACGTCATCTGAGGCGGCTATCCCCGGCTCCTTAATGAGCACTGCCGCGGATCGCCGGTCAAGGCGAGCGCCTGCGCCCCGACCTGAGAAGCTTCCATGACTTCGACCAAAACCGACACCGCACAGACCGGCCGGACAGGCGTCATGTCGCTCGGGCTAGGCGCCCCGTGACAAGCAGATCATGCACGCTGGCTTTTGCTGCGTGGGTCGGCGTGGCGCTTGCAGGCTGCGCCCGTTTCCAGCCGGAGCCGCTCTCGCCAGCCCTGAATGCGACCGCGCTCGACAACCGCACGCTCGATGACGCCCGGCTGCACCGTTTTCTGCTCGCAAGCCTGCCACCCGGCCAGGAGCCTGCGGGCGCTCCGCGCTGGAACTTGGACACACTCACGCTCGCCGCCCTCTACTACCATCCTGACCTGGCCGTTGCGGACGCCAAGCTCGCCGGGACGCAGGCTGATATCCTGACGGCGCGCCAGCGGCCGAATCCTTCGCTCAACTTTGCCGGAAACTACGCCACGATGGCCGTCGCCGGCGGGTTCCCGCCTGCAGCGCTGCCGCTGACCATTGGCCCGGCTGTCAACTTTCTGATCGAAACCTTCGGCAAGCGCGAGGACCGAACGGAGCAGGCGCGGCATCTCGCCGACGCAGCGCGCGCCGACATTGCGACAGCGGCGTGGCAGGTGCGCGGCCGAGTGCGCACGGCATTGCTCAACCTGTGGGCTGGCCAGCAACGCCTCACGCTGGCGCAACGGCAAGTGACGCTGCGCCAGCAGCTCGTCGGCCTCCTGGAGCAGCGCCTTGGGGCAGGCTTCGCGACCGCGCTGGACGTGACGCGCGAGCGCATCGCGCTCGCTCAAGCCACCCTTGGGGTCCGTGATGTGACCCGGCTTCAAGCGGACGCCCTGGTGCAGCTTGCGACCGCACTCGGCGTCCCGGTCCGCGCACTCGACGGCGTGCGACTGTCCACGGACGCTTTTGACCATCCCGTCATGCCGGGCCAGGACGTAGCCGACGGGCCACTGCGACGCCAAGCATTGACCGAGCGTACGGACGTACAGGCCAGTCTTGCCCAGTACGAGGCAACGCAGGCTACCCTACGTCTGCAAGTCGCCAACCAGTATCCAAACGTCACCTTGAGTCCCGGCTATAATTACGACCTCGGCATCAATAGATTCATCCTCAATCCCACCTTCGACCTGCCGATCTTCAACCAGAACCAAGGCCCGATCGCCCGCGCGCTCGCCGATCGGCAGCTCGCGGCGGCGAATTTCAGCGCGCTCCAGTCGCAGGTGATCGGCGCCGTGGACGCCGCGGCCGCCGCATACCGCAACGCGACGCTGGGACTGCGGACCGCCGATGCGCTGCTCTCCGATGAGAGGGTCCGTCAGCGCCAGGCGCAAGCCTCGTTCAAGGCTGGGGAGAGCGACCGTCCGACCCTGGTGGCCGCCGAGCTGGAAGCAGCGGTGATCCAGTCCTCGCGATTCGACGCCCTCGTCCTCCAGCTGCAGGCGCTTGGCGCGCTGGAGGACGCCCTGGAGCAGCCGCTGTTCGACCCGGAGGCAGCCCGGTTTGTTCCCCATGCCGACCCATTGACGGTGACGGAGCCTCACGCATGACGACGCAGCGGCAATCTTCTCGTGCGGGGGAGCTGCTACGGCGCGTTCTCGTCGTCGTCGTCCTGGCTAGCCTTGCCGGCCTCGTGGTCTGGGGTTTCGTGGAAGGTCGCGGCGAGGCGGCGAACGAAGCGGAACGCGAACGCCCGGTCAAGGCGCCGCTCCGGGTTGCCGAGGCGAACGGCCAGCCTGTCGTGAAGCTGGATGCGCAGACCTTGAAGGCCAGCGGCATCGAAGTCACCGCGCTCTCGCCAGCGCCGTTCCAGGATCAGCTTCGTGGCTACGGCACGGTGCTCGACCTGACCCAGCTCACCGATCTCAGCAACAGCTATGCCAGCGCCAAGGCGCAGTTGCAGACGGCGCAGGCCAAGCTGTCGGCGTCGAAGACCGCCTACGATCGAGCGCACACCCTCTACCGAGGTCAGCAGAACGTCTCGCTGGCACAGTTCCAGGCGGCCGATGCCACCTTCCAAACCGACCAGGCGACGCTCGCCGCGGCGGACTCGCAGGTGCGGACCCTGGCCGCAACGGCGGTGCAAGCCTTTGGGCCGGTCGTCGGCAAGGCGATCGTGAATGCCTCTCCGTTAACGTCCGAGCTGATCAAACAGCAGGTTTTCCTGCTGCAAGTCACACTACCGCCCGGCGTCACCCTGTCCGCCCCGCCTCAGACAGCGACGATTCAGGTTAAAGGCGGATCGCCCGCTGCGATCAGCTTCGTCTCGCCCGCGACCCGGACGGATCCCCGCATCCAGGGCATGAGCTTCTTCTACCTGGCGCCTGCGAGCAGCGGCGTGTTGCCGGGCATGAACGTGCTCGTGTCGCTCCCGTCCGGTTCGCCCAGCGCCGGCCTCGCCATCCCGCCCTCGGCGATCGTCTGGTGGCAGGATCGGGCGTGGATGTATCGCCAGGCCGGCGCGGACAGCTTCGTCCGCACGCAGGTCTCGACCAGCCTTCCCTCCAAGGACGGCGGCTACGTCGTCAAGGATCAGCCTGCAGAGACCAGGATCGTCACCCAAGGCGCGCAACTGCTGCTGTCCGAGGAGTTCCGAGCGCAAATCCAGGTCGGGGCCGATTGAGCATGGCCAGCAATCTTCCGGCGGGACCGCAGGCGGCGGCGATCGGCTTCGCGATCCGATTCCGCGGCATCATCATCGCCCTGTGCTGCATCGTGATCGCGTACGGGGTCTATAGCCTCGGCAGCGCCCGCTACGACGTGTTCCCGGAGTTCGCGCCGCCACAGGTGTCGATCCAAACCGAATCCGTGGGCCTCACGTCCGAGCAGGTCGAAACCCTCGTCACGAGGCCGATCGAAATCGTCGTGAACGGCTTGCCTGGGGTCAAGCGGGTCCAATCCACCTCCATCCAGGGCCTGTCCGTCATCAACGTGTTCTTCGATCCTGCGACGGACATCTACCGGGACCGGCAGGTCGTCGGCGAGCAGCTCGCCGTCGCGGCGCAGCAACTACCCGCGGGCGTACAAGCGCCGGCCATGACGCCGCTCACCTCGTCCACAAGCATCGTGCTGGTCGCCGGACTGACCTCGGCCAAGCGGTCGCTGATGGAGCTGCGCACCATCGCGGATTGGACGATACGCCTGCGCCTGCTCGCCGTGCCGGGGGTGGCCAACGTCGCCGTATTCGGCGGCGACGTGCGCTCGCTGCAAATCCAGGTCCATCCCGACCAGCTCATCCGCTACGGCATCGGCATGAACGAGGTGCTGACCGTGGCGCGCGCCGCGACCGGGGTGCGGGGCGCCAGCTTCATGGACAGCCCAAACCAGCGGATCGTGTTCCAGACCGAAGGCCAGGCTCTCACGCCGGCCGCCCTGGCGCGCACCGTGGTCGTGCAGCACGGCGCCGGCGTGGTGACGCTCGGCGACATCGCCGATGTGGTAGAGGCGCCCGAGCCGCCAGTCGGCGCGGGCGCCATCCAGGGTCAGCCGGGCGTTGTTTTCAACGTCGAGGAGCAATACGGGGCCAACACGGTCGAAGTGACCAAGGCGGTCGAGGCGGCGCTTGCGGACATGCGGGAGCCTCTGCAATCGCAAGATATTACCCTGCATACCGACCTGTTCCGGCCGGTCAACTTCATCAACACCGCCCTTGGCAACATCCGCAGTTCACTGCTGCTGGGCGGCGTGCTGGTGATCGCCGTGCTGTTCCTGTTCCTGTTCGACTTGCGTGTGGCGGCGATCTCCTGCACCGCGATCCCGCTGTCGTTGCTCGCCGGCACGATCGTGCTGGAACGCCTTGGCTATACGCTCGACACCATGACGCTGGGCGGCCTCGCCATCGCGATCGGCGAGGTGGTGGACGACGCGGTGATCGGCGTCGAGAACGTCGTCCGCCGTTTGCGCGAGAACCGACGGCTTTCCGTGCCCCGCGCGGAAGCCCGAGTCGTTCTGGAAGCCTGCTTTGAGGTCCGCAGCGCCGTCGTCTATGCGACGTTTGCCGTGATCCTCGTGTTCCTGCCGATCATCGCGCTGCCCGGCGTGGCCGGGCGGCTGTTCGCCCCGCTCGGCCTGGCCTACATCTTGGCCGTTCTCGCCTCGCTCGTCGTAGCCCTCACCGTCACCCCCGCCCTGTCCATGGTGCTGCTCGCGGGGCGTCGGACGCAGATCAAGGACCCACCCGTCGTTCGCTGGACGCGCGGCCGATATGAGGGGCTGCTGAAGGGGATTGCCCGGCAGCCGCGGACCGTGATGGCCGCGGCGGCCGTCTTCACCGTGATCGGGTGCGCCGCATTGCCGTTCTTCGGGGGCGGCTTCATCCCCGAACTCAAGGAAGGGCACTTCATCATCCACATGTCGGCGGTGCCGGGCACGTCTCTGGACCAATCGCTACGTCTTGGCGCCCGCGTGACCGAGGCCCTGCGGCAGCTCCCGGAAGTGCGTTCCGTGGCACAGCGCGTCGGCCGCGCCGCGCTGGTTTCAGACACCTGGGGCACCCACTACAGCGAGTTCGAGGTGGACCTGAAGCCGCTCAGCGGCGATGCGGCAGAGCAGGCGCAGGCCGACATACGCCGCGCACTCGCCGGCTTCATCGGCGTGAACTTCTCGGTCAAGACCTTCCTGACCGAGCGCATCGAGGAAACCCTGTCGGGCTATACCGCCTCCGTGGCGGTGAACATCATCGGCGATGATCTCGACGTGCTGGACCGCAAGGCGCAGGAGGTCGCGCGGGTGCTGGGGCAGGTTCCGGGTGCGACCGAAGTGCTCATGCAGTCGCCGCCTGGAATGCCGCAACTCACCATCCGCTTGCGCAAGCCCGACCTGGAACGTTGGGGCCTCAACGCCGTGGATGTGCTCGACCTGGCGCGCGCCGCTTTTCAGGGTGATGTCGTCGGCCAGACGTATCAGGGCAGCGCCGCCTACAACGTCATCACCGTGCTCGACCCGGCGAGCCGCAACAGCATCACCGATATCGGCAATCTCCCTTTGCGCACCTCGCAAGGAAGCTACGTGTTGCTCAAGCAGGTGGCCGATGTCTATGAGGCGACCGGCCGCTACCAGGTGATGCACCTCGGCGCGCAGCGCCTCCAGACGGTGACGGCGAACGTCGCCGGCCGCGCCGTCACGGCCTTCGTGCAGGACGCTAAAGCCGCAATCGCTGCCAAGGTGCAGCTTCCGGTCGGCACCTACATCCAATTTACCGGCGCGGCGCAGGGTCAGTCGCAGTCGCAACGCGACCTGATCCTGAACTCGCTGATCGCGGGCTTGGGGATTGTGATGCTGCTCTCGTTCGCCACACGGGGTTGGCGCAATCTGGTGCTGGTGCTGGCCAACCTGCCTTTCGCCCTGGTCGGCGGTGTGCTCGCGGTGTTCGCGACCGGCGGCATGGTGTCGCTCGGCTCGATGGTCGGCTTCGTGACGCTGTTCGGCATCACCTTGCGCAATTCCATCATGATGGTTTCGCACTACGAGCACTTGGTGGAGGTCGAGGGGCTGAAATGGGGACCGGATGCTGCGGTCACCGGGGCTGCTGACCGGCTCGTGCCGATCCTGATGACATCGCTGGTCACCGCCCTCGGTCTGTTGCCGCTTGCGATCGGCATGGGCGATCCCGGCCGCGAGATCGAGGGACCGATGGCGGTCGTGATCCTCGGCGGCCTGCTGACCTCGATGGCGCTCAACCTGCTTGTGCTCCCGACATTGGCGCTCCGCTTTGGCCGCTTCGAGCCGGTGCGGGATGAATTTGAAATTGCTCCCACGGCCAGACTGGTCCCCGGAGGAGACTAAGAAGCGTGCTGCGATGATCTTGGTACTCTGGCTTCTGGCGTTCGGCGCCGGGGTTGCCCTGATCGTATGGGGAGCCGAGGCGTTCGCGGAACATCTCGGCCGCGCGTCGGTGCAGCTTGGCGTCAGCTCGTTCGCGCTCGCCTTGCTGCTGGCAGGGGCGGAACCGGAGGAGTTGGCGACCTCCGTCGCCGCCTCCTTGCGCGGCTCGCCTGGGATCGCGCTTGGGGACGTGGGGGGCGCCAACGTGGTCATCTGTTTGGTCGCACTGGGCGTGGGCGCTTGGTTGACGCCGCTTCCGTTCCGCGCGGCCGTGATGCGCTACGCTTTGCTCGGCATCCCTCTCGGCGCAATCGCGGCCTGGTTCGTCTGGGATGGGAAGGTGGGACGGGCCGAAGGTGCGATTCTTGTAAACCTCTACGTCGTCTATGTCGGCGCGATCTGGTGGGCCGAGCGTAGGCCGCCTGCGCTCGGCGAGGTGGGCGAGCTTGCGGAAGCACGGGAGGCGGCGGGATCAGGGAAGCCCGCGCGACTTGGGCGGGACCTGGCGTTGGTGCTGGCGGGGGTGGCGGCCATGGCAGCCGGCGCTACGCTGCTGGTGGAGGCGGTGCAGCGCATCAGCGGCGTCGAGGCTACACAAACGCGGCTCGGCCTGACGCTGGTCGGCTTTGCGACCGGGTTCGAGCTGGTGGTGCTGGCCTGGTCGGCGGCACGACGCGGGATTTCGGAGGCGGTCGTCGCGGGCGTGGTGGGAAGCTTCGCCTACAACGTGACCATGACGCTCGGTGCCGGCGCGCTTGCCCGGCCGCTCGTGCTGGCCGACGCCACCATGCTGCACGTTCCGGTCCTGCTCATGATCGGATCACTGGCTTTGGTTGTGCTGCTTGCTATACGCCATCGCAGGCTTGCCCGCGCTGAGAGTGTGATCCTGCTCGCGGCGTATCCAGCGTATATTGCGCTGGTGCTCTTTGGCTGATCGGATGGTGGACGTGATGGAGGAACTGCTGCGTTTAACCTGATTGCTGCGCGCTCGAAGACAACGCGGACGATATGTCACAGCAAATCAGAGCCGATGAAACCAGTGCGGCCTAGCAAGTGCGGTCGCGTGTTATCTCTCCTAGAATCAAGCTCGCAATGCACAGCGATGGACCCATGCCCTACGCGATCTCGGCAATTTTCAACGACGGGGCGGGTTACGTGCGCTTCAAGGTTTTGGGCATCTATGCGGTCCTGATTGCCGCCAACGTCGCAACCTGGGCCTGGGCTCTGATCGCTTTTCGGCACTACCCCGTGCTGCTCGGCACAGCCCTGCTGGCATACGGCTTCGGTCTGCGCCACGCCGTCGATGCGGACCATATTGCCGCCATCGACAACGTCACCCGCAAGCTGATGCAGGAAGGCAAGCGCCCGGTCACGATCGGGTTCTTCTTCTCCCTGGGCCATTCGACGGTCGTGGTCCTGGCATCCATCGTCGTCGCCGGCACAGCGACAGCGTTCAAGGACCAATTCGCTGCCTTCCAGAGCGTCGGGGGTGTGATCGGCACCCTTGTGTCGGCGCTGTTTCTGCTGGCGATCGCCGCCATGAACATCGTCATTCTCGTCACGGTGCACCGCACGTTCCAGCGCGTGAAGGCCGGCGAGCCTTACGTGGACGAGGACCTGAACGTGCTGCTGGCCGGGCGCGGCCTGCTGGCCCGGATTTTCCGGCCAATGTTCCGCATGGTCCGGCGGAGCTGGCATATGTACCCGCTCGGTTTCCTGTTCGGCCTCGGCTTTGACACCGCAACCGAGGTCGCCCTGCTCGGCATCTCGGCAACTCAAGCCTCGCAAGGCTTGCCGATCTGGTCGATCCTGGTGTTCCCCGCGCTGTTCACGGCGGGAATGTCGCTCGTTGATACGACGGACAGCATTCTGATGCTCGGAGCCTACGGCTGGGCCTTCGTCAAGCCGATCCGCAAGCTGTACTACAACATGACCATCACCTTCGTGTCAGTCATGGTTGCGCTGCTGGTCGGCGGCATTGAGGCGCTTGGGCTGGCCGGAGGCCAACTTGGCCTCCAAGGTCCGTTTTGGGACGGCATCGGCGCGCTGAACGACAATTTCGGCACGATCGGCTACCTGATCATTGCCGTGTTCATCCTGAGTTGGATCGCGTCCGCCGTCATCTATAGGGTCCGCGGATATGACCGGCTGGAAGTTTAAGCTGGTGATTGAACGGATGGCCGTTGTTTAAGCGTCCGGCGGGGGGCGTCTGCGTCGTACACGCAGGCACACTCGGATAGTATCAGAGCCTGATCGGGGTCACGACATAGAACGGACTCAGATTCATGCTAAGACGCAAGTATCTGAAAACGCCTGGAGAATCTCCTACTCCGGGCCGCGTAGATCACCGTGTCCCAAGTGAACTACAGTCTATTTGCTACGATGTATACGTTAGCCAAATCAACGCGTTACGGTTCACCAAGCGGAGAGGGCTTAAGTGCAATACCGTTCAGTTAGCACTGTTATATGCTCGGCGCTGTCGCGCAAACCGCTTGGCCAGGGCCGTCCAACAATTCGGAAAGGGGCTTAACTGAACGGTATTGGGCTTAAGTGGTACAGCCTATTTTTGACCCAAGTTCTTGGTCTGTGCTGCTTAGCGTGAATCTGGCACCCGCCTTATGTCGCGACCCCGCTACGGGTTTGGATTCGAGCAAGCCGTCGCGCGCCTAGTAATCTCGATGGCTACGGCTTGGGTCATAGCTACATTGACACTCGCAAGAATGGCGGTAGCGGGATCATGGCGAGACGATCCTATGT
>JAABUJ010006127.1_pt1 | contig 11771 bp, 15 predicted proteins | sample 5559131 | NCBI WGS metagenome assembly JAABUJ01 (sample SAMN10711875, study PRJNA513366) | rock metagenome | isolation source: Antarctica rocks | place: Antarctica: Victoria Land, Mt New Zealand nord | collected 2016-01-07 | reverse complement strand
GCCTTCGTGCGTCCCTTTGGCTCGAAAGCACACGAAAGTCTCGAAGATTCGAGACAAATCGCCGTGCGAGAGCCTCCAAACCAAGGCGGCGTGCGCCAGTTCCCCAGATTTTCACAGGCCTGCTAGAGGATTCGGTTTCACCGAATCCGTCGCGCTTGGGCTTTGCCGCAAGCCGCCCGTCGTCGGCTGTCGGACAAAGGCCGACCCAACCTCCTAGTGTCTTCATCGTATACAAATAAGCCAGGGAGCAGTCGCTTCGCCTTCGTGTGGCGTACACTTGCGTTCGCCGATGCTCGCTACCGAAGATCCGCCGGCTACAATTCGCCCGGCTAAGACTCCGTTGCCCCGCTTGCGAAGTTTTAGCTTCTCGGCCTTGGCGCGTGTCTTCGATGACAGTCACCGCGACGTGCGCGCCAAAGTCATCACCCTCTACGCTATTCTCGGCGTTCTCAACGTCGCCGGATGGGTGCTCGCGTTCGTCGCGTTCTCGAGCCGGCCGATCCTTTTGGGTACCGCGCTGCTGGCGTACACGTTCGGGTTGCGGCACGCGGTCGACGCCGATCACATCTCCGCAATCGACAACGTGACGCGCAAGCTAATGCAGGACGGCAAACGGCCGGTCGGCGTCGGGTTTTTCTTCTCGCTCGGCCATTCGACCGTCGTCGTGGCGCTGACGGTCGGGATCGCCGTCGCCGCGAGCGCCATCAAGCATACGATTCCGAATCTGCAAAACGTGGGCGGACTCATCGGAACATCGGTGTCCGCGACGTTCCTGTATGTGATCGCGATCATCAACCTTCTCGTGCTAGTCGAGATCGTGCGCGCTTTTCGCCGCGTGCGCCGCGGCGAAGGCTACGACGAGCAGAGCGTTCAGGATTTCCTCGACCAGCGTGGGCTCATGGGCCGCTTTTTCAAGCCGCTGCTGCGTGTCGTCGGCAAGAGCGTCAATATGTATCCGATCGGTTTTCTGTTCGGCTTGGGTTTCGACACGGCGACCGAAGTGGGACTGCTTGGCATCGCGGCGGTCGAGGCAGGAAAAGGACTGCCGATCTACGCGATCTTAATTTTCCCACTATTGTTCACCGCGGGCATGGCGTTGATCGACACGAGCGACAGCATCCTGATGCTCGGCGCCTACGGCTGGGCGTTCGTCAAACCGATTCGTAAACTGTATTACAATATGACGATCACTCTGGTCTCCGTGCTCGTTGCGCTCGTCGTCGGGACGATTGAAGCTCTCAGCATCCTGGCTGGTCAACTCAACCTCCGGGGCGGCATGTGGAACGGTATCAGCAACCTGAGTAACAACTTCGGCGTGCTGGGCTACATTATCGTCGGCATCTTCGTCCTCAGTTGGGGCGTATCGACGCTCGTCTATCGTTTACGCCGCTACGACGACACGGAGATTGCGCCCGCAGCCTGAGGCCGACGCGGGATGGCGGTTCGCCGTCTTCGTGCTGCTTTTCATCGCCATCGCTTTCGATATCTTCCCGATCGTGGGCACAGCCGTATGAGCGCATGTTCTCCTTGAAATACGCGTGCCGCGAGCGATGATGTTGCGACTCATGCCAGCCACGTGATGTCGCGGCCGTGCAGCGAGGCGCGCGCGAGGCCGATCTCTTCGCCGCTTGGCCAAAGTTGCAGGACGACGTTCGCGCCGGTGCGCGGTTCTAAAGAAAGCCGCGCCAGGGGCGCGTTGCTTGTCGCAAACGCGCCGGCGCGTTCGACTAGCCGATCTATGACCGTCCGGCTGCTTTCCGGGAGATATTGCATGACGATCGCATGAAATACGACGGTCACGACCCCAGAGGCCGGCACTGCCAGCTGCTCTGTGAGCCATGCTGCTGCGTCCCTGCGGTCCACCGCCGCGGTTACCTCACGAGCGACGGTACATGCCGCCTCAAGTCGTGCCAAGCGATCGAGCTGATCGGCCCACACGAAGGAGCGCAGTCGCAGGCTTCCCGCCTCGCTCGTCGCATCGATCGGCGCAAGATCGCAGCCGCGGCGTGTCGCGACCGCGATCGGTTCGCTTCGCAGCGGAGACATCGCATTCAGGAAGTGGTCGTCGAATCGGAGCGGTGAATTCGGCGGTCCCCAAGCCCAATTGCGCGCACAGTAACGGTACTGATCCCAGCGCAGCAAAAAGCCGGCGCTCGCGCCAAGTTCCAGAAGACGTAGCGGCAGTCCAAAGCGTGCGCCGACCGTCAAGAATCCTCCGAGAAGCGCCGCCGCGCGACCGACCTCGTTCGTCTGTACGGGTGCGGCGATTTCGCCGCTCAGCGTCCGGAAATGTACCGCGATGACGTCGTTGAAGGCGCCCCACGCCGCCCGCGGATTGCCGTCCCCGCCACACGACGGATAGTGTGCGGCGAGCTGAGCTGCTTTTCCGTCGAGGGCGAGACGGTGCACGGCCGCCATCAGCCGCAAGGCCAGCGCCGATGCCGGAGGATCGTCGTAATACGGCGCGAGCAGTTCTAGAAGTTTACCTGTCCCGCGGCGCAGATCGTCCGCGCAATTTTCGAGTAACGCGCCGTACAACGGTGAGCCCAAACGGTGACACCACTGCGCCTGCAGCTCGAACGCGGGAGCGAGGGAGTCCATCGACGTCTTATGATCGGAAAACGCAGCAAACTCATTCGTCGCCGCGAAAGACTAGAGGCATGAACGCCTTCGGACCGCGGCTGCGGGCTGCGCTGCTTGCCGGCCGGCGCGCAAACGTGCGCGGCTACGGAATCGTTGCGCCGCGGCGTGGAGACGGTTACGAGTTCGCCGAGCTACGTTCGTACATGGAAGGCGACGATCCGCGGCGCATCGATTGGGCGGCGACAGCGCGCGCGGGAGCACTGCAAACGCGCGTCATGCTGGAGGATGCGACGCTCGTGCTGGCCGCCGTCGTAGACGGCTCGGCGTCGATGCACGTCGGCCGAACGACGAGCAACTACGAGGCCGGCTGCGCGGCGGCACGCGTTTGGTACGGCGCCGCGATCGATGACGATCGGTGCGCGCGCATCGGAGCACAGGCGCACATCTTTCCCGCCGTGCGCGGTCGCGCGGCGGCGGCCGTCTGTGCCGACGTTCGCGATCCCGTGGGAACAACCGTCGGCGACGCCTTGCAGCTTGCGCTGGCAGCGTTGCCGCGCGGCGCGCGGCTACTGGTTGTCGGCGATTTCTACGACCTCGGGTCGCTGCGCGACGCACTGCGTGCGTGCGCCGATCGGTTCGACCTCACGGCTTTGCTTGCGGCCGATCCGTGGCGCGAGGACCTGCCGCTGCGGGGGTTCGTGCGTTTGCGCGATGCCGAATCGGGTCGCAGCGCGCGCCTTTACATAGACGCAGGTGCGCGAGCGCGCTATCATACTGCCGTCGCCGCCCGCGAGCACGCCGTGCTGGCAGCGCTGCGTGATATCGGGGTACGCGGCGTCGTCCTTGAGGCCGGCGCCGATCCCCAAGCGGCAATTGCGGCCGCCCTTGGGTTCGCATAAACGACGTGCGCCCTACGCCTCGTCGCCGAGTTGCCGAGCGCACGGTCAATGTGGCGAAGTTGCCGGGCTGCTGCCGCGACCTCGGGAAATGCAGCCGCGTCCGACGCATCGCACGCGCGATCGAGTTCGTCGAAGCGTACAGCAACCTCGCTTCGCGGCGGCGCATCCTTTCCGGCAATCTCGTGGGCTCGGCTCCGGACATTCGCCGCGACCGCATTTGCGAGGGCGCCGAACTGCCGTGCCAGCGCGTCGGGAAGCGGGGCATCCGGTCGTCGCGCGCTACGCGCGAGGTTGCGGGCGTAGCGAGCGCACGCATTTGCGACGAGGAGCCGCTGACGTACGCCGCTGCGGCTACTGGGAAGCGGCCACGCAGCCGTTGCCGGCTGCGCGCGCGCGAACAAATCCGCGAGCGCCCGATCGAGTTCGCGCGCGTCGACCGTCGGGTCCGGCACGTCGCCCGGTTGGTCATTCGCCGCTCACTGTCTTCAATGACGGTCGCGAGCCGCCGGAGGAATCCGACGACGCTCGTGCCGAGCGCTTCACGCGTACTCGTCGGCAGCACGAAGGTCGCAACGAGCACGCCGATGGCACTCCCGACCGCCGTTTCGATCAGCCGCGTCAGCAACAGTGCGGTACTGAAGTTTCCCAGTATCTTGTAGAGCAACGCGAGTAGCGCCGTGATGAAGAAAACCATCAGGCCGTACACGGTGCGGAAGAAGTACATCGCGCCGAACATGAAGGCGAAGACGAGTGCAAGCTGGACGCCGTGATCGTTGCCGACTAAGACGACGACCGCCAGGCCCGCGAGCACGCCGAGCGCCGTACCGAGCGCACGTGACCAGGCGCGCGTGCGGGTTTCGCCCGACGATTGCGTGCCCGAGAACACAACGAACGCGGCGAGCACGGCCCAATACCAGCGTCGGGGCGAAAGCCCAAAGCGAGGGTCGAAGCCAAGGTCACTTGGATCGCTTGCCGCGTCGCCGGTGCGAGCCTTTGCGTCCAGGCCCCGAAGCGGCCACGCGGCGGCGACACACGTGCCGTGCTCGCGGGCGCCGGCGGCAAGGGCTGTGCGGCCCCTTGCGTAACGTGCACCCCGTCCATCGCCGCCGCGGCGTCGCGGAGCTCGCGCAACGTCGTCGTGGGTACGCGTTGCTGCGAATCCCGTTCGAGCCTGACCGCCGCCGGAATCGTCGCCCGCACGTCTTCTAACGCGCGCTGGAGCGCGGGGATGTCATCGTGGCACGCAGCCGCCGTCGCAAGCGTACGCGCAGCAAGGTTCTCAGCGGAGAGTTCGGCATCGAAGACCGTCAGGCGAATCGTCGTCTTTTCGGCGTCACTAAAGCCGCCTTGAGCGGGTGCGAGCCGGTCTTCGATCGCAATCGCGCACTCTTTGAGCTGATCGAGCTTGCGCCGTAAAGCGCGCCTCGGCGGTCTTCCCAATGGAGTGCGGCGAGCGCGGGGGAGAGCGTCACAAGCACCGCGCGCTGGCGCGCACGAAAATTGACCAGCGCCCGGCGCACGATCTTGTCCGGCCGATCCGGAAAAATGACGAAGCGTAGGGCGAACGCGCAGAGGGTTCCGATGATGATTGCGGCGATCGACCACGGTAACTGCGAGACCTTGGCGGCCAAGAACAAGGAGAAAAAGTAGCCGAAAAACGCAAGCGTTCCGAGTGCGACGAGGCGTGGCCCAAAGCGCCGCACCGCGACCGCAGCGAACATGATGGCGAGAAATCCAACGTCCGACCCGATGCGGCTGCGGCCGAGGAAGGAGCCGAGCGAGATCGTGCATGTAGCGGCCAGGGGCAACAGCAGCGTTGTGGTGCGCTGCGCGCGCGGTTCGGAATCTCGGACGGTGATCGACGCCGTTTCAGCGATGACCGCAGCCAGGATTTCGGTTGGAATCGGTGCTTGGGCGAAGCGAACCAAAAGTTCCGCGATAGCGACGGCCGCCGCAACCGCGACAGTTGTGCGCGCGGCCGAGTACAGCCGCTCGAGTCCGGGGTCCGATGCGGCGACCCGATTCCATGCGCCAACAACCGTCGTTTGCAAGCGAATGGTGCCTCGACGTGCTTCCTCCATAGCGTGGTTCTTGCCCGGAAACTCATGTGAGCGCGGGGGCTTGCTTAAACGCGAAGCGAACTGACGCGCCATGAAACGCTCGACGTTTACAGCCGCATCACTGGCAGCGTTCGCCGCCGCGGCGCCCCGGCGTAGTCGCGCCGCCGAGCCCGTCACGGTGCTGTACGCCGGTTCGCTCGTTACCGTGATGGAACGTTCAGTCGGGCCGGCGCTCGCAAAGCAAGGCATCGAGTTCCGCGGGGAAGCGAAAGGCAGCAACGCCCTTGCGAATCTCATATCGAGCGGGTTGCGACAACCCGACGTTTTTATCAGCGCCGACCCGAAATTGATCGACGGCTTGATGGGCGGCGTAAAACCGCTCACACGCTGGGGGGTGACGTTCGCGGCGACTCGCCTGGTGATCGGGTACGCGCGGGGATCGCGCTTCGCCGCCGACTTCCAAAGCGTTGCGCGCAAAGAGAAGAAGCTCGCCGGCGTCTTGCTCGAGCCTGGTCTGCGGCTGGGCCGCACCGATCCCGTGCTCGATCCCAAAGGATACCGTTCGATCATCGCGACCAAATTGCTCGCAGCCGACGGCGGACCAGCAGACCTTGCGGCCCGGCTCCTCGGCGACGATCGTAATCCCGCGCAGATTCTGCCCGAAGAAGCGTTGCTCGCACGGCTCGAAAGCGGCGACGTCGATGCGGCATTCTTGTACTCGACGGAAGCCGTCGCCCGCAGCGTCCCGTTTGTCGAATTGCCGGCGAACGCGAATCTGGGCGACCCGGCGCAGGCCGCTCACTATGCGAGCGTCAGCGTGATGGTCGACGGAAAGACGCACGTCGGCGGCATCGCCGCGTACGCGCTGACGATCCCCACGTTCGCGCCTCATCCGTCGACTGCAGTCCGCTTCATCACGTTTCTGTTTTCGTCGGACGGGCGAACGCTCTTGACCAGGAACGGCGTGACGTTAATTCATCCGGTAACCAGCGGCGATGCGGCGTCGGTTCCGGCCGCTATCCGCGACGCCCTGGCCGCATGAAGCGTTGACTTTTGCGCGGCCGCTCGATTTAGCCGTCGCACTGATCGTAGTCGCGTTTCTCGTATGGCTCTACCGCGCGATCGAACGCCGTTCGGGGGCGCAAGCTTTCGCGTATTCAAATCTTGCCTTTGCACTTGAAGCTCTGCGTCCCGTGCGCTGGGCGGCGGCTCTTTTGCTCGCCGCCTACGCCTGCGGCTGCACCATCCTCGCGCTCGCGCTCGGCGGTCCCCACTTCATCGCGCGCGTGCCGACGCACGACGGCACGGTCGTGCTCTGCATCGATACGTCGGGTTCGATGCGCGCAACCGATCTCGCACCGACGCGGGCCGCAGCGGCGCGCGCGGCAGCACGTGCATTCGTCGATGCCGTTCCGAGCGGCACGCGAATCGGTATCGTGACGTTTTCGAGCGGCGCGAACGCGATTCTCGCACCCACCGACGACCGCGACGCCGCGCACGACGCGCTCGCGCGCATTCCGCCGCCCGACGGCGCGACGGCGATCGGCGACGCGCTCGCTGTCGCGGCCGAAGCGCTGCCGCCTGCGGGCCGTCGCATCATCGTGCTCTTGACCGACGGCATCAACAACCGCGGGGCCGATCCGATCGGCGTCTCGCAAACGGTCGGGCAGCGCGGCATTCGGATCGAAACGGTCGGCGTCGGTTCGAGCGGCAGCGGTGAGATCATCCCCGGTACGAACGAACAAGCCGATCTCGACTCGAGCGCGCTCGAAACGATCGCGCAAAACGGCGGCGGCCGTTACATCGGAGCGAGCGACACGACGTCGCTGCGAGACGCGTTTCGCGGGCTCGCCTTCGAGACCGTGTGGGAGAAGCGCCGCGTGGACGGCAGCTTCCCCTTCGCCGTCGGGGGCGGTGCGTTGTTGTTAACTACCTTACTGTGCGGCTTTGCGCTCGGCAAATTTCCCTAGTCAAAGCCACGCCGGTCCTATTTGATCAGCGAGCGATCCTTGTCTGCGTATTTGCCTAATCCGTTGATGACGACGATCGCGAGAATCGTGACCACGATAGCGTAGATGAATTCCGGCGCGAGTCCCTTGCCTGCCGGTAGAAATACTTTAATGAGATCGGTTATGGCCGTGTTCCACGCGAGCGCGGCAATCAGGCCGAAGGCCGCCGTCGCTAGCGCGATCATCGTCGTGAGGTAAGCGCCTCGCATCGACATCTCCCTTGCGCAGCGGCACTGCTACGCCGACCGCTTACTTTCTCCTGAGAGCGAGGCAAACCCCTCTACGGCAACGTTGGCTGCTCGAGAGTCGTTCGCCCTTCATCGCGTTCTTCGTTGCCAAGCCGAATCGAGAGCGCTTTTGCTCTGGCGTACGACATCGTCCAGGTCGCCATCGTAGAGCGAATCCGGAACATCCGTCGAGAATATCTCGAGCGCGTACGGGCCCTTGAAGTCCATCGAGTCGATGGCGCCGAGAAAGGCCGCCATGTCGATCGGACCGTTTCCGACGATCGTGCGGTCGAGGAACGAGCGCGGCCTGCGCCAATCGCTCACCTGGACGACAAAGATGCGGTCTCCGCATTCTCCGATATGCTTGGCCAGCAGTGGATCCTGCCACAAATTCCAGACGTCCACACACAATCCGAAAGCCGGATTGTCCACTTCCCGCACCATCTCGAGTGCCTGCGGCAGCGACCACACGAACGTGTCTTTGTTCATGACTTGAGGGTTGAGCGGTTCGAGCGCCATCCGAACGCCGTGCGCAGCCGCAAACGCGCAGAGGGCACGAAACTCGCGCACCGCGACGCCCCATGCTTCCTCGACGTTGCCCTTGGGCGCGTGCCCGGTGTTCACGACGAAGGCTGCATCTCGCGCGGCCGGCGCCAAACGTTCGATCGTCGTACGAAAGCGGGCGCTGCGCTCTTCGGGCTTCTCAGGTGTCGGCGTCATGTTGTCGGGAAAAACGGTGTGCAGCTTACCCTGAACCGAGCCGACCGTCAAACCGCTCTTGCGGAGGAGCTCGAGTTGTTCGCGCCGCTCGCCGGCATCGTCGCTGAGTTTTTGTTCGCAGACCTCGATCGCCCGTGCTCCGAGCGCCGGAAATCGCTCGATGTCGCGTTCGAAGCTCCACGGCATCGTCGTGTATTCGCTGATGCCGAACGTATAGTCGGAGTTCACCAATCACCTCGCTGTGTTTTGCAACTGACGTACCCGCCGGCTTGAGCGGCAATCATTCGGATGACGCGAAGCTGTGACGTTTTCGACCGGCGCTCGACGGAAAGGCTGCGGTGTGGCGGATCGTATCGCGCTACAGACGGCGGCATGCTTGCGGAGCCGCTCCGACTCCGAACCTAAGCGGATGCCCGCTTGAGCGGGAGCGTCAGCAGGTCGTGCGCCACGATTATTTCGCCTGCGTATGACTCCCGTATTAAACGTAGCGCATCATCGAGTTCGTCTTCGAGTTCGGGCATGATGTGCGAGAGAACGAGCGTGCGGCAACGCGCCCGGGCAGCCACCTTGCCGACTGCGAAGGCTTCGCGTGCAGTTCGCCGTGCGGCACTTCACGTTCGGGAAGAGCCGCATCGTGGATCAACACGTCGCAGTCCTGTGCGAGTGCGATGAGCGCATCACTTCCTTCGGCAACGTCGCCGCTATACGCGATGGAGCGACCGTCGCGCTCGATGCGATACGCAACGCTCGGCATCATGCCGTGCCGAACCGGCACGCTTGCGACGCGCGAAACGGCAACGCCGGACGGAATATCGATCCCGGTCGCTTCGGCGTGCGCAGGATTGCTCGGAACCTCGTGGGCATCGCAGCCGAAACCTTCGAGGCCGAATTCCCGCGCGTCGGGCACGGTTTAACTGCGGGTTCGTATGTTGGGGTCGTCGCCACGCCCGCTGCTGCTGCTGGTCTTGATGGGCGGCTTCTGGCGGCTTCTCATCACTGCGAAGATAATGGCGAGAATCACGAGCACGATGATGAGCCAGGCCCACCAAGGAAAACCGCCGCCGTTGTCCTGTGTATTGTTGGCGGCGGCGCTGGTAGCGGCGGGAGCAGCCGCCTGCGCAACGACGGCTGCCGGGCCGCGCTGCGGGACGTAGACGCTCGTACGGCCCGCAATGCCGGCGCCCGCGCCGTTGTGGGCTGTTCGCGCCGGTACGGTCTTCGCCGACAGTCCGCTCGCCATGGGAACGACTAGAAGTGCCGATAGTAAAGCCGAGGCACCGAGTCTCTTGAGGCCGAACGCGCGGGCGTTCGACAAAGGGAGCGCCTGAGAAGACATATAGATCCTCCGGTACGTGCAATGCTTCTTGCACCGTTACCCCCTCTCAGCGGCCTTCACGCGGTTTACCGCCCGGCGGACTGGGCACACGGTCGATACTTGCTGACGACTAACATATTGTGAGGGCAAAGATGGCAGGACAAACGATCGGCGGTCTTTTCAAGAACCGGTCACGCGGCGAAACCGCACTCGACGAATTGAAGCGCGCGAATTTTCCGAGCGCACAGATCTAGTGAGGTCGAAGATGCTGATGAAGCGGCAGCCGACCCGCCGAAGAAGCTCGCGAATCCGCTCACGGACTTCTTTCGCGATCACACGACGACGGGATCCGAATTCGTTAACAATCTGACGCAGCTTGGCATGTCGAGCGGTGACGCAAAATATTTCGAAGAGGGTGTCGCGGGCGGCGGTGCGCTCGTGACCGTCAAAGCCGACGCGCGAGCTTCCGAGGCGGTTGGGATATTGCAACGTTCCGGCGCCGACCTTGGCTCCGTCGGCCGGGACGCGGGTGCAACGGCAACGGCGGGTTCGAGCTACGCGACCGGGCGCGCCTCTGATGCCGACCGGACGCTCGAGCTTCGCGAAGAGCGGCTCTCGGTCGACAAACGGCGAGTGGCGAGCGGCGATGCCCGCATCAGCAAACGGGTCGTCTCCGAGCGGCAAGACATCGACGTGCCCGTCTCCCACGATGAACTCGTTGTGGAACGGCGACCCGTCACCGGAGGGTCCGTCGGCGGCACGATTGGGAAGGACGAAACCATCACCGTTCCACTCTCGCGCGACGAGGTGAAGGTCGGCAAACAGACCTTCGCTACCGAAGAGGTCGAAATCGGTAAGCGTTCGGTGGCGGGTACCGAGCGCGTCAGCGATACAGTGCAACACGAGGAGTTGGTTGTCGACGATGACGACGCCCGCGATCGACCGGCTCGGTAAGTAACTCGTCGATAAGGCGCCGCCGTCACACGGCGGCGCCTTTCTCTCTCTAGCGGCGGAAAGTCAGGCAAGCACGTGCCCACACCCTACGACGAACAAATATTCTCGTACCGGATATCATTGACGGCGAGCGCATCGTCTTGCACGCCGAGCGGCTAGTGCCGGAGCGACGACGGGTTCTGGACCGTGTCGCCAGAATCAGCAAACGAGTCGTCGCCGTCCGCCGGCGCATCGAAGTCGACGTGCTTCACGAGGAACTTTGCATCGAGTATCAATCGGGGGATCGCCTGGAGCTGACTAGTGACAAGCCGACCGAGCTGCGAATCTTGCTGTATGCAGAAGAGCCTGAGGTCGTCAAAGTCGCTCGCGCGGTAGAAGAAGTTCGGATAAGCACGTGCGCGGCAACCGAGGTTCAAAGGTTCAGCGAGACGGTGCGGCACGAAGTGCTTGACTAACTGCTAAAATCGGCGCCGCGACGTTCCGGGCCGAGTGCCGCGATTAACCCGACGGCAGCGAACACGAGCAGCATGATGATGGCAAGCGCCTTTGCGTAGTCGGCGCCCCCGTGAGCGCGCAACGGAAACGTACTCTTGGCGAACGCTCCCTCCATCTGCGCCGCACCGGCCGAGAACAGGTTTCCAATCTGGTACGTGAGCCCGGGAAACGTGCCGCGTACGTCGCGAGGAGAGAGCTCGTTGAGGTGAATCGGAACGACGCCCCAGGCGCCTTGCACGAAGAATTGCAACACGAAGGCGCCCAGTCCCAGCAGAGCCACGGAAGGCGAAAACGGTCGCGCTGGGCAGCACCGATTTCGTCCAATGAGTCATCCAAGAAACTCCGTTTTAAAGAAAGAGCATTTGCGTCGTTCGTTTCCACAATCGGCTGCGTCCACGGACGAGTGTAATTTCGTCAACGCTTAGGTACTGAAGCGGTCAACGTTTCGGTAACCAGCGGCGCGAGTAGATCGGCGTCCATATACCGGCGTTCGGTCGACCAATCCTCTG
>JAABUJ010006126.1_pt1 | contig 11772 bp, 8 predicted proteins | sample 5559131 | NCBI WGS metagenome assembly JAABUJ01 (sample SAMN10711875, study PRJNA513366) | rock metagenome | isolation source: Antarctica rocks | place: Antarctica: Victoria Land, Mt New Zealand nord | collected 2016-01-07 | reverse complement strand
CGATCGATGCGCTCGAACGCGAGTTCCAGAAGAAGAAGCAGCGCGAACTCGATCAGGCGCGCCAGGCTGGTGCATCGTCCAACACCAGCGAACCTACACCTCGTACAGCAGGAGAAAAGGTCGGACGCAACGACAAGTGTCCCTGCGGCTCAGGAAAGAAATTCAAGAACTGCCACGGCGCTGCCGCATAACCGCACTCTGCCCTTTGCTGTCATTCCCGAAGGGAATCTGCGTCAGCACTTTGCTTTGCTGTCATCCCGAAAAAGAACCTTTCTATATCCACTTACTCACTTGTTGTAAACCCCTTTGCTATTCCTGGAGAGTCGTCATCCTGAACGCAGTGAAGGATCCCTGTATTCTCCGAATGTCGTAACGCTGTACACCATTACGAAATCAGCTATAGATCAGCACCACACCTTGAGAGGACCGGGTCTAAAATTCCCGCCGCCCTTCCATAGCGCGCGTCATCGTCACTTCATCAACATACTCAATGTCCGACCCTGCCGGCACTCCGGTCGCAATACGCGTCACCTTTACCGGTGCCTGCATGCGGCGAATCTCCGCAGCGATATACCCTGCTGTCGCCTCACCTTCGGTCGTGGGCGAAGTAGCGAGAATTACCTCATCTGCCTCAGCCACGCGCGTGAGCAGATTTGCAATCCTTAGCTGCTCCGGACCCACGCCGCCAATGGGAGACAACGTCCCATGCAGCACGTGAAAGACCCCGTTGAAGCTGCGCGTCCTGTCGACGGTTGCAATGCTGGTCGGCTCTTCCACGACGCAGATCAGCCGCTGATTGCGCACCGCATTCGTGCAATAGCTGCACGGATCGACGTCGGTAATGTTGTTGCACACCGAGCACAGACGCAGATGCTTTTTAATCTGTCGAATGGCTTCGGCCAGGCGCTCTGCATCTTCGCCAGGCGAGCGCAGCACATGGAATGCGAGTCGCTGTGCGGACTTGGTTCCAATCCCCGGCAACCTGCGCAGTTCCTCGATCAGCCGCGCCATGGGCTCTGCGAAACGCGTCGACACAGCCTAGGTCAGCCCGGGCAGATCGGGCATACCCAGCCCACCCATCATGCCCTGCACGCTCGACTTCATCGCGTCGTCAGCGCGCCGTCCAGCCTCATTGACAGCAGCGGTAATCAGGTCTTCGAGCAGTTCCAGGTCGCTCGCCGACGAACCCATCACGGTCGGTTCTATGCGGATGCGCAGCACTTCCTTTTTGCCATTCATCCGCACCGTTACGACTCCGCCGCCCGACTGCGCTTCGACCACAGTCTCGCTCAGCTTCTGCTCCATCTGCTGCTGCATGGCCTGCGCCTGCTGCATCATGTCCTTCATCTTGCCCAGATCGGAAAAGTCCATCGTCGGTTAATCTCCCTGCGTTATTTTTGGCCGCTCAAATCGAATACGGTCTGAATCTCTGCTTCGAACAATTTCTGCGCCTGCTGCACGAGCGGATGATTCTCCGCTTTGGCCTGGGCGGATGCGCTGCCGCTGGACTTTGCCGCGCGCGGCTTCTTCGCTCCTCCGCCAACATTCGCACCCGGCAGCAGCATGAGTTTGCGTGCGCCCTGCTGCAAAACTACCCCGCGCGCAATCTTCTCTGCGTCAGCGTTCATGTGCACCGGCAGCATGGTCTTTGACAGCTGCGTCTGCACCCTTGCCTCGCCATCCGCCAGCGTCCAGGTCGCATCTTCCATCGCATCGGCAGCAGAACCCTGGCCCGCAGCGTGGAGCGCAGCAATCACATCGCGCTGCAGCCTCGCAGCGTCTCGATCAATATCGAGGGGTACATCGGTCGCGGACTCGGCATACATGTCAATGACCGAAGACAACACCGGCACAGCCAGCGGAGCTGCAACCGGCACTGGAGCAGCCACAGGCAATGGTGGCGGCACTTCCACAGGTGCAATATCCGGGATGATTTCAGCATGAGGCAAAGCAACGGTGACCGGAGCTGAAACCGCAGGCGGCAGCGACGCGATGGGGACCGGGCCTGCCAATACTGGCGAAGGTGCAGCGACGCTGCGCAGTTGAGCAGGCTCAGGAGCCAGTGCGTTGGCTCCACTGGTCGCGCCCGCAACCCCGTCATAACGTCGCCGCTGCTTGTCCTGCTCGAAGGGTGAAAACGCCGGCTTAGCTGATGTAGGCGCAACCGCCGCAACCGAAGGCCGTACAGGCAATGCGGCACTCTGCGGCTTAATAGAAGCCGCTGCAGAAAGTCCCGCAGCGCCGCTACTGAGCGCACTCAGAACCTCTTCAACCGGCAACAGACGTCGTAGGTGCACCAGCTTCAACAGACCCAGCTCGAAGTGAAAACGCTGCTCCTGCCGATAGCCCATCTCGTCGAACGTACGCAGCATCACCTGCAAAAAGCGCGTTAGCTCTTCCTCGTTAAACAGCGCCGCTGTACGGGCCGCGCGCCGTTGCTCTTCAGGCGAAATCTGTAACAGCTCCGTGCCTTCAGCGCCATCGGCTGTAAGTCCCGCGACCTTTGCGATCAGGCAACCGCGAAGATACCGCACGGCCTGCCGTGCCAGTTGCGCGGGCGAGTTCCCGGCATCCAGCAACTCGTTCGCAATGGTCATCACTTCCGCCGAACGATTCTCGTTCACGGCCTGAAGGATGCGTTCAAAGATGGTGTTCGCAACCGTCCCCATCAGCTCGCGAATCTGCCCTGCATCCAGCCGCGCCTTACCATCAATCACCGGCGCACTGGCGATGGCCTGGTCCATGATGCTGAGGGCGTCGCGCATGGAGCCATCGCCCGCTTCAGCCAGCAGATTCAGTGCGCCCTCATCCGCGTCCACGCCTTCGTGCTTCGCAATCCCGCGCAGCTCGCCGAGAATATCGACCAGCTTAACGGCGTGAAAGCTGAAGTGCTGACAGCGCGAGCGTACCGTCTGGGGAATATCCTCAGGCTGCGTGGTCGCCATCATAAAGACGATGTGATCGGGCGGCTCTTCGAGCGTCTTCAGCAGCGCGTTGAAGGCTGCATCCGTAATCTGGTGCGCCTCGTCGAGAATGTAAATCTTGTAATGGTCGCGTGAGGGCCGGTAACGCGCAGCGTCGCGCAGTTCGCGAATTTCGTCGATGCCGCGATTAGTGGCCGCATCAATCTCGATCACATCGACCGAATTCCCTGCGCGAATCTCCAGGCAGCTCTCGCACACTTCACACGGCTCGGCAGACGGTCGCACGGCAGATCCGATTGCGTTGCGGCAGTTCAGCGCGCAGGCCAGGATGCGCGCGATGGTCGTCTTGCCGATACCGCGATGTCCACTGAAAATATAGCCGTGTGCGATGCGGTCCTGCACCAGCGCATTCATCAGCGTGACGGTGACGTGGTCCTGCCCGACGACATCGCTGAAGCGCTGCGGACGGTACTTGCGTGCAAGAACTTGATAACCCATGGCTCTGAAACCATTCTACCGCTGCCCGTCCGCACACAACAGAAAGCCCACAGCGCGAACGCCGCAGGCTTTTTGTTTCTCAGCTACCCTGAAAAGCTAGTCGGCCTGGGGTGCTGGCGCAGAGCTGGTGTTGTCCGGGTCGACAGTGTTGTGAACTTTATGAGCCGCCCTCTTGCTGTGGTACTTGGTCGAGTGCCACGCCTTCTTGGTTCCGTGTTTCGTCTTGTGGTACGCCTTGTGCGTGCCTCTACCGATGCCATGGCCGGTGTCAACCGCAGCGTCCTTGGTCGCGTGTCCGGCGTTCTGGATGTCACGTTTCGCGCCGGTATCCTGCTGGGCGAAAGCGACTCCAGCCGACATCCCGACGGCCAGGGCGGCACTCAGGGCCACGCCACTCCATTTGCGAACGTTCATTGCGATCTCCTTGATCTGCGCTGCCTAAACTCCTGGCAACCTTCAACAAGATAGATTCCAACCAGCCCCGCAGCGTTGCCACATGCCCCGTAAGGGTTCACTTGTTCTTCGCAACGTAACCTCTGCGGTGTAGCCTCTCAAAAGAAGCCGATGAAGACCAAGCCCAGTGCCGCTCCAGTACCCTCGCCCAGCCGCTACTTCAATCGCGACGAGAGCTGGTTGCAGTTCAATCAGCGCGTTCTCGAAGAAGCGCAGGACGAGAGCAACCCGCTGCTTGAGCGCGTCAAATTCCTCGCGATCACCGCCAGCAATCTCGATGAATTTGTCGAGATTCGTCTAGCTGGAATTCTGCAGCGAATTGAAGATGCCTCCGACTTGGCGATTTCGCCTGCACAGGCCGGCGACGACTCTTTGCTTTTGCAGGATGAGAACCTTGCGCGGCTAAGCGCTCTGCTGGCCACCTTCGTCGCCGATCAGTACCGCTGCTGGAATCAGCAGCTGCTACCCGCACTCGCTGCGGCCGGCATCCGCCTGCTTTGCTGGAGCGAACTCGACAAGCAGGGCCGCGCATTTGCCGAGCGTTTCTATGCCGACGAAGTGGACCCGCTGCTGACTCCGGTTACCATAGACCCATCGCATCCCTTTCCGCGCGTGCTGAACAAAGCCTTATGCGTGGCACTTCTGCTGCGGCACAAACGACGACGCAAAAAAGGTGAAAAGACTGCGCGTGTCCTGGGCGTGGTCACCGTTCCGCGCAGTCTCCCTCGGGTGATCTGTATTCCCGGGACAAAGCGTGGGGAAACCAATTTAATTCTGCTGCATGAGCTCATCGAAGCTCATGTAGACCGCATGTTCCGCGGTTACGAGGTGCTCGGCCACGCAGCTTTTCGCGTCACCCGCAACAGCAATCTGTACATGCAGGAAGAAGAATCGCGCAGCGTGCTCGAAAGTGTGCGTGAAGAGTTACATAATCGCCGCAAAGGCGACGCCGTTCGCCTGGAGATCGAAGCGTCTGCCGATGACGAGATTGCCGAACGTCTGCGCAGCAACTTCGAGCTCGACCCCTGGCAGATCTTCCGCACCGACGGCCCGGTAAATCTTTCCCGCCTGATGAATTTGTATGCGGAAATTAAGGCCCCGGAATTGAAGTTTCCACCCTTCTCCGGCAGACTTTATCGTTCCGACTCGAAACCTGAGGCCGACATCTTTGCCGATCTCCGTCGGCGCGATCTGCTCCTGCATCATCCATTCGACAGCTATCGAACGGTCGAACAATTCATCGCGACAGCCGCCGACGATCCCAATGTAATTTCCATCAAGCAGACGCTCTATCGCACCAGCAAGGACTCGCCCATGTTCCGGGCGTTGATTGAAGCCGCAAAGACCAAGGAGGTTACGGTTGTTGTCGAGTTGATGGCACGCTTCGATGAAGACTCGAACATCCGCTGGGCCCGAGAACTGGAAGATGCCGGAGTAGGTGTGTTTCACGGCATCTTCGGTCTCAAAACACATTGCAAACTGGCGCTGCTGGTGCGTCGCGATCCTGACGGCGTGCTTCGCCGCTACGCGCATCTCGGCACCGGCAACTACAACCCGCTCACGGCACGTTTTTACACGGACATCAGCCTGCTCACCGCGCGCGAAGATGTCACGCGTTCTGTGCAGGCAGTCTTCAATTACCTGACCGCAGAAGCAGAAGCGAAGGACTATTTGCCGCTGCTGGTCGCGCCGCTCACTCTCGCCCGCGACGTACTCGGCTTGATCGAACGCGAAGCCGAGCACGCGCGCCAAGGCCGCCCCGCTGCAATCATCGCCAAGATGAATGCGCTGCTCGACAACAAAACCATCGAAGCTCTCTATGCCGCGTCACAGGCGGGCGTATCCATTGACCTGATTGTTCGCGGCATGTGTGCGCTACGGCCCGGCGTTGCGGGCATGAGCGAGAACATCCGCGTGCGCTCCATAGTAGGCCGATTCCTTGAACACAGCCGGATCTTCAGCTTCGCCAACGGCGGCCATGGCCAGGTCTTTTGCGGCAGCGCGGATTGGATGTCGCGCAATCTTTACGAACGCTGCGAGGTCGTCTTCCCCGTGCAGGATGAGGGTCTCGCCGCGCGGCTTCATGACGAGATCCTCGGCTCCTACTTGAAAGACAACGTCAAGGCCCACATTCTTGCGTCCGACGGGACGTATCGCCGCACCAAACCCGGCAGTCATCCGTTCAACGCGCAACAACACCTGATGGAGCTTGCCTGCAAACCGTGAACCCCCCAACCATTCATTACTGAACGACGAAGTTTACATTGGCAGTGTGGGTGATGGCCTTGCCCGTGCTGTCCGTTCCTGTTGCCGAAACTACCACTGTGTAAGTTCCCGGCTTAGTCCCTGCCGGTGTCTGGGTGGAAGGATTTGGCACCGTGCCTCCGCTGCCGCATCCGCTCATCGTCAGCATCGCTACGGACAGCAGAGTGACAGCAAGCGCGGACCATCCGGCGCGGCGTTTGCGCGGCAGACCCAGGCAAAACAGACCCGCCAGTGCAATGCTCGAGCCGAGCGGCAGCCAGGGTGCCGTGCCGCGCTGATGCAGCTCGGCTGAGGTCCCCTTCCCCGCTGCGTTCAAAGCGGTCGTTCCGCCGTTGGCTCCCGCTGCCGACGCGTACAACGTCAGCACCGTATTCGCTGAGGAGGGCGGCATCGAGTTGGTGCAGCCTGAGCAGATTGAAAAAGGATTGGCCGAAAACGAGAAGCTTGCGCCAATTGCTGATGCGGCACTCGCGTTCAGTGTCACCCTGCCAGAAAATCCACCCAGCGCGCTGAGAGTGAAGGTCACACCTGTTGCCGCAGACCCGCTTTTAGCCGAAGCTGAACCACTGGAAGGATTCAACGAGAAATCCTGGGCAGATGAAACTGTGCCCAGATTCAAGGTTGCAGAAGCCTTGGACGACGCGTACCCGGTGTCGCCCGAGTAAGCCGCCGTGATGGTGTGGCTGGCGGCCGATAGACCGCTGGTCGCCACATTCAGGGTCGCCGATCCATTCGCCAGGGCCACTGCACTGCCGGACGCGACGTCATCCACCAGCAACTGCACCGAACCAGTTGGTGCGGCCCTCGCGGTTGTGCTCACGGAACTCACGTTGACGGTATAGCTTACAGACGCGCCAACGCTCGCACTGGAAGTGGCAGGGGAAATACTCGTCGACGAGGCGCTGGTAGTCGCTGGCCTGCTGCCAGCAGGCTGCACCAGGGCCCAGTCATTTACCAGGTTGAATGTGTCTACTGAGCCCCATCCGCTGGCCCGGTCGTATCCCGCATTGGCGTTGTAGCCGAGCGACCCGCCACTTGGGCAACCGGTGGAAGCCGCAGTGCACGGGCTCATATTGTTGCCCGAGGTGGTGTCATGGAAGACGGCCGAACTGTACGTGCTGTTAGCCAGCCCGTAAATGATGGGGTTGGCATTGCCCAGGCGCGTACCCAACTTTTGCTCCAGTAGAGCCAGAATTCCCGCAAACGCGGGTGCGGCCACACTGGTGCCCCCGACTACTTGAAGATTTCCTGCTGCATCCCGGTAGCCGTTGGTACAGAACCCGCTGGCGCAGTAGAGATAACCATCATGTCCGGCCGCCGCATTGAGAGACACGTCGGGAACGTCTCGCAGCGCGTCGCTGGGAACTCCCGGCCCTGTCTGCCACGCGGGCTTGGGAAAACTTGCGCTGGCGCCGCCGCCGCCGGCGGTCAGATTGGTGCCACCCGGCTCGTTCCAGACTGCCTCTGGAATATAGGAGATTGCCGACCCCGAGTACGCGCCCTGCGTCGTGTTCCAGTACGTGCCCGAGCCTTCGTTGAAGATGGTTCCGCCGAGGCCCGTGACATAGGCCGAACTCGACGGATAGTCGACCGCCAGCCCATGGGTCGCAGAGGCCACCTTGTAATCGCAATCAGTCGCGCCCGAGTCGCCAGCAGCTGAGAGAATCGTCTGGCCCTGTGCATTCGCCTGCTGGAATGAAGTATCGAAGCTGGCCATGTTGGAGGCGCCAAAACCCGACTCACAATTGCCGTAACTCAAGGTAATGATGGGAGCAAGATTATTGTCGATTGCATTCAACAGCGAGCCACTGAGAACATCCTTGGAGTTCACGAACAAGATATTTGCGTTCGGAGCTACTGCACCGGCCCACTCCACATCCAGATGAGCTTCAATGGTGTCATCTTTACCTACGTTTCCCGGATCTGTGCCGTACACCTTGACCGTGGGCGCCTTGGCGGAAAGGCCCGAAGCCTTGCGGAAAGCCGCTACATCCGGCAACGAAATGTCAGTCTGTCCCATCACCGCGATCGTCACGCCCGAGCCATCGATCGAAGACGTCAGCAGTGGGTTCACGTCGTAGATGGTGTAAAAGTCGCCGGGAGCGATGAAGTGATTGCCTGTAACCGAGGACGTAAACTCCGCCCCCGGAACGGTGTGGGCGTGGCTGTGCGGGCGCAGACGGAAGTTATCCAGACCTGTGACCGCGAGCACGACCGGAGCAATCGACGCCGGCAGGCTGGGGGAATTCAGGTTCGTGAAGTGCAGCCGCCCGTCCACACTCACCTGGTGAATGGGAGTGGCGAACGCTGCCTGCACGCGCGCAGCAGGTCCAGACACCGTGACAAATGTGCGGCTCCGGCTCAACGACGTCACCCGCAGACCCTGACTTTGCAGCCACGCAGTCACCGTGCCCAGGTCAGCCTCTGAAAGTCCAAAACGCGACCCGAACTGCTCAGGCGTCAACCACTGATGGAAGCTCGAGGAGTAAGGGTTTTGCTGGTCCACCAGCAACTGCCGCAGGTCTGCTGTCTGGGCCGCAGTCTGGCTGAACCGCAGGGTGACTCCACTCAACTTCATATTCGGGGCCACCGGGCCAAGATCGTGTGCAAGCCGCGCGCGCGGAGGAACACCATCTGGCAGCGCAATCCTACCCGCAGAATCATTGCCCGACGGCGCCTGCACGATACGGTTCTGTGCGCGGGCACCTGTGGAGTGCAGCACGAAGGAACACGTCAACACCGCCAACGTGGAGAGGGTACGCAGGCGATTCATCGTATGGGTTTTCAAAGGAGGGCCCCTGACTCTTCCAGGCTTATAGATCGACCTGCCCGCAAAGGCAGGCGCGGCACAGCTTCGGTCTGTAAGAGTCTAAAGAATAGACGCGCAACTGCAAGATATGTTGCGGCGAGAACTAGGCGGCAGTATCCGGCTCTGGCCGAAGTTGTTGTCCTTCCCTGTCTTCGTTGTCATTCCTAAAGGGAATCTGCGTTTGTCTTTGCTGTTTCCGTTCTCTACACCATCTGCAAATCCGCTTTAAGTCACGGTGTACTTATCGGCCGAAAGCATGTGCTCCGCGATCCTACGTCGCAATCCGATGATGTCGGCCGGCCTGTGCTGGAGCAACCAGCTAACCCAGACCTCTGCGGAACTTTCCCGTCCATCGCCTGCAATCCTGGCCAGCACCATGCGCACGAATTGCTCGGCCACCCCGAAAGCCTTTTCAGCATAGAGATTCGCCATCGCAACTGCGATTGGCGGCTCTTCGCCCTGGAATGCGCCGCTGAGTCGTTCGGCCCGTAAAATGGTGGACTCCAACGTAAATACGGCCGTAATCATATCGGCCAGCGCGCCCATTACCTCCTGCTCTGTGGCGAGCTCCTGAGGAAATCGCTGAGCCGACGCGCCCAGCGCATACAGCGTCAGCTTCTTCAAACGGTCCAGTAGATTGCGCGCTCCGCCAAGCGGCCCGGTCGGTTCCTGAAGCTCTACGGGCCCGGACTTTACCTGCTCCATCACCTGCTCGATCGCGGGCATTAGCGCCAGGCCACCGCTCATCGCTGATTTCAGCAGCCGTCCAGTGATGATCATGCGGTTGATCTCGTTCGTGCCTTCAAAGATGCGATTGATGCGCGAGTCGCGATACGCACGTTCCGCGGGGAACTCCTCCACATACCCGTAGCCACCAAAGATCTGCAGATTTTCGTCGACCACGCGGTCGAGCATCTCCGACGAAAAGACCTTCACGATGGAACACTCGACCGCATACTCTTCAATGCGCTTCTGGATCTCGCGAGTGTCCTTTTCGTCCACGCCGGCCAGTGCGGCGTCGATCATCCCCACCGTGCGAAAACACATCGACTCGGCGACGAAGATTCCCGTCGCCATGTCAGCAAGTTTCTGCTGAATCAGCCCGAACTCCGCGATCGGCTTGCCGAACGCCTTGCGCTCCTGCGCATACTTCAACCCAGTCTGGAATGTGTGGCGGGCTCCGCCGACGGCGGTCAACCCCAGCTTGTAGCGTCCTACGTTCAAAATGTTGAATGCGATCTGGTGTCCCTTGCCGACTTCTCCAAGCAGGTTCTCGGCTGGAATGCGGCAGTCGTGCAGAATCAGAGGCGTAGTCGAGCTGCCGCGAATGCCCAGCTTGTGTTCTTCCTTTCCGTTCGAAAACCCCGGCGTGCCGCGCTCGATCAAGAACGCTGTCAGCTTCTCCTGACCCGCGTCCTTGCCTTCCATCACCTTGCAGCGCGCAAAGACGGTGAACAGATCAGCGAAGCCGCCGTTCGTAATCCACATCTTTTCGCCGTTCAACACGTAGCTCTTGCCATCGTCCGACAGCTCTGCGCGCGTGCGGGCATTCACCGCATCCGACCCTGACCCCGACTCCGAAAGTGCATACGCGGCCACGAGAGAGCCGTCTGCGATCCGTGGCAGATAGCGCTTCTTCTGAGCGTCCGTCCCGTACCAGACGAGAGGCTGCGTCCCAATCCCGCTGTGCGCCGAAAAGGTTACGGCGAAGCTTCCCTGGCGCGCAATCGACGAGATGATAATGGCGGATGTCAGCTTGTCCATCCCCAGGCCACCGTACTCCTCGGGGATGTCTGCGGCGGTCAAACCAAGCTGGGCAGCCTGCTCCAGCAAATGCCGGATCAGCGCATAATCCTTCGCTTCAATCGCGTCCGACCTCGGAGCAATTTCGTTTGCGGCAAAGTCCGACGCCATCTGCGCGATCTGCCGTTGTTCTTCGCTGAAGTTTTCAGGAAAGAAGCAGCTCTCGGGCAGCGCGTCTGAGATGAGGAAAGAACCTCCTGCAACGCTGGCAGACTCCGTTGCGGTCACGGTATTCACGGCGGCGCTCCTCAATGTAAACCAGGTCATCCCGGCTCAAAGACCATCCATCTTGCCTCAACGATCGGTCCATTAGCAAAGATTGTGTGGCGCATGCAAAAAAAAGGCGGCATGAACGGTGTTCAGTTCATGCCGGGAGGCCAGTGACGCAACTTATGCCGGCGGGATACGCTCACCGGGAAATCTCTCGGGGCGGTCAACCTTCACCCGATGACGAAGCATAACACCGGCGAGTGTCATAAATCTACTTCTATTCATATTTTCTTTACGCGAATCTACTTTTTTTCACAATTGAGACATGCAGGCCAGGCGCCGCCGCATCCTTTTTGATGGTTCGATTTACGTATGTCTTTGGTTTCATAGACTTAAGAATATGTTCACCCAGCAACCGCCAAGTCGGCTTGTTCCGCCAACAGGAAATCCTTCTCCGTAATTCCATTAGCGTCATGCGTCTCCAGACCCAGCAGAACGCGGTTATACCGGATATCGATGTCCGGATGGTGCCCAGCCAACTCTGCCAGCGTCGCAATCCGATTCACGAACGCCATTGCCGCAATGAAATCGACGAACGTAAACTCCCGCACCAGGCGACCCGAACGCACACTCCACCTTGGAAGGGACGCCAGCTTCCGCTTGATTTCATCCTCGCTATAAGCCTGCATGCGCTCATCCTAGGCGCGGCGTGCAGTCAGGCGCAAGCCGCTACCATCTCATGCGGCCTGCACAAATTCGAGAACTCCCCAGGTGACATGCCTGCGACTTCCTCGCGCAGAGCAGCCCAGT
>JAABUJ010006125.1_pt1 | contig 11773 bp, 7 predicted proteins | sample 5559131 | NCBI WGS metagenome assembly JAABUJ01 (sample SAMN10711875, study PRJNA513366) | rock metagenome | isolation source: Antarctica rocks | place: Antarctica: Victoria Land, Mt New Zealand nord | collected 2016-01-07 | reverse complement strand
CATAACTTATTCAGTAATATATCTTGCGACTGTGTAATTTATCCCTATATGGCTAGTTAAGGTGTAATTTATTATAACTAATATATCAATAAGCTTTCACATTTTTGAGCTCTAGCTCTGACCTTACTCATAATGGCTAGTCTTACCTGTGTGTGAGTACTTACACAGATTGTAGATAGAGTTAATCTATACATAAACTTAACTCAACCTGATCTAAACTCTAGTGCAGGTTCAGGTCAGGTACACTTTTTTTCAACTTAACTTAACTTTACACTCAGTTTACTTCATATTTAGTTTTGAGTTCAACAGATATTGATTAAGTTTAAATTAATATGAATTGATTACAATGCTGAAGCATTAATGCATAAAATATTAAATGTATTTATATTTCTTAAAATAAATTTAATTTATAACTTAACTTCTTAATGTTTCTTTTAATCATAAATGACTCAATGCTCTTATTCATAAGTTTCTTGCTCTTTACTTTTATTTACATATTGTTCATTTATAAATATATCTTCTCTTTAACTTTAAATAATTTTATCTTTATTATTCATTTCTTCTGCTTCTTAATTCTCTTCATAAAATCAATATGCAGTTTTCTGAGCTTCACAATATTCAATATTGCTTTTTAGCTTCAAGATCTGTGCATTTGTAAATCTTGTCATATCTTTAAATGATATTTATAATTCACTTTAAATGACATCTTTTTTGTAATTTCATTTCATACATTGTTGTACATAAACTATATTATAAACAGCAGTTATACTTAATTGTTCTGTTTTGCATTAACATAATGTTACAAATACATCTTAACTGTCTAATTTATTCATTTACTCTACTCATTTATCTATAAATAATATGCTGTCAACATCTTATGTTTTATTTTAAGCTCTGTCATAAACATTTCTTAAAACTTATTTATAAATAATTTATCTCTATTAATAATAAACTTCTTTAATAGTTCATGATTACTAATCAATTCTCACAGTATAATATATATCAATACTAATGCAGTTGCAGTTTCTCTGAATGAAATAAACATTATATACTTCATTAATTTATTCACTATAATCAATATGCTATCAAATCTGACTTTTCATGCTGAGTTTTTTAACTTCAATAGCTTAATAATGAAGTTCATGATAACAGACTCTCAGAATGCACTCAGTACATTTGTTATAATATTATTATGCACTTATATTAAATTATAGTTGAATTTCTCACACAATAATTGATAAGCAAAGTACTATATAGACAGTCTTTGCATACAAATCTTTTAAGTTTCTTAGTTGTTAATCTTTATCAATACAAGACTTTAACATCAGAACTTCATTGAATAGCTGTTATAATGTAGTGTCTTACATTGTTACATATCTTACTCATCAGTCTCTTATAGATAAGAGATTCATGAATTTATAATTTTAACAACTTTATCTTTTTAAAGAATGACAATTCATTACATTGTAATATGCAGACTAAAAGTCAGCAAAATAGAACAGAGTTATTCTTTAATTATATTAAGATTTAAATAATTTTTAAAGAACAGAAATCTGCAGAGATTCAGATTGCTATTTAGATTGTAAAGAAGAAAAATTAATATTTAGATGAATAGATCTGTCTGACTGAAATTAGATAGATTAATGATGAGAAAAGATGATGATTTATAAAAATTAATTGTAAAATGTAAGCATTTAATATATATAATGAGATTGACAAACTTTTGAGAAATAAAGACTCTTAAGTCTTATTTAAGAAAGAACTATATACAGAATCTTTTTATGCTTTTATTAATTCTTTAAGTTTAATGAAGTGATATATATTCAAAGTCTTGTATATACTTTCAGCAAAATGAACTCAACAGTTAAAGAACTTATTTATATATAATAAAAAGTTCATTTATAAATATACTGAATTTATATGCAGTGCTGTAATAACATTTTACTTAATCTTTAAAAACTTCTTCAATAATCACAATAAAATTCTCTTTATTATACAGTTCTTAGCAGAAGAATCTTGAGATGCATAATTTTATTATATTAATAAGAGTGAACTTTTAAATAATAAATTATAAATATTCTTTTCAGAGTTTCTGCTTAATTTTGTTAAGAACTCAGTGAACTGCAAGCTTAATACAGTACAGAAATATTTAAAAGTTATATAGAAATTTATTTAATTAGTTTAAGCTTTTATGACATATCTTAATATGCTGAAGAATTAGCTCTTAAGCTATACAGAGAAATAGAGAATAAGTTATTTTTTTTTATAAAACTTTAATTAAAGATTTAAGCAACTTTAATTAATTATTAAGATTTCTTAAAGACAAAAAAAAGTTTAATAGCTTTAATTATTAAATTAAAGATTAATCAGCAATTTATAGACAATTGTATAGTTTAAAGTTACATTATTAAGAAAATTTATAAGCATTATTTATACTTTTTTATTTAAACAGCAAAGTCACAGCAAAATAATTGTCTTAACTCTGAGATTATAAAATTAAGTCATCATAACAATGCAAGCAAACTCTGTTTTGAGACTGATGTTAAGAAGAATAACTGCTATAACTATGAAAGATTAAGTTATTTTGTAAAGAATTGCAGAAGTTTCTTAAAAAATCTTAATCACATTAAGATTAATGTAGTCAAGATAAAAAAAGATAGAGTCTTGTTAACTGTGCTTTAGTAATAAAAATTAAATTAGAAATTATAAAGAAATTTAATATTATAAAGAAAAATTAAGTTTAAATTAAATTTAATTAAGTCTCTGTCAGTGTACTGTTAAACATTGCAGCAGAGATCAATATAATGTTTTAGTGATATGTTATTACTTATTAATTGACATGAATTAATGTGAAATTTCTGAGATCAGAGCTTTTAAAAGAACAATATGTTTACTGTTATGATACATATTTAATGAAGTATAGACTCATCAACAGTTAAGAATAAGAGCAAACTGAAGAATAGTTATTTTATATTTTAAATAAAAATGAATCTAAACTTATCTTTGACTTCTTAAATCTGAAATGACAATACATTCATATTAATTATGACTTGCACACATAACACTATAAGATAAAACAAATGTCTCTAATTATTGATGAGTCTAAAGTGTTTTTATCAATAATATTTAAAATTAACTTACTGTTTAAACATTGTTAATGATGTCTAAATTAGACTCATCAATAACTGCTGTACATGTTGTTGACAATATGTTAACACTATCTCAGCAATACAACAAATATATAAATGTGTTCTTTGAAGAGAATGTTGACAAGTTATTATTTCATTAAGATCATGATTATGTCATAAAGACAGAGAGACATAAATTACTTTATGATTTACTTTATAATCTGTTGAAAACAGAGCTATAAGTGCTTAGAGAATATTTAGATAACATTTTAATAAAGAAATGAATACAATATTTTATCAGCTCTGTAAAAGCATCAGTTTTATTTATTTTAAAAAATGAAGAAGACTTATGTCTATGTGTTGACTACAGAGATCTTAATAAAATTATTATTAAAAATTATTATTCTCTGCTGCTGATTAGAGAGACACTTAATCATTTAAGTGAAGTTAAGATATTTATTAAACTAAATCTGTAAGCTTATAAGCCTCTTATCTATAAGAGACTAATGAGTAAGATATGTAACAATGTGAAACACTACATTACAACAGCTATTTAATAAAGTTCTGATGTTAAGATCTTGTATTGATAAAGATTAACAACTAAGAAACTTAAAAGATTTATATATAAAGACTGTCTATATAGTACTTTGCTTATTAATCATTGTGTAAGAGATTTAACTATGATTCAGTATGAATACATAATAATATTATAACAATTGTCTTTTCTTTTATGCACTGATTCTTCAGCACATTGATATATCACTAATGTTATAGATATATTGTGATTCTATAAAATCAAATCAACAAGATGTAAGCAATGATTCATTTAACATTCTTATGTATTTTGCTTGTTGTCTATCTTAACTAAACTAATGATCTTATACAATACTTTAAGTTTGCTGCATTTGAATAGATGATGATTCAGCTTTATTTAACAGTGAATAACATGCAAAACATAAGTGAAATTAACTTTTCTTTATTTCTGAATTGATTAGATTAATGATCTCTTTGTTTAATCACAATATATAAGAAACTCTTTCTTATACATAACTTACACTCATTTTATCTTCAACATCTTAATATATCAAAGTTATAGCAACTTCATGTCTCTGAACAGTGCTTCTCTCTTGTAACACTTTGTAAATGACACAATAGCAAAAGCATAACAACAGCAATATTATAATCATTAAGAAAAATAAAAGAAATATTTTCTTTGCTGTATCTTTCATTAAGAATTCAATAAGATTGTTAGCAGTTTCTGTATGTATAGCATTTAAGACATTAACATATTTTAACAATATCAAAGTTTAAGAAATGTGTCTGTACAAGTATGAAGAAATGCAATGAGAAATCTTCAGATTTTTATTATTCTCATTATTAAATACTGTTTATCAACACAGTCTTAAACATTAATAAGCTAATAAATTCATTAAAGCTGATTCTGAAGGTCAAGTCTGTAAGAGTTAAGTCAGTTAAGAATGCAATAAATATCATAAATAACACTGTTACAATACTTGCTTTGTTGAAATGAAATGCAGAAACAGAATGCAGTAAAGAAGAATATTAAATACAAGAAATGTAAATGTCTTAAGATAAATCTGCTGACAAAATGCTTACATAATAATGATGAGATGCACACTTTAAATAATGTTGTTGTGCAAAAAAGACAGCAGCAGAGACTCTGCTGCTGTATGTAAATGCAGTTATATTCATTTAATCTTTTTAATGATAAAGTACTGTCTTTTTACACTCTGCTCTCACTTTCTCAAGCTGTAGATGAGTCATTATTAATAAATTTAATTAAAAATGCTTACTTAATGACTGTCACTGCATCATTAACATTACAGAACATCATTCTCAGAGTATAATTGATTTGTAAGAAATTTGTTATTTAAAAGAGCATTAAATTTAAGACTATAATCAGTAAATATCTTTCTGCTTTACATTATATGCAACATTTCTTTTCTGCAGCAGCATCATCATACACATTATGTCTTAATTTTGTTTTTATCTCAACTCTTAAAAATATCATCACTTCACAACATCATATTCTTAATAATTTCTCTATCTTCTTATTTACTCATGCTGACATCATCTTAATGTCACATTATAATCATTACATCAATAATAAATTAAATTCTTTCTGTTGTCTTTGCTGTTCTAAGCATATCAGCAATAACATTAGCTGATGCAACATTGTTAAAAATCAAAATTATAATTATTGCAAAATACTTTGAAAGCTATGCAACTCAGTTTAACAGAAAGTTTCTTGTCATCTTATAATACATTAATGATAATAGATTTTCACATTCTTTAATTGCTGAATTAACAACTTATACATATTTATCAATTATATTGTTATTATGACAATTAATGATGTCTGCTGATCTTAACTTCAGTATCATCTCAATTGTATATAGACATCATTTATTAAGTGTATCATTATTTACATCATTTATGTTGTAAAATGTCATAACAGTCATTGCAAGTCTGCAAAGATTCATAATTTGTTGCTATTTATGATTTAAAAGCAGTAAACAGTCACTGTAATATAAACATTTATATTAAATATCTTCTGCTTTATAATTTATTTTCTTAATTCTTTTATGCTTTACTATTATTATTATGTTGCTTACTTCACTTCAAGTATGAGCTTCTCTCTTTTCAGTTAAATAACAACATCTTAAAAAGCTCTCATAACTTAATGCTGTAACTCAGTCACTTTAACAGCAATTATAACATTAATAAACAGTTACTGTTCTTATCTTTTGCTTCTGATAGTGATGTAAATGCAGAGATAACAGAGTGATTTAATAGCATTTTATTAATATATTGATTATATTTTGACTTTGCTTCTTCTAGATAATACTATGTAAAATACTTTTGATAGAAATTTTTAATTTTTTAAATTTCATTTATGCTTTTACTTTCTCTCTATCTTTACATCATATTCTTATCACAACACTTCTACATTCTTCATATTCTCTACTCAAAATCACTCATTATATTTTATCAAATACTTTATTCACTTAACTTCATATTGTAACTGTTCTCTTCTTCATTTCTTGCTCAAAATCTCTTTAATTTTATATTCTTTCTTATTATTTATGAAGTTCAGAGATGACAGTTCTGACAAAGAATTATTGTTTAGATAGTGTTTATGAGACTTTAAATATGAAACATAAAATACATTATGAATTTTATAGTGAGCAGACAGAGTCAGTTAATATACTTATTTATTAATAAGATTGACAATTTAAAAAGACTTAATAAATTTATATAACAGTTTCTTGCTTAATCTGCATTGCTTTAAGTTCTTAATGAATAATAACATCAGATCATTGATGTTGTAACTTTTTTAAATATAATTTTTGTCAAAATACTTGACTTGCACTTTTACAGCAGCTTATCATTACTTTATTATTGTAATACAGATTTTCTTTATTTACTATATTTAATCTTTTACTGCTGACATCTTCTCTTTATAAATATTATTCTTAATGTGTTGAGCAATTCTTAAGTAATAGCTCATTAATGTCTTAAATAATGTTTAATTAATTGTTGCATATTTTCTATTTGCATATGCAAACTCTGTCATTAACAGAAAGAACATTTAATCATTTTATTCTTTATAACAATAATAATGTAGATAATATTCTAGAATTTAATTTTATCTTTTAATTTAATTATCAATTTATAAATAAAAGACAGTGCTTAATCTTTACTTCATTTAAAGTTGATAATAAAATTTAAATCAATATATATTGATAAAAATTGATTCTCAGTCTAAAACAATATCTCTGAGTTCTTTATAGCAGCATATGATCTGTTCAATATATATGTTAATTAACTTGATCACAGTGAGTTTTTTAGTGACAGAAATATATTAGATCATCTTTGTAAGACAATTTATAATTATTAATATGAAGTTATAAACATTAATTTCTCATCTGCTAAGCAGCAAATCAATAATTATGTTCATTGTTATCTTCTCTTATAATTAAGTAAATAGTGACAACAACTGTAATTTATCATATAAGCAGTGTCTTAATACTTAAATTCTTAGACATACAGTACATAAAATAACATATTCTTAAACATTACTTATCATATTGATTCAGTAATACTTTCTAAACAGCAAATTAATTATTCTGTCTACTTCATAATGTTCTGTTAAGACATCATTATAATGCAGTTTCATGAGCTCATTCTTAATGACTTTGTCAGATAATATATATATCTTGTTTTTGTAATGAAGTGATTTAATAAAATTAAACATTTATAAACTGTCATTAATATCTTAATGACTGCAGTTACTCTATGATTTCAAATCTTATTATATCTTTACTGTTAAAACATTAATGTTCTGTAAAAGATGAATAAGTTTAAGAAAGAGTGATTGCTTTTTATTATATATTATTTCATTGTCAGTCACTTTCTGAATCAATATACATGAAATAAACTGTTTACAATCAGTAGTTTCAGCAACAAAGTTAAGCAGCTTTTCTGCTATGTTATGTATAGATAAATTAAATATATAATCATTGTTTTTCAATTCATTTCTAAATAAAGACTTTCTAAATCTTCTGTTAACTTATTCTTAACAGTCATGATCTTCAGTCTGAATGCTTAATTAATATTCTTTTAATAAAATAATCAGCATAATTTGCAGATCTAAGCTTTAAGCATTGATCTGACTAATTAAAGTAGTAATATTTAATTTTAATTTTTAAAATAATGTAATCAGCTTTCATTGCAATGTTAGCAGCAATCAGTTTATGTTCTTTTTAACTTTATAGTCAGAGCATCTCAATAATACATTAATGAGATTTGTCTTTTCTGATCAATGTGTAATTATAAAATCATAAGTAGCTAGCTTCATAACTTAGTGAGTTTGTCTTCTATTTAATGATTTTACATTCATAAATTCTTGTAGATTATTGTGATTTGTGAGTATCTCAATGAAATAATAACTATTCTTAAGATAATGTCATCAGTGTTTAAATGCCTTCATAATTGTCAAAAATTCTTGATCATGAGTTTTATAGCATGTTTTAACTGAATTTAACTTTCTTAATCAGAAGACAACAAAGTGTCATTGAGCATTTGTCTGAAGCTGTAAATAGATATTCATTAACTTAATTATTAAGACATTAATTTCAATCTGAGCTCTTAGCTCTGAGTTAAAGTGCATTAGAATAAATGTCTGTGTAAAGACATTATAAAGCTTGCAAAATGCTTACACTGTCATTTATAATTACTCAAAGACATCTATCTTCTTGTCATTCTTGCTGTCTTTTAACAGATCAATTAAAGAAACAGTGATCTTAGAATAGCTCTGTATAAAGTGATGATAAAAGTTTATAAACTTTAGAAATATTTGTATTTCATAATAGCTTCTAGATATTGATTATTTTTTTATGATTTTGATTCATTGTTGATTCATTGAAACATCAGTAATGAAGATGATGAACTTAAGAAATTTCATTTATATAGTATAAAAAGTGCACTTCTTCAGATTTGCATACAATTTAAATTGTTGAAGTCACTTCAGAATTTGTTTTACATGACTCTGATGTTCTTTTAGAGAACTGAAATAGATCAAGATATTATTTAGATATATTACATAAAAGACATCAATTAACTCAGTTAATGCTCAGTTAATATAGACTTAAAAAGTTACTGAGACATTAATCAGTCTGAATGACATAATTATGTACTTAAAATGACTGTAATATATACAAAATATAATCTTTTATTTGTTGTCTTTCTTGATCTTAATGCAGTGATAAGCATTCTTAAGATCTAGTTTAATGAATATCTTGACTTCACTTAAATAATTAAGTGTCTCATTAATCAGCAGCAAAGAATGACAGTTCTTAACAGTAATCTTGTTAAGATCTTTGTAATCAATACATAGATATAAGCTTTCTTTATTTTTTAAAACAAATAGAACTAATGTTTCTGCAAAGTTGACAGAATGTTGTATTTACTTCTTTATTAAGATGTTGTTTAGATATTCTTTAAGCACTTATAGCTTTATTTTCAACAGATTGTAAAGTGAATCATAGAATAATTTATGTTTCTTTATTTTTATAATATGATCATAATCTTAATGAGATGATAACTTATCAACATTCTCTTCAGAGAACATATTTATGTATTTGTTATATTGTTAAAATAGTGTCAGCATTTTGTCAACAACATATATAACAGTTGTTGATGAGCCTGACTTAGACATCATTAATAATGCATAAACAGTAGATTAATTTTAAATGTTGTTGACAAATACTTTAGACTCATCAATAGTCAGAGACATCTATTTTATTTTATAATGTTATGTATGCAAGTCACAATCAATATAAATGCATTGTTGTTTCAGATTTAAAAGATCAAAGATGAGTTCAGATTCATTCTTATTTAAAATATAGAACAACTGCTCTTCAGTTTGCTCTTATTCTTAATTGTTGATGAATTTATATTTCATTAAATATGTATCATAACAGTAAACATGTTGTTCTTTTAAAAGCTCTGATCTCAGAAGTTTCACATCAACTTATATTAGTTAATGAGCAACAGCATATCACTAAGACATTATATTGATCTTTGCTGCAGTGTTTAACAGTATATTAATAAAGATTCAATTAAATTTAATTTAGACTTAATCTTTCTTTACAATATTAAATTTCTTTATAACTTCTAATTTAATTTTTGTCACTAAAATGCAGTCAATGAGGCTCTGTCTTTTTTTGTCTTAATTACATTAATCTTAATGTAATTAAGATTTTTTAAGAGACTTCTGCAGTCCTTTATGAAATGATTTAATCTTTTATAATTATAGCAGTCATTCTTCTTAACATCAGTTTCAAAACAGAGTTTGTCTGCATTGTCATGATAATTTAATTTTGTAATCTCAGAATTGAGATGATTGTTCTGCTGTGACTTTGCTGCCTAAATGAAAGAATGTAAACAATGTTTATAAATTTTCTTAATGATGTAACTTTAAACTGTATAATTGTCTGCAGATCACTGATTAATCTTTAATTTAATGATTAAAATTATTAGACTTTTTCTTATCTTTAAGAGATCTTAATAATTGATTAAAGCTGCTTAAATCTTCAATTAAAATTTTATAAAAAGATAACTTATTCTCTGTTTCTCTGTATAACTCAGAAGCTGATCTTTCAGCATGCTGAGATATGTTGTAAAAGCTTAAATTAATTAAATAAATTTCTACATAACTTTTAAGTATTTCTGTACTGTATTAAGTCTGCAGTTCACTGAGTTCTTAACAAGATTAAGCAGAAACTTTAAAAAGAATATTTATGACTTATTATTTAGAAGTTTGCTCTCATTAATGTGATTCTTTCTCAGATAAGACTTAAGAATCTTTATTTCTTAGAAGTTTGTCAATCTCATTATGCATATTAAATACTTATGATTCACAATTAATTTTCATGAATTATCATCTTTTCTTATCATTGATCTGCTTAATTTTAGTTAGACAGATCTATTTATTTAAATATTAATTCTTCTTTTTCACAATTTAAATAACAGTCTGAATCTCTACAGATTTTCATTCTTTAAAAATCATTTAAGTCTCAATACAGTTAAAGAATAACTCTGCTTCATTTTGCTGACTTTTAGTCTGCATATTGTAATGTAATGAATTGTTATTCTTTAAAAAGATAAAGTTGTTAAAATTATGAATTCACAAGTCTCTTATCTATAAGAGATTGATGAGTAAGATATGTGACAATGTAAGACACTATGTTACAACAGCTATTTAATGAAGTTTCAATGTTAAAATCTTGTATTGATGAAGATTAATAATTAAGAAATTTAAAAGATTTGTATGCAAAGACTGTTTATATAGTACTTTGCTTATTAATTGTTGCATAAGAAGTTCAGCTATGATTTAGTATGAGCACATAGTGATATCATAATAAACTTAAGCTTTTAGCTCTGAGTTAAAGTGCATCAGAATAGATATCTATATAAATACATTGTGAAGCTTGCAAAATATTTATACTGCTATTTATAATTACTTAAAGACATCTATCTTCTTGTCATTCTTGCTGTCTTTTAACAGATCAATTAAAGAAACAGTGATTTTAGAATAGCTTTGTATAAAGTAACAGTAAAAGTTCATAAATTTTAAAAATATTTATATTTCATAATAACTTCTAGATATTAATCATTTCTTTATGATTTTAACTCATCATTGATTCATCAAAACATCAGTAATGAAGATAATGAACTTAAGAAATTTTATTTATATAATATGAAAAGTGTACTTCTTTAGATTTGCATACAGTTTAAATTATTAAAGTTGCTTCAAAATTTATTTTATATGACTCTGATGTTCTTCTAGAGAACTGAAATAGATTAAGATATCATTTAAATATATTATATAAAAGACTGTTGAGAAGTGCGGTGCTCTATCCGCATCCTTGACTCCTTTAGTCTTAGCGTAAGGGGCTGGCAGAGTCTTCTCCTGCCTTAGACAGCAGAGCTTCTGCTATCTATCGAACGATACCCAAGTCGACTGCAGTCAACCTCGACGCGTGAGATCCACTAGATAGGCAGATAGCACAAGTACCCATTATCCTTTCAACAGGTTATGAGCCCGGGTTAGCAAGAGG
>JAABUJ010006122.1_pt1 | contig 11776 bp, 11 predicted proteins | sample 5559131 | NCBI WGS metagenome assembly JAABUJ01 (sample SAMN10711875, study PRJNA513366) | rock metagenome | isolation source: Antarctica rocks | place: Antarctica: Victoria Land, Mt New Zealand nord | collected 2016-01-07 | reverse complement strand
GCGGGTGTGGTGGGATGTCGGGGAGGGCGTGGGGGCGGTGATCAGGGAGTGTGTGGAGAAGGGGAGGGGAGTGGGTGGACGGGTGGTGGAGGGGGGGTTTTTTATGGCGGTTTTGAAGGCGAGGGGGACGGGGGGGACGGAGGCGATGGGTGGGGTTAGGTTTGATTTGTGTGTTGCGAGGAGGGAGGCGTTTGTTTTGCGGGAGGCGGGGGAGTGTGCGGCGGAGGGGAGGGCGGGGGTTGGGTGGGGGGTGGGGGTGGTGGAGTGACGGTTGTCGGTTTATTCGAGGGGGGCGATGAGGAGGTTTTGGGGCAGTCTTTGGGTTCTGTTGGCTTGGGGAGCATCGTGCTTCTTCTTTGGTACTTGTTGTACCTTGCCTTGACGGCGCTCAAGTGCAGGGTGTACGTGGGTGCGGTGGGCTTTCGAAGTGGTGCGTTGAGTCGGTTGGTCAGCGGCTGTGGAAAGATATTTACATTCTATATAGTTGCTCTATGAAGATGGACGTCGGAGGTGTGTGGTTGTACTCCATTCACATCTTCGACGGCTTCTTATACATCGCTCCTCCTGCACCGGCCTAAACCACATTCATAGGAAACGTCAGCGCGTGGGAACGGTCATGACTTCTTGTGCATTGCGGTCGCGGCGGCCTTAGGGAGTCGTCAGCTAGTGCTAAGGCAGGGTATGGGTGATTTGCAGGCATACAGGAAGGTTGTGTCCCAGTATCGGCAGTTCGCGAGGGGCCGTATATGAAATGTACTTGTACAGACGGGGATGGCTATGAACGGGGAGCATACCTGATGGTTAGGGAAGATCAAAGTATCGGCGATCACTACGTTCTCTCTCCTGCCCGCAGTGAAAACTACAACTTCGGCGATGTCGTCAGGCGTTAGCGGTTCGCATCCACTGTTGCGAAAATCAGTTTCTTGAGTTCTAAGACGCGTTTGCTGGGAGAGCGAAGACTTACGCGTATACGGCGTCTGCTTTGGATTTGTCACCATAAAATCGAACGACGGAGAACTCCTAAAAATTTTTAGTCAAGCGTACCCATATCGGTTATGCGTCGAGCTCTACCGTCTCCACCTGTCCCGGATCAATCTCAATGACCCTTATCCGCGTGGCAATGAGCTCCCTCCGCAGCGCATCGGTGAAGCTCCGCACCGCTGCTTTGGTCGCGCAGTAGATGCTCCCTGCAGGATACGGTTCCCTGCCGGCTATACTGCCGATGTTGATGATATCGCCTTGCCCGCCGTCTGCTCCTCGATTTTTGAAGATCGGTAGGATGGCCTGCGTCATGTCGATGAGCCCAGTGACATTGGTAGAGAACATGACGTCGATGTCTTCCTCGAGGATCTCCGGCGCTTTGGCGGTGCCTTTGACGAGTCCACTACGTTTGGGGACTATCAGTCTTCCTGCTCATGAGCAGTTGTTGAACTGTGACACACGCGTTGTTCACTAAGACATCAACCTCCTTGAACTCCGCCGGTAGAGAAGCCACGAATCCCTTCACCTCCGCTGGTTTGCTCACGTCCAGCTTCATCGGCAGGACCTTGACGCCCTCGCCCACCTCCTTCTTGATCTCCTCTGCAATCTCCTTCAATTTATCCACCCTCCGCGCTGTTAGAACTAGTTTGAGATTCTTCGGTGATGTCCGTGCAAACTCCATCGCGGTACTCCGCCCTATACCAGACGACGCTCCGGTCACTATGATTGTTTTGCCTTCGAGGCGCTTGCCCATCGCTGTGGCCATGGTGCGCGTGGGGTCGAGGTGGGTGCAGACAAGCTGTCCGATCGAGAGATTGGGGGTTGTGGGGTTGAGATACCGGCGACTGAAGACGCTGCTGGTTCTGAATGTCCAACAGAAGGTGCTTTTGGGAAGCATACGAGGAATTGGTTGCGGTGATGTTGTGCTTGAAGCATTCGAAAAAGAGTGTACTGTTACTGCTCCCCCACATTCGCAAGGTTCGAACTAGCCCGAGGGGCCGAGCTTCAGAATGGCATGAATGGCTGACTAATATGGTCTGCCGTAGCGGCTCTCTGTGAGGCTGATGTTTAACGACCTACCTTCAGATAGCCCTATCAGGGCCGCGAAAAGAGGACATCAAGACATCCATCTACATCTGATTCATTGATGCAATATCTATGGGATGTTAGAAGACTTCAGAGCTCTCGCTGTTCACTATGTGCTGATTATGCAGGATGCGGACTGTGTTTGAAGCGACGAATACCTTAGCCCTTCGCTGAAAGGGCAGTCTCTGATATCGGAGAATGTGGTTTCTTCGTTGACGAGACGGTACCAGTGCATCCCTTCGCAATATTCTTCTCTTGTAGGAAGGAAATGGGGCGTGTTCTAGGCAGGCCACAATGAGGCTTCCATACGCCCTGCTATGGTGGATACAGAGTTATGGCAGGGTCTTTCTTGTCATTCTTTCAGTTCTTGAGGACCTTGTATTCACGCCAGGAAGTTCATTTCATATATACACTATTGCAGTCGACCGCTTGTGTTTGCCGCTGGCTGTTGAATCTTTTTTGCTTGATTCACCTGTCAGTCGACCACGTAGCCGAATCATTTGGTCTCCGCTCAGTAAATGAGACTCTTCTGTGTCATCATCAGTCTCGTCGTATGTATATCAGTCTCTTTGCCATGGGCCAGTTGCCCAGATGCCCGTGACTATTGAGTTCTTGGGCAACCCGAGCCCCTTTCTCTCTTTCAAGTCGATAACACTCGCTATGTTGGTATGGCCACCACCGCTCAACATGCCTTAGCGATTGAAACCAAGTGTTATGCAACTCTATTCACTTCAGTGTTAATGTGTAACACTTCATTTCTATTGATGTGAGTCTATTCACTTCGACTGACACCCCCTATAAAACAAATTCTGTGGACCGTAAAGCATTCCTTTCCTTCTTCAACTTTACATCAACGCAACAGAATCACCAATTGCACTCAAAGACCAAAGCATTACTCTATCTTGACAGCTTCTTTTGCTCTATCACCTTGCAAGCTCGTTCCATCTTGCTTGAGACTCGCACCGAATCGTAGCACTCACACTGTTACACTCTGTCTTCGCTCATCTCCAGCCAAAGCAGTGCTTTCAGCATCTTGTCAAGAGCAGCTGATCTTCCCCTATCAAGCCCAGTCCATATCCAAAGCCTTCCGACTAACAGTAAATACTTCGGAATGGCTGCATTCGGGATTCAGTTTCTCCATCATCTGGTTGCTTCCAGGGTAAGCCACTCAAACCCAACCGTTGATCTAACATCCCTTGTCTAGGTAACTGATGATCTGGCCGTCTAGGACATCTATACGGTCCTCCATATCACAGACTACTCTGACGAATTTTATTGGATCACTGCAGTCGATCAGGTAAGTCTTATCAAGTTAGCAAGCTGTCAAAGCTGGCATTAACACATCACAGGTCGTCTATAACCCGAAGCTGAAGCTGCACAATGAGATCCAGTTCAGCTCTCCCCGAGGTACAATGATGGTCAACTGCGAGGTTTCGTACCTTGACAGCAACAGCAAAGTCCAATTCAACGACTATCTATTTGCTGTACCATCCTCAGGGGATCACAGCAAGTTCAACACATATACGGTCAAATATGACGCCCTCCTACGGATCCACCGCGTCTTCAAGAGTAGACTTCAGGGCGTGGACCCTAAGTCTCAATTATGGAACGAGTGCGAGAGGTCTCGAAAGAGTAGGCAAGCAGTGGCTTCGAGTGTTATCTCTTTTCCATTTCTTAGCTGGCCCTTTCGTGCACCCGTACCAAATAGCCCGGAGTCACGGACAAGAGAATCAGAGGGTCTTAGCTCGTCGAGCTCTGAGAAGAGCGGGACAAACACGCCGATCACCCCGTTCTCGCCGCACCCCGAGGGCGTGTTTCCAGTGAACAACGCACAGTTCCCTGACACCACAGCGGCAGTTGACCTTACTGCTGCGCTTGTTGAGCCACAGGGGTCTTCTCCATCTGAAAAGAAGGAGGCGGTATCCGCTAAGAAGCAAAACCAGAGCAAGGAAGGTCCCCTGAAGCATCCAGAAATCGAGAAGAAACGCGTGACTGCCAACGTCACCTTTCAAGCTCGAAGCCGCTATTTCGGCGTCCACGCTTGCCAGGCTATCGAAAATGGGCTACCTGGATCATCGCCTCTTCGTACATGCTCGTCTATCAGCGACACAACCGAAGAGGTTCAGCAAACCGTCGCGAGTGCCGTGCTACCAGGGAAGATGCTTCCTCGAAAGCCAGCGCATCCGTTCGATAGGGTTATTCGCGACGGAAACGCCGAGTGTAAGGCATATCAGGCGAAACAACACACTCAAGGCTATCTCAGCCAATACCTCCGAGCTGGCACCGAAGCCGAAATCAACGAAATTTGGCTCGCTTCGCCGCTATCTTCGAAAACGCACCCGAGCTTTGAAGAGGCGGATGATCTCGTGTTAGCGCTCTGGAGATGGCACCAGATGTGCTTCAAGATCAGGGAGTTGCGGATGTCTGGATGTTTCGTGCCCCCTCGGCTCGGCGGTAGAGAAGGCGACATTGATGAACGGAGTGCGTGGTCCCATCCAACGAATCATATGTCCGAAGGCATCCGTACGGAAATCCCTCAAGAACTCGGTCTCGACCGCATCCCGTTCACGGCACCTTACCAGAAGGATACGAACAATGGCCAAGTGGGAATGCCCCACCACTTCAATCGCTACGACGAGCCAGTGTACTGCAAGTCCCACACTCCACCTGAGGTCTCGCTGTGGGCGTTTCACCAGCCCTACAAGAAATTTCGCAAGGACTCAAGGGAGGGAGTCTTGGTGTCGCGGGCTTATAAACTTATCGATCCATACTTTCATCATGGCCCTCCAGAAAACCTCCATGAGAGGGGCCCAAAGCTTAGGGAGATAGTGACAGGCTGGGTTGAAAAAGTATATACACTGTCCGGGACCTGGGTCTACGATCGTTATGACCCCGACGAGACCGTACCGATAACCTGGGAAGAAGTTGGGAAACGTTATGGCTGGGTCAACCCTCATTACCAGATGCCCCAGAACAAGGGGACTGTCGATCCTCAGGCTAATGAGACTGTGGAGAAAAAGAACAAGGACATCTATTTTCCTGAGTCCAATGTTTACGAGTCACGGCGGTGGCTGGAGGCTCTTGACCTCGCACGGGCTAGACCTCGGCCTGAGTCCGAAGTTCTAGTAATGACTGTTACCACGGCTACGGCGCGAGTTCTAGATGCTTCAGAGCGATTCGCTGCTGGGAGTTCTGGGGGGAACGAGACGCCTGGTGAGGTCGTTAACGCGCAGTCGGGACCAGCTCCGGATGCCTCAGAGCAACCTACCTCTGATAGCTCTGGGGATTTGGCAGTGGATGAGGTCTCTGACGAGCATTCGGAACCAGCCACGGAAGCCTCGGAGCAGCTCGCGTCTGAAAGCTCTGAGGAGAATGCGGCGGCTGTTGAGATCCAGGACGAGCACTCAAGATCAGACTGTCAAACGACTGGGTCTGTGAGCTCTGAGGAGGATGAGGTGACTGGTGAGGTCCTGGACGACCAGTCAGGACTAGAGCGCCAGACGACTGCGTCTGACGCGGCTGGCGAAAGTCAGACTCAGAGCTATGGCGACTTCCTTGAAGAGAGCTCCACGGAAGAAGACCTCACCGAATCTACTCCACCGAGTCGAGGGAGATCCTCGGTGTCGCCAAACGCCGAACATTCGCCTACCCCACAACGGGTGCTGCCCTTCGATAATGGGCCGGCTAATGCTTTGGCACGGAGCCTCGCAAGTCGAGCCTCTGAGGAAGAGATACAAGCTCGCCTCAATCGGGCTCGGCTGAGGTCACCATCTACGGATCGGCCACATGTGCACAACAGCGAGGATGAGGATTCAATTGACTATACGGACACCTGGCCAAAGCGCAATCAGCTACCTACCACGCCGAATCCACAGCTTGCAAATTTTGCAGACACAAGCGTCGAAGAGGAGGACGACCTCGACCACTCTGATTTGGATGAAGCGATCTCAGGTCAAGTGCCTAGGCAAGCGCCACAAGGAGGCTTTCCATTCGGGCCACAAAACTCAGCCCCTCTGGACCGCGTTCAACCGCGAACGACCTCATCTTCTAGTTCTCCTAGCACCTCTCGTCTTTCAGATTTAACTCCTGAAGAGTCTGTGGATGATATGGCGCTCACCGAATCAGCTGAAGTGACAGCACCAGCGCCTGAGATGCGCAACCGCTCAACTCCGGCCGCCTCTGGTGCTAGTGACGTCGAGTCTTCTCATGATGAAGGATCTCCGAACATTCTCAACTCGGATGCGTATAATTTCGACGTACCAGGGGATTTGAGTGATATTCCCGAGAATGACGAGGCCCAGAGCGATCCAGCCTGGCTCGAGTATACGGCTGAGAGAGGGGCGGTGGAAAGCGCTGCGGATGATGATCTGCATTATCTGCCAGCACCGATTGGTCAGGAGGTTGAAGAGGCTGTGGAAGATAGCCCCATCGAGGACGGAGATGATCCATCTTGGCTCGACTACCAGGAGGCCAGAGGCCAAATGGATGCAGTCTTCGACGAACGGATGCGAGAAGACGAGGCAGACGAAGCTGCCGAGAGATGGGAGACTCGGAACGAGGACAATATGCTCATCTGGCTCCAGGAAAGGGCAGACATGGAAGCCAACGAGCAAGGTGATGTCCAGCGGCAGAGGCAAACCAGGGCAGCGACAACCGCGGCCCTCGCCCATTATTCTGACATCTCCGAGATCCCGCTCCCAAGTACTCCCACTTTCTCCGAGTACTTCTTCGGTTCCTGGGCTCTCTCACTCGGCGCAGTAGTAGAGAAATTACCATTCGTCATTCCCAGTCCATGAGCGTCCGCGGCGACGTTAGGGTACCGGACCCAAAGCGAAAAATGGAATCATTTCTATGGTCAGCTTAATCTATCGCTGTTTTCACGACTGCTAGAAGGAGGACACCCGTACCTCATGCTCACTGAGCAGCATCGGTGCATCCAGACATCACTACACTTCCTTTCTGACTCTGGTACAAGTCATGTCTGGATTGCATGCCCTCTACGCTCCAACATCTGATGTTTGAATGTGGCACTCACGCGGGCGAAAGATGGGTTCATTATCGTCACCGACGTCGGTGGCAACGAAGCCATCGAAGGAGACTACGGCAAATGGGTCCAGAATCTAATCTCGGACAGGAGTTCAAATATGATAGGACTGGAAAGAACTGGAGTTCGAGATCTTCTGCTTGTTTATCTAGCAAAGAGAACGTAAGTGAGACCTACGAGTGGGATAATCTCACAAGGAGATGACCCAGCGAGCGGTCGACATCGCGAGTCAGGATGACGAGAGCTTCGTCTCCTTGATCAGCAAGCTTCCTACACTCCATGGAGACCAATAAGTCATCATTCTTGATTCCTTTACGGAGTCCGCCAAAGCAACCGAAAATATCAACGACACGGAGCGGTTGATATCACGAGCCAAGATGACGAGAGCTTCGTCTCCTTGATTAGCAAGGCTTTCTCCACTCATGAAGGGCAACAAGTCATGGATTTTGATATCTCCTATGGAGTACGCCAAAGCAACGGAGGATATCAATGACATGAAGCGATTCGGCGACGAGGCGGGGCGAGACGAGGTCGCCCGTTAGTCAGTCAGACAGGTGTTCGAATACTATAATCGGGATGGGCATGAAGCTGTAGGCAAAGATATCTAGAAAATGGGATGGTGTTAAAGAGAAGGCCAAAGTCACCGAAGATGTCAAAGACTTGAAGCGGTTCGACGACGAGGCCGGGCGAGCCGAGATCGCCCATTATTCAGTCAGACAGGCGCTCGAATACTATAATCGGGATGAGCATGAAGCTGTAGGCAAAGATGTTTGGGAAAAGGGATGGGTGTTTCAGTGCTACTTCAGCCTCTGACTACTTTGAGAACATGGAGGAAATTGGAGCTGGCTCCCTCGCAGGGTTGCTCGCCTTTACTCACATGGCGCATTCAGCATACAGACCAAACCATACAAGACATAGAGACCTCTTAGAGAGGACTCTGTTCAAGATGATTTTTATTTCTCCCTGCGACATTTAGATACCCAGCGGTTGAGGGAGGACTTCCGTGCAGAAGTTCGAGTTTTCAAAAAGATTGAGCTTCTAGGATGGGTTGAGCTCTAAGAAGATGCTCCCATGATGTATCTCATGGACGATGTACTTAATATCACCTATGTAGACACAGAAGATTTAGACAATCAAACTGTTGACCTCCAAAGTGATGTCTACAACCGTGATTCAAAAACTGATGCTCATCATGTATTCGTGAGATAAATTTGCAGTGCAAAGGTCGCACACAGATAGCAACCAACTCACAGACCGTGACCTCCTCCATCCTTTACACTCTCCCCCCAATCCCAACCCTTATCTCACCCCTCGATCTCCATCCCCAAAAGCAAACCACCTCTCCGCAACCCTCCTGCAACTCACGCTCCTCCCCGCCCACCCTCTCCCCTCAGCTCCAGCCCCAGCCGCAAACCGAATCGTCTCATTCAACAAAGGCACCCTCTCCTCCCAAGCCACACCTCCCCCTCCTTCCTCTTCCCCACCGCCATAGCGTTCAATATCCGGACACTCACAAACGACCAGTCTCGCCTCCGCCCGATACGCCGCTTCCACCGCGGAAGCAAACGTCCTCGAGAGGCCCTGAGCCGAGAAATGGGGAGTGGAGCGGTGGAGGGAGAGGAGGTTCAAGATGGCGAGGGTGGTGGTTTGCAACGGCTGGGGGCTTACGATCGTGGAGTGGGCATCAAACGGGGAGGGGGAGGTCGAGGTGTAGGTGGTGAGATAGGCACGGAGGTGCTGCAGTGTCGGGGTGAAGACGAGGGTTATGCGGGACGTAAGGGCGAGGTTCTGGAGGGTTGGGTGGAGGAGGCGGGGCGGCGCTTGTTGCGTTGCTGGTGGTGTTGCCGATTGCGATGGTGGAGAGTTGGATGAGGGTGGAGAGGAAGGTGGGGAGGCGGCGCGACGGTGGAGCGAGGCGTGGAGGTGCTGGAGGAAGTCCTCGTGGGTGGAGCAGACGATCAGGGTTGTGGCGCTGTTGTGGTGGTCGAGGATGTAGTTGAGGAACGAGATTGCGGAGTCCAGGCTCAGCGCTGTTGGTTGTTGAGGAGATGCTTTAGTCGTTGTCATGGTAGGGGGTGGGTCGAGCGGTGACGTGACTGTGACGCTCTGCCTGTACGTTAGCAGGATGTGGTTAGTATGTAGCAGATAGTGGTCCACGACATTGGTACAGCAATGACCAGCCCGGAAAGAATTTCAAGTCCGTCATCGTAGGAGCATTACCATCCGTTGCGGACCTCAAATTTCCATGGCGTGTCTCGGGCAGAGGTGTGTAGATGGATGGTGGGGTTGTTGGGGAGGGTTTCGGGCGAAGCGACTTCAACCTCTGCAATTCTTAACTGTCAACAGAGCTTAGAAAGGAGTGGTAGGGTCGACAGTGAAGGACTTGGAGGCGGATTTTTGAGTACAAGATGGAGTCAATTTCGAGGATATCGTCACTGCTTGAGACTGGTAAATAAAATTCCTATCACCATATCAAGATTATAAGACTGAGGCCCTCATAGCACGAGACCTCACAATCGAAGCAGCTTCATCTGCGAGCGCTGCCCGAGGCTTCAGTATCAAGCCGCCACGAAATGTGCCATTTGCCCAGCTAAAGAAGCTGTTGGACAGTCGGAATGACCGCGAAGTTTTGGAAGGGTTGAGGAAGGTCATCTCTGTAGGTTTCGCCACGGACGAGGAGAGAATCGTTCACTCAGGGTCTATAGATGATGTACCGCTCGCAACCTTGCCTTCCCTTCTTCTCGTCCGTCGTCAAGAACGTCGCCAGTCCGAACATCGAGATCAAGAAGCTTGTCTATATCTACATTCTTCACTATGCCGAGTCGGAGCCCGACTTGGCCCTCCTGTCAATTAACACAATCCAGAAGTCTTTGACCGATCAGAACCCCCAGGTCCGAGCTATGGCGCTGAGAGTGATGTCGGGCATACGGGTGCCTGTAATCAGCCAGATAGTATCCTTGGGGATCAAAAGGGGTTGCGGGGACATGAGCCCGTATGTGCGAAAGGCAGCTGCACTTGCTATACCGAAATGCTACAGGCTGGACCCAAAGACGCTGCCGCAGCTCATTGAATACCTCTCCACTTTGTTGGGTGACAAGCAATACTACGTGGTCGGGTCGGCAGTCACGGCGTTTCTGGAGGTCTGCCCTGATCGGATAGATTTGATACACAAGCACTACCGAGGAATCATTCGAAAATTAGTCGACATGGACGAATGGGGTCAACTAGCCACGTTGAGGTTGATGGTCGTATATGCTCGAAAGTGCTTTCCTCGACAAACTAGGAGGACCAACAAAACCGGGAGTAAGGGCTTCTACGGTGATGAAGGTAGCGACGAAGAAGATTTAGGGGAAGAAATCCAAGTGCTGGATCCTGACCTCCTTCTGCTTCTCAATGCCTGCAAACCGTTACTACTCAGCAGGAACTCTGCAGTCATTGTCGCCGTTGTCCGATGTTACCTCTACTTGGGCACTCCAGAATATATCGACTCTGCTGTCGGACCCTTAGTCGCTCTCCTCAGAAGCTCTCAGGATATACAGCATGTCGCACTGTACAACATCATCTCCGTCTCGCTCATCCGGCCCACTCCATTTGTCGACTACGCCATGCATTTCCTCGTCCACACATCAGACCCGCCGTACATCTGGCAGCTGAAGCTCGAAATTCTCACCATCATCTTCCCTTACTGCAGCTCACACACCAAAGGCCTGATACTGAGCGAGCTCGAACATTTCTCTCGCGGTTCAGACAGAGAGCTGGTCCGGGAAAGCGTGCGAGCCATCGGTCGATGTGCTCAAAGCGACAACCGCACCTCGGCCCGTTGCCTACGTCTACTCTTGAAGCATATCTCGAGCCCTGACGGCAACCTCGTAGCGGAATCTCTAACCGTCATCCGGCATCTCATCCAGCAAGACCCCCTCTCCCACACGCAAACCGTCATCGAACTAGCAAAACATCTAGACACAATGACCGACGCCGACGCCAGAGCGACCATCATCTGGCTAGTGGGCGAATTCGCCGGCATCGACAGCCAGAATAACATCGCCCCGGACGTGCTCCGAATCCTCACCAAGACCTTCGCCGACGAGTCCGAAGCCGCCAAGCTCCAGATCCTCCTCCTCGCCGCCAAAGTCTACCTCCACCACCTAAACGCCACACCGTCCTCGCAGCAAAGCCCCAAACCCTCTTCCCCACCACCGCCACAAGACGCCACCCCACAACCACCCCCCACCCTTAACAACAACTCCCCAGACCCACCCCCCGTCCCCACCCCGTCGACGCCCCAGCACCCCATCCCCCTCCTCTGGAGCCACATCCTCCTCCTAGTCCGCTACGACACCTCCTACGACCTGCGCGACCGCGCCCGCCTCTACCGCGCCCTCCTCGCCGACCCCGCCGCCACCCAGCTCGCCTCCCTGCTCCTCCTCGCCCCCAAGCCCGTCCCGCACGCCCCCAGCCCCTCTGAAAGCCGTAGGCAGCTGACGCTCGGCTCCGCGAGCTTGGTCGTTGGCGGAGACGATGGTGCTACGGCGGCGACGGGGGTGGTGGGGTATGAGCCGTTGCCGGAGTGGGTCGTTGAGGGGCGGGAGCCGGATCGGGGGGCTAGGGATGAGGCGGGGAGGGAGGAGTATGTGGAGGGGGGGAGGGGCGTGTCGGCGGGGGAGA
>JAABUJ010006120.1_pt1 | contig 11778 bp, 8 predicted proteins | sample 5559131 | NCBI WGS metagenome assembly JAABUJ01 (sample SAMN10711875, study PRJNA513366) | rock metagenome | isolation source: Antarctica rocks | place: Antarctica: Victoria Land, Mt New Zealand nord | collected 2016-01-07 | reverse complement strand
AGCGCGTTCCGCCGGATGTGCAAGCGGGAGATGCTGAGCTGGCTGCGTGTGCGGGAGTGGCAGGACCTGCACGGCCAGCTGCGCCGTGTCGCCCGCGAGCTGGGTCTCGAGGTGCTCGACCGACCTGCCGACGCCGCCGCCGTGCACCGCGCCATGCTCGCCGGGCTGCTGGCGCACGTCGGCACCTACGACGCGGACCGGCGTGACTACCTGGGCGCCAGAGGTGCCCGCTTCGCGATCAACCCCGGGTCGGCGCTGGTGCGCAAGCACCCCCGCTGGGTCGCCGCGGCTGCGCTGGTCGAGACCACCCGGCTGTGGGCCCGCGGGGTCATCCCCACCGACCCGCTCGACGTCGAACGGATCGCCCCCGAGCACCTGCTCGTCCGCTCCTTGGCCGAGCCGCACTGGTCACGACGCCGGGGCGCCGCCGCCGCCCTCGAGCGGGTCACCATGCTCGGCCTGCCGTTGGTGACCGGCCGCCGGACGGACCTCGCCCGCCACGACCCGGAGCTGGCCCGCGAGCTCTTCATCCGGCATGCGCTGGTCGAGGACGACTGGGAGACCCATCACCGCTTCGCTGCGGAGAACCGCCGCCTGCTGGCCGAGGTGGCGGAGCTGGGGGAGCGGCTGCGGCGCTCCCTCGAGCCGGACGACGACGCGCTGGTGGCCTTCTTCGACCAGCGGGTGCCGGTCGAGGCGACCGGCGCCCGTGCCTTCGATGCGTGGTGGAAGACGCAGCGGCACAGGACACCCGACCTGCTCACCTACCCCCGCGCACTGCTGGTGCCGGAGGAGCCGGACGCGGACAGCCACCCCGACCGATGGCAGGTCGGTGACCTGGCGCTGCCCCTGTCCTACGCGCACGCGCCCGGCGAGGAGGAGGACGGCGTGACCGTGCTCGTGCCGGTCGCCGTGCTCGACCGGCTGCGCGACAGTGATTTCAGCTGGGAGGTCCCTGGCCTGCGGCACGAGCTGGTGACCGCGCTGCTGCGGGGGCTGCCCAAGGACCTACGCCGCAGCATCGGTCCGGCTCCTGACGCGGCCACCCTGCTGCTCGCGCGGTTGGGCGACCAGCAGAGCGCCGCTGACCGCGAGCCGCTGCTCGACGCGCTGGCCCGCGAGCTGAGGCGAGCGACGGGCGTCGTCGTGCCCCGCGCGGCCTGGCGGCCGGATGCCCTGCCCGAGCACCTGCGCGTGGGCTTCTCCGTCCGTGACGACGACGACCACGAGCTCGCGCGTGGGCGTGATCTTGCTGCCCTGCAGGCGCAGCTGCGACCGCAGGCACGGCAGGCCATCGCCGCGGCGACCGGTCTGGAGCGGGAGCGACTGCAGCGCTGGGACTTCGGAGATCTTCCCCGTACGGTCTCGCGGGTGTCGGGGGGCCTGACCGTCGTGGGTTACCCGTCGCTGGTGGCCGAGCAGGGTGGCGCGGCCGTCCGCGTGCTCGGCACCGCGGCTGAGCAGGCCGCTGCGATGCCCGCCGGCACGCGTCGGCTGCTGCAGCAGGTGCTCCCCTCGCCGGTCAAGGGGGTGCAGCGCCGGCTGGCGCTCACGACCCAGCTGGCTCTGTCGCGCAGCCCGCACGGCTCCGCCGCCGAGCTGCTGATCGACTGCAGCGCAGCCACGCTCGACGCCCTCGTCGTGGACGCCGGTGGGCCGGCGTGGGACCAGGTGGGCTTCGAGCGGCTGCGCGATGTGGTGCGGCCGCGGCTCGACGCTGCGCTGCTCGACACCGTCACGCGCGTCGCCGATGTGCTCGGGGCGGTCACCCGCGTCGAAGCACGAGTGGACGGGCTGCGGGCGCCGGCGTTGCTGGCGTCGGTCGCGGACATGCGCGCGCAGCTGACCGGGCTCGTGCACCCCGGCTTCGTCGCCGAGGTGGGGATCCGGCGGCTGCGCGACCTCGAGCGGTACCTCACCGGGCTGGAGCGTCGCCTCGACGGCCTCGCGACCGACCCGCAGCGCGACATCGCGCGGACGGCAAGGGTGCAGGCCGAGCAGGTGGCGTACGAGCAGTGGCTCGCGGCGCTCACCCCGAGCGACCGGGCGCGGCCGGAGGTGGCCGAGGTGCAGTGGATGCTAGAAGAGCTGCGGCTGAGCCTCTTCGCCCAAGGCGTGCGCACCGCCTACCCCATCAGCGAGCAGCGCATCGCCCGGGCGATGGAGGCGGTGGGGTGAGCGAGGGCCGCCGCCGGCCTCAGCCCTGCCCGGCCGCGCGGCGGGAGCCGGCCCTGGTCCTGAGCGGGGTGGGCACGACCCTGTCGGGGAAGCGGTGGAGCACCTCCGACTCGAGGGCCAGCATGCGCCGGGTGTGCGCGGCGAGCGCGTCCTCGCTGCCGTGGAAGAAAGGTCTCGGCGCGCGTCTCGTGCACGTGCGCGAGCTCGCGCAGCACCGTCTCGTCGTCGAGGGTGGTCGGGTCGATGCCGCCGGTCGCCGGGGTGGTCATGCCCGCCCTGTGCCCCGCGGCAGCGGCTCCTAGGCGTGCGGACCGCGGGGGGCCCTCCACCCGTGTCGGCGCTCGGGGAGCGGCTGCGCGCGGAGCGGCCGAACGGCGACGGGGCGGACGGCCGCCCCTGAGAGCGCCTCAGGCGTGCGCGTGGTGCGCCCCCGCCACGGAGGTGCCCGCCTGCTCGGCTCGCCCCGCGGCGCGAGCACCACGCCCGGTCACGACATCGAGGAGGGCCACCGCCAGCGCGAGGACGATGAAGATGGTGATGACCACGAGGGCGTCCCGGAAGGCGACGGCGTAGTCGCCGCGTGAGCTCGCCACATGGCTGAAGAAGACCGACCCGATGGCCGCGATGCCGGCTGCTGAGCCGATCCGCTGGCCGGTCTGCAGCACGCCCCCGGCCGAGCCCGCCCGCTCGACCGGCGCCTCGGCGAGCGTCAGCGTGATGTTCGGCGTGATGACGAGACCGCTGCCGAGCCCGGCGAAGAGCAGGGGTGCGACGGTCACCCAGCCGATGTCGTGGCCGGGCACCTGCTGCACCGCGATCCACGTCCCCACCAACCCGGCGACCACCATGGCCAACCCGACGGCCACCAGTGGGCGCCCCACCTCGGTCACCTTGCGGCCACCCAGAGGGGCGGCGATCGCCGTACCCAGCGCGAAGGGGGTGACGGTCAGCCCGGCGACCAGGGCGGTGTAGTGCAGCCCGGACTGCAGGAACAGCGTGTAGGTGAAGAAGATGCCGGTGAAGCCGGCGAAGTAGAGCAGCCCCAGCGAGGCACCGAGGGAGTAGGACCTGATGCGGAAGAGCTCGAGGTCGACCACCGGCTGCTTGCCCTGCCGGCCGTAGCGCCTCTCCCACAGCAGGTACGACACCAACGACAGCGCGGCGGGCACGAGCAGGAGCCACTTGGCGGACCCGTGCCACTGCTGCTCCTCGACGAAGGGCAGCAGCAGCATGATGACCGCCGCACCGAGCAGCACGACACCCACCGGGTCGAGGTCCTGCTTGCCCCGCTCGGCCTTCGTCCGTGCCTGGTGCGCGATCACCTTGTGCGCCAACACCATCGCCACGATGCCGACCGGCAGGTTGACGAAGAAGATCCAGCGCCATCCCTCGCCCACGCCGAAGGCCTTGATGAGCAGACCCCCGACCACCGGGCCGACCGCCGTGGACAGCCCGACGGTGAGCCCGAAGCGCCCGAAGGCCTTGCCCCGCTCCTTGCCCCGGAAGCTGTTCTGGATGATGCCCGAGATCTGCGGCGTGAGGAAGCCCCCACCGATGCCCTGCACGAGGCGCGCCACGATCAGGGTGAAGGCCGTCGGCGCGAGCCCGCAGGCCGCGCTCGCAGCGGTGAAGAGCGCCAGCCCGAAGATGAAGACCGGCCGGCGTCCGCGGGCGTCACCGAGTCGGCCGGCCGGGACGAGCACCAGCCCGAAGGTGAGCGCGTACCCGCTGACCACCCACTGCAGGTCGCTCTCGGTGGCGTGCACGCCGGTGCGGATGCTGTCGAGCGCGACGTTGACGATGCTCACGTCGAGCAACGTCATGAAACCGGCGATCAGGCAGATGGACAGGGCCCTCCAGCGCCGCGGGTCCGGCTCGCCAGCGCCAGCCTGCGGGTCGGTGCGCTCCTGCGTCGCGGCGCTCACCGGGTCAGGCCACGTCGAAGTCGTCCGGGTCCGGCCCGAGCCGTCCCTCGGCCGTCCCCCTGCGACCGTGCAACGCACTGATGGCACCGACGTCGGCCGGCTCCAGCTCGAAGTCGAAGATCTCGAAGTTGGAGCGGATCCGCTCCGGCGTCGACGACTTCGGGAAAACGATGTTGCCGAGCTGGATGTGCCAGCGCAGGATGACCTGGGCCGGCGTCTTGCCCAGCCGTGTGGCCAGCTCGATGATGGTGACGTCGCCGAGCAGGTCACCGCCCTGGCCGAGCGGGCTCCATGCCTCGGTGTGGATGTCATGCTCGGCGAGGTAGCCGCGCAGCGTCTCCTGCGTGAAGTACGGGTGCAGCTCGACCTGGTCGACGGCGGGGACCACCGTCGTCTCGGCGAGCAGCCGCTCGAGGTGCGCCTGGGTGAAGTTGCTGACGCCGATCGCACGGGCCCGACCGGTGGCGTAGACCTCCTGCAGCGCAAGCCATGCGGTGACGTACCCGTCGCGCTTGGGGACCGGCCAGTGGATGAGGTAGAGGTCGACCCGGTCGAGCCCGAGCCGCTCCAGGCTCGTCTCGAAGGCCTCCGCGGCACGCGCGTGGTCGGCGTTCCACAGCTTGGTGGTGATGAAGAGCTCGTCGCGGGGGATGCCGCTGTCCGCGATCGCCTGCCCCACCGCCTTCTCGTTGCGGTACGCGGCCGCGGTGTCGATGTGGCGGTACCCGACCTCGAGCGCGGTGGAGACGGTCTGACGGGTCTCCTCCGGCGGCACCTGGAAGACACCGAAGCCGAGCTGCGGGATCGCCACGCCGTTGTTGAGCGTCAAGGACGGGGTGGGGGTCGTCGTCGTCACCCGGTGAGCGTCTCCCACTCGGTGCACGCGCAACCGCCCGTGGCGCTCAGGCGAAGGACATCGTCCCGTAGGTGTTGCAGAAGCCGAGCATGGTGATGGTGACCAGCACCGCGATGACCACGATGGCGGCCACGGCCATGCCCCGTCCGTGCCGGCCGCCCATCGCCGGAGGCATGTAGGCCAGCGGCAGCGGGCCCCGCTGGGCCAGCACCGGGTCGGGCAGCGCGGCGGGGTCGAGCACCTGCCCGTCGGCCGCGAGCGCGAGCGCGGTGAGCTCCTCGTCGCTGATCCCGCCCTCGACCAGGTCGGTGCCGTCGCGCTGCACGTCCGCCACCAACGTCATGACCGTGACGGTACGCCGGTCACCGCCCGCCGCCGTAGGTGCGCGCAGCCGTCGAGGAGCCGCCCCGCTCGGGACGGCCCCGTCGCGAGGTCCACCGCCACTGCACCGAGATGCGGCCGGTGGTCAGACCGCGCACGGGAGGCACTCCGTGCAACCAGTCGGCCTGGGCGCGGCCGCCCATGACGAGGAGATCCCCGCTGCCGGGCAGCACATCTCGGGCTGCGCCGCTGCTGTGGGCCGGCTGCAGCGTCCAGGGGCGGGTCGCCCCGAGGGTGAGCACAGCGATGACCGTCTCGTCGCACCAGCGCATGTCGCTGTCGCGGTGCGCGCCCATCGCGTCCCTCCCGTCGCGGTAGAAAGACAGCCCCATGCCCTCCAGCGGCACGCGGTAGAGTCGGCGCAGCGCCGTGTCGGCCTCGGCGAGCGCCGGGTGCGGCGCCAGCCGGCCGCCGCGGGCGCTGGCGTGCAGCCGGGGCTCGGACCACCGGTGGTCGTAACGCCAGACCGTCCCCTGGTGCCACGGCAACCCGGTGGCAAGGGCGTCGTAGACCTCCTGCGGGTCGCGCAGCCACCCACGGCCCACGTCCACCCAGCTGGCCGCGTCGAGCGGCTCGCGCGTGAGCGCGCCGACGACCCAGGGCGACGCTGCACTCACCCGCCCATCCTGGCCGAACCCCGCTGGATGGGGCGAGGAGGATCAGGCGTGGGTGACCTCGGCCCCGGGGCAGAGCACCGGTGGGCCCGCGGGGTCGCAGCGGCCGGGAGGGTGACGGGAGGAGTGCGGTGACGACGACGCTGCCCGGCCGCGGCGCGGGTGCCGGCACCGTCGGCAACGACCCGGTCGAGGCCCCCGACGATCCCCACGCGCTGCCGTTGCGAGACCCGGTCAGCGTGCCGCTGCCCCGCCGCCTGCGCCGCTTCGGCCCGGCCGCCGAGGAGCCCTACCGCCGCCGCACCAGTGACGCCGTCCGGGTCGCCGTCACCGTGGTGGCCCTCGCCCTGCTGCAGGAGCGGGTCGGCCACGTCAGCGCGGCGCAGCGCGACCTCTTCGACGCCTTCAACTCGCTGTCCGACGGCACCAGACCGGCAGCCCGCCTGCTCTACGACCTCGGCGGCCTGTGGGCCGCGGCCCTCGTCGTGGCGGCGGCGGTGCTCGCGCGCCGCTCGCGGCTGGGCCGCGACCTGCTCGTCGCCGGGCTCGTCGCCTGGCTGCTCGCCCGCGGCATCGCCCTCGCCGTCGGCGGTGACCTGCGCCACCACATCAAGGCGGTCGTGCGCGCCCACGTCGTCCCCGGCTTCCCGAGCACACACCTCGCGCTCGTCACCGCCGTGGTGCTCACCGCTGCGCCCTACGTCACCCGGGTGACGCGCTGGGTGGGCGGTGTGCTCGTCGCGTCGATCGTCCCCTGCGCGCTCTACCTGGGCGTGGCGCTGCCCATCGACCTGACCGGCGGCCTCGTCCTCGGGTGGGGCGTCGCCGCCCTGGTGCACTACGCCTTCCGCTCGCCGGCCGGCCGCCCGACGGCGGCCCAGGTCGCGGCCGCGCTGCACGACCTCGGGGTGCAGGCGCGGGGCGTGCACCTCGCTCCTGAGCAGCCCGCCGGCGCGACGCTGATGCTCGGGCGCGACGAGGCGGGGCCGCTGCGGATCGCGGTGCTCGGCCGGGACGAGACCGACGCGCGCCTGCTGTCCTCGCTCTGGCGCACGCTCGCCTACCGCGACCCCGGGCCGAGCCGGGCCGTCGGGCGGCGCCGACGGGTCGAGCGGTGGGCCTACCTGCTGCTGCTCGCGCGGGACCGCGGGGTGCGTACCCCCGAGCTGGTGGCAGCAGGCGTCGGGGGGCCGGGCGTGGCGCTGCTGTGCACCCGGGTGATCGGCGGCACTGTCCTCGCCGAGGCCGACGACGCGACGGTCGACGACGCGCTGCTGGACCGGGTGTGGACGCAGGCGGTGCGCCTGCGGGCCGCGCGGGTGGCGCACGGTGCGCTCGACACCGGGCACATCGTGCTGAGCCCGGACGGGCCCTACGTCGTCGGCTTCGGCTCGGCCGGCGCGGGCACCCCGGCCCAGCTCGACGTCGACGCGGCGCAGCTGCTCATCAGCACCGCGCTGCACGTCGGGGAGCGGCGCGCGATCGCCGCCGCCCGGGCCCTGCCGGCACCAGCGCTCGCCCGGCTGCTGCCCTTGCTCCAGCCGGCCGTGCTGCCACGGTCCGCGCGCCAGCGCAGCGAGCGAGGGCGCCGCTCCCTCAACGAGGCCGTCGACGCGTTGCGCACAGCGGTGAGCCGGGAGGTGGGCATCCCCGATCCGCACCTGCAGCAGCTCGCTCGGGTACGACCGAGCAGCCTGCTCCTCGCCGCCGCAACCTTGCTCGGCGTCGTGGCCCTGCTCGGCCAGGTCGGTGACCCGGCGGCGCTGGCGCACGCACTGCGCCACGCCGACGGCTGGCTGCTCCTCCTCGGCGCGGTCCTGTCGCTGAGCCAGGTCCTCGGGTACGTGCTGTCGCTCCTGGGGTCCGTACCCCAGCGGTTGCCGCTGTGGCCCAGCACGCAGCTGCAGCTGGCCGGCCCCTTCAGCAACCTGGGCCTGCCCTTCGGCAGCCAGGCGCTCCAGGTCCGCTTCCTCCAGCGCCAGGGCGTGGAGCTGGCCACGGCCGTCGCGGCCACCAGCGTGGTCACCGTGGGCCTCGGGACGCTGGCCCAGGTCGGCCTCTTCGCGGCCGCGGCCGCACTGTCGCCGCGGCGCGTGAGCACCCTGCACCTGCCGACAGGGGAGCTCGTGGCGACGCTGCTCGCGGGCGCCGCGGTGCTGGTCGTCGTCAGCGCCGTCATCCTCGTCGCCCCGCCGCTGCGCCGGCGCTACTACCCGCCCATCGCGCGCGGCTTCGGCACGCTGGGTCACTCGCTGCGCAGCCCCCGGCAGATCGCGCTCGTGGTCGGTGGCACGGTGCTGTCCTCCCTGTCGTACTCCGCGTGCCTGGCGGCGTGTCTCTCGGCGCTGCACGAGTCCCTGCCGGTCGCCACGCTGGTCGCGGTCAACGTCGGGGTCACCACGCTCGCGCAGCTGGTCCCGATCCCGGGTGGGAGCACGGCGGTCAGCTCGGTCGGTCTCGCCGGTGTGCTGGCAGCACTCGGGGAGCCGACGGCCACCGCGGTCGCGGTCTCCCTGCTCTACCAGCTGCTCTCGACCTACCTGCCGGCGGTGCCCGGTTGGTTCGCCCTCCGCTCGCTCCTGCGCAAGCGCGACCTCTGACCCGGCCACCCTCGAGCCGACCGCCCACCCAAGCAGACACCGCCCACCCAGCAGACACCGCCCACCCAGCAGACAAGGAACCCCCCGTGCCCCTCGGCCTCCCCGACGGCATCACCGCCTGCCTCTTCGACCTCGACGGGGTGCTCACAGACACGGCGTCCGTGCACGACGCGGCGTGGACGCAGACCTTCGACGAGCTGCTCCGGGAGCGCGCGGAGGGCGGTGCCTTCACCCCCTTCGACAGCGACCACGACTACGCGAGCTACGTCGACGGCAAACCCCGCCTCGACGGCGTCCGAGACTTCCTCGCGTCTCGGCACATCACCCTGCCCGAGGGCACCCCGGAGGACCCGCCCGACGCGCGCACCGTCAACGGCGTCGGCAACCGCAAGAACGCCTTGCTGCTGAAGAAGGTCCACGACGACGGGGTGAAGGTGTACGAGGGCTCGCGCCGCTACCTCGTCGCAGCCCGTGACGCCGGCCTGCGGCGCGCGGTCGTCTCCTCCAGCGCCAACACTGCGGACGTCCTGGCGGTGACCGGCCTGGCGGAGTACGTCGAGGCCCGCGTCGACGGCGTGACGCTGAGCAAGGAGCACCTGAAGGGCAAACCGGCCCCCGACTCCTTCCTGGCCGGGGCCGCGGCGCTCGGCGTGGCGCCGGCCCAGGCGGTCGTCTTCGAGGACGCCCTCGCCGGTGTCGCCGCCGGGCGGGCCGGCCACTTCGGCTTCGTGATCGGGGTCGACCGGGTCGGCCAGGCCGACGCCCTCCGCGCGCACGGCGCCGACCGGGTCGTCCAGGACCTCGGTGAGCTGCTGTGAGCGAGGCGCTCCGTTTCCCGGTCGAGCCGTGGGCGGTCCGCGAGGTGGGTCTGCACATCGACGACCTCGCCCGCTCCGAGTCGGTCTTCAGCCTGTCCAACGGCCACATCGGGCTGCGCGGCAACCTCGACGAGGGCGAGCCGGTGGGCACTCCCGGCACCTACCTCGGCGGCTTCTGCGAGGCCCGCCCCCTGCCCTCGGGGGAGGCTGCCTACGGCATGCCGGAGAGCAACGACACCCTGGTCAACGTCAGCAACGGCAAGGTGATCCGGCTGCTGGTCGACGACGAGCCGCTGGACCTGCGGTACGGCACGCTGCACGGGCACGAGCGGGTCCTCGACCTCGGCGCCGGCACGCTCGCACGCACGCTCGACTGGACCTCGCCGGCGGGGCAGCGGGTCAAGGTCCGTTCCACGCGCCTGGTGTCCTTCGACCAGCGGGCCGTGGTGGCCATCCGGTACGAGGTCGAGCCGGTGGGCGCGCCCGCGCGGGTGATGGTGTCCTCGGAGCTGGTGACCAACGAGGAGGGCCCCAGCTCGGCGGGCGACCCGCGCACCGCCACAGCGACCGACGTGCGGCTGGAGGCGCTCGACCGGCACGCCGACCGGGACTGGGGCTACCTCATCCACCGGACACCCCACAGCGGCCTCACCGTGGCCGCGGGGATGATCCACGAGGTCGACGGCCCGAAGGGGACCTACGTCCGTACGGATGTGCTGCCCGACCTGGGCGAGACCACGATCGGCTGCCAGCTCGAGGCCGGCGAGGTCCTCACCATCACCAAGTACGTGAGCTACGGGTGGTCCAGCACGCGCTCCGTGCCCGCGCTGCGTGACCAGGTGATGGCCGCTCTGGTCAGCGCGCGGCTGACCGGGTGGCAGGGGCTGCTCGACGCCCAGCGTGCCTACCTCGACCACTGGTGGGACGTCGCCGACATCCAGCTCGAGGGAGACGGCGAGCACGTGGCCGCCCTGCAGCAGGCGGTGCGCTTCGCCGCCTTCCACGTGCTCCAGGCCGGGGCCAGGGCCGAGCGGCGGGGGATCGCGGCGAAGGGCCTCACCGGGACCGGGTACGACGGCCACGTCTTCTGGGACTCCGAGATGTACGTCCTGCCACTGCTCGTCGCGACCATGCCGCGGTCATCGGAGGACGCGCTGCGCTGGCGGCTCTCCACGCTCGAGGACGCCAAGGCAAGGGCGGCCACCCTCGGCCTGGGCGGCGCGGCCTTCCCGTGGCGGACGATCCGCGGCCGGGAGTGCTCGGGGTACTGGCCGGCGAGCACCGCCGCCTTCCACGTGAACGCGGCCATCGCCGCCGCGGCGGTGCGCCAGGTCTCCTGGACGGGCGACGTCACCTTCGCCTGCGAGGTGGCGCTGCCGCTGCTCGTGGAGACGGCGCGGCTATGGATGACCCTCGGCCATCACGGCAAGGACGGGCACTTCCACATCGACGGCGTCACCGGTCCGGACGAGTACAGCGCCATCGTCGACGACAACGCCTACACCAACCTCATGGCGCAGGAGAACCTCACCGCGGCGGCGGTCCTGGTCGACGCGTGGGGCGACGCGGCGGCGCAGCTCGAGGTGACCGCGGAGGAGGCGGGGGCGTGGCGAGCCGCGGCCGCGGTGATGCACCTGCCGATGGACCGCACGGGTCGGGTGCGGGCGCAGGACGCTGACTTCACCGGGCACGAGCTCTGGGACTTCCAGGCGAGCTTCGACCACGGGCACTACTTCGAGCTCTACCGCAAGCAGGTCTGCAAGCAGGCCGACCTGGCGCTCGCGCTGCACTGGCGGGGCGATGCCTTCACTGCGGAGGAGCGGGCGCGCGCCTTCGCCTACTACGAGCCGCTCACCGTGCGCGACTCCTCGCTGTCGGCCTGCACCCAGGCGATCGTCGCCGCCAGTGTCGGTCAGCTCGAGCTCGCGCAGGACTACCTGCTGGAGGCGGCGCTGATGGACCTGCGCGACCTGCAGCACAACACCGGGAACGGCGTACACATCGCGTCGCTGGCCGGCTCGTGGCTGGCGCTGGTCGCCGGCTTCGGTGGCATGCGCGACCACTACGGCGCGCTCTCCTTCGTCCCGCAGCTCCCGCCGGAGATGACCAGGCTCTGCTTCGCCGTCTCCTGGCAGGGGCGCCGGCTGCGGGTCGACGTCGTCGGCGAGGAGGTGACCTACCGGCTGGCCACCGACGCCGAGGGTCCCATCACGTTCCTGTCCTACGGGCAGGAGGTGGTGCTGGAGCCGGGGGCTGAGCGCGCCGAGGCCCTGCAGCGGATCGAGCCGCTCACCCCACGGCCGGAGCAGCCGCCCGGCCGCCAGCCCGGTCCCGGTGGCCCGAGCTGGGTCAGCTGATGGCCTGCGCCGGGCGTCAGCGGCGGGCGGCCCGGGCCGGTCCGGCCCC
>JAABUJ010006119.1_pt1 | contig 11779 bp, 10 predicted proteins | sample 5559131 | NCBI WGS metagenome assembly JAABUJ01 (sample SAMN10711875, study PRJNA513366) | rock metagenome | isolation source: Antarctica rocks | place: Antarctica: Victoria Land, Mt New Zealand nord | collected 2016-01-07 | reverse complement strand
TTTGCCGCGGGGCTGCCCCTGGGCCTGGTCCTGCCAGCGCACCAGGCGCTGCCCGACTGGTTGCGGGACACCCTGTGAGAAGCACGACCGTCACCTCCGGTGTGGCGTGGGCGGTGTTCCTGGTGTGGCGATGGCCATCGACCTCACCGTCCACGCCGCGACCGAGGTCCAGGCCCGCACACCGTGGCCCAGCCTGGAAACCGGGAGGGACTGGGCTGGCTGTGTTCGCGACGGCGAGCAACTCCTGGACACCCTCGCCGCGCAGGGCATCACCTTGACCCGGGTAGGGCACCGGCAGACACCGGCTGGGCAGAGCACTCCCACCGCGAAGTCACCATCGAAAAGGAATCGGTCATGAGTAATCTTTTCGCCCCCCGGCGGGGCACGTCGGAGACTGTGACGGCCCCACCTCGGTTGCACACCCCGCCCGCGGTGGCCACCGCACCCACCCGCAAACAGCTGCGGGCGGCGAAACGCGCCGAGTACGCCCTCGCCCGCACGGCGCGTGCGGGCAGGCCCACCTCGCGCGGGTGGAAACGCCCCGGTGGTGGTGCGGTGGCGTGGGTGGAGTCCCCCCCGGAGTACCGGGGCACCACGGTGCAGGTGTGCGGGTTGTGGCCGTTCTCCGCCGGGTCCGGGACCCCCACCGACGGGGTGCCGTTGGGCAAGCACCAGCTGACCGGGGCCACGGTGTGCGGGGACCCCATCTTCTGGTTCATCGCCGGGCGCATCAACAACCCGTCGGGCTTCGTCCTCGGCCGCCCCGGACTGGGAAAGTCCACCCTGGTCCGGCGGATCGTGAATGTGTCCAACGGGTTCGGCATCATCCCGCTGATCCTGTCCGATCTGAAACCGGACTACCCCGACCTGGTGACCGCGATGGGCGGCCAGGTCATCGAGGTGGGCCGCGGGCGCGGCCACATCAACCCCCTCGACCCGGGCCCTCTCGCCGGTGACCTGCACCGTCTGGGTGAACGCGACCGCCAGCGGGTGCTGGCCGAGCAGTTGGGTCGGGCGTTGAACGTGCTGACGGGGCTGTGCGAGCTGGTCCGCGGCGGGATCCTGTCCGACCGGGAGCAGACGATGCTCACCGCCGCGCTGCGGGTCGTCTACGCCGACCCCGACACCGCCACCCCACTGATCGCTGACGTGGTCCGGGTGATCACCGAGCGGCACCCCCGGGTGCGGGGCGTGTCGCTGGACCGCGGTGAAGACGACCGCTACGACACCATCACCGAGCTGCTCCGCGCCTCCCTGATGGCCCTGGGTGAGGACGGTCAGTTCGGGGACACCTTCTCCCGCCCCACCACCACGCAGATGGCACTGGACCGGGCGGTGGTCTTCGACGTGTCCTCCATTGATGACGCCGAGATCAAGCTGCAGGCCGCCGTCCAGCTGGTGTGCTGGTCCTACGGGCAGTCCGCGGTGTCCGCCGCGAAGGAACTCACCGACGCCGGGCTGCGCGAGCAACAGACCTACCTGATGATCATGGACGAGCTGTGGCGCACCCTGCGGGCGTCGCTGGAGATGGTGGACCGGGTGGACGCCATCACCCGCCTGAACCGGCAAAAAGGGCTCGGCCAGATTCTCATCACCCACACCATGAACGACCTGAAGCTGGCCGACCCGGCGGCCACGTTGAAGGCGTGGGGGTTCGTGGAACGCTCCGAGATGGTGTTCCTCGGCGGGTTGGCCGACGCCGAGATGGGCAACCTGCGTGAGGTGTTCGCCATGAGTGACGCGGAAACCAAGCTGATCTCCGACTGGTCGGTGGAAGGCGGTTTCTCCGCCGAAGACGGCCGCAAGTCCGTGCCCCCGGGCCGCGGCAAGTTCCTGCTCAAGATCGGGAAGAAACCAGGCACCCCGTTCGAGGTCATCCTCACCGACGTGGAGAAAGACGTGAACAACACCAACAAACGCTGGGCTGCGCTGGAGGCCCGGCACGGCCGCCGCCCCACCACCACCACCACCGGGGTGGCGTCATGAGCCGAGCGCCCTCAGCGAACCCCGACCGGGGGTGGGCGCTGCTCGTGGCCGCCCTGTTGGTGGGCTGCGCCCTGGTGGGGTTGATGTGGGTGGCAGTAGATTTCGGTGCCCAGTCCGCCGGGCAAGCCCCACCCGGAAACCCCTTCCAACTCATCGCAGACCTGGCCACCAGCCGCCGGGCGTGGCCCGGCGGGGTGTCCACCGTCATCGCCGTCGGCTTCCCTCTGCTGCTCCTCGTCCTCGGCGGTGCCGCTGCGGTGGTGTTCACCGCCGGTGCTGGTCGGCGGAGCAGGGTGGACCCGGTCGCCCGCCGCCTCGCCCCGCCCCGGCAGTTGGCCGGGATCACCGCCGCGGACACGGCGCGGTCCGCGGCCCGGCTGCGCCCCGGGGCCATCCTCACCGGCCCGGACGATCACGGGTTGCTGATCGGCAAGACGGTGCCCGCCAACCTGACCGTGCGCCAAGGGTGGGAAGACGTGTCCGTGGTCATCGCCGGACCCCGCACCGGCAAGTCCACCACCCTGGGGATACCCGCGATCCTCACCGCCCCCGGCGCCGTGGTCGCCACCTCCAACAAAGCCGACCTGCACGACGCCACCCGCGGGTACCGCTCCGGGAAAGGCACCGTGTGGTCCTTCGACCCCCAAGGTGTCGCGGACACCACCCGCACCGCGTCGTGGTGGTGGAACCCGCTGACCCCGGTAACGTCGCTGGCCCCGGCGAAGGGCCTCGCCCAGCACTTCGTGTCCACCTCCCGCTCCGCGGATGCCCGCACCGACGCCTACTTCGACGGCGGCGCCCAAGGGCTGCTGTCCACCTACCTGCTCGCCGCCGCCCTCGGCGGCGGCGACCTGATCCACGTCCTGGAATGGCTGTATGAGGACACCGACCTCACCCCGGCGTTGCTGCTGGAACAGCACGGGCAGGCGTTGCCCGGTGCGCGGGTGCGGGCCACCTCCAGCCTGACGTCCCGGCAGAAAGACGGCCTCTACGACGGGGCGCGACGCTTCCTTGAGGTGCTGGACGAGCCTGCGTACGCGGCGTGGGTCACTCCATCGCAGCGGGTGATCTTCACTTCGGTCGATGACGTGGTGCACGCCACCTTGAGCGAACCCCGCCACGCCCTCACCGAGTTCTCCCCCGTCGCGTTCGCGGCCAGTACCGACACCCTGTACGCCCTGTCGATGGAAGGACCGGAGTCGGCGGCGGCGTTGACCACCGCCCTGGTCGGGCAGGTGTTCGAGGCCGCGTCGCGGGAGGCGGCGACGCTGCCCGGTCGACGGCTGTTGACCCCGATGACCGTCGTCCTGGATGAGGCCGCGAACGTGTGCCGTCTCACCGAACTACCCAACCTGTACTCCCACTTCGGGTCCCGCGGGATCGTGGTGATGACCATCCTGCAGTCCGCGGTCCAAGGCGAGGAAGTGTGGGGAGAGAAGGGGCTGCGCAAACTCTGGACCGCCGCCAACCTCAGCCTCTACGGCGGCGGGGTGTCCGACGAATCCTGGCTGCGGGGACTGTCCGCCCTGATCGGGGGCACGACGTGTCCCGCTGGTCCCAAAGCAGCGGACGCGGCGGCACCAGCAGCTCCCAAGCATGGTCCAGCGAACCCATCCTGGACATCGCCGAGCTGATGGCGTTGCCCCGCGGCCGCGGAGTCCTGCTGTCCTCGGGCAACAAGGCCGCGATGCTGCGGTTGGTGCCGTGGATGGACGGCCCGCACGCCGACGCGGTGCGGGCATCGCTATCTCGGTGGGAACCCACCCACCGACGCGCCGACCGCCACGCCGGCGAGGAAGAATTTCGGGAGGCCGCAGGCGAGGAGGTCGACCTCACCAAGTCCCAAGACTCTGCCCCGGCGCCGCAGGGACGCAACCCGCTGCTGGCACCGGCGCACGCCGGACCCCCAGCCGACGGTAGCGTGGCGTGAACCCCGACGTGTCTCCCAATGACTCCGCGCGTCCTCCACGTGCGGACACTGCTACCCCCCGCGACGCGACCCTCCCCCCGGTCGCGGTTGCGGGGGGTCTGAAGGCGGTCGAACACCACATTCGAGACCCAGCGCGTCGCTGAGCCAATGACGTTTTGCAAGCCGATCCTGCTGCGGACCGTCACGACCGACGCGGTCGGCGCGGAGCGGGTCCGCCGCGCGGCCAGTAGTTCGGTGGGTCCTTGATGGGGTCCACGACGTCGTAGCGCGCTGTGCGTTGGTGGGGGGCGATCGATTTGATGTGCATGAGCCGCTGTCCGGCGGCGGCCTCGAGCTCGCGGATGCAGGGGACTGCAGCAGCGAGTAGAGACGCCATGGCGAGCGCAAGACCCTCCTTGCCTCGGTTCGTGTCCTGGTCGTAGCGGACGTGGTGCATGCCGCTGTCACGGATCGCCCGGCTCTCCTCCACGTTCTCCAGCTGGTTCTTGTCGTTGGTGACGAGGACCTCGTAGCCGCGCTTAGCAGCGTCGGGGAACAGAGCGAGGTCCTTCTTGCTCTTCCACCCGATCCGGTCGACGTGGTCGATCGTGTGGCCGTACAGGACCTGCTGCAACGCCTCGAGGACCTGGACGGGGACGTCCTCGTCCAGGAGAACCCACACGTCAGGCGACGCGGGCGCGCTGCTTGTTGCCGTCGACACGCGAAGCGAACGCTAGAGCGCCCTTGGCCGCCTGCGCGGTCACCGACGGGTAGATCTCGCTGATCTTTTCGGCGGCCATGCCGTCCGCGAGCAGCGACGCGACGAGGTCGTAGGGCACGCGGGTGCCCTCGATGACTGGGAACCCGGACCGGACCTCGCGGTCGACCTCGACACCCGGCTCGGGACGCGCGAGCGGCGACACGGTGTTGCCCTTCGCGTCGGTGAAGGACGCGAGGATGTTGACCATCTGCGCGATGACTCGCTGGCCGGGTTCGCCGGTCAGCGCGGTCGCCTGCTCGGCGGACTCGCGCCAGACGATGTCCTTGCCGATCGCGACGAACTCGTAGCTGCTCAGGTGGTCGGTCTCGCCCATAGCTCGCAGCGCAACGAGGGCCTTGCGAAACCGCTGTAGAGGGACGTTCTTGCCACGCAGGTAGCCGATGGCTCGCAGTGCGACGACGTCCCGGAACGAGTAGAAGACGCGGCCGCCGGTTCGGGCCTGCGCGGGCGCCAGTACAGGTTCCGGCCCGCGACGCCAGTGGGAGAGCTGCCGCAGGGTCGCACCACTCAGGGCTGCGGCGACCGCCGGTGTGTACGACATGGCGATCTCCTTCCCTCGAAACTCCTGTCTGCTGCTGTCCGACACTACGGTCATCGGCGCCCTGGGGCGGTGCCCAGGCCGAAGCGCCGCCTGCTGTGTCGCTCACCGTCGGTAACGACGAAGTGCTCGAGCAGGCGTCGAACGGCGGGATCCACCGTGCCTGGCTTCAGGTTGTCGCCGAAAACCATGCCGCCCGAGCACTCTACGACCGCGCCGGGTTCACCAACGCATCCAGCTACCACTACCGCACCCAGCCCTGCCGGTAGCCCAACGATGTCCGGGCGCTATTCAGCGCGCACGAGACTGTGTCAGTAGCGGATCGGCTAACCGCTACACCGTTGTTCACGAAAACTGGTCGCTGAAACGGTGTTGGTGGTTCGATTGTCACCAACACCCCTGTAGTGGCCTAGGTTCAGCGGTCGCGTTCGGCTTCGTGGGTGGAGTCCAGCCCCGTGCGAGCGACGGCGGGGCGCTGCTCGTGCGCCGCGGACTTCCGGGTGGCCAGCTGCTGCTTGATGGTGCGCGGGTGTGATTTCGCCGCGAGCTGCGCGGCTAACGAAGCTGCACTGGAGGCGGCGTTCGCGAGGCCATGCTCAGTGACCGGGCCCAGATGCGTGGCGGCTGTACTGTGGTCCGCTGCGGGGCGGCTCCCGCGGTCAGCGTTGAGTTGCTCTTTGATGGTGCGCGGATGCGACTTCGCCGCGAGGCGTGCCGCTGGCGACGCTGCGCCGTCCCTCGGCTCCTCCACCCGAACCTGCCCGGCGCTGTAAGTGGACTGCAGGAACGACTCGCGCGCAGCGGCGGTGTCGCCGCCGGGCGCCGCCAGCTGCTGGCGACCCGCGTCGACGTCGATCCCCAGCTCGTGCAAGGCCCCCAGGTATTCCTCATCGAAATCCGTGTCGCGGTTGGTCGTGGGGGGCGCCTTGTCCAGGCGCACCGCCACCGCGGTGGCATCGGCGGCCACCTGGCGTGGGTCGATGTGTCCGGCGCGCAGCGCCTCGTCCCACACCGACGCCACCTCGGGGTGGGTGTCGCGGTGGAGCTGGGCGTCGGCGTAGGCATGGGCGGTGCCCACCGGGTCGGTGGCCAAAGCGTGCAACACCGACTGTGCCTGCGCCTGTGCGGCGCCCTCGGCGCGGGGTGGTGCCTTCCTCGCGGCCTGATTCGCCAGCCGCCAGGACAGCACCCGGGACATGTCCTTGGACGTCTGCAAGGTTCGGGTGCCTGCCGCCGACGCCAGTTCGGCCCGTGGGTCGCCGCCGCCAGTTTCGATGTGGTGCAGGCTGGCGCGCAGCGCGGGCCAGGTCTTCTCGGCCAGCACCCGATCGGCGATGGCGGGCACCGCGTCGCGCACCACCCCCCGAAGATGGGTATCGGCCTCCGCCGCGCCCGGCGTGGCCACCATCGTGTCCGCCGCCTCCTGGACGGCGCGGCGGCTGAAGGGCCGCTCCCCCGCCGCGTCACTGTCCGGTGGTGTCCCGACCGTGCCTCGCTCCGCGCTGGCCGGCGGTGATGGTGCCCCGGTGCCGCGGTCCGATGGACCACCGGGCCGCTCCCCCGACCCTCGCTGCGCCGCCTCCGCTGCCCGCGCCGCCGTGAGCCGGCGCTGTTGACGGGCCTGCACGACGGCGAGCGCGGCGGAGAGCATGGCGCGGGCCACCGGCCCCACTTCCGCGGTCAGTTCGTGCATCTCATGGTGCGGTGCGCTCATCGTCGTGGTCCTTTCCCTGCTGTGGGGTGTGCTCAGCGGCCGAGGCCGCGGTCGGTTTCGGTGGGCAACCCGGGACCCACCGGGCCGGGGTCGTCATCGTGCGCGGCCCCGCGGTGGGGGGCGCGCCTACGTGTGCCTGCGCGTTCCGCGTCGAGTTGTTGCTGGTTGGGCATCGCCACCCGTGTGGGCGGTGCGGGCACCGCGGGTGGGGGCGCGGTAGCGGCCTGCAGCAAACCCACCGCCGCACTGGCGTGGCGGGCAGCCAAGACGCGGCCTTCGGCTTCGTTCGGCGATGGTCCGGGACAGCCGCAACACCTGCGCGAGGAGAATGTCGGTGGAGTACTTGGTGTTGCTGCCCGCGGCCAGCACGGTGGAGGCCACCGCCAGGAACTCCGTCCCGAGCAGTCCCCGCGCGCCGCGGGGCTGGCGGTGCGGGACCGGCCCGGCACGGGTCATGTCCGCTGATGCCTCCGCGATCGCCCTCGAATACTCGGCGGGGGCGTGCTCGGCGAGGGCCGCGAGCAGCCCTGCGGTGTCCCGTGCGGCTTGCGCCCACCCGGCGCCGTGACTGTTGGGGGTGAGGACCTCCACGCTGTCCGCGGCGTCCCCGATGGTGTACGCGGCCCCGGCGAGGGTTTGCTCGTGCTGCTCCGGGGTGCGCTCCACTGCCGGGCCCTGTCGCGGCGTCGCCACGGCTGCCGTGGGGCTGGGCGCCCCCTGCAGTGCCCACCAAGCCGCGGCGGTGCTGTGGTCTGTGCGCCAGCCCGCCCGCAGCGCCGGCAGGGTGAGGTCGTGGTCGAGCTTGCCGCCGCCGAACCACACCGGGTCGCCACCGGGGTGAGCAGGGTGCGTCGGGTCCAGGGCGACGGAGTAGCCCACGACCCGTTGGCCGCCGCGCTCCCATCGGGGTGCCACCTGCACGCCGAGCTCCCCGAGCCGGGCCAGCCACTGCGCTTCGGTGTCGGCGGCGGCGGCGGCGGCCCGGACCGCCCGCGCCAACCGGTACCGGGACAGCTCCGCATGCGGCCGCGGTTGCCCAGCCAGGGCCTGCGTCCGCCGACGGCGGCGCTCCGCGTCCAGCTGTTCCTGATTCGGCATCGCCACGCGCTCGGGTGCCGCCGGCGGCGCGGGCGCGGCGCCGGCCGCCGCGTCGGTGCGCCGCTGGGTCTGCACCTCCAGGCGGGACAATCCCGGGCGGCCCGCTCCGGGCTCGCGGGTGCGCACGTCCAAACCGAACTCCGCGCGCATCTCCTTGGCGACCTCGCGCAGCGCCCGGTAATCGTTGGCCAGGGGCACCGGCGTCCCGTCGTCACGGACCAACGTCGCCTGGAAGTGAATATGGTCGCGGTCATCCGAGGCCGCCCCGTGGTGCACGGCGATCCACCGGACACCCGCCCGCGTCGCAGTCCCGGTGAACCCCAGCTTGTCCGCGACCGCCTCGGCGACCGTGCGCCACTCGTCGTCGGAGAGGTTACGGTCCCCGCTGTGGTTGGAGATCGAGACGTGATAGACGTGCCGATCCGCCGGGTGCTCCCCCGCCAGCGCGGCCCGCCGCAGGGGCGTCTCCAGCTCCGCCGTGAGCAGCCCACGCTGCACCCCATCGGGGTGGGTGATCCCCACCCACGCCGGATCCCACGCCCCCACGATCCGTTGGTTGGTGTGCTCCTCGGACCGCCCCGGCCCGAACAGGTACTCCACCAGCCCCCGCGTCCGCGAGCCCTTACCCACCTTGGTGATCACCGGGTCACGTCGATCCCGGGGAAGAACTCCTTCAACCGCACCAGGAACTTCTCCAGGCGAGCGTTCATCACCACCACCGACTCCAACGCCCCGGCCGCGCTGGCGCGGACTTCGCCGGAGCCGTGCGCCCACCGGGCGATGCCGTTGATGTTCGTGCCGATCCTGATCAACCCGTTGCGGATCGCGTTCAACTCCACCAGCAGCACCCGCTCCGACTCCGGGTCCACCCCCCCACTCCGAGGTGCCAGCGCCGCCACCACCAACGCCGCAGGCACCGACAACCGCGCCGCCGCCGCCTGCGCCGACACCGCCGCGAACTCCTCGTCGGTCAACCGCACCGACACCTTGTGCGGCCGCCCCCCGAACACCCGACGGCGACGCTTCCCCGACCCCACCGACCCCACCATCGCCTGTCCCTCCCCCGGGCTCACTTGCCGCCCAGCGCAGCGCCGGCACACCCCAGTGTGCCCCCACCCCCGCCCCGTGCGCCAGAGCCGGGACCGATCAGGCGCCGGTTTGATGTCTTGCTCCGTCACGGCTGGCGCACACTCCGCCAGGATCCTGGCGGAGTCCCGGGGCACACCGGGTGTCCGGCGAGGCCGGGTTGCCCTCCCCGCACCCGGATCGTCCGCACCGTGCCCGCCGCGTCAAGGGCGCCTTCGGCGTCGCGGTCGGCGATGGACCTTCGGTCCATCCTTGACTCGCCGGGCACCGCACAGGATCGGCGTCAGATCGGGGAGGGACGCACTACTATGGTCGCCACCTACCACCATCTCGCCCGCACCGTCGTCGCGGAAGGCACCCCACCATGAGCAACCCCGCCACGGACCCCTCCCGGTACTCTCCCACCCACCCCGAAGCACCCGGGCCCATCGCCAGCGTCGTCGACAAGGCTCTCGTGAAACTGCACGAACGAGGCGTCAGTCGTGCCCAAGCCGTCCACGCGCTGCACCGCACCGCCCACCAGCTGGACACCGCACCCACCGATGATCAACCACCCGACGTCCCCCGTTACCGACGGGCGTGCGCTGCCGCGTTCCGCGACACCGCAGCAACACTGAGCGCTCACCCGCACAGTTCGACCTCCTGGACCGCCGACGACGTGGCCGGGGACCGGACCCCGCCAACACCCCCGAACCCACCCCCAGCGGTGCACCACGACGGTGCGGGTGCGCCGCCCCGGGCACCAGTGCCGAACTTCGACATTTCCAAATACATTCGTAAACCGCTGCCGCGGCAGTACCGCGACCGCGGACCGGCACCGCACTGATCCACCCGATCATCGTCGCCCTACCTTTTGACGCCCCGAAAGACGTAGCCAATGACCACCACGACCACCGGCAAGAGCGCCGCCGCGAAGGCAGCGAAGGAGCTGCTCACCGAGCGGATCGCGCTTGTGGAAACCCTCGGTGAAGCCATCGACACTCACCGACAGGCACTCGATGCGGTGAACCTCGCCCACACAGCCGCCGCAGACGCCGCCAGGAAAGCCCGCGATGCCTTCGACGCCGCGAAGGCCGGCGGGTGGACCACAGCACAGCTGCACCACGCCGGCCTCACCGCACCCAAGCGCTCCCGAGCCCGCAAGGCGACCCCGCCGCCGGCGCATGCCAGCGCTGATCAACCCTCGCCGCCGGATGGCGCGTAGGCGGGTTCCGCCGAGCGCGGAGGCACACCAGCAGCCCATCCGCGCCGCTCACCGGCCGCGGTCGTCGTCGCGGCCGGTGTCGAGCCCGGCATGGCCGGGTGCCGCTTGGGTGTCTTCGGTGGGGCCCCGGAGGTTGTTGAGTTGTTGGCGAATGCTGCGCGGGTGCGATAGCGACGCGAGTCGCGCCGCGCGCTGGGCGGGCCCGAGGTCGCCTTCCGATGCCTGCGTTCCGGTCCGCGGGGTGGTGGCGTCGGCGGCCGCCGCAGGCTGCTGGGGTTGTTGCGTGTGCCGCCCCACCCCGCCCGGGTGCGAGGCCATCGCGCGGCGCACCGCATCTTGGGCGGCGCTGAGTTCGTCCCGCGTTGCCGGTGCTCGCGCACCGGGTTCCCGGCTCCCGCGACCCGCCTGCTTGAGGCTTTCCTTGTACGCCACCGGATCCACTCCCATCTCCACCATCATCGCGGGGGTGGGGTTCAGGCGCAGGCTGTAGCCGGGCTCCCGGCCCATCGCCTGCATCCGTTGCTGCGCTGCTTCGGCGGCGGCTTGGGCTTCCGGTCCCGACGACTCGATGTGCAACTGCGCGGTCAGCATCTCCAACTGGTGCTGTTTGTCCGCCAACTCACCGGCATGCTCGAACGGGGTGTCCGCGACCGCGGCCAGCTCGCCGATGCGCCGCACCGCCAGGTCATAGCGATGCTCCAACACCCCGCGGTGCTCCTCGGTGCCCCGCACCAGGTTCTCCATCCGGCGCAACAAACCCATGCCCACCCCGGTACCGCTGTACAGATCGTTGCCGGAGACGCTGGTGCTGCGCGAGGGGATGGACAACTCGAACATCACGTCATCGGTGCTCAGGAACCGGGTCGCCCGGACCTCCACCCCCCGCAACTGCGCCACCGGAAACGACCGGCTCGCACCGTGCTGGCGTGCTTGGGTGTAAGCGCCCTGCGCGGCGTGCAGGAACGCCGGGGCCGCGTCGGCGCGCTCGGTGTACCGGGTTCCGGCGATGGTCATCGCGAACGGGTCGTTCGCACTGGCCCGGATGGCGGGCAGTGCGGCGTCGATCGCCTCGAGCTGCGCGGTGGTGGCGGTGACCTCTTTGCTGTACTGCTTCTGCTCGTCGCGGTGGCGCCATTGGGCGTCCCCGTGGGCCCGTTTCAGCGCCCCCAGCCGCTTCACGTCATCATCGAGGGCCACCTGCTCCAGGTGCCGTGGGTCGCCGGTGGCGACCGCTTTGGTCGCTGCGGCGGCGTTGCCCAGGTCGTCGGAGCCGATGTCATCAACCGTGCGGGCGTCCAGATCACCGGTCTTGATCTGCGCGATGAAGCGGGCCTTGCGTTCCACCGTCTGCCTTCTCCGTACTGGCTCGATCGTCAAGTGAAGGTCTCGATCTGCGGTCATCGGGAACTGGGCGGATGCCAGGGGACTGGATCGTCCTTCCTGCGATGCAGGGTGACCACGGC
>JAABUJ010006117.1_pt1 | contig 11783 bp, 13 predicted proteins | sample 5559131 | NCBI WGS metagenome assembly JAABUJ01 (sample SAMN10711875, study PRJNA513366) | rock metagenome | isolation source: Antarctica rocks | place: Antarctica: Victoria Land, Mt New Zealand nord | collected 2016-01-07 | reverse complement strand
TGAGGGTGTCGTGGCTCCGCAGTATGGTCGGGAGGTGAAGGTCGCGTTTCAGGTGTAGGATGGAGAGAGTGTCTGCTGTTGCAGTGGGCGAGGGACTGAGGAAGGGAGAAATTTGTGAAGGCATGGTACTGGACGAGGGTTCAGAGGATGGGAGACGAATGCGGTGATGTGTGGGACCCGTTAGATCCTCTCATATCCAAATAAGTCCCAGTTCTCCATCCTTTTCTTCTCAGGCATTTTGCATCCCAACCAATGACCGCGCGCTATAAACGATTTGTGATCGAACGTTATACATTTTTGGACGTGTAGCCGGCAAAACTCCGGAATGGAAATTGATGCCAAGAGATGCAAGGCAGCCTAGTGTGGGAGAGTAAAGCAACACATCGTTGGATGTCTAAGGTAGTCAGAAATGAGTGAATCACGGATTTACAAAGTCAATGTGATGCATGCCGATGCGTTGTGATGAGCTGAGCATCTGCTTGCGTCGCGAATGACGGCCCCAACTGCTCTTTCACTGTCATCCCGAAAGAGCTTCAGTCCAGCCCTAAGTATTTGCGCCCTGCTCAAACTCCCTTTACCAACGCGCCAATTCCTTATATCAAGAATCATGTCAACCTCACGGCAACAGCCGCCCTGGCAGCCACCACCAGAACCCCCTGCGGACACCAAGCTACCTCCAGTAAGGATTTTCAATTCCTTGACGAGAAGGTTGGATGCCTTTGTACCCATCGACTCAAGAGACAGAAAGGTCACGTGGTATGCTTGCGGTCCGACAGTGTATGATGATGCCCATCTTGGCCACGCTAGGAACTATGTCAGTACGGATATAATTAGGCGAGTAATGCGAGACTATTTCAAGTACAATGTTCGATTTGTCATGAATATCACCGATGTGGATGACAAGGTACGTGTTCTGATTTCGTAAACTCTGGTACTCCGTAATAGCTTGTAAAGGCGAGATTAGGGCCAAATGCATGATGACTTAGTTGTTCATAACAAGCGAGTACAGTCTCTAAAACCTTTGTAGATCATCGTACGAGGGCGTCAGCAATATCTACTATCAGAATTTCTATCAGGACGTCTGGGGGAAGAAAAATGGAAAGACTTAGTTTTGATATCTGCACTGAAAGCATACGTTACAAAAAACCTACCGCGAGTAGACGCAGAAGCCTCTGCAGATTCTCTCAAGGAGCAAGTCGAGCAGAACTACGCCGACGTACTAAAGGGTCAAGCAGTGGACGGTCAAGGCATTCCGGGCGATAGAGAAGCCAAGATCAAAATGCACATAAAGACGTTATTATCTGCATCAGAAGCCATGCTGGAATTAAATTCCGGGCGACTATCTAATTCGTCGGAAAGGTTCCAGAACCAGATCCAAGATGTCGTGATGCCTTACTTAGACTCGCTGTTTGGTTCTACCATTAACTCGAACGACCACAGCATCTTCACAAGACTTACGCAGAAATTCGAGGAACGCTTTATGGAGGATGTTCGAGCGTTGAACTGCTTAGATCCTGATGAAATTACTCGCGTCACCGAGTACGGGCCACAGATTGTAGATTTCGTAAAGAAAATACAAGACAACAAGTTCAGCTACAGCACATCAGATGGCTCGGTCTATTTCGACATAGAAGCCTTCGAGGCCGCCAACAACAACTACGCGCGCCTCGAGCCGTGGAATCGCAATGACGAAGATCTGCTGGCAGATGGGGAAGGCGCATTGTCTGGTAAGCTATCAAAGTCGGAAAAGCGATCAAAGGCAGATTTCGCGCTCTGGAAATCGTCCAAACCAGGAGAACCTAGCTGGCCCAGTCCGTGGGGTGAAGGGAGACCAGGTTGGCATATTGAGTGCTCGGCCATGGCGTCGGACAAGCTAGGAAGCGAGATCGATATACATTCTGGGGGAATTGATCTTGCTTTCCCACACCACGACAATGAACTCGCCCAAAGTGAGGCTTATTGGCTTGAGAAGGGGCAATCGCACTCGCATCAGTGGGTCAACTACTTCATGCACATGGGACATCTGTCAATTCAGGGTTCAAAGATGTCGAAATCGCTGAAGAATTTCACAACCATACGTGAGGCTCTCTCGAGAGGAGACTGGACACCGCGAGGCTTGAGAATAGTATTCTTGCTCGGTAATTGGCATGATGGGATAGAGATCACTGAAGAGTTGACAAAGGAAGCTTCTGCTTGGGAAGACAAATTGGACGTAAGTGAAACCTTGAAGTGAAACCTTGAGGCTGCATTGCAGTGTCACGGAATTGGTGGCTCGATACCTTACTAATACATGCCTAGAATTTTTTCATGAACGCCAAGGACAAGTTAGAGAGGGCGCATGATCGATCACATAGCCAGCCGAACGAAAAACTGATGAAGTTGCTCCAGGATGCAAAGTCTGCCACCTACGACGCACTTTGCAACTCCTTCGACACAAAAACGGCGATGGCAAGAATATCAAGCCTAGTAACCGACTACAACTCCATTGACAAAGCCATGATAGCAAACAGCGCAACATCCGACATCGCCAAATGGGTTACCACCATGGTCAACACCTTCGGCCTGAACGGAAAAGCCGCCCCTGATAGCACCTCAATCGGCTGGTCAGGCATCGAAGTCCCCGCCTACGCCCAACTCTACGTCTCCATGATCTCCCAAACTCGAGACGAGCTCCGAACGCGCGCACGGTCCTCCGCGGGCATCAAGGCCCCAGAAATCCGGGAGCTGGAGCGAGATTTGAAAATCCCAAATCTCGAAACCAAGGAACCCCCCACCAGCAGCGCGCCCTACCAAAAAGTCCAGCTCGACTTCAAGACCTCGCTCGCCGCCCTCCACGACTCCGACAACCTCCCCAACGCCGTCCTCGCCCTCTGCGACCGCATCCGCGACCTCGATCTCTGGAACACGGGCATCTACCTCGAAGACCGGGACGGCGAACCCGCGCTCATCCGCCCCGTGACGCGCGAACTCCGCGCCGCTCGAGCAGAGAAAGAGGATCGAGAGCGGCAGAAGCGGGTTGCGAAGGAGGAGAGAGAGCGGCTGGCGAAGGAGAAGGCGGATAAGGGAAGGGTGAGCCATTTGGAGATGTTTAGGACGGGGGAGTGGAGTGCTTGGGATGAGGAGGGGGTGCCGACGAGGGATAGGGAGGGGGTGGAGGTGACGAGGAGTAGGGAGAAGAAGTTGAGGAAGGAGTGGGTGGCGCAGAAGAGGTTGCATGAGGCTTGGGTTAGGGCGGGTGGGGCTGCGGATGGGAGGGAGGACGGGAAGGATGCATAGGTACCTTGGTAATGGAGGCAAGCTCAGCTAAAAAGGAGTTAGCGCTTTCACAACGGTTGTCGCCCCTTGGCCTTATTTTTAGATCCTCGATCCCAACTTCTGGCAAGATGCTTTTGATCAACTTTCGCATTTCTTGATTTATTACTATCAAAATCTCACATTTGATAGAGTGAACTTTGCGCTTTCAACAGCACATCTTTGATAGAGTCTAAACCAATATTGAGAAAGTTATCTAATTGCAAAGTTTTTGTGTTCGGGAGCGTGTCTCAAAATCAAAGATTGACTTGAACTTCTTAAAGTACTACCCATCCGCATTTCGGAAACGTAACTCTAGCAGATCTAGAAGACATTTTTTCGAGACTTTTGTTCAAGCAGATTTGCTGGATCTGGCTAGAGTTACGTTTCCGAAATGCGGATGAGTAGTACATGCCAACGAACTCTGCAGTTTCTATAGCTCTAGCAATTCGTGATCAAAACTTATAAGTAAAGCAGTGTTAGAAAGCGCATAGTGTCTAGAGTAATACTTGATTAATTTTATATATCTAAATAGTAGCGAAATGCGAAAGTTGACCAAAATTATCTTGCCAGAAGTTGGGGTCGGGGATCTAAAAATAAGACCAAGGGGCGACAACCGTTGTGAAAGCGCTAAAGACAAGACGCTCCAAAAATGCCTCAGGTACCGCGCTACTTTTATGTTCTATTGCTATACGCAACGCACCGGTAGCAAACACACTTGAGAGAGTCACTTAAAGTATAGACCAGGATCAATTCTCCCATCGCCATCCCGCTTGAGCCCCCGTAGTCCGACTTCCATTCCCATCTCCCGCCCACAAATTGTGCTGTTCGCTTGCAGAAATCCTCTTACTCGGGAACTCTACAGCCTAGAAACACAAAGGCCACAAACTGCGGGAGACTCAAGAAGTGTTAAGAGCTTCACAAGTCGCGTACCCGCTAATGCTAACAGTGGGAAGCCTGATGTAGGATTTGTTGCGTCTTTGCGATGAGTTTTATGCTATGCCCTATGAGATATCTAAAGGTAGATCGTACATGTCTAGCTCCTTTCGAGGCGGACGTCACGGAATCCCTGCACGTATTGTATCAACCTGGCCCCCCGGCGATGCCGTTGTGTTGTCACTTACTTGGGATACAACAGTTCAGCCACCACGGGCCAGCATCAAGCGAGCTGGTTTCTTTTTAACAACTGGATGTGGTTCTGACTTCCCTGCCTCTTTCAACAGTGATGGCAGGCTGTTGGGGTCCCAGGGTCGTTTGAACTTGCCCCAGTGTCCTGATGACAAAGACCAGGCGGACCTTTGTAGCTGGTGACCGAAGTTTTATTCCTGCCACCTTCCATATCATCCAGGTGGTAAGCGTCATCGAACGACCGGAGCTGCGCCTCACGCGTGGTTTGGGAGGTAAGCCTGACAAAATCGCTGGAAGGTCTTTTAGGGAACGCTCTTCGCTTATACGCGAGCATGGCCTCGAAGGTTGGGCGGAAAAGGGGCGCACAAGCCACGATGATCCCTAGCAGCGGCTCTGGATCCGTCACAAGGGCCAATTTAGCGAGATGGTAGATGATATCGTCGGCTAAGAGTTTGGTTGAGATAGCGACCCTTGTCACAGTTATCGCAGAAATACTACACCAGCACTTTAGCAGAGCTTCGAACGCGACAGATTGGAGAGGCCTACACCAGACCCACGCTGAAGACAAAGGTCAAAGCGACTTTCCTGGATCTTGCTATTTGAAGGTTCCAGACTATCGGTAGTGGTAGCAAGATGATTCCAAGGTCTATTAGAACATTGACAAGGCCTATAGCGACAATGGATCTGACGAGTGAGCGGTCGCACTTGCCATCGTGTATCAGGTCCCATATTCTAGAAACAGGCCGACAACTAAGAAGTATAGCGAGCAGGACGCCTAGGCTATAACAGAGTGCTAGACCAATCATGATGAATGTGGCGAGGCGGAAAGCTCGATTAGGGTGGAATAGTGTTAGGTAGAAACATAGGATTGAGACCTTAATTGCAGTGTTAGTGGCACTTAAGGTCATCTGAGCTATTAGATGGCACTGAAAGTGTCAATAGTCATCCACTACTACCACAATGGATATTTTACCTTGAGAATCGTAATAATGTCGGGTACACTAACCTCGTGCGCATGTTGCCCGACACCGTGTACCACAGCTTTAAAGGATGAGCTTCGCTGTCCCCATCAAGTGCCTGGGCGTACCTATGACGACCGTACAGACATGGCCGGCTGCTAGGGGCTTTTTATCCCATCAGCACTCTCATTTCGTTAGGGAAAGATCAGTCTTACCCAAGCAAGCAGTGCCAAATAATCGTTCAAGCGAAGCTGTTGCTTAAGTAGCGATCTGGACTTGAGCCGTATGCCGAGTGCAACTGCTCCAAGGAATAAAAAAGTAACATCGAGGCAGATGATCAGCAAACCAAGAGTATTCGAAGGAAGATTCATGACTTCCAAAGTGGCAGGCCTTGAACGCAGGAAGCCAGTATATTGCAGGTTTCGAGCAATCAATTTGACTATGATAGATGTCTTCTTGATCTTATGGAGGTAAAAAAAAAAGGATATCGCTGCCATGGAGTATTCTTCAATCTTATATCGTCACCAGGCAGGACATCTCCGACGGACGTGGACGAAATCACCATATCCCATCAGGCTGAGACGTGAAAGACCTGCACGCTGCACGCTGTACTGCAGACGAAAATATTAGAGCACAGCCAATGGAGCGGCAAGCCATTTCCATTTAGAGGATGAGGCAGGATGAGGCGAAGCCCTGTGAGTCGAGCTGCCTTGCATCTTCCGCATTTCGCGATAGGTTACCCACTATTCACCGTGTAGCAGCTGTTTCAAATATGATTTCTCAGAACGCAGTGCCCTGGGGATATGTATACCAACGCAAGCCCGCAAGGCTTCTGGGTGCATTGGTGGAGGACCGGAGGGCCTAATAACGGCGTTGGAACAGGGTAACCCTGTGCGAATTGGGGGCGCTTCCGTCAAGTCAAAACCGATAGAGTGTAAGGTAGTCAATCTTTGCTCGGGTGCGTGAAATAGGCGGAGTCTGCACGCGACTCTTCAACGTTTCGAGGTATGTGCTATAACAGATGAGCTATATCTAGCACATCATGGTCATAGTGTAGCTATGCAAGATACCGGGAGGGTCTCGCTGGAACCTGCCCGCAGCCGCATGGAAGATAAGTGACACGAGGCCTTGAATACTCAGATGACTTCAGAGACTCTAGGCTACGGTCAAGTAGACCACTGCAACTGGGCAGAGACAACATCGATTCGATTGATGATCGTTTCTCAAATCTCTGGACCCCCTGTTGCCGCTTTGATTGCCTAGCCAAACCCTAATAGCAACCCTCTACCGAGTAAATCTGTCTGTATCGGTGAACAATTACCACCACACTCGCGTTCTGATGCCGCTCTTTGATAGGGAAATCACTGCTAAATATGCTGCCACCACCGCAGCGTTGTCACTTCTTCCATGATTGATGTCTTTCTCGCACCTAACTCCATGTTCCGTGTGTTCTCCCGCCGCTCCTCTCGCAGTCGCTACATACGGGCCTTTGTTCTACTATGCCTCCTCTTCTCCCTAGTCGATCTCTTCTCGCTTTCCTCTCGTCGTTCGGCCGCATTGTACCATGCCCAGACCGCCCTGATTCCATCCATTGCCGCCGAACGCGTCTTTCTCGCCTCCATCCACTGGAATAACGCCGCCGTCCTCTCCTCCAATTGGACTTCCTCCCTCCTCTCCCTCGCCGAAAAACTCGGTCCTGAGAATGTATACATCAGCATTCTTGAGTCCGGCTCGTGGGATCAGAGCAAAGAAGTTTTGAAAGAGCTGGATCGGGCATTGGAGAAGCTGGGCGTCAGTAAGCAGGTCACCTTGAGCAGTAGCACCCACAAGGATGAATTAGAAAAACCGATGGGGGAGGGTTGGATCGATACCCCTCGCGGAAGACGAGAGCTACGACGGATACCTTATCTCAGCCGTTTGAGGAATGAAGTCATGAAGCCTCTGGAGAATGAGACGAACGAGGGCAGGAGCTACGGCCGCGTCGTCTGGATCAATGATGTCGTCTTCACGGCCGAGGATGTCATTGAGCTACTCAATACAAGGGAGGGCGACTATGCAGCAGCATGCTCGCTCGACTTCGCCAAGCCACCAGCCTACTATGATACCTTCGCACTAAGAGACAATGAGGGCTACGAAGCAGTGACTTCAACCTTCCCATACTTTCGTTCGACGCTGTCACGGGAGGCCATGCTGAGCGGCTTGCCAGTACCCGTGCAGAGCTGCTGGAACGGGATCGTAGCATTCGACGCCGAACCCTGGACAGGCATAGACAAGCTGGAATTCCGAGGCGTGCCCGACTCGCTTGCCAAATACCACCTCGAGGGTTCAGAATGCTGTCTCGTACATGCTGACAACCCTCTCACGCCTTCTCACGGCGTATGGCTCAATCCTCTGGTACGCGTGGGGTACAACCGCGGAGCTTACGAAGCGGTTCATGCAAGTGAGCCTTGGCCGGCGGTAGGATCGGCGTTCTGGGGAAATTGGAGGAACAGGGTAGCGAGATGGGTGACAACGACGCGATTCAAGAAGGACGCCGTGGAGAAACGGTTGGAGCAGTGGGCAAGCCAAGACAAGAGTCGCTTCGAGATGGGCAAATTGTGCTTGATCAACGAGATGCAGGTTCTGATAGAGAACGGATGGGCTCATGTGTGATCTGGGTCACTTGGGTTCTGGAAATAATGTGGTCTAAGCTCTGAGACACCTCCCTCGAGTTCGTCAATGGAGATTGGCATGGCTATAGCTCTATTACTTATCATCGTCTCGTCGACGTTTGATCCGCTCTTGCACTCACACTCTGGAAGGACTTTCTGATAGGGAAGCAGAGCCCCACGCTCCCCCTGATCATCTAAAGGGAAAGAGGGACTTTAAAGCCTGGTACTAGGCGGACAGATCTTTGAGGGACACGATGCTAATCTTGTTGCTGTACGGCGACCCTCAGGCTAACGAGCAACGCGGCACGAGGATGGTGCCGTCCCCCAATATCGTGCATTGACAGTCTAATCTTGTATGGTGCCCTACACGACATACAAGCGACTTATATTCAAAGCTTTACAGATGTACGAACGAACAATCTGTGTCAATTGGGCAATTGTCTTTACAGGGTGCGTCTTACAAGTCATTCCCCTTCCTAAACTCCTTGATACATCACTCCAGGGGAGACATCCAGCGATAACGGCAGCAAATGTCTTCAGGCTTTGACACCACTAGGATTTCAAAGCTCCGGGTCCCGCGCATAAGGGGGCAGCGGCGCCGACGCGCTACCTACTCTTTCGACATTCGACACCGGGACGTTCTTATAATGACCCACCCATTCACTAGCCAGCAGCTCAAAATTTCGAGACAGGAACTCAGTCTTGAAGCTCTTCTGTCCACACTCCACGCTCACCTCTACCCACAGCCAGTACTGGACTGCCTGGTTAAACGTCGAGTACGATGGCACCAGGCCTGAAAAGGCGCTTGATTCCCGCAACGTCAAGTTCATTTGGTCTCTCAGATCCATAGGCGTCGTTGTATGATCAGGGAGTGGCGCGGGCGTGGCTTTGAGATTGAGGGCCGCGATCTCGACTTCCTCGTCCCAATTTTCGGTCATCTCTGACGTCCACTTCAAGGGACTGTCGTTTATGCCGCGAACAGAGCCGTTGGTCTGTAAGCTTACGGATATGCTCTTCAGGAAGACGGTCGGAGGAGCTAGGCAACAAGACTTCTCCCGGTCATGCTCGATGTTCAGGAACAGCGGTAGAGCTTGCCCAAGGATTCCGACTCTGGGCAGCTGTAGTACTACGCCGAAATTCGCACACGGAACGTTCTTTGAGCGCATCGACGATAGTTTCTCCTTGAACGTCAGGCTCCGCTCTTCGTACCCGGGCAGCAAATGCATACTGTGACAGGCCCAAGGCCTGAGTAGTCGAAACATCTGCGGGCTTGGCTCTGACTCCTTCCGCGGCTTTACGAGATGCAGCCACTTGGTTGTTGTTGCGGTATGGGAAGAGAAGAGCTTTGTGCCATCCCGGACTAACACCGCTTCAAGCTGATAGCTCACATACCCACTTCTCTTCATGCGCCAGCCACTCTCAAACGGTATGACGTTCTTCGGGAGCTCCTGGTGCGGGTCATCGTTGAACCTGCGTGCTAACGATAATCCATCAAATGAAGACTGTGAATGTTGCTCCTGGAATTGATCCCCGCCTCGAATCTCACATCGAGCGGGGAACCGGAACGAAAAAGGCCAGCTGTGCTCATTTGGATGCAGCGTATGCGGCCCCTTGAGAAGCTCCAGGATATAGGTGAATAGGGGAACACGCCCGCGATAAGTAGTAGGGGCTTTGTCGTGGCGGGTGTCGACGATCTTGGATTTGCAGCGCCCGGAGAAGGTGATGCTGATGCGGGCTACGCCGATGTCTTTCTCACCGACGAGGGTGACGGTGCCAGAGACCGGAGCATTGGCGGTGTACTTGTGAGAGGGCACGTCGATACGGAGAGACATGTTTAGATTGAGAGATTGGAGGAAAAATAGAGACAAGCTTATACGAAGATACAGAAGTATGGGAGAAGGTGGGAAAATACCTCAGAAACTTCGCGATTAAGAAGACCACAGAGTCATGGAGGTCAGCGCCTACAATACGTGCACTGAACACAGTCCAGCATTCGAAAGAGGTCGGTTTTTAACCCAAGAAATATATAAAAAGACTCGAAGCAGAGGCTGACGACTGGGCGAAGGATCGCTGCGCAGTCAGCCTCCTAATATATGGCACGTGGCCGCCCATCCTTTGCTTACTCAGCTGTGACCCGCATCATGATATGAAAATCGAAGCATTGACACGTTCAGCGTAGAGTGTAGACAGACCTGAGAGAAATCAAGTGTTGGGCTCAGTACAACAGAAACGGACACGGCGTTCAGCAAGACCGGAGTGGTCTATTGCTGCCAAGATCTTATCTTATCATCACTCAGGTCGTGCCAAGCCCCTGGCAAGGTTACTTGAAGAGTTCGAGGTTCAAGTTCGAGTCGGCCTCGAAGTTATTCCCAACCTTGACATGTGCCTATCGATTCAGATGAAGCTATCCCTGTTCTACCCTATTTGGTCTCTGCCAATTTCGAGTGGACTGTTCCGAGTGCTGCTAGCTAAAATCAGATTAGATTGTCCATGTTTGGTTAGAGTCAGTCTTAGGACCATTTTCCCTCTAGAGAATATCTCACTACACAAAGCGAGCCGTATCGCTTGGGAAATGCCTCTTACCACACTGCACTACAAGCGGTGTGCACGCACAAGATACGATGGATAGTACCAGACGGTACGACGTACGATTGCCACCTGAATTGCCGTCCGTCAAATCATCCAGGTCCAGCTGAGGACCACGATTACAGATCCTTGATCCTTGACTGAAAGAATCAAAATGGCCGTAGCACGGTCTACACATGCCATAATATCCACACCAGTTGAAGAGCCGGATCAGGAAGTTCCTCTTCTTCACACTCCAGGCGGTGTAGCTTGGACACTTCAGCATGATGATCTTCGTTGTACACGCTACTGCAGGCTGCCAGCTGCAGTAGTGCTGCATGGTGATAGCACTCTCTGCACTTCATTGGCATGGCGCGGCATGGTCTCGAGCTCTTAAACAGTGCTCCTCCTCGCTATCCCGTACATCTTTTCGCACAATGCTTCATATTAGCAGCCTATGTCCGGTGTCTGGATCGTTCCGGATCTCATTTGCGGATCGAGATCCATATCCCCTAGGAGACAGGTCAGAACACGGCCTTGTATGAAGCCTCAGAAATGTACACACCCGCAGATCAGCTGTGGTGGCGCTCAAACGCCAGTTGAGGCTGCTTGTTCTGGCCATCTTCAGTAGACGCCACCGCAGGCTTGAGGTTCGCGGCCGCTCTTTACAGCATCGCATTGATGCCCAACAATGGTGGTCTTTGCTCTTTGACAGCCAAAACCTTCATCAGCGGCGACTTCGTGTGACTCTCATAGGCGCATTCGGCGCTAATTGTGCCAACGATGAATTGGACTGGGTGGTTCAGATCAAGCAGATACTTCTCGCCTATGGAAATGCTGCTCTGGGCCATGACCTCCATGAATTAATTGAATATTCTGCAACTATGCAAGATTTTCAGCCAGGTTTCTTGTTGCCCCCACGTCTAGAGCTCCGACGATATCCAGGGCGGCTCGGCTGCGAAGCATATAGAGCTGGGTCTTCGCTCACGAGAGAAGTCTCTTCGTCTGTGTCTCTATTGTGAACCATCCTCGAACCACCAAAGTTTCCATATTCAGCCATCACCCACCGATTCACACAGTATGGGTTTCTTCGACGATCTCTTTGACAAAGTTAAGGATGTCGCTGAGGGGGTCTTTGACAAAGGCATCAAACCTGCCGTCGAAGAATTCTACGAAACTCACAAACGTG